>JACCDP011030962.1_pt1 | contig 81497 bp, 72 predicted proteins | sample 7445841 | NCBI WGS metagenome assembly JACCDP01 (sample SAMN15323441, study PRJNA562643) | freshwater metagenome | isolation source: river surface water | place: USA:Blue River Watershed | collected 2017-08-17 | reverse complement strand
GTGGGTGTGGCGACCGGGGTCGAGGTGCGGCACGAGACCTATTCCGACAAGCGGGCCGCGTATTCCGGGCTGAACCCGCCGGGTTCCGGCGCCGATTTCCCGTTCCTGCGCGAGGGCGACAACGACTTCCTCGCCCTCAGCTCCAACGTGCCGATCAGCGCCCGTCAGACGATTTTCGCGGCGTACGCGGAGACCGCGCTGCCGTTCGTCACGCGGGAAAACAAGGTGCCGCTGGTGGACGCGCTGGAGCTCACCCTCGCGGGCCGCTTCGAGCACTTCTCGATCCACGGGCAGACCACCAAGCCGAAGGCCAGCCTTGTCTGGATGCCGGTGTCGTGGCTGAAGCTGCGCGGCTCCGCGGCGGAGTCGTTCCGCGCGCCGAATCTCGTCCAAACCAACATCACGCCCTTGCGCCGGCAGATCGGCGCGGGTGATCCTTACCGCGCCGAGGTCACGGGGCTGCCGACTGATTCCTCGGCGCAGCGCACTGTGTTCCGCCAGGGCAACGAGAAGCTGCAGCCCGAGCAGGCCAAGACCGCCCTTGCCGGACTTGTGCTGGAAGTGCCCGGGGTGCGCGGCCTTTCCCTAAACTTCGACTACTATCGCCTGAACCAGAACGACGTGATCGAGAACATCGGCGCGCCCGGCACCCTGCTGCGCGACGAGCTCTACCTCGATCTCGCGACGCAGGCCGCGCTCGCCGCCGGTACGCCGATCGACCAGATCGACCTCGGATCGGGCACCGCCGCTTACAAGGGCTACGGATCGGTCAGGCGCCGCTCGGTCACGCCCGAGGACCGCGCCGCCTTCGCGGCCTACAACGCCCGCCAGACCAACGTGGCGGCGCGCCGGGCCCCGGTGGGCGAGGTCGAGAGCATCATCGACAACTACATCAACCTCAGCGGCCGCGACATCGAGGGCTACGAAGTCGGCGCGCAATGGCGTAGCCCCCGCACGCGCCTGGGATCGTTCACCCTCAGCACCGACGTCACCCGCTACCTCCGGCGCCGCTCCCAAGGCGACGAACAGGCGCCGATCCTGAACGAGCTCGACCGCAACGGCCGCGTGCGCTGGCGCGGGAATGCTTCGCTCACGTGGCGGCAGGACGGCTGGTCGGCCGGTTGGTTCACCAGTTACTTCCACTCGTTCGTGGACACCTCCGCCGCCACCACCGAGGCGGTGTACCGCGCGCTCGGCCAGCCCGGCTACATCCGGGTTTTCAACGACAACGGCATCACGCGCTACCTCCTGCTGGTGGATCCCTTCATGAATCATAACGCGTGGATCTCTTACCGCTTCGACCGCGGATCCGGCGGCTGGCTGCGCGGGGTCTCCGCGCGCCTCGGGCTGAACAACGTGCTCGATTCCGAGCCGCCGCTGGCGGACGAGACCTACGGCTACGCCGGCGGCTCCGCCAACGTGCGCGGCCGCCAGGTCACGCTCGAGATCACCCGGAAGTTCTGACTCTCGATCCCATGCATTGCCTCGGCCGCATCCCGCTGTTGATTGCGGTCATGACCGCCCGGCTCGCCGCGGTCGACATCGTCGCCCACCGCGGTGCCTCCCACGACGCGCCCGAGAACACCGTCGCCGCCACGCACCTGGCCTGGCGGCAGGGGGCTGACGCAGTCGAGACCGACATCCACCTCGCCCAGGACGGTCGCATTATCGTCTGCCACGATCAGACGACCCGGCGGACCACCGGCCGCGACGGCGTGATCGCGGAGATGACGCAGGCGGAGTTGCGCACGCTCGATGCCGGGCGTTGGAAGGCGCCGGAGTTCGCCGGCGAGAAGCTGCCGCTCCTCGAGGAACAACTGGCCTCGATCCCCGCGGGCAAGACGATGTTGGTGGAGATCAAGACGGGACCCGAGATCGTGCCGGAGTTGCGCCGGGTTTTCGCCGCCTCCGGGATCACGGAACGCCGGGTGACCGTGATCAGTTTCAACCTCGACACGCTCAAGGCGGTGCGGCGCGAGCTGCCGGCATTCCGCACGCTTTACCTGATGGGTTACAAGGCGGCGGACGCGAAGGATCCCAACGCCAAGCTTCCACCCTCGATCGAAGAGGTGATCCGCGACGCCCGTTCGACCGGCCTCACCGGCCTCGACCTGCAGCACACTTGGCCGCTCACGCCCGCCGAGGTGAAGCGTGTCCGCGACGCCGGTCTCGAGCTGCACGTTTGGACGGTCGATGACCCCGCCGTTGCGCGCCGCTGGATCGGGTTGGGGGTGCAGAGCATCACCACCAATCGCCCGGGCTGGCTCCGGGAGCAGATCCGGCTTTAGTTCGCGGCCATGTTATCCCTGCTGCGCCCCGCCCCCGCCGCGCCGCCCCTGCCGGCCGAGCGGATCGACCCCGAGTACCGCCGCCTGCGCTGGCAGGTCTTCACGGGTATCTTTGTCGGCTACGCCGCTTTTTACCTGGTGCGGAAGAATTTCGCGCTGGCGATCCCGGACATCCTGAAGGAGCACCCGGAATACTCGAAGACGGCGCTAGGCTCGGCGATGACGGGGCTTTCGGTGGCCTACGGCATTTCGAAATTCATCATGGGCTCGGTCTCGGACCGCAGCAACCCGCGCTGGTTCATGACGATTGGCCTGCTGCTGACCGCGGGCGTGACCTTCGCGTTCGGCACCATCCCGGCGATCTACGGGTCGCTGACGGCGATCATCGTGCTGCAGACGTTGAACGGCTGGTTCAACGGCATGGGCTGGCCTCCCTGCGGCAAGACCATGGTGCACTGGTGGAGCACCAACGAGCGGGGGGTGACGGTCTCGTTCTGGAACGTCGCCCACAATATCGGCGGCGGACTGGTGGCCAAACTCGCCTTGTTGGGCGTGGTGATCTTCGGAGGCTGGGGCGCGAAATTTTACTTTCCGGCGATGGTGGCGGCCGCGGTCGCGGTCCTCATCGCCTTCCTGCTGCGCGACACCCCGCAGAGCTGCGGGCTGCCGCCGATCGAGCGGCATCGCAACGACTACCCGCCGGCGTACTCGGCGGAGCACGAGCGCACCTTCACGTTCCGCGAGATCTTTTTCGAGCACGTGCTCAACAACCGGTACCTTTGGGCAATCGCGGTCGCCAACGCGTTCGTCTACTTCGTGCGCTACGGCGTGGTCGATTGGATCCCGACCTACCTGCAGACCGCGAAGAAGTTCTCCTTCCAACAGTCGAGCTGGGCGTGGGCCGCCTTCGAGTTTGCGGGCATCCCGGGCACGATCCTCTGCGGATGGGTGTCCGACCGGATCTTCCAGGGGCGCCGCGCCCCGGCCACCATCCTCTTCATGGTGCTCACCCTCGCCGGCCTCGTGGTGTACGGACTCAACCGGGAGGGCCCGCTCTGGATCGACATCGCGTCGCTGATCGCGATCGGGTTCTTCGTCTACGGCCCGATCATGATCATCGGCCTGCATGCGCTCGACCTCGTGCCCAAGAAGGCGGCGGGCACCGCCGCGGGCTTCACCGGCTTCTTCGGCTATGTCTTCGGTTCCGCCATCGCCGGCGCCGGGGTCGGCTGGATCGCCGACCATTGGGGTTGGGGCGGCGTCTTCGCCACGATGATCGTCTGCTGCCTCCTAACCATCGTCTTCAGCGCCATGACTCTCGGCCACCGCGCGACCAGTTCGTCGTCCGCCGGCTGATCCGCCGTGCGGCCCGCCGCCCTTGTTTCCTTTCCCCATGAAGTTCGTCTTCCTGCTTTGTCTCGCCGCGGGGGTCGCCGCCGCGGCCTCTGCCCCCGTGCCGCTCGTCGTCGCCCACCGCGGCGCGAGCGGCTACCTGCCCGAGCACACCCAGGCTGCCAAGGCCTACGCCCATGCGCTGGGCGCGGATTTCATCGAGCAGGATCTCGTGCTCTCCAAGGACGACGTCCCGGTCGTCCTCCACGATGTCCACCTCGACGCCGTCTCCGACGTCGCGACCCGGTTCCCCGGACGCCAGCGGGCGGACGGGCGTTTCTACGTCCTCGACTTCACGCTGGCCGAGCTCCGGCAACTGGCCGTGCATGAACGCATCAACCTGCGCACTGGCGCCCCGGCCTACCCGGGACGGTATGACTCGCAGCGCTCACCGGCTGCGTTCCGCATCTCCACTTTGGAGGAGGAGCTGCAGCTCATCCAGGGACTCAATCGCAGCATCGGGCGCGTCGCCGGCATCTATCCTGAGATCAAGGCTCCGAAATGGCACCGGGACCAGGGGCGTGATCCCAGCCTGGTCGTCCTTCCAATCCTCGCGCGGTACGGTTACGCCACGAAGGCCGATCCTTGTTTCCTGCAGTGTTTCGAGCTCGCCGAGGTTCGTCGGCTGCGCGGCGAGCTTGGCTGGAAGGGGCGTCTCGTGATGCTCATCGGGGGCGGGGCCAAAGAGGTCGACGGCACCGACTACGCGGCCCTTTGTACCCCGGCGGGCATCAAGGAACTCTCCGGACTGGTCGACGGCATCGGGCCAGCGATCGGCCGCATTGTCACGTGGCCGTCGGCGGGCGGGGCGCCGGTCTTCACCGATCTGGTGCGGCTCGCCCGCGAGGCCGGGCTCGGGGTTCACCCGTACACCGTGCGCGCCGACGATCTGCCGCGGCATTGTCCTTCCCTCGACGCGTTGCACGAGGCGCTGTTCATCACCGCGCGCGTCGACGGGGTGTTCACCGACTTCCCGGATCGCACCAGCGCATGGTTGCGCCGCGCGGGCAGCCGCCCTTGAGGCGGATCGGCGAAGTCTCTCCGGTGTGAATGGGGAAAGCCGGAAGACGGGAACCGAGGCCGGGGGGAATCTGGAAATCAGTAACGCGGGATGTGCCCATTCGGAATTATGGATGTGGTCCACGCCTGAAGAAGCACCAGCGTTGTAGCCGCGGGGGTCTCCCGCGGACCTTTCGAGCCTCATGCGCGGGCGGTTTTTCCCGAGCAGAGACGTCGTCGCGCATCACAGGGCGCCGGCATTGATCTGCGCGGAACCGCCGGTTCAGCTCCTTTCATGTCTTCTTGCTCCTTTTCATCCTCCGCCTTGCGCCGCGGCCTGATTTCAGCGGTTCTTTTCCTCGCCGCCGTGGGGTCGGCCCAGACGCCGGCGACCGGCACGCTGGCCGGCCGTGTGCAGAACAGCATCGGCGGCGCGGCGCTTGAAAACGCGCGCGTGACCGTCGGGGGCACCAGCCGCGAGGCCTTCACGGACGCTTTCGGGGAGTATCGCCTCGATGCCCTGCCGGCCGGGGAAGTCACGCTGCGGGTTTTCTTCACGGGACTCACGCCCCGGACCGCCACGGCGAGGGTCTCGCCAGGTGTGGTCAGCCGGCGAGACTTTGTCCTGGAGCCGTTCGGCTCCGCGCCGACGGTGCAGGGGGAGGGCGCGGTTCAGCTCGATTCCTTCGTGGTCGGGACAGCGCGCGACACGAACGCCGCCTCGATCGCGATCAACGAGCAGCGCTTCGCGGGCAACATCAAGACGGTGCTGCACACCGAGGCGATGGGCGATATCATCCAGAACAACCTCGGTGAGTTTGTGAAATACCTGCCGGGTGTCGACGTCGGCACCGACCAGATGAACTCCGTGCAGATCGGCCTGCGCGGACTCCCCTCGGCGTACACCAACATCGCGTTGGACGGCGACGACGTGAATGCCGCCGGTTCCGCCGGCCCCACGCGCAACACGCTTCTGCAGGCGTTCTCCCTCAACAACGCCTCGCGGGTGGAGATCTACAAGGTGCCCACGCCGGATATGTCGGCGGCCAGCCTCGGCGGCTCCATCAATATGGTCAGCCGCACCGCCTTCGAGGCGAGCCGCCCCGAGCTGCGCTTCAAGGCCTACATCAACCGAAACTCCCGGGATCTCGCCTTCAGCAAACAGCCCGGCGGCGGCGACGGCGATGACCAGAAGCGCGTCTTCCATTACCAGCCCGACTTCGACTTCGCGTACACCGTCCCGCTCACGAAGGACTTCGGCTTCTCCGTGAACGCGGTGAAGAACGACCAGTACGGCGTCGCACGGCGCATCAACCGCGCGTTCAACACGAGCACGACCGCGGCTAATCCGCTGAAGGCCACCGTCGATAACCCCTACCTCACCACCTACCAGTACAACGTCTTCCCCGTCTACGAGCACCGCTACTCGCTCGGCACGCGGCTCGACTGGCGCCTCGCCCCCGCCGACACGCTTTCCTTCACCTACTCCGGGAACTGGCTCGTCCAGGATTATGAGCAGCACAATTTCGTCCTCAATACCGGCACCAACCCCGTGGCCTGGGGGGCTGATTTCACCCATGGCCGGCCCGGCTCGGGGGCCGTCAACGTCAACAACACCGCCCGCTACGTCCGGGTGCGGAACAATATTTTCCGGCTCAACTACCGCCATGTGGGCCGGAACTGGGACGTCACAGCGGCCGCCGGTTACAACTTTTCGGACCAGACGTACCGGGCGAACTCCCACCGGCAGTTCGAGACCGCCGCCGCCCGCATCCAGGGCGCGGAGATCCGCTTCGACGGCTTCACCGACCACCGCCCCGGGACGGTCACCGTCCGCAACTCCTCCGGCCAGGTCATCGACCCGCTGCGGGTTTCCAACTACGCTTTTTTTCTCAACGGCTCCAATGCCACGCGCGACAACGACAGCACCGCGCGGAGCGCGAAGATCGACTTGCGGCGGAAGTTTTTCGGCGACGCCCTGAATTGGTCGCTGAAGGGTGGCCTTGGGACGGCCGAGCAGTACCGCGCCCGCCGCTCCTCGACGTTTACTCCGGTCTATGTCGGCCGGGACGGCGTCGCGGGCAATGCCGACGATTCCGTGGCACTGGCGCCCGTCGACCTCACGAACTACGCGATGCTCGACTATTTCATGCCGCGGAACACCCCGCAGCCGCAGTTCGTGAGCAGCCGGCGCGCGTGGGAACTCTACGAGCAGTACCCCTCCTACTTCCAGGTCACCGCGGCCAACCTGCGCACGGACCTCCGGGCCGACGCGCTCAACACCGAGCAGATCACGGAGCGGATCGACGCCGCCTACCTGCTCGCCGACGCGTCGATGTTCTCTAATCGCTTCCGCGTGCTCACCGGCGTCCGGCTGGAGCGCACGACCGACGTGGGCCGCACGGTGCTTCAGGACAACAACGCGCAGTACCAGCGGGACCCGCGCACCGGGGCTCTGCTCCTCACCGCGCAGAACCGGCCGATCCCGATCACCACCGACGGCATCGAGATCGACAAACTCGTCTACCGGAAGCTCGGCGCGCGCATCCGCAAACAGTACGACGGCCTGTACCCGAGCCTGAACGCCACCTTCAACTTCACGCCGAACCTCCTCGGGCGGCTCGGAGTCGCGCGCACGCTCGGCCGGCCGGATTTCGGGAACATCATGGGCGCGACGAACGTGAACCAGGTCGACTTCAATCCCGATTCTTCCGCGACGGGTTCCGCGCTGGGCACCATCACGACCAAGAATCCCGGCCTCACTCCCTGGACCGGCCAAAGCCTCGACCTGCGTCTGGAGCATTACTCCGCGAACGGCGGCGAGATTTCCGTTGGTTTCTACCGGAAGCAGATCCGGAATTTCTTCGCGACGCGGAACTTCCTCGCGACCGCGGAGTTTCTCGAGGGGATCGGTCTCGGCGACGAGTTTGTCGACTATCAGGTCAACGCGCCGGGCAACGTCAACGGGGTCGCCCATATCAACGGCTATGAGCTCAACGTGAGCCAGCCGCTGTCTTTCTTCACGCGGGCTCCGCTCGCTCGGCACGTCCGGGTCTTTGCCAACGCGACCCTTGTGCGCACCCGCGGACCGCAGGAGTCCGACTTCCGCGGCTTCACGCCGAAGATGATCAACTGGGGTTTCTTCTACAACCGTAACCCGATCTCTTTCAACGCGCGATGGACTTTGGTCGGAAAAAAGAGGGTCGGCACGGTCGCTGCCGCCAACCTCGGGGCGGCTGGCTGGAACTACCAGCAGGAGCGGCTGCGGCTCGACGCCTCGCTCGATTACCGGTTGACTCGCCGCTACGCGCTCTACGCCACGGGCCGTAATGTGTTCAACAACCGCGACTCCAACGAGTCCTATGCGATCGGCAGCCCCCGCTACGTGAAGTTCGCCGCCGAGGGTGAGTACGGCGTCACCTTCCAGGTCGGCGTGAAGGGGAGTTTCTGAAGGCCGGGTAGATGCCGCTAGGGAGATCTTTCGTGAAGTTGGGGTTAACCACGAATGGACACGAAGAGACACGAATGGGAGCAGCTCGGTGTAGCCGGGGCCGTTTGCCCCGGACCTTGATGTAGCCGCGGCCGCCTGCCGCGGACCAGACCGCCTATGCAACGGCCTAAGGCGTTTCCGAATCGCTCCGCGTTTTTAACCGCGGATTTCGCAGATGATGCGGATGAGGAAATGGCAGTAAGCCTTTCCGAACTCCCCGTTCTTCCGTTCCAAGCGATGCGGTTCCTGACGCGCTCCTGAATCGCTCCGCGTGGGTCAACCACGGATAGACGCGGATCGACACGGATGAAGTGGGATGGGCGGGTTGGAGCCCAGTTCCTGCGTCGTTTGAGCCTCCGCGCGGCTATCCAAGAAGTTGGCCGCAAAAAGGCGCAGACGGCGCAAAACGGTGAGGCGATGGGCGGTGGTGATTAGGGGAAGTGCAATCGCTCGCCGGGAGCGAACCACGAATGGACACCAAGGGACACGAATGGGCCCCGCTTGGGTGTAGCCGCGGCCGTTCGCCGCCGAACGTGCTAAAACTGTGACAGCCGAAGGCTCTCCCGAACGGCTCCGCGGCTTTAACCGCGGATGTCGCCGATGGTGCGGATGAGATTGGAGCGATAAGCCTCCCCGAACTTTCCGGCCTTCTTGTTCAGGGCCCTTTATCAGCCCCTCTCGGCGCTGAGTTTCAGATCTCCATCTTCTCGCCTGGCTTCAGCGGGAACACAGTGTGGCCGGACTCGCTGGCCTTGCGGGCGAAGGCGGCGCCGTCCTGCGCGATCAGGGGCCACGTGTTGTAGTGCATCGGCACCGCCAGGCGCGGCTTCAGAAAATCCAGCGCGACGAGCGCGTCCTCCGGTCCCATCGTGTAATTATCGCCTATGGGCAAAAGTGCGGCGTCGAGGTTGGCACGGCCGATTAGCTGCATGTCGAGGAAGAGTGCGGTGTCGCCGGCGTGGTAAAGCGTTTTACCGCCAGCTTGGAGTAAGATGCCGCAGGGCGTGCCGAGGTACACGGCGTTGAGGCCCGCCTCGACGCTCGAGGAATGATGGGCGAGGGTGAGCTTCACCTTGCCGAACGGGAAAACATGGGCGCCGCCCGGATTCATGCCGTGGGTCCGCGCGCCTTTGGCGGTGAAATACTCCGCGAGCTCGTAATTGGCCACGATGACCGCGTCGTTGCGCTTCGCGATGGAAAGCGCGTCGCCGATGTGATCCTCGTGGCCGTGCGAGACGAGGATCGCGTCGCAGCTCACACCCTCCGCCTTTATGGCGGCGGCCGGGTTTCCGGTGAGGAACGGATCGATCAGGATCCGGGCGTTGCCGGTCTCGACGAGAAAGCAGGAGTGACCGAGGTACGTGAGGTGCATGGCGGGAGAGCGGAGCAGCAAGAAACCCGGCGAAGCCTACGCTTGGATCGCGAACTTGCCAGTGACCCAGAGATACTGCGTCCCGATGAAGGCCATCCACTCCATGGCGGCGCGCACATGGAGCAGGACGAAGGTGTACATGTGGGCGTCGAGGTAGTGTGCGGCGATCGCGGTGGTCGTGCGATTGACGGGACTCGGTGGCGAGTCGGCCGTGCGGGCCAGGGAGGGTAGGGTGGCCGAGGCGATGTGGAAGGTGGTCGGAGCCAGTGAGTGGCACTTTCCGTGGTGGCCGCCCAGCGAACAGCCCTCTCCGGGGCGCGGCTTGCTAGGCCTTTTGCAACCACGCCTTCGCCGCCGCGAGGTCCTGCGGGGTGAGACCGTGGCTGGCGGCGAGGAGGGTGACGGTGACATCGGCGTCGCCGGCCCTGAGGAGTGAGGCCAGGCGGGCCGGATGGTCAGGTGGCACGAGCGGATCGGTGGACCCGTTGAGAATCAGCACGCGACGGTTCGCGAGGGTTGCCGCGGGCGCGGGCTGCTCCAGCACGACCATCGGGCGCAGAAGGATCGCTCCGCCAAGTGAGTCCGGCCGGAGGAGCAGCAGGGAGGCGGCGATGTTCGCACCATTGGAAAAACCCGCCGCGATGAGTCGGCGCGGCTCGAAGTCGTGCCGCGCGGCCGCAGCGGCGATGAAATCCGCCAACTGGTGGGTGCGCCGGGCGACCTCCGCCGGATCGAAGACGCCCGCGGCCAGCCGCGCGAAGAACCGGAGCGCTCCGCCTTCGTTCACTTGGCCGCGCGGGCTGAGCAGTGCGGATCCCGGGGAGATCGCCCGGCCCAGCCGCAGCAGGTCATGCTCCGTGCCACCCGTCCCGTGGAGCAGAAGCAGCGGGGGTGCGGTCGGGTCGGAGCCCGGCTCGAAGACATGGAAAAAACCTGGGTCGTTCCGGGAGGTGTGCGGCATCGTGGCGTCGAAGCTCGACGCGACGGGGAACGAAAGGGTGCGGCTCGCTTCCGCAAGCCGCAGCGGCTCAGGCCGCGTCGATTTTCGCGATGCGCGCCACGTGGCGGCCGCCCTCGAACTCGGTGCCAAGCCAAGTGCGCACGATCGCGAGGGCCTCTGCCTCGGTTACAGTGCGCTGGCCGATCGACAGCACGTTACCGTCGTTATGCGACCGGTTCCAGACTGCGGTCTGCTGGTTCCAGCAGAGCCCGCAGCGCACGCCGCGCACGCGGTTGGCCACGATCGCCTCCCCGTTACCCGAGCCGCCGAGCACGATGCCACGCTCGAATTCACCCCGCGCCACCGCCTCCGCCGCGGGTCGGATCCAGTCGGGATAATCGCACGACGCATCGGAATGCGTGCCGAAGTCGCGCACCGTGTGCCCCTCCGCGAGCAGCTGGGCCTTGATGGCCTCCTTGTAGGCGAAACCGGCATGGTCCGAGGCGAGGGCGATGGTGAAGCGCTTCATGGCTGCGTCTGGATAACGCCGCCCGCCGCACGGGTGACCAGCCGGAAATCAGGCGCCGGGCAGTGGACCCGAATCGCTCTGCGGATGAGTTACCACGCATGGACCCCGATGGACACGGACGAGTTGGGCTTGGTCTCACCGTAGTTGCCGGAGGTGCGTGGGGTGAGGTCGTTGAGGCCCACCCTCCTGTGGCGGGCACCCGCAGGTCGGAGGGATAGCTGAGGGGAAATCAGACGCCGAGGGCGCGGAGCACGGCGGCGGTATCGGCCAGGTCGGGGAAGACGGCGTCGGGCGAATGGGCCGCGAGTTCGGCGGGGGAGTGACGGCCGGTCGCCACCGCGATCGCACGGGCCCCGCAGGCGCGGGCGCACTCGATGTCGTGCGGGGTGTCTCCGATGATGACCGCTTCGGCGGCGTTGAACTCGTGGCCGTGGTGGGCCGCGGCTCGGTGGAGGGCGACCGGACCGAGGTCGTTGCGCCGCGGACTATCGTCGGCGTAGGCGCCGAACGGGAAATGGTGCCAAAGGTGATAGTGGTTGAGCTTGTGCTCGGCGCCGCGGCGGAGATTGCCGGTGAGGAGTCCTTGCGCGAAGCGCGCGTCGGCGGCCAAACGTTCGAGGAGTTCATGCACCCCGGGCAGCACCCGGCCCTGCGGACCCGCGGCGAGTTCGCCGGGCAGCCTCTCTAGGTAGGCGTCCAGGTAAGCGGCGCAGGTCTCCGGGTCGGGTTCGATCCCGTTGCGGCGCAGGATCTCCGGCGTGAGCCAGGTGTCGGTGCGACCGGCCCAGTCGATCGTCGTCAGGTCGCCAGGCCGGCCAAAGTGGCGGGCGAACGCGGCTTCCATCGCGCGCGAGCCGGCGTTACGGGTCACAATCAGCGTCCCGTCGATGTCCCAAAGCACAAGGATGCGTTTCGTCATACCTTGGGTGCGGCCGCCGCCGGTCGGACCTCGCGCACGCAGACGTCGACACGCAGGGCCCGCGTCGGGGCGCCTCGGTAGGTCCCGCTGACCGGGCGGATGTCGGCGTAGTCACGGCCAACCGCGAGGGAGATGTAGCGGTCGTCGGCGATCCGAGCGTGGGTGGGATCGTAGGCGAGCCAGCCGGCGCCGGGTAGCCAGGCCTCGATCCAGGCGTGCGAGGCCTCGTTTTCTCCGGGCCGGCGGGCGGGGTTCAGAAAGTAGCCGCTCACGTAACGCGCCGGGATGCCGAGGGTGCGGCAAAGGCCAAGATGCACGTGGGCGAAGTCCTGGCAGACTCCCGCTCGCAACCGCAACGCGTCGGGGGCACGGGTGCTCACCCCGGTCGAACCGGGTTGGTAGGTGAACGTGCGGTGGATGTGTTCCCCGAGGCGCCGGACATCGCCCCAGACCTCGCCGCGGCTTCCGGCGAGGATATCCTGCGCTTCCCGCCAGAGCTCGACGTCGAGCGGCACGTAGGGTGAGTCGGTGGCGAACTCGGCCATCATCTCACGCTCGGGTGCCGCCGCCAGTTCGTCGGCGGAGACCGCGGGAGCCGCCGGACGTTGGTGGGCGGGCACGGTCTCGACGCGCGAGACCGCCGTGATGCAGAGCCGCTCGTGCGGCTCGGGCACCTCGAAGTAATGCACGGTGTTGCCGTGGAAATCGCTGTAGTCGCGCGTCTCCGCCGCCGGCGAGATGCGCAGGTCGAAGGACAGGCAGCGCTGGTTCCCGTTTTCCGCCGGCCGCAGCCGGAGCTCGTTGAAACTCTCCTTCGCCTCGCCTTCGTAAACAAAGCAGGTCCGGTGAACGACGCGCAGGTGCATGGCGCCGGTGGTTCCGCGCGGCCGGCTATTGCTGCTGTTGCTGCTGCTGGTCCTCGAGTGAGGACTCGGCGGGGTAGAACATCGTTGTTTCTGCGACCTCGTCTGAGATCGCGGCGAGAGTGGCCTGGCAGTCCATGAGGAATTCGTGAAGTCCCTGCCCAAGGACGTCGGTAATCGTGCGGGACTCAAGCTCGCCGAGCAGGCGGCGAGAGGCGCGGGCGGCGGCGGATCGCGGGCGGGCGCCGGTTTCGCCGAGGATGCGGCGGAGCAGGTCGTCGACCTGCGCGACGCAGAAATGGAGCGAACGGGGGAAGGAGTCGGAAAAAATGAGGAACTCCGCTGCCTTCCACGGCAGGATCTCACGCACGTGGTACCGGCGGTAGGCGTCGAGCGCCGAGGCGGAGCGCAGCACGGCCTGCCATTGCGCGGTGTCGAGGGCGCCGCCGACGTCGGTCGCGCTGGGCAGCAGGATGTGGTACTTCACGTCGAGGATGCGCGTCGCCTTGTCGGCCCGCTCGAGCATCTTGCCGAAGCGGATGAACTCCCAGCCCTCGCTGCGCGGGAAGGTGGCGTCGGTCAGTCCTTGGAACTGGTGGGAGGCGCGGATGATGCGGGTAAAAAACTCCTGGGGGCCGCGCGCCCAGACGTCGGCCGTGTTGGTCGACTTAAGGATGAGGTGCAGCTCGTTGATGACCTCCCACATCTCGAGCGAGATCTGGTCGCGGATCATCCGGGCGTTCTCGCGGGCGGCGTAGACGCAGTTCAGGATCGAGCCGGCATGGCGCAGATCGAAGGCGAGGAACTCTGTCACGGAGTGGCTGTCGGCCGTCGCGTTGAGTTTGCGGAACTCCTCGTAGGCGCCGGAGCTGAGGATGAGCGACTCCCAGGTGTTCTGGGACGCGACCGAGAGGTCCTGCAGGTCCGCGAGGAAGTGCAGGTTCACGTCGAGCAGGCGCGCGGTGCTCTCGGCGCGCTCGATGTAGCGGCTCATCCAGTAGAGCGAGTGCGCCACGCGCGAGAGCATGACGGTCATCTGGGGGCGCTCCGGCGGGGCGGATGCGGCCTGGCGGGTCGGCGGCATGGTGCGCGAATCAGGTGTCCCCCTTGAGGACCCAGGTGTCCTTGGAGCCGCCGCCTTGGGAGGAGTTGACGACGAGCGATCCCTTGCGGAGCGCGACGCGCGTGAGACCGCCCGGAGTGACGGTGATTTTTTCCCCGTGGAGGATGTAGGGCCGGAGATCGATGTGGCGGCCCTCGAGTTGCCCGTCGCACCAGGTGGGCGAACGGGAGAGCATGATCGGATCCTGCGCGATGTAGTTGCGGGGCTGGGCGGCGACCTGGGCGCGGAAACGAGCGCACTCGTCCTTGGAGGCGGCCGGGCCGATCAGCATGCCGTAGCCTCCGGCCTCGTTCGCGGCCTTCACAACAAGCTTATCAATGTTGTCGAGGATGAAGCGGCGGTCGGCCTGTTCAGAGGCAAGGTAGGTGTTAACGTTCGGCAGGATCGGATCCTCGCCGAGGTAGTATTTGATGATGCGCGGGACGTAGGCGTAGATGACCTTGTCGTCGGCGACACCGGTGCCGATCGCGTTGGCAAGGGCGACGTTGCCGGCGCGGTAGGCGTTCACCAGACCCGGCACGCCGAGCATGGAGTCGGCGCGGAAGACGGTGGGGTCGAGAAAGTCGTCGTCGATCCGCCGGTAGATGACGTCGACCTGGCGCAGGCCCGCGGTGGTGCGCATGTGCACGCGGCGCTCGCGCACGACGAGGTCGCGCCCCTCGACGATCGGGATGCCCATCTGGCGCGCGAGGAAGCAGTGCTCGAAGTAGGCGCTGTTGTGCACGCCGGGGGTGAGGAGCACGACGGTCGGCTTCTCCTTCTGGTCGGGCGCGAGGTGCAGCAGGGTCTTGAGCAGCTGCTCGGCGTAGCCTTCCACCGGGCGGACGCCGTAGCTCTGGAACAGCTGCGGGAACGCACGGCGCATCGCGGCGCGATTCTCGATCATGTAGCTCGCGCCGGACGGACAGCGGAGATTGTCCTCCAACACGAGATAGTTGCCGCGGTCGTCGCGTATAAGGTCGGTGCCGCAGACGTGGACATGGATCCCACGCGGCACGTTGAAATTCATGAACTCCCGCCGGAAGTGCTTCGCGCCGAGGATCAGAGCCGGCGGCACGACGCCGTCCTTGAGGATTTTCTGGCCGTGATAGATGTCGTCGAGGAAGAGGTTGAGCGCGTGCAGGCGCTGAACGAGCCCGGCCTCGATGCGCCGCCACTCGGCGTCGGGAATGATCCGCGGGATGAGGTCGAACGGGAAGATCCGCTCCGTGCCCTGCGAGTCGTTGTAGACGGTGAAGGTGACCCCGCGGCGCAGGAAGGCGGCGTCCACCGCGGCCCGGCGCTGGTCGAACTCCGCTTCGGGCAGGTTGTCGAGGCGTTCAGCGAGCCGCCGGTAATGCGGCCTTACCTCAGACCGGGCTCCCGCCGCGAACATCTCGTCGAAAAAGTGTTCGGTCTGGTACGGTGAGCGGAGCAGGGACACGGCGAAGGGAGGGTTTCAACTCCTCCCTAGCAGGACCCTTGCCAGCGTGGCGGAGATCGTCGCCACCCGCTTATTCGCGGGCGTCCAACGCTCTTACATCAGACCGCCGATCCGATTTACTGATCCGGGCCGACGTAGCTGGAGCCGACTAAAACCGTTACGGCCGAAGGTTTCCCCGAAGGCCTCCGCGGGTTTGACCACGGATTTCACAGATGTCGCGGCCGATGAACCGGCGTTAAGCCTCTCCGAAATTCCCGGCCTTCTGTTCAAGGCTCGGTCGGTCGTGAGGCGTAGCCCGCCGGCTCCGGGTTGGGGCAACCACGGATGGCGGCGGACTCGAAGCGGGTTGTCGGCGAATCAGAAAGTGCCCTTGACGCCGAACATCCAGAGGGAGCCGAACTCGGTGCGCTGCCGGAAGCGGGCGACGGCGGGTGTGCTCGGGCCATAGATTTTGATGTCGTCGGGCGCGTCGCCGACGTTCCGCAGATTCGCGAAAACCGCGAGAGTGCGGCGGAGCGTGTACTCGGCGTTCAGGTCGACGTAGAGCCGCTTGGACCACCATGTGAAGGTGCCTGGCTCGATACTGGAGCCGGCGGCGATCGCGGCGCGCCGCTGGGCACCGCGGTAATTCCAGTTGGCGCGCAGCGAGTATTTTTCGCGCGTGAGACTGAAGCCCCAGTTGGCGGTGCGCGGCACGAAACCGGGGAAGTTGGCCGACGCGGGTCCGAGCAGGCGTTGCGCGCTCCCGTTGGCGTAGAGTTGCAGGCCCCGCGCCCAGGAGGGCAGGAAGGTGAGGGGCTGGCGGTAGTTCAGCGTGACGCCCTGCATGCGCACGGAACGGTCGAGGTTTGTCTGGGTCACCACGGGGTATTGCCCGTAGACGTTGGGGTTGAGATCGTACAACTCGAGGAACTCCGCGGTCGCCGGGATGGTGGTGCTGCCGAAGAAGTTCTCGAAGTCGCGGCGGAAGGCGCCCACGGAGATCTGCCCGACGCTCTGGAGGTAGTACTCCACGCGTACGTTCACGGCGCGGGCTGTCCACGGCTTGATGCCGATGTTGCTGATCGTGATCTGGTCGCCGGGCGACGGATTCTCGGGGTCGGGCAGCGTGACACCGCCGGAGTACTGGTTGAAGTCGGGCCGGCCGATCGAGGTCGACCAGGAAGCGCGGGCGATCAGGTCGTCGCGCACGTTGTAGCTGGCGTTGATGCTCGGGAACCAGCGGAGGTACTCCTTCTCGGCGGTGAAGCCACGATCGAGGAAGGTGAGGCGCGAGAACTCGAGGGTGTTGGCGGGGGCGATCGCGACCGGTCGGCCGTTGGCTCCGAGTACCGGCCGCCCCTGCGCGTCGCGCTGGACGTTACGGTTGGGATCGGTGAACGGGCCCTGCGCCGCGATGTTCGTCTGCTCGGCGCGCAATCCGCCAGTGAGACGCAGCCGGTTCTGCAGGAGACCGAGGTCAGCGCGCAGATAGGCGGCCGAAACCAGTTCCTCCGCCCATTTCGAGTTGGTGATCAGGTTTCGGTAGTTGGTGTTGGCGTTCGTCGTGAAGTACGTGGGGTTGTCGACGTAGTGCCGGTAAAGCAGCTCGCTGCTCACGCCCTCGATGCGCGGGAAACCGTAGGGCGCGGTTCGGCTGGAAAAACTGGGGTCGATGAACGGCCGGGGCCGGTCGTCGCCGGCCGGGGTCGGCGTCGCGCTGGCCACGCCGTCACGGCCGACGTACGTGAAGTTGGGCAGGAAAAGCCGCTGGTCACGTGCAGCCTGGCGGAAATCGAGTCCGCCTTTGAGCGTGAGCGGGACCGGACCACGGAATGCGCGCCGGGCGTTCGCGTAGAGGGTGTGTTTGGTATCGTCGGTGGAGCGCTCGTTGCCCGTGGTCGCGGTGAGGGCGTAGGTGTTGAGCGAGTAGGGGTCGACGGGCAGGCCGGCGGCGTCGGTCACGGTCACAGCGCCGGGGCGGAGGTAGAAGGTGTCGGCGAAAGAGACCGTGACGCCCGTCCGACGGGAGGTGGTGGTGTCGAAGAGGCCCGCGCGGAGCGTGTTGCTACGGTTACGGGCGCGGGAGAGGGCGAGGCCGGACTCGAGCCGCCAGACCGGGCCGTCGTGACGCCAGGTGAGGGAGGGCATGTAGGTCCAGTTCATACGGGAGGCGCCGGTGCTCACCACTTGGATATTGCCCTGGCCGGCGGCGCCGCGGGTGTGGGTCAGACTGAAGTCGCCGGGGTTGACGCGTCCCACCTCGAAGGTGAGCGCGTTGTGGTTGATCATCACGTCGAACGTCGAGGCTTGGAGCGAAAGTGAGAGGCGGTCACGTGGCGCGGGCTTCCAGTCGACGGTGAAGCCGAGGGATGAGCGCTTGGTGTCCTTGCCGCTGTTGCGCACCTGGAAGGCGCTCAGATACGGCCGGTCGAACGTCGTGTGGGGGTAGGCGGCGCCATTGGTGGCGGCCTGCGTGCCGCGCCACGTGTTCTGGGCGAGCGGCTCCCCGGAGTACTGGCGGTTGAAGCCGCCGGAGAGGGTGAAGCCGAAGGTGCGGGTCACCGGGGCGACATAGGAGAAATCGGCGCCGGGATGTAGCTTGCGGGTGGGGTGGCGCGGGGCGGGGGTGCGGTCCCAGTCGCGGGCGTTGTCCCGGAAAAGCACGTAGGTGCTGAAGTTGAACTGGGGCTTCGAGCGCTCGAACGAACTACGCGGCACCATGTTCACGGAGCCGCCGAGGGCGTTGCCCTCCGAGTCGGGCGTCGGGGAGAACTCCACCTCGACCCGCGAGAGGTTGTTGATGGAAACCTGGTCGAGGCCGACCGAGCGGTTGGTGCCGCCGCCACCGCCGCCGACCGCGCTGGCTAGGCTGAAGCCCGCGATCGTCACGGGCACGTAGTCTCCCGGCACGCCGTTGAGTGAAACCTCGCGCGCGTTGCCGCCGGCGTAGTCGATGTTCACGCCGGGCAGGAACTTCAGGAACTCGGCCACGTTGCCTTCGGCGACGTCCCCGAACTCGTCGACGGCGACCACGCTCTTGATGTTCGGCGCAAAACGCTGCTCGTTGATCGCCAGCGCCGCGCCGTTCATCTCGCGGGCCGTGGCGACGACAAACTGGTCAAGCCGCACCGGGGCGCCGGGATCGCCGGCGGCGGCGGTCGCGCCAAGACGGAAATCCGCGGTCGCCAAGCCGCCCGCGGTGACCTGCACGGCGGTGGTCTGCACTACCATTCCGGTGTAAAAGGCCCGCACACGAACCGCGCCGGCGGGCACGCCTACCAGGCGGTAATTGCCATCGGAGTCGGTGGCGGCCTCGAGTGTCGTGCCCTCAACTGAAAGGCGCACGCCCTCGAGAAAGGAGCCGGTGGCGGCGTTGGCGACGCGGCCCTCGATGACGCCGGCGCCGCCTTGCGCGACGACGGGAACGAGGGAGGCGAGGAAAAGCGTGAGGCCGGCGAGCGCGGCACGGACGGACGAAGCGAGCAGACGCATGGGTGGGGTGTTCGCGGTCGAGCGTGGAAATCCCCGCGCGCTTGGCCAGCTTGGAGGTGGGTTCAACCCCGCGCGGCTCCGCGGCGCGGGGTTATAGCCGGCGGTAGGCTTCTCGGAACCTCCCGCTCTTCTCTTTAATGGGACGTTGTTCGTGAGGCGCTTCCGAGTCGCACCGTTTGGTGGCAACCACCGATTGACCCGGATTCACACAGATCGAGTCCCTCGGTCGCTTGGTCCGCCAGTCCCTTGGACCTCTTCCGGCCCTTGGATCCCACCGCCAAAGAGTGAACCACGAATGGACACGAAGGGGCACGAATCATTCCGGCCGCCCGGTGATGCCGGCTAGTGTAGCCGAGGCTGCCAGCCTCGGATTTTGAGGGACCACGTTTTGCCGAAGGCGTTTCGGAAGACCCCGGATTTCTTGACCGCGGATTTCACGGATGGCGCGGATGAGGATTCGTCGTAAGCCTTCCCTAAATTCCCCGGCCCCGGGTTCCTGAATTCCAGACTCTCCGTGCTCTCGGTGCCTTTGTGGTAAAATGGAGCGATGGGATTTCGGCGCGACATCCAGCCCATCGGATCGCACGCATCTGTGGTCAGCTCGTAAGTGCTGGGCGTGCCGTGGAGCGGCGTTCTCCGGCGCCACTTCCGGACCCCACGAATGCGACGGCGGTCGTTTGCCGCCTCAGATCGCGTGCAGGGCGCTCTTGCTGACGGCGAGGGCGGCTTCCTTCACGGCTTCGCTCATCGTGGGGTGGCCGTGGATCGTGCGGGCGAGGTCCTCGGCGCTGCCGCCATATTCCATGTGTGCGACGACTTCACTGATGAGTTCGCCGGCGTTGTGGCCGAGGATCTGGGCGCCGAGCAGGCGGTCGGTCTTCGCGTCGGCTATGATCTTCACGTAACCGTCGACGGCTCCCGCGGCGATGGCGCGGCCGTTGGCGGCGAAGTTGAAGCGGCCCACGTTCACGGCGCGGCCGGCCGCCTTGGCGGCCTCCTCGCCGAGGCCGACACTCGCGACCTCGGGACTGGTGTAGACGATGGCGGGGACGAGGTCCCAGTTCACGTGGCCGGCCTTCCCCGCGATCCATTCGGCGACGGCAACGCCGTCCTCTTCGGCCTTGTGGGCAAGCATCGGGCCCGCGACCACATCGCCGATCGCCCAGACGCCCGGCGCGCTGGTGCGGAGGTGGGAGTCGACCTTGATGCGGCGTTTCTCGTCGAGCGCCACGCCGGCCTGTTCGAGGCCGAGCCCGTCGGTGAACGGGCGGCGGCCGACGGCGACGAGAATCTTGTCGGCGGGGAAAGAAAGTGTCTGGCCGTCGCGCTCGGCGAGCAGCGTGGCGCCCGCGGACTTGGTTTCGCCGGGCTTGGCGAGGGCGAGACCGGTGACCTTGGCGCCGGTTTCGATCTTCAGTCCCTGCTTCTGCAGGATGCGGGTGAAGTTGCGCGCGATGTCGTCGTCGTAAGAGGCGACGATCTTCGGTAGGAACTCGACGACCGTGACGTCGGAGCCGAGGCGTGACCAGACGGAGCCGAGCTCGAGTCCGATGGCGCCGCCGCCGACCACCACGAGTTTCTTCGGCACGGAGTCGAACGCGATAGCGTGGTCGCTGGAGACGATGTTCTTTCCGTCGAACTTTAGGAACGGCAACTCCACCGGAGCCGAACCGGTGGCGACGACGACGTTCTTGGCGGTGAGGACCTGCTCGCCGCCGTCGGCGGCGCGAACGGCGACGCGGTCGGCCGCGACAAAGGAGGCGGCTCCGGTGACGACGGTGACCTTGCGCGCCTTGGCGAGCTGGGCGACGCCCGCGACCAGCTTGGCCACGACGTCGTCCTTGCGGCGCAGGAAGGAGGGAAGATCGAGATCGACCGAGCCGAGCTTGATGCCGTGTTCGGTGGCGTGGTGCTTCGCCCACGCGAAGTGTTCGCTGGAGTGCAGCAGCGCCTTACTGGGAATGCAGCCGACGTTAAGGCAGGTCCCTCCGAGCGTCGGACGCTTGTCGACCAAGGCGACCTTCAGGCCGAGTTGCGCCGCGCGGAACGCGCACACGTAGCCGCCCGGGCCGGCGCCGATGACGATGAGATCGTAGGAATAGGGGCTGGAGGAAGACATGGGATGAAACGCGAAGGCGCGGAGTGGGCGAAGGTTCGCGAAGGACGAAGCTTGTTCAGAAGTGGGATTTGCATCCAAGCGCGCGAGCTTCTCTCGGGATCTCCGGAGAAAGCGGGACAGCGAAGCCTCGGTCCGAAGAGTTTCCCGACAAACGCTTCGCGAGCCTTCGCCGTCCTTGGCGTCTTGGCGTTTGGGTTTAGATTCCGATGATCAGGCGGGCCGGGTCCTCGATGGCCTGCTTCACTTTCACGAGGAAGGTGACGGCTTCCTTGCCGTCGATCACGCGGTGGTCGTAGCTCAGGGCGAGGTACATCATCGGGCGGATCACGACCTGGCCGTTCACGGCGACGGGGCGCTCGTTGATGGCGTGGAGACCCAGGATCGCGCTCTGCGGGGCGTTGAGGATCGGCGTCGAGAGCATTGAGCCGAAGATGCCGCCGTTGGTGATCGTGAAGACGCCGCCCTCAAGGTCAGCGAGGCTGATCTTGCCGTCGCGCGCGCGTTTGGCGCAGTCGGCGATCGATTGCTCGACACCGGCCATCGACAGCGCGTCGCAGCCGCGCACCACCGGCACCATCAGGCCCTTCTCGGTCGAGACGGCCACGCCGATGTCGTAGTAGTGGTTCTCGACCAAGGTGTCGCCGTCGAGCGACGAGTTCACGGCGGGAACGGCCTGCAGCGCGTGCACGGCTGCCTTGGTGAAAAATGACATGAAGCCGAGCTTCAGGCCGTGCTTCTTCACGAAATCGTCCTGGTACTTGGCGCGGAGCGCCATGACGGCGGACATGTCGACCTCGTTGAAGGTCGTGAGCATCGCCGCCTGGTGCTGCGCGGAGACGAGGCGCTGCGCGATCTTGGACCGCAGTGGCGAGAGCTTCCGGCGCGTCTGGCGCCCTTCAGCCGCCGCGGAAGGAGTGGGAGCGACGGGGGCAGGCGCCGGTGACGGTGCGACCGTCGCGGGAGCAGGAGTGGGCGCGGCGGTGGCGGCGAGCATGTCGCCCTTGGTCACCCGGCCGGCTTTGCCGGTGCCGGTGACGCCGGCGGGGTCAACGCCTGTCTCAGCGGCGAGGCGACGCACGGCGGGGGAAACCGGGGCGTCTTTGGCGGCGGATTTCGCCTCCGTCTTGGGCGCTGGCGTGGGAGCCGGAGCGGCACCGGCGGCGGTGTCGATCACCGCGACGGTCTGACCGATCTTCACCTCGGCGCCCGCGTTCACCTTGAAGGAGATGCGACCGGCCGACTCGGCTATGCCCTCGGAGGTGATCTTGTCGGTCTCCAGTTCGAAGATCGGCTGGTCCTTGGCGACGACGGCGCCGTCGGCGACGTGCCACTTGGCGAGGACGCCGGAGGAGATCGATTCGCCCATGGGCGGGACTTTGACTTCGAGGAGAGGCATGGATCGGGGAATTGAAGCGGTGGGTGTGGAAGCGTGGATATTAGGGAGACGGTGCGCTCAGGAGGTGAAGGCCTGCTTGAGCAGCGCGGCGAGTTCGAGTCGGTGGACGGCCAGGGTGCCGACGGCGGGCGAGGCGGAGGCGTCACGTCCGGCATAGCGGGCCTTGCGGCCGAAGGTCTCCTCCAACTGCGGCGCGATCCAGGACCAAGCCCCCATGTTCTCGGATTCCTCCTGGGCCCAGACCACGTGCGCGCCGGCGTATTTCTTGGCGATTTCGGAGAGGCGTTTGCGGTGCAACGGGTAAAGCTGCTCGATACGCACAATCGCGGTGTCGAGGTGCTTGTTGCGCGTCCGGTGGTCCGCGAGGTCGTAGTACACCTTGCCGGAGCAGAGGATGAGCCGCGCGGCCGGTTGTCCGCCCGGGAAGAGCGGATCGTCGATGATCTCCTGGAAGCCACCGCCGGTGAAGTCCTCGACGCGGGATACGGCCGCGGGGTGGCGGAGCAGGGATTTGGGCGACATGACTACCAGCGGTTTCTTGACGTCGCGCTTCACCTGGCGGCGGAGCACGTGGAAGAAGTTCGCGGGCGTGGAGATGTTCGCGACCTGAATGTTGTCCTCGGCGCAGATCTGCAGGAAGCGCTCGAGGCGCGCGGATGAGTGTTCCGGCCCTTGGCCCTCGTAGCCGTGCGGGAGCAGCAGGACAATGCCGCTGGTGCGGTACCACTTCGACTCGGCGCTGGAAATGAATTGGTCGATGACGACCTGGGCGCCGTTGGCAAAGTCGCCGAACTGCGCTTCCCAGATGCAGAGCATGTCGGGGTAATCGAGCGAGTATCCGTAGTCGAAGCCCAGTACTGCCGCCTCGGAGAGCAGCGAATTATACACGCAGAAGCGGGCCTGCTCGGGCGCGAGGTGGTTCAGCGGCGCGTGGGTCGCGTTGGTCTCGATATCGTGCAGCACCGCGTGGCGGTGGCTGAAGGTGCCACGCTCGCAGTCCTGGCCGCTGAGGCGCACCGGCGCGCCCTCGAGCACGAGCGAACCGAACGCGAGCGCCTCAGCGAAGCCCCAGTCAATCGGGCCGCCGTCCTTGAAGGCCTGCGCCCGGGCGTCCAGGAAGCGACGGATCTTGGGGTGCGGCTTGAAGTCGGCTGGCACCGAGACGAGGCCCTGGGCGACCCGCGTGAGCAGGTCGGGCTTCACTCCGGTGGTGACCGGTTTGAAATGGAAATCGGGCTGAAAGACCGCGGTGGAGCCCTCGAAGCGGCGGGCCTCGGCGGCGGCGGCGCGCTTGGCGGACTTCGCAGTCTCTGCGGCCTTGGCTTTCTCCAGGTGTTTCTCGAGGGCTTCCGAGTACTCGGCGCGGATGGCGTCGGACTTCGACTCGGTGACGGTGCCTTCGGCCACCAGCTTGCGCGTCAGCACGGCCGAGATCGGCGGGTGCGCGGCGATCTTCTGGTACAGCAGCGGCTGCGTGAAGGCCGGCTCGTCGGTCTCGTTGTGGCCGTGTTTGCGGTAACAGACCATGGCGATGACGACGTCGCGCTGGAACTTCACCCGGAACTCGAGCGCAAGCCGGGCGACGTGGCACACGGCCTCGGGGTCGTCTCCGTTCACGTGGAAGATGGGCGCCTCTATCATCTTGGCGACGTCGGTGCAGTGCACCGTGGAACGTGAATCGCTCGGCTCGGTGGTGAAGCCGATCTGGTTGTTCACCACGATGTGGAGCGTGCCGCCGGTTTTGTAGCCGGGCAGCTGGGAGAAATTCATCGTCTCGGCGACGATGCCCTGGCCGGCGAACGCGGCGTCACCGTGGATGAGCAGCGGCAGCACACGCCAGCGCTCCTCGGTTGCGCCGCGGATGCGCTGCCGGGCGCGGGCCTTGCCCTCGACCACGGGGTTCACGATCTCCAGGTGGGACGGGTTCGCCGCGAGGCGTACCTCGACCTTCTTGCCGGAGGCGGTCTCGAGCACGGCTTCGTAGCCGAGGTGGTACTTCACGTCGCCGTCGCCGCCCACGGTCTCCGGAATGTAGTTTTCCGAGAACTGCTCGAACAGCACATCGAAGCTCTTCCGCATCACACTGGTGAGAATGTTGAGGCGTCCGCGGTGAGCCATGCCCATGACGACTTCCTCCACGCCCACTTTCGGGGAATGCTCGATGATCGAGTCCACCGCCGCCACCATCGTCTCGCCGCCTTCGAGGGAAAAGCGCTTCTGGCCGACGTATTTCGTGTGCAGGAAGCGCTCGAAGAGCTCCGCCTTGTGGACGCGGCGCAGGATTCGGATCTTCTCGGCCTTGGAGAAATCGGGCTGGTTGCGCGAGGCCTCCATGCGGGATTCCAGCCACTGGCGCACCTCGACATCTTGAATGTGGGTGTATTCGACGCCGATCCGGTCGCAGTACGTGGTGCGCAGCGCGATCAGGATGTCGCGCAGCTTCATCTGCCCGCCGCCGAGATACGTTCCGATGTCGAAGGAGGTTTCTAGATCCGCTTCACCCAGGCCGAATTGCGCGAGGGACAGCTTCGGATGCGGCGGTGGCCTGTCGCCCAGCGGATCAAGATGGGCCTCGAGATGTCCGAGCGAACGGTAGGCGTTGATCAGTTGGTGGACCCGGGACTGCTTCAGGCTATCGATGATCGGAACGTTGGCGTGGGACTGGGATGTGTCGCGCGATGCGCCGGCGAGAGCCGCGGCCGGGGAGTTGCCGTTGGAGCCCAGCGTAAACCCCTGAAAGAACGCGCGCCACGTGGGATCAACCGAATTGGGCTCGGCGAGCCAGGCCTGATAGGACGCCTCGATGACGTCGGCATTCGCGAGTGAAGGAAGGTTTGGACGAAACATGGATAAGAAGGCAGCCGTCGAACAACGCAGGACGTGGCTCGGCAGCGGTGGTTGGGAAAAACAAGGGGCGAGATAACCACAGGGTTTCGAGCGAAACAAGCGCCCGCCCTTCAACCGGGGTGATTGCAATCGCGCTTAACGTGCGCTTAAGGCTGATAAGTAATTCGCTACTTCCTCATGGAACTTGAGATCAAGCGCTCCCTCGACGCCCTCCTTTTTGCCATTTCTTCCAGAGATGGACAAGTTATTGCTCAGGAGATGGTTAAGCTCGACGATTTCTTGGCTAGAGGACGGGCCGGCATCCACCCGCAGCTTGCCCACTTCCTGCAGAACCGGAGTTATGCCAAGGCGCAGATGTTCCTCTCCGGCGACAGCGACATACCGGCGGGATTTTGCGGCGGTGGGCGGCAGCCTAGAGGTTGACTTATGGCTAACGAAAAAATCTCCACCTCCGGTGGCGCCTCGTTGGGCCACAATCCGTTTGGGGCGCTAACTGCGACCGGGCTTCCTTCCGCGCCGTCGCCTTCCGTTCTCAGGTCTGCCCCGACTCTCAGCGGGTCCGTGCAGGCCAAAAATCGGGGCCGCGTCGATATCAGGCGAGAAACGGGCGGGCGGGGTGGCAAAACCGTGACCGTCGTGGACGGATTCACTGGGATCGGCCTTCCGGAGAAGGAGCAATTAGCCAAGCGCATGCGCGCGGCTTGCGGCTGCGGCGGCACCGTCAAGGACGGCGCCATCGAGATTCAAGGCGACCAGCGGGAAACCATTGCTCGGATCCTGAGCGACGCGGGATTTCGGCCGGTCTTCTCCGGAGGCTGATCAAGCCGCGAGGCCGGCCGCGAGCGAGAGCGCACCCTTGGCGCGGTTCAGAATGTAGAGGTGGTAGCCCGGGGCTCCCTGGGCGATCAGGCCTCGGATTTGGTTCAGCGCCCAATCAATGCCGATCGCTTCCGCCACGTCGGCATTATCCGCCGCGGCCTCGAGCCGGGTGGTGAGTTGGGCGGGCAGCGTTGCACCGCACATCTGAGTGAAACGCTGGATCTGCTTCAGTGACAGCACCGGCATGATCCCGGGCACGATCGGCGCCGTGATTCCCGCCGCGCGGCATTTGTCTACGAAGCGATGGTAGACGGCGTTGTCGAAGAAGAGCTGCGTCGTGACAAACGCCGCGCCGGCGTCGACTTTGCGGCGCAGGTGATCGAGGTCGGCCTCGAGGGTAGTCGCCTCCGGGTGTTTTTCCGGATAGCCTGCCACACCGAGGCAGAAATCCGGGTGCCGCGATTTCAGCAGTTCCGCGAGTTCGCTCGCGTGGCGTAGGCCGTCTGCGGCGGGTTTGAACTCGTTGGTACCCTTGGGTGGATCGCCCCGCAGGGTCATGATGTTACGGAATCCGCCTGCGTGAATCCGGTCGGCCAAGGAGGTCAATTCCGTCCGCGAATGGCCTACGCATGTGAGGTGAGGCATGACGGTGTAGCCGAACTCCGTGCGCAGCATCCCACTCACTTGGGCGGTGCGGTCCCGCGTCGTTCCGCCTGCGCCGTAAGTCACCGAGACGAAATCAGGCTGCATCCGCCGCAGGGCATGCGCGGTCGCACGCAATGCCTCCACGCCCGCGTCGTCCTTGGGCGGAAAAAACTCCAGTGAGCGGAGCACGCGGCGCTCCGCAAAGAGTTCCGAGATTGGACGATCGGGGTGCATAAAACGCATCAACGCATACGGAAGTGTTGATGCGTGTAAAGTGCGGACTCCGGCGTATGCAAAAAAGCGCGGGACGAAGGCCCGCGCTCGTGAGAAGCCAGGGCTCCCCTTGACCGGCCTATTTCTTCGGCTCTGTGGCGGGAGTGGGCGTGGCGGGCGCAGGAGCTGGCGCGGGTGGGGCCGCTTCGAACAGCTCATCCGCTTTTTGCGGGAGGCCCGTGAAGGTGTACTCGGCGATCTGGAAAGCGCGTTTCCCCATGAGGGCGTTTACGGGCGCCGATGTTTCAGAATGGGAAACGAAGGCGAAAACAGGTCCGGCCGGGATCGTCTCAAACTCCGGCGCAAGCGGCTTGTCATCCTTCTTTTCGCCAGTCTTGGAGTCGTCCTTCTTCGCGAGTTCGGCCACGCTGCCCAAGGCGGCAGGGCCGGTCTTTCCGTCGTTCGAAGCAGACGGCGGCTTCAGTTTCTTCTCCTCGGGTTTTCGCCCCATCGCGACCGAGATCGTCTTGCCGTCAAAGGTAGTCAGCTTGAAGGCGCGTTGGTTGGCCTTGGCAGCGCCGGCGTTGGCGTCATCCGGGGCGGTGGAATCGGTGAATCGGATGGTCCCGACGCTGCTCAGCAGTGAGGCGATGCGGTCGGCCTTGATCTTCTGTCCGGTCGGCGTCTTGTCCGCCGTCCATGAGTCCTCCTTCTTGGCGCGGGAGACCGTGACCGTCCCACCCTCGCTGAAGGGAATCTCAATCTTGGCGACGTCGTCGGGCTTGATGTTGGTGAGCTCCGCGTTGGCCCAGTTGCGCGCCTCGGTGTCGAGCCATGCGCTGAAGCTGGCGAGAAATGCCTTCTGCTCGTCGCCGAAACGGACGAAGCGTCCGCCCCCGGTCTCGGGGTTCTTGCCGAGCGTCAGGGTGAAGACGACTTTGTCGGAAGCATCCAGGAGGTCGACCTTTGTGTCCTTGAACTCAAGTCGTGCAATGCGCTCGGCGTTGCTCGTGACGAGCCGCTGCAACTTCGCCTCGGTGAGGTTTCCGATGAAGCCCGAGAGTTTTCCAAAGTCGGCGGGCATGTCGAAATAGCTCGGCACCTTCCAGGAGCCGTCCGTCTGGCGCGTGAGCTCGATGATCTTCCCGCCGTCGGCGATACGGATCTTGGCTGCCTTCTCCACCGTGGCGCGGTCAACGATAGGCTGGTTAAGACGGCTGTCGGCGGGCGGCGGTGGACTCGGGCGCTGGAGCAAGTAGGCTCCGGCCGCGAGGAGGGCTAGGACGATGATGGAGACGACAAGAGTCTTGATTTTCATCGCGGGAAAAGGAGGGGCGGAGTTGTGGACGGGCGCGCTTACTTCTTGCGGTTACGGTAGAACCAAAAGCCGAAGACTCCCACGAGCAAAGGTGTGGCGAGCAGGTTCAGCACCAGCAGTCGGTTTTCCAGCCGGTCGATGTCTTCCCGCAGGGCGCGACGGATCTCTCGGCGCTCGCCGCGCATTTTCGCCTGCTGTTTCTGGAAGTCGTCAATGGCCTTCGCCATCTCGGGGGTGGCGACAAGCCGGTTGCCCTCGCCTTTCTTACCCTGGAGTTCGCTGAGTTTGGTCTGCACCTGTTGGAGGCGGTTATCCAACTCGGTGAGCTTCGACTGGTACTGTTTCTGGGCCTCAGCCTCCATCTTGCGGACGACGTCGAACGGGCGCAGCGAAGTGCCCTTGCCGCGGATGGAGATCAGATCCTGGGAGCCGCCGAGGAACTCCACGGTATTGGCCGCGAACGCGAGGTTATCGTTGATGGGTTGGGCGGCGGTCTGGCCGAAGAAGTTGAACTTGCGGACGCTGTAGTCGTCGAAAAGCCAGTCGGAGTCGGCGATCACGAACAGCGTGGACGTGCCTTTGGACTCCTTCAGAGCGGGAGCGTCGGATTTTTTCTCCTCCTTCTTGGGTTCGTTGGACCCGGCGGGCGGCGGAGCGTCGGCCGGCATACCGTCGGGGAACGCGGTCTTGAACTTGCCGGTGACGAGCGCGGCGATGGTCTTCTTGCCGCTCGGGGTGATCTGCTTGGCGACGTCGTCGGGCTGCGCGAACTGAAGCATCATGCTCGGCATATCGCCGGTCTGAGAGGAGGTCTCGACCAATGGGGTGAAGGTGAGGGAGCCCCCGGCCTTCTGGGAGACGCTGCCGGACTCGATGAACATTACGGAGTTGAGCTGGGCCGTGGCCATGGACTTGGAGTTGAAAGATTGTCGGCCGGCGAGGCTGAGCCACACGGGGAAGCGGGCGACATTCCCGCCTCCGGTCTGGACCTGGGTGGCATTCTCCAAGTCGCCCACGACCTTCTGCGAGTCGTAGCTGATTTCGTAGGCGCCGAGCAGGGAAGGCAGGTCGCTGGTCACGTTCTGCGCGCCGCCGCCCATCATCATCTGCTGCGGGTTGCTCTGCCGTTTGAAGTGCTGTGAGGAGGGGTCGAGCGCTAGGAAGACGGGTTTTCCTCCGAGGACGAACTGGTCGATCGCGAACTGAAGCTTGGGCGAGAGGCCCTGCGGATGAACAACCATGAGCGCGTCAAGGTCGCTTGGCAGCTCATTGGCCGAGGACTCGACGGTCACGATGCGGAAAGTCTGCTCCAGCTCGGTCATGACCGTCTGGGACGGCTGCGGCTGGCGGCGCATCATCATCATCATCTGCATCTCTTGCGGGCTGGTGCCTTGGAGCGGCAGGCTGGTGATCAGGCCGAGTTTCCGTTTGTCGAGCTGTTGCACGCTGTGGATTAGCTTCGACAGGTCGTACTCGAGGAACTGCTCCCGCTGCGGCGTGAAGGCCGCGATCGTCTTCTGCTGATCGGCCTGGGTAACGATCAGGCCGAAGAAGAACTGCTCGCCACCCTGCTGGGCGACTTGCGGAGTGAGGCCCGCCGCTGTGGCCTTCTCCTCGTCGGGTGTGTCGGGCCGCGGATTGATGACATTTAGTGTGACCTTCCCGCGGGCCGCGCGGACGTACTGACGAAGCATCTCCTGCACGCGAGCCGCGTAGTTCTTATAAGCGATGGGCAGTCCGCTGGCGTCCTTGGAAAAGTACAGGTCCACCGCGACCGGCTCCTCGATCTTGCCCAACATACGGCGGGTACCGTCGGAGAGCGAGTAGATCGATTCCGCGGTGGCGTCGACGCGCACCGGAACCGACGAAGCGAGGTAGTTGACTAGAATGAGGCCCACGAGGAGCAGGCCGATGGCGAGGGATTTGCTGCCGAATTTCATAGCAGGGCGGAAGTCCGGGTTTATTTTCAGCGTTCGAGCACGACCACGTTGAGGAACAGCGTGAAGCCCATCAGGGAGAGGAAGAAAATGACATCTTTCGGATCGATGATGCCCTTGGTGAAGGCGTCAAAGTGGGTAATGAAGCTGAAGTTCGCCAGCGCGTCGGCCAAGGCGAGGGGCAGGACCCCCTCGAGCGTCTCCGTGAAGCTGCTGAAGCCGAGAAACAGGAGGACCGCGCACGCTCCGAGGCTGATCACAAAGCTGATGACTTGGTTTTTGGTCGTAGCGGAGGCGAGGGCGCACACGCCGAGGTAGCCGCCTGCCATGAGAATGGCCCCGAGATAGGTGGTAAGGATCACACCCCAATCCGGGGCGCCGAGGTAACCTACGGTGAAGGCCATCGGGAAGCTGAGGAGCACCGCGATCGCGAGGAAAGCCCAGCCGGCGAGGAATTTTCCTAGCACCGCCTCGAGCGTGGTAACCGGCAGGGTGAACAGCAACTCGACCGTACCGGAGCGCTTTTCCTCCGACCAGAGTCGCATTCCAACCGCGGGAACGATGAACATGAAGAGCCAAGGGAAGAACGTGAAGTAGCTCTCCATGCTGGCGACGCCCGCGCGGAAGAACCCGCCGTAGCGAGAGAAGGCGAGGGACACGGAGATAAGGAGGAAGGCGATCAGAAACACGTACGCGACCGGCGACCGGAAGTAGCCGAGGAACTCGCGTTTGAAGATCGGAATGATTTGGCGCATGGCGGGAGTAATCGGGGGCTGGGTGGGTGCAGGAGGCCGCTCAGATGTCTCCGCGGGTGAGCTCCCGGAAGATTTCGTCCAGGCGCGCGCCTGGTTTGCGGGCCCGCAGGCTATCGGGCGTCTCGTCCGCCACGACGCGTCCCTGCGAGATGATGATCACGCGGTTGCAGATGGCATCAACCTCCTCGAGGATGTGCGTTGAGAGGATGACTGCCTTCTGCGCCGCCATGCTCTTGATCAGGGAGCGGACTTCGTTCTTTTGATTGGGGTCAAGTCCGTCGGTCGGTTCGTCGAGCACGAGCGCCGCGGGATCATGGAGCAGGGCCTGAGCGAAGCCCACGCGTTGCTTGAATCCTTTCGACAGGGTCTCGATGCTCTGGGATCGCACAGGAGTCAGGTGAGTCAGGCCGATCGCGCGATCGACGGCGGCGAGGGCTGCTTCCTTGGCCCGGAAACCGCGGATCTCGGCGATGAAGCCGAGAAATTCCGCCACCGTCATCTCCGGGTAGGCGGGGGCGCTCTCGGGCAGGTAGCCCAGTTTGCTCTTAACCGCCACGGGATCCTCGGTGACGTCGATGCCGTCAACCGTGGCCCGGCCGGCGTCCGGTCGGAGGAACCCAGTCAGCATCTTCATCGTGGTGGACTTTCCGGCCCCGTTCGGTCCCAGGAAGCCCAGGATATCCCCGCGTCTGACGGTGAAGCTTACGCCGTCGACCGCGCGTTTTTGTCCGTAGGTTTTAACGAGTCCTTTGACTTCGATCATGGTGTCTTTCGGAGGGCGTGAGGTTTCCTGCGGTTAGGTCTGCTGGTACTTAGTAAGAGCGTTTCAGTCCAAACAGGCGGGTACAAATTCGGGACTGGGAATCGATCAAGAAAAAATGGCAAGAGGGTTTCCTTCGCCTGCCCGGATGGATCCTAAGGCCGCGGGTCGCTTGGGCGGGTCACAGCTTCACGGAAGAAAGCGTCGAATTTCCCTTACCGACCGCGCCAGAGCTCCTTGGTTTTCCCGGTGCCAGGCGGCGGCGCGTCCCGCCATGGCGACGGCGGCTTCGCGGTCTGCCAGGAGGAGAGTGACCTCCTGTGCCAACGCACTGGAATCGGTAACGGTCATAGCCGCGCCCCGTGAAACCAACTCCTTCGCTATGGTCCGGAAGTTTGCCATGCCCGGCCCCATCAGCAGCGGCTTTTCGAGCGCAGCGGCTTCCACCGGGGTTTGTCCTTCGGTGTGCGGTGGAAGGCTTTTGCCCACGAAGACTACATCCGCGAGCTGGGTTAGCCGCCGCAGTTCGCCCGTCGTGTCGGCTACGACAACATCGACGGCTGTTGCGGCGGGTCCTTGGGATCGAAAATGCACTGAAACACCGGCGTCCCGCAGGAAGGACTCAATTTCACCACGTCGCTCCGCGTGGCGCGGCACCAGAAGCAGGGAGCCCATGTGGCCCTGCGCACGGGCGGAGCGCCACGCACCCAGCAAAGCCGCTTCTTCGCCAGGCCAGGTGGAGGCGCCAACCAGAACCGGCCCGTCCCGGAGTCCTAGCTGCTCGCGCAGCCGCGCCGCATCCGCTGCGCCGATCGGCTCCACCTCCACATCCAGCTTAAGGTTCCCGACTGTGCAGATGCGCGGTGAAGGGACGCCCAAAGCAGCGAGGCGCTCCGCATCCTGGCGGGATGCCGCCAAATGCAAAGTGATGCCGTCGAGGCAGAGTCTCGCCGCCCGGCCCAACCGGCGAAGCCGGTTGAAAGCGCGGTCGCTCAGGCGCGCGTTGAGGCTGATGACCGGCACCCCGAGGTTGGTGGCCTGGCGCAGGTGTTCCGGCCAGCGTTCGCCTTCCATCAAGATGATGAGATCCGGCTTGATCGCGCTCCATGCCCTTCTGACGAACGGGTGCCAGTCCAGCGGGAAATATCCTATCTTCTCCACCGTTTCGGAATGGCGCTCGATGGCGATTCTGCGGCCCGTGCTAGTGGTGGTGGTGAGGTAGACTTCAGCGCCGGCTGCCCTCAATTCCCGCAGCAAGGGGCCGATGGCCAGCATTTCGCCCACGCTGACCGCCTGAACCCAAACTCGGCGCCGCTCCCTGTTTCTTGGCAAATTCGGATGGGCACCGAAGCGCTGGCTGAAGTCATCTCCGTAACCGCCCCGGCGCCGCATCCGCAGGAGATAGGCCGGAGCCAGCACCAAGAGCACGGGCACAAACAGGATTCGGTAGAGCCATATCATCGCGGCGACAGATGCGGATTCCGCCGTCATCGTGCGGGTTGGTGCAAAGAAAATCATCCGCTACCGCTGCCGTTTTCGCCGCGCTGCTGCTCCCAGCTATCCCTAGCCCGATAAGGCCCTCCATCTTCGTTCTTCTCACATCATCGACCCGCTGAGGACGCCCTTCAGGGGGCGAGGTGGGTCAGCGACTAGATGTATCCTGTAATAAAGTACGCCGCCTCTGGCCCGCTATCCTCCGGGTTTGTTCCTCCGATCGTGAGGGCGATTACCGCTGCGGATTTCCCGCGCGAGTGGTGATGGAGCGGAGGTTTCGCCGGTGCGTTAGGGCATGAGCGCGGAAGGATCTGGCGACCAGGCGGGAGGAGATGGCGGCAGTGGGCGCTATCGGGACGGTGGCCGCCGGCGAAGCATCAGGCGGCTTTTCCGGAAGGTCCCTCGCCACGGCGCCTGGAACGTTCGGGTCAATTGCATCGACTAAGTTTAACGCGCGCGCCGTTCGATTAAGGACTCGCGACCGCTGACCTTACTACGAACCGAGAGTTGGCTCTCCACTGGCCAAACGGCGACGACCTGGAATCCCCTTGGACCGTATCCAACAAGGTGGTTTGCTGAACCGGGTTACGTGAGCCGCTAACCAGTCTGGGGGAAACCGACGCCGGCCAAACTCCGCCTGTAGGGCCGGGTGGCTCAATAACCTCAGGAGTAATCGCGCGTACTCGAATGGCGCTGAACCAGAAATGCCGAAGACGGAGGCAGCACGCGCCAGGAGATCACGAGTTTTACCCGAGGAATCGTGGCAAGAGATCGTGTGTCTCTCTCTGGAAGCCAGCAGCGTGCGGGCTAGCAATTCACATTCGTGGGGCGGGCCCTCAGTGACGATCGGAATCCGCCTCCAAGCTTCGGGGACTCAAAAAAGTGCGGACTACGGAAAAAGACGCTTGCGCATGAGCCCACGCTCTGAACGCTGGACCGTTCAGCTTAACCGTCAGTTACAGGCAGCTAGTCAACGCTGGCAGCCTCTCGCAGACGTGGTCCATGCCTCCATCGGGCGGCTCGGGTCGCAAGTTGTCCCTACTCCGCGCGAAAAAGTGCTTGCCCGCTTCGTCGCAAAAAGTAGGGTCACTCTCTTTTCGTCAATTTTCACTCGTAAGAACCTTCCTCTCAGCATGCCAACCATCAACCAGCTCGTGCGCAAAGGCCGCCGTAAGGTGACCGCGAAGTCGAAGTCCCCGGCTCTGGCTGGGAATCCCTTCCGTCGCGGTGTGTGCGTGCAGGTAATGACCCGTACCCCGAAGAAGCCGAACTCCGCCATCCGAAAGGTGGCGAAGGTTCGCCTTACCAATGGCAACGAAGTCATCTCGTACATTCCCGACGAGGGTCACAATCTGCAGGAGCACTCGATCGTGCTCGTACGCGGCGGACGCGTTAAGGACCTTCCCGGCGTTCGGTACCATATCGTACGCGGCACCCTTGATGCCACCGGGGTCGAGAAACGTCGTCGCTCCCGTTCAAAGTACGGTGTCAAGCGCCCGAAGGCCGCCAAGTAATTTAACGCAACTCAACTTAGCCGTCGTCCATGTCACGCCGTCACAGAGCTCAGAAACGTCAAGTCGTCCCGGACATTCGCTATAACAGCCCTTTGGTCGCCCACCTGGTTAACGTGGTGATGAAGAGCGGGAAAAAGAATCTTGCTCAGAGGATTGTCTACGGTGCGTTTGAGAAGGTTTCGGAGAAGCTTGAGAAGGGCGATCCCGTCGACCTAATGCTCGGCGCCCTCGAAAACGCGCGTCCTCGGCTCGAAGTGAAAAGCCGCCGGGTTGGTGGTGCCACCTACCAAGTGCCGGTCGAAATTTCGTTTGAGCGCCAGGAGTCGCTGGCTCTCCGATGGATTGTCGAGGCTGCGGGAGGGCGTAAGGGTGTGCCGATGAAAGACGCACTCGCCGCCGAGATCATCGACGCGTATAACAATACCGGAACGGTGGTTAAGAAGAAGGAAGACACCCACAAGATGGCCCAAGCGAATCGCGCTTTTGCTCATCTCCGTTGGTAAAACTCTTTGATTTCGCCCGTCATGGCATCCGCTTCCTCTCCGGACATCACTGTCGTCACCGAAAAGGCCAAAGTCTCCAAGGCTAATGCCAAGGATCGCCCGTTCCCGTTGGAGTGGACGCGAAACATCGGCATTGCCGCACACATTGACGCAGGTAAGACGACGACAACTGAGCGTATTCTTTTTTACTCCGGTGCTGTCCACAAGATGGGCGAGGTTCACGAGGGTACGACTGTAACCGATTGGATGGAGCAGGAACGTGAGCGAGGCATCACGATTACCGCTGCGGCCATCTCCTGCGCTTGGAACGCTTCATGTGGGCCGTGGAAGGGTATTAAGCAGCGGATTAACATTATCGATACCCCCGGTCACGTTGACTTCACGGCCGAGGTCGAGCGCTCGCTTCGGGTACTTGATGGGGCGGTTGCTGTATTCTGCGCCGTGGCCGGTGTTCAACCTCAGTCCGAAACGGTGTGGCGGCAGGCCAACAAATACAAGGTGCCCCGCATCGCTTTCATCAACAAGATGGATCGCGTTGGCGCGGACTTCTTCCGCGCGGTGTCAGAGATGCGAGAGAAGCTGAAGGCGAATGCGCACCCCCTCTTCATTCCAATCGGCAAGGAAGATCAATTTAGGGGGTTGATAGATCTGGTACAACAGGTAGCTTATATTTTCGACGATACGACTGATCCTCTCGGGATGACTCCGGTCACTGCGCCTATCCCCGCTGAGATGGCGGCGCAGACAAAGGAGTATCGGGATAAGCTCATTGAGGCAGTTTGCGACTTCGATGACGTAATTGCAGAAAAGTATCTTAGCGGTGATGAGATTTCTATCAATGAGTTGATGCTCGGCATCCGCAAGGCTACGATTTCGCTTCAGTTCACCGGCGTCATACCGGGCTCTGCCTTCAAGAAAAAGGGCGTCCAGCGTCTGCTGGATTGCGTCGTGAACTACTTGCCGAGCCCGATCGACGTTCCGCCGATGACCGGCCAGAACAGCGACGGTGCCGAGGTCCCCGCTGCCGTCAATGATGCGGGTAAGCTCGCGGGCCTTGCGTTCAAGCTTTGGACGGATCCTTTTGTCGGCAAGCTTGTTTTCTATAGAGTGTATACTGGGACGGTCACCAAGGGAATGTCCTTGTATAATCCGAGAAACCGACGCACCGAGCGCGTATCACGTCTCGTGCTAATGCGAGCTATCGATCGCGAGGACATCGACACAGCCTACTCGGGTGACATTTGCGCTGTGGTTGGTGTGAAGGACGTCATCACCGGAGACACCCTTTCCCACGAGGATTTCGATATCCGCCTTGAGCCCCCGACCTTTCCTGAGCCGGTTATCTCGATGTCAATCGAGCCCAATTCGAAGGGTGACCAGGAAAAAATGTCCACTGCACTCCAGCGTCTGGTCGCCGAGGACCCTACTTTGCGTGTGAAGACCGATCCTGATACCGGTCAGACAATTTTGGCCGGGATGGGTGAACTTCACCTAGATATCATCCGCGACCGCATGAAGCGGGAATTTAAGGTTGAGGCCACTGCCGGAAAACCGCAGATTGCCTACCGAGAAACCGTAACTCGAGCTGCCGACGGCGAGGGTAAGTTCATCCGTCAGTCGGGCGGAAAAGGTCAATACGGCCATGTAATTGTTAAGCTCGAACCGAATCAAAAGGGGAAAGGCGTCGAGGTAGTTAATGAGATCGTCGGTGGCGCTATTCCCAAGGAGTTCGTCAAGCCTGCCACCGATGGTATTCTTGAGGGTGCCAACAACGGTGTCGTAGCTGGGTTTCCGGTGGTCGATGTGATTGTGCGTATCGTCGATGGGACCTTCCACGAGGTCGACTCTTCGGAGCTCGCTTTCAAGATGGCTGGGATTTTCGCCCTCAAGGAGGCGATGAAGAAGGCAAACCCTATCCTGCTAGAACCGATCATGCAGGTTGAAGTGACCACTCCGGAGGAGTACCAGGGTGACCTAATGGGCGATATCAATCGGCGCCGTGGACAAATCCAAGGCATGGAGAACAAGGCCGGTGCTTGTATCATCAATTCCTTCGTTCCGCTTGAGACCTTGTTTGGCTACGTCACTGACATCCGGTCACTTTCCAAAGGTCGAGCATCGGCCTCGATCACACCCTCGCACTTCGAGCAGGTTCCTAATTCCCTTTTGTCGAAGATCGTCGAATCATCCTCGCGAGCTCCCGCTCGCACCTGAACCCCTGTTCTTTTTTCGCCATGAAAGGCCAACGAATTCGTATCAAGCTGCAAGGTTTCGACTATCGTGTCATAGACCAGTCAGCTCAAGACATTGTTGAAACCGCCAAGCGTTCCGGCGCACGGGTTTCGGGCCCTATCCCACTTCCGACGCGGATTGAGAAGCTGTCCGTGAATCGCTCACCGCACGTTGATAAAAAATCCATGGAGCAATTCGAAACCCGTACGCACAAACGCCTTATCGACATAATTGAGCCAACCGCCCAAACCGTCGACGAATTGAAGAAGCTCAACCTTCCTTCGGGCGTGGATATTACTATCAATGTTTGATTGAAGTACTCGTTGTAACCACAAGGCTCAATCTAGCAACCCTCACCCAATTTTCTACAGTTAGCAGATGTCTGTGTGTCTTTAGGCACCGCCAGACTCCTCGCTAAAGTAGGTCCGATCAACGGAAAATTCTCCACCTACCACTTAGCCTATGATCTCAGAAATTTTAGGTAAGAAGCTTGGCATGACCCAAGTGTACGATGCACAAAATGTGCTTGTTCCCGTCACTGTGGTCGAAGCCGGCCCTTGCTCAGTCCTTCAGGTCAAGACGCAGCAAACGGACGGTTATGACGCCGTTCAAATTGGCTTCGCCAACAAGAAGGTTAAAAACACCTCCGCCGGTGAACTTGGTCACGCCAAAAAGGCAGGCCTTGATCGGGGACCCCGAGTGCTCGCTGAAGTACGTCTCGACTCTCCTTCAACTTTGAAGGTCGGAGATATCATTGGAGCCTCCTCGTTCAGCGAGGGGCAACTTGTGGACGTTATTGGCGTCACTAAAGGTAAGGGTTTTCAAGGTGTAGTTCGTCGTTGGCGTGTGGCTGGCGGTCCCGCCACCCACGGCTCGATGTTCCATCGCCGGATTGGTGCAATTGGCATGCGTCAAACGCCGGGTCGCACTTGGAAAAATCAAGCGATGCCTGGACACATGGGAACAGTTAGGCGCACCGTGCAAAACCTTCGCGTTATTAAAGTTATCACGGATCGCAATCTTATCCTCGTTAAGGGGGCCATTCCCGGTGCTAATGGGGACGACATCATTATTCGTTCTGCAATAAAAGGGCAGCGGGCGGTTCGGGTGACTGCAGCCGCCGAGTCCAAAAAGGATTCCGCTCCCACCAAAAGGGAAGCGGTTGCCAAGAAATAACGAGGTAGAAATAGCATGAAATTGACCGTTTTCAGCACCGACGGGAAAACCAGCACCGAGCGCGACTTCGCCGGGCTACCTTCCTTCGAAGGAGATAAAGGCTTACAGGCAGTAAAAGAGGTAATTGTGGCCATCAATGCCAACAATCGCCAAGGGACCCATTCGACTAAGACTCGCGGTGAGGTTCGTGGTGGCGGCAAGAAGCCCTGGCGGCAAAAGGGGACTGGACGTGCCCGAGCCGGTTCAATCAGGTCTCCGCTCTGGGTAGGCGGAGGCGTCGTTTTCGGTCCGAAGCCTCGGGACTATTCTAAGAAGGTGAACGCGAAGGTCCGCCACCTTGCTTTTAGTCGGGCCCTTTATGATCGCGCCGTCGCCGGCGAATTGGCTGTGATCGAGTCCTTCCACCCCGAAGCCTCAAAAACCAAGGCCATCAATGAAATTTTGGGTCGTATAGCTCCAAAGGGTAAGATTCTGCTCGTAGATGCGCCGTTCGCCGAAACGACGACCCGTGCTTCCAGAAACATAAGCCGCGTGGCGCTTCAAGAGGCTGCAAAGCTGAACACCTTCGACCTCGCTCAGCACTCCAAGATTATCGTCAGTACGAAGGCTCTCGATGCGATCGTAGCCCGGTTGAATGGAGGGAAGAACTAATGCAAGCCGACCGAATCCTAAAGCTCGTCCGACTGACAGAAAAGTCTAACCAGCTTTCCTCAAAGTTGGGGCAGTACACATTCGAAGTCTTTGGTGATGCAACCAAGAACCAAATCGCAGAGGCCGTAGAGCGTACGTTCAAGGTGACAGTGAGACGCGTGAATACCCAGAACTACCGCGGTAAGAATAAACGCAGTCGGCAGGGTCGACCGAGCGTTGCCTCAGACTTCAAGAAGGCGATCGTGACCCTTAAGGCTGGCGATAAGATTGAGCTAGTCTGATGGAGTAAGGAGAATCGGAGAACATAATCATGGCAATCCACTCATTCCGTCCCCTCACTCCCGCGGGGCGCTTCACCTCGCTGAACAAGACGACAGGAGATTTGGCTCAGAAGCGCCCTGAGCGTGGTCTGACGCAGTCTTTTGGAAAATCCGGCGGCCGAAATGTCTATGGTCGTGTAACCTCGCGGCATCGCGGCGGTGGCCATAAGCGCTTGTACCGAATAGTAGATTTCCGTCGTAATATTCTCGACGTTCCCGCTCGTGTTCAGGCTCTTGAGTACGATCCAAACCGTACTTCAAACCTTGCACTTGTTGCCTATGCCAATGGCGAGAAGCGTTATATCCCAGCCCCGAAGGGTTTAAAGGTTGGCGACACGATTTTTGCTTCGAACAAGGCGACAACAAACGATTACACCGTCGGGAATAATTTCCCTCTATCTATCATCCCGCCTTCGACCCGTCTCCATTGCGTCGAACTTGTCCCTGGTCGTGGCGCACAGATCGCTCGCAGCGCCGGAGCAGGGTTGGAGCTTGTTGCGATTGAAAATGACGTGGCCACGCTGAAGATGCCCTCGGGTGAACTTCGAAGGGTCAATGCGAAGTGCCGAGCGACCATCGGTGAAGTCGGTAACGGCGATCACAATCAGCAGTCGCTTGGGAAGGCTGGGCGCAAACGTTGGCTCGGCGTCCGCCCCACCGTACGAGGAATGGCTATGAACCCAGTGGATCATCCCAACGGCGGAGGACAGGGCAAGTCGAAGGGTGGTGGCGGTAGGCAGCAGCTCGTGTCGCCATGGGGTCAACTTGCGAAGGGCTTCCCGACTCGCCGACGATCTAAGCCTTCAAACGCCCAAATTATCGTCCACCATAACGGCCGCAAGCCACGCGGTCAGAAGTAAACCCAGCCTCCTCGCACCATGGCTCGTTCCATCAAGAAAGGTTTCTTTGTCGATTATCACTTGCTCGAAAAAATCGAGAAGGCTGTTAAGAGTGCCACCAAGAAGCCCATCCAAACTTGGTCCCGCCGGTCCACAATCACTCCTGATTTTGTAGGACACACCTTCAGCGTGCATAACGGGAAAGCGTTCGTCGCCGTTTATGTGACTGAGAACATGGTCGGGCATAAACTCGGCGAGTTTGCCCCGACTCGCACCTTCAAGGCGCACGGCGGGATGACCCGCAAGGAAATTTAACTCCCTCCGTGGTTACCCGCTCTCACGTCTTCTCTTTGTTTTTGGGGCTCGGCTTATCCCTTACCCTTCCCATCTCTTTGGGATTTCCAAGCACCTTTGCCGGAGCGCGGGTAATCGGCATTCAAAATGCCGGTGTAGGCGACTTGGTACTAATAGATGGAGGGGCAGAGTCTGGCTTTCGGTACGGGATGTCGTGTGTTGTATCCGGTGAAAGAAACATTTCGACAGGGATACTGCTCACCGAGGTCCGCTTCTGCTACAGCTCTGCACTTATTGTTGATGTCCAATCGAAGCAGCGTATCCGCGTGGGTGATTTAGTTTCTGTTAAAACCTTTAAATCCGAAATCTGACTAATAAACCAAAAGTACAAGACAGTGTCATCACGCTGTCGTTGTCGCCGGTGTAGCCGGAGTCCCAATTAAGCAAAATGGAAGTCCAAGCTCTTACCCGTTACGCTCGCATGTCACCCAAGAAGGTGCGCGAGGTTGCCCGTACTATTCAAGGTCGCAAAGCCGCCGATGCGGTTGATTTTCTCACACTTGTGCCGAGGAAGTCTGCTCGGCTGATCGCCAAGACAATCAAAAGCGCTATCGCTAACGCGGAAAATAACAATAACCTGTCCGTCGATTCACTCACTGTAAAAAGCGCTATCATTGAAAACGGACCTGTCCTGAAGCGCTTTAAGGCAGGGGCTCGCGGGACTGCGATGCCTCGTCGCAAGAAGATGTCTCATATTCGAATCGTCCTCACCGACGGCTCCAGCAATTCGTAATTTACTTCCATGGGCCAAAAGACAAATCCCGTCGGTTTCCGCCTCGCTGTTCGTCGCAATTGGCAGTCCCGCTGGTACGCCAGTAAGAAGGATTTCGGAAAACTGCTGGCCGAGGACCAATTGATCCGCTCCAAACTCATGGAGAAGTTGAAGCAGGCGTCAGTGCCGCGAATTTTTATTGAGCGCGCCTCTAATCGTGTCCGAGTCAAAATCTACACCGCGCGTCCCGGGATCGTGATCGGGCGCAAGGGGCAGGAAATCGAGAAGATCAAGGAGGACCTGGCTAAGCTGACCGGTAAGGAGATCCTTTTGGATATTCAAGAGGTTAAGAAACCTGAAATCGAGGCTGCTTTGGTCGCTGAGAATGTCGCCTTGCAGCTTGAGCGCCGGATAGCTTTTAGGCGTGCCATGAAAAAGGCCGTTGAGATGGCGATGGCCCTTGGTGCCGAGGGTATTCGTATCCAGTGCTCTGGTCGCCTTGGCGGGGCGGATATCGCGCGGCGCGAGTGGCAGCGCAAGGGGCGCGTTCCCCTGCACACGCTCCGTGAGAATATCGATTATGGGTTTGCGGAAGCCCAAACCGTCTACGGAAAGATCGGCGTGAAGTGCTGGATCTGCAAGAAAGAGGCCGACAACAACTAATCTGATATTCTCAAGCTGAACACGGACCAATTCTGCCATGGCTCTAGCTCCCGCTCGTACAAAGTATCGCAAATCCCAGAAGGGTTCCCGTTCCGGGAACGCCAAGCGCGGGAACACCCTCGCGTTCGGAGAATTCGGTCTCCAATCGCTCACGCGGGGACCGATGACAGGCCAACAGATCGAGGCTGCTCGAGTGACGATTTCCCGTCATTTGAAACGAAAAGGCAAGTTGTGGATTCGCGTTTTTCCCCACAAGCCTGTCACCAAAAAGCCTGCTGAGGTGCGTATGGGTCAGGGAAAGGGTCCAGTTGAGTACTATGTAGCAACCATCAAACCCGGTGCGATCCTCTTCGAGTTGGCAGGTGTGCCACTTTCGACTGCCAAAGAAGCCTTCCGTCTGGCTGATGCCAAGCTGCCTTTCCACTGCCGTTTCATTCAGCGCGACTCCGCCGCGTCCTGATCCTCAGAACCACGGGATATCCTGACATGACCTCCAAAGAAATTCGCGAACTCGCCCCCGCCGAGATCTCCACCAAACTGCGGGAGGTGCGGGAACAATTACTCCAACTGCGACTTCGCAAGCAGACGGGACAGGTCGAGAAGACCCACGAACTGCGATCGCTACGCAAAACAATCGCGCGCCTTGAGACAGTGCTGACGGAAAAAAACTCCGGAGCAAAGGTTGCCTGATATTCAACTTATCTTTAACGCCATGTCCAACGCCTCCTCCGGCAAGCGCACGAACCGCAAGACCCAGATCGGGTTCGTTTCCAGTCGCTCCGGCGACAAGTCCATCAAGGTCACCGTAGCTTACAAGACGCCCCATCCGCTGTACCAGAAGGTTGTTAATCGTCAGACTGTACTCCACGTCCACGACGAAGATAACCAAACAGGAGTAGGTGATCAAGTCGAGGTGATGGAGACCCGACCTTTGAGTCGGCTGAAGCGTTGGCGCGTCATATCCGTTCTACAGAAGGCGGTGGCTGCCGAGGGGACAGCGGTCACCGAGGCCGATGTTGCCGCAGCAGTTCCGACGAAGTCAAAAGTTGCCGCGGAGATGGCTCTTCCATCAGCCAAGGAGTGAGACTACAATTCCACAGTTGAAACATCTTTTTGGGAGAAATTCATGATCCAGCTCCGTTCCGTTCTTGAAGTCGCTGATAATACTGGCGCTCGTAAGGCAGCACTTATCCAACGCATGGGTCAAAGGACTGCCTATGCCCACGTGGGTGACGTCGTAACAGTACACATTAAAGAGAGCACTACTGATGCTACGGTCAAAAAAGGGGAGGTAGCTAAAGCCGTAGTTGTTCGAACGAAAGCGCCCATTCGCCGCGCGGATGGCAGTTATCTCCGTTTTGACAGTAATGCCATCGTAATTATCGATGCTACGAACAATCCCCGAGGAACCCGTATCTTTGGGCCCGTTGCGCGTGAGCTTCGGGCGAAGAACTTCATGAAAATCATTTCGCTTGCTCCGGAGGTATTGTAAAATGTCCAAACTGCACGTTAAACGCGGTGACCAAGTCGTTGTAATTGCCGGTGCCCAAAAAGGTAGGTCCGGGAAGGTTCTAGAAGTTTTGGGCGCAACCGGTAGGGCTCGAGTGGAGGGCTTGGCAATGATGAAGAGACACTTGAAGAAGTCTCAGGAGCATCCACAGGGCACCATTGCCGAACGTGAGGGATCGATCCATGTGAGCAATCTGATGCTTCAGGCGGTTTACGATTCAAGCACGCGGCGCAAGAAGGTTCCTACTTCAGCATAATTTGAGCGGTTAATATAAATTGAACCATACATATGTGACCGGGGACGGTAATACCGGATACGCACCATGAGCAACGTACCCAGCCTTAAGAAAGTCTACCTCGACCAGGTAGTCCCTGAGCTCGTTAAGAGCCGCGGCTACAAAAACTCCCATCAGGTTCCGAAGATCTCAAAGATCTCGATCAACACCGGAGTGGATGCTGACGCAGACAAGAATCAGATCACGGATATTCAACGTGATGTTGCCCTGATTGCCGGCCAGAAGCCGGTTCTGGCCAAATCGCGCAAGGCGATCGCGAACTTCAAGCTTAAGCAGGGGCAAGTAGTGGGATGTCACGTCACGTTGCGTGGATCCGCGATGTGGGAGTTTCTGTATCGGCTAGTGGCGGTAGCACTTCCGACCATCCGTGACTTCCGTGGTGTGCCGTCTAAGTTGGACGGACAGGGAAACTACAATCTTGGCATAACCGACCACTCAATATTCCCGGAGATTTCCATCGAAAATCTCAAAAAGCATATCGGACTAGACATAACCATTGTAACAACCGCCCAGACGGACGACGAAGGCCGGGACCTCCTACGTTTGCTCGGTATGCCCTTCCGTCGCACCGAGACAGCTCCCAAGGCAGCTTAACTCCAAAAGATTCCGTCATGCCGAAAACCTCCGCAATTGAGCGTAACAAAAAGCGCATCAAGCTGGTAGCCAAGTTCGCCGCTAAACGGGCGGAGCTTAAGGCGACCCTTGTTAATCCCTCTACCTCCGACGCCGAGTTTTTTGCCGCGCAAAAGAAGCTCCAAAAACTTCCGAAGAATTCATCGCCTGTCCGGGTTCGGAATCGCTGCTCCCTCAGCGGACGCCCTCGCGCATACCACCGTAAGTTCGGTGTTTCGCGTATTCAGTTCCGCGAACTCGCTCTGTCCGGAAAGATTCCCGGCGTAATCAAATCCTCTTGGTAAATCTTTGGCCCGCGGGGGTCGGGAAGCCCTCAAGGCTTTCGGGATATGACCCGCTGGCTGCTTAAACTCCACATCCATCATGACTGATCCGATTAGTGATTTTCTAACCCGCCTCAGAAATGCTTCCAAAGCGCGGCTCGACGACTGTGTGATGCCACACTCTAGGCTTAAGGAGGGCATGCTCGCTATCCTTAAGATTGAGGGTTACATCCTTGATTTTTCTAGTGGAATCGACGCCGACAGCCACAAGACTTTGGTTGTCAAGATGAAGTATGTGGATGGAGCGCCCGCAATTACAGGTCTCACGAGAGTTTCCTCCCCTGGTCGGCGACTTTATTTCGGGTATTCCGAGATTCCCCGGGTCTTAAACGGTCTTGGGATAGCTATCGTGTCGACATCGCGGGGTCTCATGAAAGACGCTGACTGTCGGCGTAACAAGGCGGGCGGAGAACTCCTCTGCAACGTCTGGTAACGCAACAACTCTAACAATTCCTCTTTTACAACATGAGTAGGATCGGTAAACAGCCTGTTTTGGTTCCAGACAAGGTCAGAGTAACTATCAATGGTGGCACTGTCCAAGTCGAAGGGCCCAAGGGGAAGGTCCAAAAGACTTTTGCTACCGCCGTGAGGGTCGCTGTAGACGATAAAAAAGTTACGTTTTCTCCAGCGGATGATACTCGTTTCGCGAACGCTATGTATGGTACCGCCCGTTCTGTCGTTGCGGGAATGGTTAAGGGCGTAACTGAAGGTTACGTCAAGGAGCTCGAGATCCAAGGCGTCGGTTTCAAGGCTAACTTAAAAGGGAACCAATTAGATCTCGCCCTCGGTTACTCGCACGCCATCTTAATGGAGATTCCTGAGGGAATTAAGGTTACCGTGACCGAGCAAACTAGGCTCAAGGTAGAAGGCGCGGACAAGCAGTTGGTGGGCGCGGTGACTGCCGAAATCCGAGGGTACTATCCTCCCGAACCCTACAAGGGTAAGGGCGTCCGTATCGTCGGTGAACGTGTTCGACGCAAGGAAGGCAAGACCGTCGCCTGATCGAGGAAAAACGCATCATGAATACCATCAACAAGGCGCGGCTGCTGCAAAACCGCCGCTGGCGCATCCGCAAGAAGGTTGTCGGCTCCGCCGAGCGTCCTCGGCTAGCGGTCCGCTTCACGACGAAGCACATCTATGCACAAGCGATCAACGATGATGCTGGTACCACGCTCGTTTTTCTTTCGAGCCTAGATGCCAGTCTACGAACGCAAAAACTGAAGGCAAACATTGCCGGTGCGAAGGCCCTCGGAGTTGCTTTTGCCGAAAAGGCCAAGGCCGCGGGCCTATCCGCGGTCGTATTCGACCGCAGCGGAGCACCGTATCACGGTAAGGTAAAGTCATTTGCAGACGCTGCCCGCGAAGGCGGGCTGAAATTCTAAGTAACGCATGAGCACCGAGAATCCCGCGCCAGAGACAGCTGTAACAGTTCCCGAATCCGCCGTGGTGGCCGCGCCGGAACGTCCCCATCGCGAATCCCGAGGGGGATCACGCGGTCCCGGGGGCCGCGGACTGCGCCGCGATGGCGGTCGTCGTGACTCACGTGATAAGCCGGCTGAAGGCGAGGGTCCTTCAATGATTGAGAAGGTTGTTTTCATCAACCGCTGCGCCAAGGTTGTAAAAGGCGGGCGACGCTTTTCGTTCGCCGCCCTGGCAGTAGTCGGCGACGGGAAAGGCCGGGTAGGAATCGGCTATGGCAAGGCCAACGAGGTGCCTGATGCTATCAAGAAAGGTACGGCCAACGCGCACAAGCACCTCGTTTCGGTGAAGCTGAAGGGCGATACCATTCCCCACGATATTTTGGGCGAGTATGACGGTGGGCGCGTTTTGCTCCGACCTGCCTCTCCAGGAACTGGCTTGATCGCGGGCGGCGGTGTGCGCGCCGTCCTCGAGGCTGTTGGCATCAAGAATATACTCACCAAGTCGATGGGCTCCTCCAACCATATAGCCGTGGTCCACGCCACTTTAAACGGTCTGCTCCGCCTCCGTTTGGCGAGTGACGTTGCGCATGTGCGCAAGGCGGTCTGAGTCTGACTCAACTTCATCCGAGTCGTTTGTTCCTATCCAATAGGGACCGGCGGCGCCCTTACTAGGAAAACTTATGAAACTTCACGAACTAAAGAATGTAGCTGGAGCGGTGCACCGGAAAAAACGGGTCGGCTGCGGCGAGGGAGGCGGCCGAGGTAAGACTTCTGGTCGCGGTGGTAAGGGTCAAACGGCTCGTTCCGGTGGGAGCATCCGCCCGGGGTTTGAGGGTGGTCAGATGCCGCTTTATCGCAAACTGCCTCATCGCGGTTTTAACAATTTTAACCATCGGGTGGAAGCTGCGGTCGTAAACGTCGGTGACCTCAATAGCCTGCCGTCCTCAATTAACGAGGTTAGTTCGGAGGTTCTGTCCGCTCACGGTCTGCTTCGTTCCGGGGAGAAGCTGATCAAGGTTCTCGGTGATGGGGAGATTTCCCGTGCCCTGAAAGTTACTGCCTCCCGCTTTTCAGCTTCGGCCAAGGAAAAAATTGAGAAGGCGGGCGGGCAGGCTGTGGTCGCCTGAGCTGGCCACGGTCTATACCGACGCTCTCTCGCGGCATAGCTCCCCGCCGTCTGCCGCAGCTTCAACCGTTTTAATCTCAATCGTGTTTTCCGCCTTTTCCAACTCCCTGAAGATTCCGGAGCTGCGCTCGCGCATTTTCTACACGCTTTCTCTGCTCTTTGTTTCGCGGGTGGCTTCCATCATCCCGCTCCCTGGCATCGACCCCCATCCTCTGCAGAGGTTTTTTGCCGAACAGGCATCTTCTGGAGCGGGGAATCTGATCGGCTTGTACAACATGTTCACGGGTGGCGCTCTAACTAAGGGAGCAATTGCTGCACTGGGAATCATGCCGTACATCAGTGCATCGATCATTTTTCAGCTGATGACTGCGGTGGTCCCAGCCCTCAGTCGTCTCCAGCAGGAGGGGGACGTCGGTCGGCAAAAACTTACGCAATATACCCGGTACGCCACGGTCCTTATCTGCCTGATCCAAGGAACATTGCTTATTCTCGCCCTCAATAATCCGGGGCAGCTTTTCCCTGGTTATGACGTGGCAACCTACGGTCCGATAGTTATCGTGAGTAAGTGGAGTTTCATCCTTACTTCAGTTATCTTCATGACCGCCGGTACAATGCTCCTCATGTGGCTCGGCGAGCAGATCACCCAGCGCGGAATCGGTAACGGCGTTTCGCTGCTAATTACCGTTGGAATCTTGGCTGATATCCCCGGTGCGGCCCAGCAGACTTACAGCCTTTTCTTCCGGCCGGTGGGAACAGGCGCTAGCCTCGGCCTCCCGCAGGCGGTAATTATGGTGGCACTCTTCCTCATTGTCACCATGGGAATTATTGCGGTGGTTCAGGGACAGCGGAAGATACCTGTTCAGTACGCGAAGCGGGTCGTAGGAAATAAGGTGATGGGTGGACAAAGCTCCTTTCTCCCCCTGAAGGTGAATTATTCCGGTGTCATGCCCGTGATCTTTGCGAGCGCTATTCTGCTCTTTCCCCAGCAAATATTCTCGTGGATCGGTGCCACGTATCAGCTGAAGTTCCTCACAGAGTTCTCGCAAAACCTGCTCCGTGGCCACTGGACATATTACTTTATCTATACCACTCTCATTCTTTTCTTCAGTTACTTCTGGGTTTCGGTGATGTTTAAACCGATCCAGATAGCAGACGACCTTAAGAAGTATGGTGGATACATCCCAGGTGTTCGTCCTGGCGAGCCAACTGCCCAGTTTCTCGACTTTATCATGACACGTCTGACCTTGGCCGGTGCGATTTTCTTGACGGTTATCGCTATCATGCCCGACGTCCTGCTGTTTGAGCTCAACGTACCTACGCGCATTGCCTATTTCTTCGGAGGCACTGGTATGCTGATCACTGTGGGTGTTGTCTTAGACACGATGCGTCAAGTTGAGACGTTCCTGCTTCAGCGCCACTATGATGGTTTTCTTCGGAAGGGGAGGATTCGGGCCCGGAGCGCCAGTCCGCAGCAGGGTGTGTCGGGAGAGGCGCTAAGCCAGGATGCAGTCCTGAAACTCGCCCTCCCGATGCTCGGCTTGCTGGTTCTGGGAACAGCGATCTGGGCCTACAAGGCTTTCATCAAATAAGTCCTTTACTCGCGGCGTCGTGGCCGGCAGCCTCCTGTCGTTTTCGGGTGTTGGCCCCGGCGAAAAAGCCAAGTTCCTTGTCCTCGGTCCATCGGATTCTGGCGTTTCAGCACTGATGTTCCGTTTCAGTTCTTTGAATTTAGAGCACGTCTCCCCGCTCCTGCTGAAGGCTGCGGGGATTTCGCGCCGCCCGGCCTCCGCCGCGGCGGGTGAAGTTTCACGGTTGGCGTTGTTGCGCCGCTGGTTCTTTGCGCGTAAACCTGACGCGGGATTTGTCCTTACCGGCTTCCCGGCTACGTTGCTCCAAGCCAGGGTGTTTGACGAATGGTTGGAACTCCGTGACGAGAACCTGACTGCAGTTTTCTCGTTACCTGATGCTTCAAATCCCGTAGTTGAACACTATCGCGCTCTCGGACTCCTCGCGGAGCCGGGCGCTCTCGTATGAGCGTTCCCATAAAAAGTCGGGATTCCATCGTTCGGATGCGAGAAGCGTGCTCTGTCGCGGCTACGGTGCTTGAAAGTCTCAAGCCACTCGTGAAGCCGGGAGTAACGACTCAGGACTTGGAAGAAGCAGGTCGGCAATTGATCGCCCGACTAGGTGCCCGCAGCGCATGCCATGGCTATGAACATGGGCAACGCCGTTATCCCGCGCATACCTGCATTTCAGTCAACGACGAGGTCGTTCACGGTATTCCCTCCTTGCGTCGAGTTCTGCGGGAAGGCGATCTAGTTTCGCTGGATATCGTTGTCGAGCGCGGGGGATTCATAGGGGACAATGCCTGTACGGTGCCGGTATCCCCTGTCAGCGCTGCCTGTGAAAAGCTCCTTCGCATTACGCGTGAGGCGCTCGATTTGGGTATCCAACAGGCTATCGTCGGAAATCGAATTGGTGATATTTCCAACGCGATCCAGCGCCACGTCGAAGGAAACGGGTTCAGCGTCGTTCGGGAACTCGTAGGTCACGGGGTTGGCGCCAAAATGCACGAGCCCCCTGAGATTCCTAACTTCGGCCGACGGGGAACCGGTGAGCGCATCCGTGCCGGGATGACCCTGGCGATTGAGCCGATGGTCAATGCCGGTCACTACCGGACCAAGACGTTGCCCGATGGATGGACGGTCGTGACGGCCGATGGTTCGCTCTCCGCCCATTTCGAGCACACCGTTCTCACAACGGATCAGGGCCCTGAAATACTGACACGTCCGCGCCCGCTACCCCCTTTCTGATCATTTTTAAATTTTTCAACAACTCCTAACCAGTACCCAACACCATGCCTCGTCTTCTCGGCGTAGAAATTCCCGCCAAAAAGAAAGTCGCTTACTCGCTCCGTTACATCAACGGGATCGGGCCGACTCGTGCCGACCTCCTAGTGAAGGAAGCCGGTTTGAACCCGGATATGCGGGCCCAAGACCTCACCGAGGAACACCTGAACAAAATCCTTAACATCATCACCGAGCACAAATGGGTGCTCGAGGGTGATCTACGGCGCGAGATCGCGGCGAATCTGAAGCGCCTGCAGGCCATCAACTGCTACCGGGGCGTCCGCCATCGCCGAAGCCTCCCGGTCCGCGGTCAGCGCACGAGCACCAATGCCCGCACCCGCAAGGGCCCGCGCAAGACCGTTGGTGTCACCAAGGCTAAGGAAACCGCTTAAGATCTTACAACCATGGCTGAAGAAAAGTCCGCCCCCAAGAAAGAGAAGCCTGCCAAGGTCGCCGCCGAAGGCGCTGCCGCCGCACCTGCCGAGAAAAAGGCCCGTGCACCGAAGGCTCCTGCAACCGGCGAAAAGCCTGCCGTGGCGGGCGCTACCGCCCCGGATGCCGCCCCTGCCCCCGCCGCTGAGCAGAAGCCGGTCGAGATGGTGCACGGCGTGGCCCGTCAGCCTACGGCTGAGGAGCTCCTCAAGGAGGAGCTGGGCGCCATCAAGGTTCGAAAGGCGAAGGGGTCAAAGAATGTCACGTCCGGTATCGCGAATGTACTCGCGTCATTCAATAACACCATCGTTTCGATCACCGACCTCAAAGGTGCCGTGATTTCCTGGTCTACTGCCGGCAAATGTAACTTCCGCGGTTCCCGCAAATCGACAGCCTACGCCGCTCAAGTCGTGGCGCAGGACGCCGCCCGCAATGCCATGGCGCACGGTCTCAAGGATGTGGTAATCCGTGTTTCGGGTCCCGGACTCGGCCGCGATTCCGCTATCCGCGCCCTCCAAGCGGTTGGCCTTGAGATCACTTCCATAGTGGATGTCACGCCGATCCCCCACAATGGCTGCCGTCCGCGCAAGCGCCGCCGCGTCTGATCAACCGCGGTAACGCGTCCCGTCACAACCTCCTCCAGCTTTAAATTCTTAAGTCATGGCTCGTTATACCGGCCCCACCACCCGCATTAGCCGCCGCTTTGGCCAGCACCTGCTTGGCTCCGGCAAAGCCCTCGAGCGTCGCGGTTATCCTCCCGGCCAACATGGCCCGAAGATGCGCCGCAAGGTCTCGGAGTACGCCGTAGGCCTAAACGAAAAGCAGAAGCTCCGTTTCATCTACGGCCTGCTCGAGCGCCAGTTCCGCCGCATGTTTGAACTCGCCAAGCGCGAGCGCGGTGTGACTGGCGAGCGCTTCCTTCAGCTCCTTGAGACCCGACTCGACAGCACCGTTTACTTGCTGGGCCTCGCGAAGACCCGTGCCGCCGCCCGTCAGTTTGTGAACCACGGCCACATCCGTGTAAACGGGCACAAGGTCGATATCGCCAGCTACAACGTGCAGCCCGGCGATGAGATCGAGGTCAAAAACACGCCCGCTTCTCGCCAACTTGCGACGCGCTGCCTCGAGGAGAACCGGATCCGCAATGTCCCCGGCTGGCTGACCATGAACCCGGAGACCTTCAAGGCCACCGCGGTACGTCTTCCCACCCGGGAGGAAATGACCCAGGACATCAACGAGCAGCTCATCGTCGAGTTCTACTCGCGCTTCTGAGTCGCCGTTTTCCCGCTCCGCGCCCCCTCCCAACTTCAGGACTCCCCGCCATGCCAAAACGCCTCGGAAAGTTCGAACTGCCCAGCAAGCTCACCAAGGTCGAGGAGGGCTCCACGCCCACCTACGCGAAGTTCATCGCCGAGCCCTTTGAAGCCGGCTACGGCCACACCGTCGGCAACTCCCTGCGCCGGGTTTTGCTCAGCTCCATCGAAGGCGCGGCGATCTCCTCGATCAAGATCGACGGTGTTAACCACGAGTTTCAGTCGATTGACGGTGTTGTCGAAGACGTCACCGACATCGTTCTCAACCTTAAAAAGGTCCTCATTGTTTCTCACAAGCGTGAGCCGCTGAGCCTATTGATCAAGACGGCCAAGACAGGCGTTGTCACCGCCGGCGACATCCAATCCGACGCCAACATTCAGATCGTTAACCCTGACCAAGTCATCTGCACCCTCGACCACAAGCGCGCCTTCGAGGCCGAAATCGAGATCAAGACCGGTCGCGGCTACTGGCCGGGCGAGAGCAACAAGAAGGAGGAGCAGGCGATTGGCGTGATCCCCGTCGACTCCCTGTTCTCCCCGGTGCGCCTTGTAAAATACACAGTTGAAGCGACCCGGGTTGGGCAGATCACCGACTACGACAAGCTTATCCTTGAAGTCTGGACCGACGGACGCATCACGCCGGACGACGCTCTTAAGCAGTCGGCCTCCATCCTAAAGCATCACCTCGATGTCTTCGACCGCGTAAGCGAGGAGCAGTACGAGTTTGAGAGCCAGCAATCCGAGGTGAGCGAGGAGCAGAACAAGCTCCGGAAGCTCCTGAACATGTCCGTCAACGAGATCGAGCTGTCGGTCCGCGCGGCGAACTGTCTGAACAACGCCAATATCACCACCGTCGGTGAACTCGCGATGAAGACCGAGCAGGAGATGCTCAAGTACCGGAACTTCGGCAAGAAGTCGCTCAACGAGATCAAGGAGAAGCTCGAGGCCCTCGGTCTTTCTCTTGGCATGAAGTTCGACGAGCGTCTGCTCGATACCAAGAAGGAAGCTTGATTCGTCCCTAGTCCCCCTCCCGGCCCTCCCCGGCCGGGAAGTGCGGGTCAATCTAAACTTAAACGGGCCCTCGCGCCGTCCGGCGTCGCTCCACGCTGCGGCCGGATTGCCGATCGGGGGCCTGAACCAAAACCACAATGCGTCATAATAAACACCATGCCTCCCTGGGCGTGACCCGCGAGCACCGTCGCGCGATGTTGTCCAACCTCGCCGCGTCGCTGATCGAGCACGGTCGCATCCAGACCACCCTCACGAAGGCCAAGGCCCTGCGCCCCTTCATCGAGAAGACCATCACCAAGGCGAAGCAAGCCGCGGCCAAGACCGAGCGGAAGGATGCCGTCCATCTTCGGCGCCTCGCGCTGGCGGATATCCGCAACGAGGACGCCGTTACCAAGCTGTTCAACGAACTTCACAAGGAGTTCGCGAACCGCAACGGTGGCTACACCCGCATTTACAAGCTAGGGCCCCAGCGCCAAAGCGACGCCGCTGAACTCGCCCTCATCGAGTTTGTGAAGGCCGACGACCAGGGCTACAAGAAGTCGAAGGGCCGCCGCGCGACGAAGGCGAAAGCCCCCAAGGCCGCTGAGGCCGCTCCCGCGGCGCCAGCCGCCGAGGCTCCGAAAGCGGAGGAGCCGAAGGCCTGACCGATTGATTCTCGACGAAACGCGCCGGACCTGCGTCCGGCGCGTTTTTTTATCGCCGCTGCCGAACGTGCGGCCGTTCCCTACCTAGAATGTTCGATTTCACCGCGGCTACGCTGGTCTACTGCGTCCTGGTGGGGATGCTCTTCATCGGCCTCTGGATCTATCACGATCGGCGCGATTATGGGCGCTACGAGAAGGCGCGACGGCGGACCGCGTTCCATTGCATCCGTTGCGACGCGATTTACGGGTTGCCGGGGGCGAGTGTCGAACTTGGTGAGTGCCCGAAATGCGGACATCGAAACTCTCGGCTGCACTTCTGAGCGCAGCCGTTATCGTTGCGCTCCATGGTTTCTGATTCCCTCTTGGACCCTTACGACCGCCCGCCGAGCTGGTGGCGGGTTCATGGGCCCGAAGTCGCCGCGGCGGTAGTCTTCGTCGCGACCGTGGTGCTCACGGTACTTTCCTTCCCTCCCTTCCGCTTCCCGGAGGCGGCCTACGCGATGCTGCTTCCCGGGGTTCTCTGGGCCTACACGCGCCCGACCTGGAGGCTTTACGCGACCACGATGCTGGCGGCGCAGGCGGTGGCTTGGACGATCCTGCTGAGCTGGCTCCACCATGTGACGTGGCTGGGCTGGTTGCTGTTGGGACCGTTCATCGGGGTCTGGGTGGGGGTCTGGTATCTCGCCGCGTGGTGGATGATGCCGAGGATCGTTGGCCGGCCGATTCCCCAGCGGCTCTTCGCGGTTCTGGGTCTGGCGGGGGCCTGGGTCGTCGTGGAGTGGAGTCGTAGCTGGCTGCTCGGCGGATTCCCGTGGCTGCCGCTCTCCGCGAGCCAATGGGAGCGTACCAGCATCCTCCAGGTGGCTGCCTATACGGGCGCGGGTGGAGTGTCCTTCGTCCTCGTGATGATGAACCTCGGATTCGCCGCCTACGCCCATCGACTCTTCCGCGAGCGGGCGGCCGGAATCAACAAGCGTAGCCAGGAGTTCTTCCTCGCCCTGTTTCTCCTGATGGTGTGCGTGTGCGTGCACTTTCAGGAGTCTTTCAACCGCCGGGGGAACGTGGTGCCTTTCATGCGGGTTGCCTTGGTGCAGCCCAACATTCCGCAGGAGGTGAAATGGGATCCGGCGCGGGCTCCGGGTATCCTGGACGTGCTCACGGCGACGACGCTCGAGGCTGCAGCAGGGCAGCCCGATATCCTACTATGGCCCGAGGCCGTGACGCCCCTCGCGGTGAGGGGAGACGAGCCGGCCAAGGCCTTTGTGGAGGCCCTCGTGCGGCGCGCCGGCCGGCCGCTGCTGTTGGGATCGATCGCCGTGGAGGCGCGCGGAGGTCCGGAGGAGGCTTGGTTCAACGGGGCATTCCTGGCGACGCCGTCGGAGGGCGTGGCGGCCGCCTACTACGCGAAGCGCAAGCTCGTGCCTTTCGGCGAATACGTGCCCCTGCGGCCCCTGCTGAGCTGGCTGGAGAAGGTTGTACCGGTCGGCGGCGACTTTCTTCCGGGAGATTCCACAAACCCCATCCTCGCTCCGGTGCGGGGTGAGCCGGTGGCTTTCGGTCCGCTCATCTGTTACGAGGACATTTTCCCGGAGCTGGCCCGTCTTAGTGTCCTGAGCGGTGCGGGGGTACTCGTGGTTTTGACCAACAACGGCTGGTTTGGCACGGGTGGCGCGGCCGAGCAGCACGCCGCCCACTCCGTGCTGCGCGCCGTGGAAACCCGGCGACCGGTGCTGCGCTGCGGTAACGCCGGTTGGAGCGGGTGGATCGATGAATTCGGCGTCGTGCGGTCCGTGCTGTCAGACCCCGAGCGCGGGATCTATTTCCGGGGCAGCCGCTCGATTGATCTTACACGCGATGCCCGCTGGATCGACCGCACCAGCTTTTACGTCGAGCACGGCAACTGGTTTGTCGCCCTTGCCGCGTTCCTCGCGCTCGCCGGGTGGTGGCTCATCCGCTCCGGAAGTCCAGAGCGTGGTCCAAAGTGATCCCGGTAACTCCCGGCCGCGCGCCGGATCAGCCGAGGGTGATTTCGCCCGCGGCTAGCCGGTGCAGGTAAAGCGCCGCGATCTGCGCCCGAGGGGCGATGCTGGGGGTGGCGACGAACTCGCGGTCGCTGTGGAGTTGGTCGCCGATCGGGCCGATGCCGTCGAGATTGGGGAGGCCGTACTCCGAGAGGAAATTCCCGTCGGAGGCGCCGCCCGTGTGAACCCAGTTGAATGGGGTTAGGCCGAGGTCGCCGGCGGCGGCGCGCCAGCCGGCGAAAACCTTTTCCTCCACCGGTCCGCATTCCTTGGGCGGACGATTGAACCATCCCTTCAGCTCGAGCCTCAAACCGTCGCGGCCGTCGATTGTGGCGGCGAGGGCCCCGATGCGGCGCTCCAACTCCGCCCGGTCGATCGCGGTCGTCACACGCACATCGAGCTCGGACTCGGCGAAGTCGGGCACGACGTTCGTGGCCGGACCGCCGCCGCGGATGTTGCCGGCATTGAGCAATACTCCGGGGATCTCGGTCGGCAGGCGCGAGGCAGCGAGAAGGAATTCCGCCAGCCCGAGAATCGCGTTGCGACCGTCGTTCGGCACCTTGGCGGCGTGGGCCGCGCGTCCCCGGCAAGTCACGCGGTAACCGCCGGTCCCCTTGCGGGATTTCACGATGTCCCCGTTGGGGCGGGCCGGCTCGAACACGAATCCCAGATGGTTGCGGCGCGCGGCGACCTCAAACAGCGGGCGGCTGCCGTGTGAGCCGGTCTCTTCGTCCGGAGTAAGCAGTACTTCCCAACCCACCCGTCCGGCGTGGGGGGTCTGCTCGAACGCCTGCAGGCAAGCGAGCATGGTCATTAGCCCTCCTTTCATGTCGATGACACCCGGTCCCCGGAGGGTCCACGCATCTGGCCGCGTGCAACATTGAAAGGGGTCGTTGGCCTCGAAAACGGTGTCGAAGTGTCCGCTGAAAAGAATCCGCACCGGGGCCGAGGGCCGCATCAAGAGACGCAGGGCGCGGGCGGTGCCGGCGCATTCGGGCTCATCCACCACGGCGCCGGGAAAGGACGGCGCGAATGCTCCGCGAAGCGCGGCTCGCATCCGGTCCAGTCCAGCGAGGTGGCCGGAGCCCGAGTTGATGTTGGCCCACGACTCAAGCAGGTCAACGAGTTCGGGGGTCCGCGCGGGCAGGGAGGCGATGGGTGATGGGATGTTCACGGTGCTTTCCCACGTGATGAAGCCTTGGCTCCGGCGCGCGCAACCCAGAATGAGGTTTCCCCGGGCCTCCTCCGCCGCGCAGCTCCGGCGCCGCGCCCCTGGTTACCCCGTGGCGGTCACGGCAACGCCGCGATCTTCTCCCGTAGGTGCGTGAGCCGGAGCTTCGACTCCGCGTTGCGCACCGCCATCGCGTAGGCGGCCGGTTCGCCGACGATGAGCACCTTTTTCTTACCGCGCGTGATCGCGGTGTAGAGCAGGTTCCGCTGCAGCATCATGAAGTGAGCCTTGAGCAGCGGAACGATGACGACCGGATACTCGCTGCCCTGCGATTTGTGGATGCTGATCGCGTATGCCAACGCTAGATCCCCGAGCTCGCCGCGCTCGAAACCGTGGCGCGCCCCGTCAAACTCCGCCTCGATCGCCGCCTTCCCGCCGTCCACCGCCGCCACCGTGCCGATGTCGCCGTTGAACAGCCCCTTGTCGTAATTGTTGCGCAGCTGGATCACCTTGTCGCCTGGCCGGTACTCGGCGCCGGCCGCGCGCAGGCCGCGCGCGTGGGGGTTCAGCGCCTCCTGAAGCCGCGCGTTGAGGTTCGCGACGCCCGCCACGCCTTTGTGCATCGGCGCTAGCACCTGCACGTCGTTGACGGGGTGGAACCAGTTCCAGTGACGCGGCACGTGTTCCGTGCAGATCGCGATGATCTTCCGCACGCAATCCTCCGCATCCGCCGCGGGCACGAAGGTCAGGTCGCTCCACGCAGGAATCCCCGTGACGTCGGCTGCTCCCGGCGGCAGCGCCGTCTCGCCCGCGTTGACCGCGTGCGCCGTTGTCACGATGCCGCTCTGGCCCTTCTGGCGAAAAATCACCGCCAGCTTGGTCACCCGCACGCGTTCCGTCGCGATCAGGTCCTTGAGCACGTTGCCAGCGCCGACGCTCGGGAGTTGGTCGGTATCGCCGACCAGCAGCAGATGGGCGCGCGACGGCACCGCCTGGAGCAGCGCGGCCGCGAGACGCGTGTCGAGCATCGAAGCTTCGTCCACCACCAGGAAGTCCGTCGCCAGCGGCGTATCCTCGTTCGCGCTGAACCCGCCCTTCGAGGGGTCGTACTTCAGCAGGCGGTGGATGGTGGACGCGAAGCCGCCGGTGGTCTCCGCCAGGCGTTGCGCCGCGCGGCCGGTCGGCGCCGCCAGATGCACCCGCGCCCGCTTCGCGCGCAGGATGTCCACGAGCGCGCGCAGGATCGTGGTCTTTCCCGTGCCCGGACCGCCTGTGAGGATGGAAACCTTCGAGCTCAGGGCGCTCCGCAACGCCTCGCGCTGCAGGTCCGCGAAGGCGAAGCCTGCGCGCTCTTCCGCCCATTGCACGGCCGCGTCGACCTTGATCGGCGGCAGCCCGCTCGCCACCCGTGCGAGTCGGGTCACGGCCGCCGCGATGCGTTGTTCGGCGCGGTCGTTATGTGGGAGCTGAATCATCGCCGATCCGGGCAGGGGAGGGCCGCTGGTCTCCACCGGCGCCTCGAAGCGGCTTAGCGCCTTCGCTGCCACCAGCGCCTCGATCCTGGCCGCCACGATGTGCGCGCTCGTCGCCAGCATTTCCGCCGCGTGCCCCGCCAGCTCCGCCTCGCGCCAGCCGGTGTGGCCGTCCTCCTGCAGTTCCTCCAGCGCGAACACGATGCCGGCGTCCACCCGCGGGGGAGCGTCGTTCGCGAAACCTAGGTTGATCGCGATGCGGTCCGCCGTGCGGAAACCGATGCCGTCGATCTCCCGCGCCGCGCGGTACGGTTCCGTCTCCAGCACACGTTTCGCCGCCCCGCCAAAATGTCGCACCAGCTTCACGCACTGCGCCGGCGTCACCCCGTAGGTCTGCAGGAAGATGTACAGCTCGCGCTCCGACCGCTTGGCATCCCACGCCGTCTTGATCGCCGCCGCGCGCTTCTTCCCGATGCCGTCCACCTCCCGCAGGCGGCCCGAGTCCTCGCTTAGCACGCGCAGCGTGTCGGTGCCGAAGGCCTCTACGATCTTATCCGCGTAGACGGGGCCTATCCCATCGACCAATCCGCTGCCAAGGTACTTGCGAATGCCGTGCACGCTCGAGGGCAGTTCGCTCCGGAACGCCGCCACCTTAAACTGCGCGCCGTGTTGCGCGTGCCGCGTCCATTCGCCGTTCAGGTGCAGCGTCTCGCCGCATTCAACGCCGGGCAGCGTGCCGATCACCGTCACGTTCTCCGGCTTCGGCCGCCCCGGCCCGCGCGGCCCGGCCGGCGCGTCGGGCCGTAGCTCCGCGATCGTGTAATGGTTCTCCTCGTTGAGGAAAATGATCCGCTCGATGACCCCGGTCAGGGTCTCGGCGGCGGAAGGCGTGGCGGCGGGCACGGCGAAGAGGGAAGCATCCTGCGCCGTGCGGTCCGCATTTCAACCCGTGGCCGCAACCCGCGGCCGGCGCCAGGGTCAGCCGCCGCCGGTCTTGGTCTCGTCGCGTGCCGCCCCGAGGGTCTCGGTCATGACCTTGATCTCTCGCCCGGCTTTCCAGCCGATGTAAAACACGAGGAACCCGTACCACAGGATGGAGGCGAAGATCAGGACGGCCCAGAAGGCGACGAGCAGCGGGTTCATTTGGCGGGGGCAGGCTTGGCGGGGGAGGGGGAAAGCAGTGAGCCGGCGATCATGCCCACTGCGGCCAGGGCGAACGACGAGGCACCGGCGACCTCCGGCGCGATCTTGAACTTGGTGCCGAGCACCAGGAACACCAGCGGGCCCACCGCCCCGAGCACGAGCGCGGCCGCTGCGCCCGTGGCGTTCGCGCGGGGCCAGTAAAGGCCGGCCACGAGGAGGGTGAAAACGCTGGCGAGGTAGATGTTGCCCGTCACCGCCAGATAGTCCCACGCGTTGCCCGGCAACTCGTACCACAGGCCGTAGAACAGCAGGAACACCGCGATGCCCAGCACCAGCAGGCGCGTGAGCAACAGTTGCCCGCGGGGCGACAGCGGCTTTTTCAGGCAGGGCGTCACGAGGTCATTGTAGATCACCGTCGCCCACGTGAGCATGTAGCCGCTGTCGGTCGACATCTCCGCCGCAAGCATTGCCGCCACGACGATGCCGATGATGCCCGCCGGCAGCACGATGCTCAGGTAGTGCGGCATCGCCGTCAGCGTCGTCAGACCCTCCGGCAGCCCGCCGTTGCGGGTGAACCATACGAGCGCCGCCGCGCCCCACAGGCCCGGCAGGAGAAATCGGCCGACAAAGTAGAAGGAAGTGCGCGTGTACATGCGCCGCGCGGTCGACGCGTCGCGCGCCGCCAGCACGCGGCTGATCTGCGTCTGCCAGGTTGTCGCGCACGCGACCTGGAAAACGAACTGCCAGAGGAGATAGCCCCACCCGAAACTGGTCGCGTGCGTGGGATCGTAGGGATGCGCCTTCAGCGTTCCTGTGCCCCACGCCGCCTCCAGGCCGGCCTGGAGGTCGCTCCAGCCGATGTGCAGGATCACGAGCACCGACGTGACGACGATGCCCACGCCCATCACCAGGAACTGCAGGTAGTCCGTCACCAGCACCGAAAGCATCCCGCCCAGCGCGGTATAGACGAGCACCAGCCCGAGCAGGCCGGTCATGATCCACTCCAGCCAGCCCGGCGGCAGGCCCGTCGCATGCACGAGGAATTCGCCGCCAAGCCGCAGGAAAATCCCCATGTTGAGCAACCCGCCCAGTACCACGAACAACCCCGCCAGCCAGCGTACGCGCGGGCTGAAACGTTTCTCGAACAGTTCCGGGATCGTCATCACGCCCGCGTTGCGCAACGGCCCGATCACGAAGCCGGTGCGTCCCACCAGCCAGACCGCCGCCGCCATCACCACCCCGATCATCGCTCCAGCGAAGCCCTTCTCGTACCCCAGCTGCGCCGTGTACATGATCGTGACGAGCCCGAGCTCCGTCGCCGCCAGCGAAGCAATGCCGACGTTCACGTCCATCTCCCGTCCCGCCACCGCGAAGTCCTGCACGCCGCGCACGTAGCGGCGCATCCAGAGTCCGGCGAAAAGGCAGCCGGTGAGATAAACGGCGATGATGATCCAGTCGACCGGGGTCAGCGTCATGGCGGGGTCTGGCGACCTTGGCTTTCCCGTTGCCGCGGGGAAAGCGGAAACACAGGGGTTCAGCCCGGCGGCGCGAATCGCCGCTCCGGCGACCGCCCACCGGCCCGCAGCGCCAGGCACATCCGCAGCTCACGCACCACGCGCCCGTCGCCCGCGATGTTGTCCACCTCTCCCGCCACGCGGAAACCGCGCGACTCGTACAGGCTCCGCGCCCGCGTGTTGTGCGGCACCGTCGTGAGCTCGATCCCGTCGCGGGCCGCCACGACCGCCGCCGCCACCAGCCGGTCCAGCAGCGCGCCGCCCAGCCCTCGCCCCTGCCATGCGTCGGCCACGCCGAGCCCGAGCAACGGGAACGGCCGGTCGTACTCCCAGAGAAATGCGTAGGCGACGATCCGCTCGTCCTCCGCCACTACCAGGCTCAGATCCTCGCCCCGCGTGTGCCGTGCGACCTGGCGCGTCAGGGTCGTCTCGTCGTACGCGTGGGGCAGGAACAGGGCGCGCGACGACGCGCTTAGGGCGGCGTTGAAGCGCGCCAGACCCGCGATTTCACGGGCCGACAGCGGTCGTACCTCGACCTCCGCGCCGTCGCGCAGACGGATCGTCCGCCCTGTGTCCTCCCGGCCGCTCATCGCCGGGCCGCCTTCACGGCAGTTCCGCCAGAAAGCCGGCCAGATTTGCCACGTGCGCGTCCAGCGGAACCCCTAGGTGCTGGCAGCCGAGCTGGATCGATGACCGGTCGATCTTCGCGGCGAACGAGGGTTCGCGGACCTTCTTCAGGATCGATGACGCCTTCATCTGGCCGTAGGGCACCGGATTGAGTCGACGGTAGGCGTAGAAGATCCCGCAGAGCTCATCGCACGCGAGCAGCGCCGCCGCGAGCGGCGTTCGCGGCAACGTGGTAAACCCGTTGTAGCCGTGCGCGTGGGCCTCCACCGCGTGGGTCATCTCCTCTGGATAGCCCCACTCGCGGAACCAGCGCAGCGCCTCCGCCGGGTGCTGCTCGGGGAAACGCTCGAAGTCGAGGTCGTGCAGCAACCCCGTGAGGCGCCACAGGTGCGGATCACCCTCGAAACGAGGCGCGTAGCCTCCCATCGCGGCCGCGACCATCGTCGCGTGCAGACGCTGGTAGGGGTCCTGGACGTGTTGCTCGAGCAGGGCGCGGGCTTCCTCGGCGGTCGGCAAGGGCATGGTGGATGGTGGAATGGGATCGGCCGCGCCGCTGCGGCTGGCAAGCCCGGAGGGAGGTTGGGCGCACAAACGACGCCACCCTGATCCGGCCGCAGCGGGTCTCTTCGCCCGTACCGCCATTTAGAATTCGTTTTTCGCCCTGCGCCGGTGCAAAGGTTTGGAGTCCTTTCCACTATGCCCTCACGTTCGCTTCCGCTTCTGTTCGGAGCCGCGCTCTGCTCAGCGGCCTTGTCGGGGTGCGTGATCATCAGTAACGTTGATGAGGAAAAGCTGCCGGCCGCGTGGAAAAGGGAAATCAACCTCCCCGCGCTGCGGCCGCCTCAGGGCCGTTTTGCGTCGGCGGGTCTGATCGCCCGGGGGGCGAAGCCACCGGTCGAGGGCCGGCTCGAGTGGATGTTCCTGCCCGGCCGGATCCGAGACCGTACGCCCGCCGAAACCATCGAACTGACCACGGCACCCGACGGCACCTTCACGGCGCGTGCATGGCGCGGGGGTCGCGTCGTCGCCGAGGTCGAGCTTCCCGGCCGCCTTGATCCCAAAACTGGCTGGCTAGAGCTCGAGCGTATCCCGGTGCAAAGCACCAACAAGTTCGGCGCGACCGTCTCCACCCAATCCGCACGCATCGCCGTCGGCTCCGACCGCGCCCTCTATGTGCAGATGAATTCCACCGATGCGGGAATCGTACTCTTCATGCCCGCTTTCGGCACGGGCACGATATGGGGTCGTTGGGAGCCGTCCGCACTCTGAACGCTCAAGTGGTGCGAAGTCGCCGGAGCACGCGGACTTCCTCCCGGTCCCCCGAAGGTTCGTCTGGAAAAAGGGCCGGACGCCAAGTCCCGCTCTTCCCGATCTTGCGGTTCAAAGCCTCCGATCTTGACGCCCCCCCGCGGAGCGAGTCGGGAAGGCGTCACGACTCGAACCGCGGGAAGGAAACGCAGGTCGGTTCGGGACCTTGGGCAAGGTCTCGGCGCCCCGGCTCGCCTTTCGGCTTGCGGCGACTGGTGACCGCCGGCTTGTTCGAGGGCCCGACTAGGGCGCGGGAGCCAAGTGGTAAGGCTGAGGTCTGCAAATTCGTTTCGTCGGTTTTTCTCAAGCAGCCCCAAGGTTTCTGATACGTTTTTTCAGAGGTAAAACCTTCTGAACACCATTTCCGGCGACTTCCCGAAAATGCACGTTTTTGCACGTTTTTCGGGGAAAAGTGCAGAAAGGGGGTGTAGAAAAAGTTTGGGCGCGCTTCCGGTGGATTTTCGACCGGATCAGAGAGGGTCTGCAGTCTACCGGGCTTCGCTTCTCGAAGCCGTTTGCCATGAGTTTTCCGCCATTTCCGCGATCGCTGATTCCTCGCCGATCAAGGGTTCGATGACTGACACTGCTTCGCCAGCGGCGACCTTCAGCCCCGGACACAGGATTGCTCTTCTGACGCGTTGACGGGTTTTCGGTCCCTCACACCGCCTTCTCGATCGAGGCGAATTCCACGTCGATCTCGTCGATCGTGTCGCCGAGCTTGGCCCGCCGGGTGGCGAACGTGTGGCGCAGGCTGTGGAAACTCTTCCCGTACATGCCTAGCTTCTTCAGCTGTCGGCTAAAGTAGACACTGAGCTTCGCACGGTCGGAGGGGTCGGACGCAACTGCGGCCTGCTCGGGGAATACCCAGCGAGGAGGGGGCCGCTCGAAGGGGGAGTCATCAACCCCACCGATGAGCCGCATCGTCTCGGGATGCAGCGGCAGCTCGATCCGGCGGTCGTGCTTGTCGGTCCAGACGATGATCCGGCCCGGCTTTTCGAAGGACGCCCGCTCCAGCTTGGCGATGGCGGAGATACGCAGCCCGTACTCGAGCGACAGGTGGCAGGCCGGCGTCCAGAACGGGGACTTCAGCTTGGAGAGCTGGTCCAGCTCGAGGTCCGAGAACGGCATCCGCACCTTCGGTTCCTTCTGCTCGAAGGTGAGCGCGTGCAGCTTCACCTTGGAGAGCGCGGCGGGGTTGCGCACCACGAGTCCCTCGGCGGTGCAGACCTTGAAGAAGTTGTCGAGCGAGGCCTTCCGCATGTTGCGGGTGGACACGCTCGCCTCGTCCTGGGCGTTCACGAACTTGTCGACGTGCTCGAAGGAGGCCGCGCTGATCGGGCGGTCGACCAGATTGGTCGTCACCAGGAACCGCTTGATGTGGCCCTCGTAGGAGTGGCGCGTGGCGGGAGTGAGGCCGAGTCCCTTGTCCGCCATCTCACGCCAGCGGTCGAGCGCGTTGTTGCCGGTCACCTTGCCGCCGGCGCTCAGGCGTTGCACCGCTTCGGCGGTGAGGAGATTCGCCTTCGCGGCGAACTCGGTCTCCTCGAGCTTCGCTTCCTTGGCGAGGCGATCCGTCTGCGCATGAACTTGCGGGTGTACTACTCGCTGCAGTTGGTGCCCCTCGAACGCATTAGACTTGGTGTTAGTGCCGTTTCTTGACCGTGACTCTACCGTGGCGTTGACTGGTGGAGCGGTGTCCGAGCTGATCATTCGTCTCCGTACCGGGTCCATCGCTCTCCCAAATCTTTCATGTGATCGCGGTTCCTGCATCAATTCGGGTTATGGCGTTGGCGCTGCTGGGCGTGTCTTGCCAGGCTGTTGTCCTTGGGGCCCAGATTTTAACGCGAAGTGACCTCGAAACCGTTTTCTGGCAGGCAGCCGATCGCGCGAGGGAGTTGTCGATTGATGCTGTTATCGCGGTAGTTGATCGGGATGGTCGCGCTGTTCTCGTACGGCGCGCCAGCGGTGACATGAATGTAAGCGCGCGCGAGCGTGCGATCGCGGTATCCAAAGCTGGTACGGCGGTGTTCCTCAGCAGCAACGCGCACGCCTTCTCATCGAGAACCGCGGGATTCATCATCCAGCCCCGCTTTCCTCCGCGGGTACGGAATCGTCCGCCGGGTCCCTTGATCGGGGTCGGTTTCTCAAACCTGGCCTTTTCGGATATCAATCATTTCCGGGAACTGGATGGCAGCCGGATACCGGGTACCCGCCTGTACGCGTCCCCCGGTGGAGTACCCCTGTTTAAGGACGGTGAGCTGATCGCAGGCATCGGCGTGACAGGAGACGGCACCGAGCAGGAGGATGACTCGATCCAGGGGGCTGACACCGACGAGGCGGTGGCCTTGGCCGGGCAGATCGGTTTCGCCCCAAACATCGGTATCTTTGGCAGTAACGTTTTCATCGACGGCATCCGGCTGCCTTACGTGGCCTCGGAGACGCGTCCGGCGTCGCTCGTCCAGGTGAGGTCGGACCTTTCGATTCCGGCGCCACCCTCTCCGATGGTCTGGCCCGGCGCGGTGCTGGGCGAAGTGCCGGGACAGTTGCGCGCCCCCATCCGCGGCGACCCCGCGGCCGGATTGATCAACGGACAACCGCGCCTGACGGCGGAGGAAGTGCGCGCGATTCTGGCCCATGCAGCGGCTCGGGCGCGGGTGACCCGCGCTGGTATTCGTCTGCCGGCCGGCCAGGCCGCCCAGGTTTTCATAGCCGTCGTCAGCAATCCGGCGAAGGACGGGCAGGCGCCCGCGGTGCTCGGGGTGTTCCGCACCCCGGACGCCACGATCTTTTCGTGGGACGTCGCGGTCCAGAAAGCGCGCACCGCGGTTTTTTTCTCCAACCACGCCCGAGCGTATTCCTCGCGCACGGTGGGATTCCTCGCGCAGGAGAACTATCCGCCGGGCTTGGAGAATCAGCCGCCGGGACCATTCTTCGGTCTGCAGGAGCGCTTCGCCTTGCCCGTGCTGACGGGCTCCGGGGTGGTGAATCCCAACCTGCCGAACGGGATCACGGTTTTTCCCGGCGGATTCCCGCTTTACCGGAACGGCGTGCTGGTCGGGGCGATCGGCATTTCCGGGGATGGCATCGATCAGGATGATCTCATCGGGGCGGCCGGAACGGAGGGGTTCCAGCCGGCGCCGGGGATTCGCGCGGACTTCCAAGAATACCTGTCGGCGAGGCTACCCTATGCAAAATTCCCCCGCGACCCGGAATTGCGTCCGGCGCTGGCACCTTCGACGTGGCGTAGCGCGAGTGAATCCGGCGACCTTCCTCCGGGAAGCATGCTCAATTTTTCGGCCCGGGGTTGGGCTTCGGGAGACAGCCCTCTGATCGTTGGCTTCGCCGCGCAAGGAGGTGCAGTTCTCCCCGCCATGCTGCTCCGCGGCGCAGGTCCGGCGCTCTTGGATCACAACGTGGAGGATGCCTTGGCGAAGCCGGTCCTCACGCTCAACGATGGCGCCGGACGCGCGTTGGCGGACAATGCGGGTTGGTCCGACGCCAGCGACTCGGCTGGCCTCAGGGCCGCGATGGCACGAGCCGGAGCCTTTCCCTTCCGCGAGGGTTCCGCCGATGCCGCGTTGTTAGTGCCCGCCTTGAGAGGATCCTACACGATGGTGCTCGAGGGGCGCGATGGCTCGTCCGGTGCGGTCGTGGCCGAAATCTATGATGCCGGCGGCGATGTCCGGAGGGCGGATTTGACGAACGTTTCGGTCCGTGGGCGGGTGGACTTCGGATCGCGGCTTTTGACCGCCGGCGTCGTGATCGCTCCAGGAGGCCCGCGCAATCTGCTCATCCGAGGAATCGGACCTTCGCTCGCCGCCTACGGCGTTGAGCTTCCTCTGGCCCGCCCGATGCTCATGTTGCGAAACTCGGCGGGAGAGGTGATCGCCGAAGGCGCCCCGTGGGCGATCGGTTCCAACGCGTTTGAGGTCGAGTCGGCGACCCGCTCAATCGGCGCGTTCCCGTTGGCGGCGATCGCTTCGGATCCGGTTCTTCTCGTGAGCCTGATGCCCGGAGCGTACACCGTACAGTTGGTCGCGGCGGAAGGTGAAGGAGGGGAGGCGCTCGGCGAGATCTATGCTTTGCCCTGAGTCGCGCCCGTCGGGGCGGCACGGTGAGTGCTGGATATGCGATTCAATTCAGCAGCGGTTTCAGCTTCTGGGCGAAGATCTCCAGCTCTCGGGCGAAATCCGAAGGGGAGAAGTCGGGGATTGATTGCGCGAGCCGGAAGAGGCGATCGAGTTGGGATGAAGCCTCGGTCCTGCGTGGGTCCGCGGGTAAGGCGGCAAGTAGCCGGTCAAGCGCGAGGACCAGCCTTTCCGCCCGGCTGGCCTGAATGAGCGCGGGGCCGACGGATCGGAAATCGGCGGCGGTTTCCGCCAAGTTTGCGAGCACCCGGACGGTGTACTGCGGCGCCCAACCGTCAGCTCCCTGCCGGGCGAGCCGGCGGGCGTTTCCCTCTGCAGCGGTCAACTCAGCCGGCGTGACCTCTTGGGATGCCCACCCGAATCCGTCCATCTTGCGGTCAAAATCGGTGCGCTGAAGCAGCCAGCCCAAAGCCCGCCAACGAGGCAGGTCCCTCTTAGGGTCCAGGTGCCCCTGCCGGAGTCCCCAGCTCAGCTCCCGCCACGCCACCGCTTGGCCCACAAACCATGCCTGGGCGCCACTTCGGCCTTCAGGCTCCCGCCAATGTTTCGGCTGCTCCTGGGTCTGACCATCCAGCTCGAAAATGAGTGCGGGGTGCCGGCCGATCTCAACGAGGGTTGGGTCGATGTTCTGATGACAAGCGACGCAGGCATTGGCGCGGGCATTCAGATCGCGGAGATCGCGCATGCCTGCGGCGACTCGATCAGCGTGGGTATAGTCGGGGCGCGTATGGTTGCGCAACCAGCCCTCTAGCGGCCCGTGGCAGCTCACGCAGGAAACTCCCTCGCTGGCTTTGGCTCCAGGCATGACCAAGCCGGTCTCGACTGTGGCGATCGGAGCGTGGCACGTCGTGCAGCGCCGTTCAGTAAGCGGGTCCTTGATTCCCAGCGCTTCGGCCATACGGGCGGACCTGGCGGTGCCCAAGGTGGCGTAAGATCTGGAATGCACGTCGCGCTGCGACCAGATCACGTACTGCCGGCTCTTCTCTGCTGCTCCCCCGTGGCAAGAACTCGTGGAGCAGGTCAGGGCTCCGTAAACGGGATTCACGCAGTTCGCCTCAAGGGAATCGCCGTCGGTCGCGCCGAACATTTCGGATGCCATCAAAGCAATCACCAGCAGGCTTCTGCCAAGGTGACGCCAGTTCAACCGCGACGTGAATCCTTCACCGATCATTTGCTAATTTCTATTTACGACCGGGATTAGCCGTCGTTGAGCTAGCGCGGTCAAACCTTACTCACCCCCTACTTGTTGGGCGAGCCAGTCGATGGAGTTCGCTTCTTGACGGCGGCAAGCTCCGCGGCGCTCACCCTCTCCATGCTATCCGATATCCTAGAGGTGTTCAGAGAGAATCCTACCACTGTGCTTGGTTGGACTCTTTTGGGCGGGCTGCTGCTGCAAGTAGGCCTGCTGGTGTCGGGTGGCGTCCGGCGGATGCGAGCCGATGCCAAACGCGGCCGACTCGAGGTGGAACGGCTTTCCCTGGAAATCAGGGCGGCCCGGCTTAAGGTCCAGGCAGCGGAGCAGGCTAGGATCGCGTGGAACGGGATTCGGAAATTCACGGTGGCGCAGAAGATCCAGGAGTGCGGCGACACCTTTTCATTCTACCTGAAGCCTCACGACGGGAAACCCCTTCCACCGTTCAAACCCGGTCAGTATCTGACCTTTCAGGTGACGCCGCCCGGCGCCGCGAAGGCGATCACGCGTTGCTACTCACTCTCAGACTGCGCGCGGAGTTCCCATTATCGCGTCACCATCAAACGGTGTCCGCCTCCACCCGATACCAGTCATCCACCGGGTGTTTGCTCCTCCTATTTCTGCGACAAGGTCGAGGCGGGTGATATCCTCGACGTGAAGGCCCCGAGCGGGCACTTTTTTCTGGATTTGGAAAAGGACCGCCCCGTGGTCCTGATTTCTGGCGGGGTTGGTGTTACGCCCATGATCAGCATGGCCAATGCGCTCGTGGAGACGGGCTCGACCCGCGAGATATGGTTTTTATTCGGAGCCCGGAATAGCCGTGAGCATATGTTCAAGGATGCCGTTGAGGCTTTGGCTGCCCGCCACGCGAACGTGCGCCCTCAAATCTGCTACTCGAAGCCCGCTCCGGGGGATGTGAAGGGGCGAGACTATCACCACGAAGGCCGCGTGACCGCGGACCTCCTGAAGGAACTGCTGCCCTCCACCAATTACGATTATTTCCTTTGTGGTCCCGGCCCCTTCATGGAGAGCATCACGGAGGGCTTGAGAGCTTGGGGAGTGCCGGACTCACGAGTGCACTTCGAGGCGTTCGGGCCCGCGTCGGTAAAAAGATCAGTTAAGCCGGATAAAAAGGAGGCGGTTGCAAGCGCTCCCGTTGCAGGCTTGGAGGTGACATTCGCGAAATCCGGGAGCAAGGCGATCTGGACCGGTGAGCATGGATCGCTCCTGGAGTTCGCCGAAGAACAGGGCGTTCGAATCGAGGCGGGATGCCGCGCGGGTAATTGCGGTTCGTGCCTCGTCGCCATCAAATCCGGTGAGGTCGAGCACTTGAGTGACGCTGGGGCAGACGTGGAGGCGGGATCGTGCCTTGCCTGCGTCTGCAAGCCCAAGGGCCGCCTGGAAATCGATGCTTGAGATGAGCAACGCCGCCGCCGCTCCAGATCGGCCTCGTCGCTGGAGTGTCCCTTTCAGCGATGAAATGAGCGATGCAGCCGTGGAGCGGCTGCTTGGCATTGAACCGTTCCGGCGTATGAACCCGGCTGCTTTTCCGCGTTCGGCGTCGCTGAACGATATCCTCAAGAACGACGCTGGGGTGAGGCGGTACGCGAAGGGTGAGATCGTGGTGCGCGAGGGAGACTATGGGACTTCGGCTTTTCTGGTCGTATCGGGCACAGTGCAGGCGGTTCTCAGTCCCAGTCTTCCTTCCGAAATCGTGGGTCGCAGGGAGCCTTCGGGACGCGGCTGGTTCAAAACGGTGGCGCAGTGGTGGGGGAATGCGCGGGAGGACGAAGTCTTGCGCAAGAAGTCCGGCGGGGCCGGCTCCGCCGGGAGGGCGAGGTCGGGAAACGCGTCCGATGTCAGCATCGTGCTGCAGGACATCCCGCGAGTCATGGGGAGTCATCGAACCGCGGCGCTGACCGCCGGGGATTTCTTCGGCGAAATCGCCGCACTGTCCCGGATCCCGCGTACCGCCACAGTATTTGCCGGCGAGGAAGGCGCGGAATTGCTCGAGATTCGCTGGCAGGGATTGCGGGACCTGATGCGGCATGACGCGCAACTGCGGCGTTACGTCGACGGGATTTACCGTGAGCGAGCGTTGGCAACGTACCTGTCGGAAATCCCTTTCATGAAAGGGCTCCCGGAGGAAGCGCGGCAAAAGGTGATGGCCGCCACGCAATTTGAAACCTACGGCGACTATGATTGGTCCGGCGAGTACAAGAAGCTCATCCAATCCGGCGCCCTGGCCGCCAAAGAGCAGATGATCGCGGCGGAGGGTGACTACCCGAACGGTATCGTGATGATCCGGGCCGGCTTCGCCCGCTTGACGCGACGCCACGGCAACGGGCATCGCACTCTTAGTTATCTAGGCTCCGGCCGCGTCTACGGGTTTGAGGAGATCGCCCATAACTGGCGGCACCCGGCGGATCCGCGTCCGTTGCAACACACGCTCCGGGTTATTGGCTACACCCACGTTTTGTTCATACCGACGGCTACCCTCGAAGAGGTGGTGCTGCCAGCGCTCAGGCCCGAGGACTTTCCTCCGCTTCATCCCCATCCAGGCGAAGCACCATTCTCAGCCGTGGAGAGCCGTTCCACCGCGAGAGATCAAGGCGCGCCCGGTCCCGGCTCGCGGCTTTTCGCGAAAGGCTCGGGTTCCAAACCGGCTGGAGTTGATGGCATGCTGTCCGCAGGAGGCGCGCAGGTCGGCTCGGACCTCATGGAATTCCTCACGGAAAACCGTTTTTTCAACGGTACGGAAGCCATGCTCATCGATATGGACCGCTGCACGCGCTGTGACGATTGCGTGCGCGCCTGTGCTTCCACCCACGACAACAACCCGCGTTTCCTTCGGCACGGACCGGTGCACGAGAATATCATGGTGGCGCAGGCCTGCATGCACTGCGCCGATCCCGTTTGCATGATCGGCTGCCCGACAGGTGCGATCCATCGTGATGCCTTCGAGGGTGAAGTTGTCATCAATCCGGCTACCTGCATCGGCTGCACGGTTTGCGCGAACAATTGCCCCTACGGGTCCATCCGCATGGTAGAGGCCCGGGATGAATCGGGCGGTATCCTTATCGCCAGTGACGCCAAGCCCATCGTCAAAGCCACAAAATGTGATCTCTGTCTCGATCAATACGGTGGCCCGGCCTGTGTTAACGCCTGTCCCCACGATGCCCTCGAGCGTGTGAACCTGAACACGCTGGAAGATGTGGCCGGGTGGTTGAAGCGATGAGACGCCGATTGGCACTACGTCGCGCCGTACTTGCAGCCGTACTGGCCGCCGCGGTGGCTCTTACCTGTTCCTACCGCGAGCAGTGGCAGCTGGCTTTTCCGTATTTCGCGTATTTGAGCGGTTGGGCTCTTTTTCTTCTGATGCTCTTCCTGACCGCGTACAACGGAAGGAAGAAGCTCCCCTTCATACCGCTCATCAGTTCCCGCATCTGGCTTCAGGTTCACATCTACGTGGGGCTGTTCACCGGGTTCTTATTTTTGCTCCATATCGAATGGAGGTGGCCTTCGGGAGTGTTTGAAACAGCCCTCGCGCTGCTTTTCGTGACCGTGACCGCGAGCGGAATCGCCGGTTGGTGGATTTCCCGCGTGCTGCCCTCACGACTGACCATCGCTGGTGGCGAGGTCCCATTCGATCGGATTCCCGAAGTGCTGCGCTCGCTTCGCCTGCGTGCGGAGCAGGTGGCGCTCCAGGCGATTCCAACCGCGCGGGCGACAACGTTGGCTGATTTCTACACCGAGCGACTGGCGGATTTTTTTTCCGCCCCCGCGAACTTCACCGCTCATCTGCGCGGCTCGCGTCGCCCCCTGAATCGGCGGCTGAATTTGATAGGTGAGGTTCGTCGCTTCCTGAATGCGGAGGAGAATGCCTCGCTGGACCAGTTGGCCGACCTGGTCCGCCAGAAGGATGCCGTCGATTATCAAAGATCCCTTCAACTGGTGCTGAAAGGATGGCTCTTTGTTCACATCCCACTCACATACGGCCTCCTTCTCGCAAGCGTCGCGCATGTGGTGGTGGTGTACACTTTTTCGGGAGGTACCCGATGAGTGAAGGACGCATGCCTTCGCCGGAGTTCGACTCCACGCGCTACGAGCGTCCCAACAAGGACTGGATTTGCGGAAACGCTTGCGACGGTTGCCCTTGTCGGATCGGGCCGAGCCCTTCCGGGGAATGCCGTGCTTCGTCGGAATGCAGCCCCGTGCTGGACGTTAAGCCCTCCGAGAAAAAGGGCACTTGGAGATGCACCCGGCCGAAGGAATGGGGAGGCCCCTGCGAGGCTGGGCCATTACCTGACGGCTCCTGCTGTCGTGTCCTAACGAAGTGCCAGCCGAGGCGCAGCTTGAGAAGCCGCCGCGGTCTCGTTACCAGGGCTGTGGTTGCGGCCACCGCGGGCTTCCTGTTGATCGGGTTCGGTGGAAGCTGGAGAGAAGGCTTCATAAATCCGGCGCCGCTCTCGAAGGCGCACTCCGGGCCCGGTTTCGCGCGTTTGGCGGAGACGCATGGTGGAGGGCAGGGGTGCGTGAATTGCCATCAGGACATCAACACGGGGCTGACGGGAATTGTTTCCAGTGCAATCGCGGCGGGTGGGAATTCCTTGGCGGCTTCAAAGCTGGCCGCTCCGCATCCGAAGGACTTTTCACGAATCGATCAGACCTGCACTTCCTGTCATCAATCAGCGACGTTTCATCAGGCCAATGTGGTGGGAGATGTTTCCTGTTCCGTCTGTCACAAGGAGCACGCGGGACAGAAAGGCCTGCTGCCGGTGGCGGAATCGAATTGCACTTCCTGCCATGGCGCCGCGGACAAAATGGCCGCTTCGGCGCAAAAAAGCCGGACCCTGCCCGCATCGCTTTTTGAGCCGCGTGTCGCCGATGGAGTGGTCCTGCATCCCCGTTCCCGCCCGGCCGAAGGTTACACCCGTCTCATCACCAGTTTCATTTTGGATCACCCGGAATTTGAGGCCGTGCGCGCCCAGTCCAGGGACGGGAACACGATCAAGTTTAACCACAGGGTCCATTTGGAAGGAGATGTTCCATCGGTTAACGGCAAGAAGTTGGAGTGCGCCTCCTGTCATCAACCCGACGCCTCCGGTGTTTTCATGCAGCGCGTTTCCTTCGAGCGGAATTGCCGCGCCTGCCATTCACTCAATTTCGATGAGAACAATCCCGGGCTGGAGGTTCCGCATGCCGGTCCGGCGCAGGTGCGGGCGTTTCTCAGGAGCTTGCCCACCCAGTACGCCGATTTTGCCGCTCGTGAGCTGAAAATGACCAGGCAGAGCGAAAACCGTGAATTTGTCGCGCGACAGATGGAGAATCTGCGTTCCCGCTCTCTTTCGGGCGAAAACCTTGAGCGCGCGGTATTTTTCGCGGATGGCAGGTTCGGCGATGCGGCCGCGATAGCCGGCTTGGCCGGGCCGGGGCGTGCCAAGTTCGCTGGATGCGCCTATTGCCACGAAGTCACCCCGAAGGGCGAGGCGCCCCCGTTGATCTCTCCGGCGCAAGTGCCGGATCGATGGATGGCGAACGCCCGTTTCAATCATGCGCAGCATGTTTCGATGTCCTGCCTGCAGTGTCATGCAGCCAATCGGAGCGAGAAGTCCTCTGACGTGATTATGCCTTCCAAGCAGAGCTGCACGGAGTGCCATAGTCCGAAGGGTGGCGTCCGTTTCGACTGCAGCGCGTGTCACGTTTACCACAATAGGCCACAAGAGGCTCCGCCGCCTGCGCTTCGAGCGGCTCCCAAGCCATGACGGGCGGAGTAGATGGCAGGTATCTCCTCGCGCTTTTCGTGATCGCTTCATGGCCTCTCCAGGGGGCGGAGCGGACGCCCGGCCCTGGAGAGCGCGGAATCCCTTTCGATGATCCGAAACCCTATCAAAGGGTCGATCAATCCGCTCCGCCCAGCGCACCGCAGGAAACTTCGGTTGATCCCGGCAGCCCTCCTCCGGTCAGACGATCCACGGAAGTGCCGGCGCCGATTCTGCAGCGGAAGGTCGAGCGCGGTGTGCCTCCCAAGACGCCCAGCCAATTCAACCCTGATCCGGGAGGCGGAGCGACCTCAGTCGGATCTGGATCGGAGCCTGATGCAGGCCGTGATTTCCTCTACAGTCCTACAAAAAGGGAGGGATCGCCGCCTATCCCGGCCGACCGCGCCCTGCCGCGATTTCCGCTGGAGAGGGTGTTCTTGGGTACACCTTCAGCCCAGCCCGCACGCGGCAGGGGAGACGCCTTCACCTACCCGGAGAGCCTCTCGCGGCCTCGTGGCGCGGTTCGCGAGAATCAGGTGATACCCTCGAACTGGCGTGCGCCCGAGAATTACCCGCTGGCCGATTCCGGGGTGGGGATTCCCGCCAGCTCATCCCCCGTGCCGGATCGCTGGCGGTTCACCGGTTTCTTGCCTTGGCGTCGATATACCAGCGGCGTGGCTGAAGAATCACCTTACGCCTTCCCGAAGCCCGAGCTTTGGCATCCTTACCGCCAAAGCTTGCTGAAAGGTGATCTGCCTTTTCGCGGCCAGGACCTATTCCTTAATCTGACCGCAACCGCCGATATCCTTCACGAGGATCGTCTCCTGCCCGTTCCCAGTGGTTCCAGCGCTACTCGTCCCGGAAGTTTCGACTTTTTCGGGGGCAGCCGAACCCAAGTTTCTGTGGGAAACCTCGGCATGCAGGGCGATCTGTTCCGGGGCGCGACAGTCTTTCGACCGGTTGATTGGCTGTTGAGGCTTCGTTTGGTCTTCAATGTAAACCGCGTCGCCTTCGCCGAGAGTGGAATCGTCTCGCCGGACCCAAGGGGCCGCTTGGGAGCGGGAGTCGGGACGGTGCCGCAAAACGAAGCTGTACTCAATCCCTCGGATATCGACGCGCTGTTGGCCGGGAAAGTTGTTCCAGCGCCAACCAGCTATGCGTCCGGCCCGCATACGGTCCGTCGTAAATTCTATGCGGCGCTCCAAGAGGCGTTTTTCGAGAAGCATTTGGCGGATCTTTCACCCAACTACGACTTCGTGGCGGTGAAAGTTGGAAACCAGTCTTTCAATAGTGATTTCCGGGGTTTCATATTCAACGATACTAATCTCGGGGCCCGGTTATTCGGAAATTATGACAACAACCAGTGGCAGTATAACTTGGCCGTATTCGATCTAAGGGAAAAGGACACCAACTCGGAGTTAAACACCTTCTCCCGTCGCGGTCAGGTGGTGGCCGTCGCCAACCTCTACCGTCAGGACTTCCTTTGGAAGGGCTACACGGCGCAGGTCAGTCTTCATGCCAGTTTTGATCAGTCCGGCACCCATTACGATACCAACGGCGGAATCGTGCGTCCCGCTCCGCTCGGTACCGTCCGCGCCCACCGCGTTAACAGCTACTACCTCGGATGGGCGGGCGACGGCCATCTAGGCCGTTGGAACATCTCCCACGCCCTGTACCTGGCAACGGGCAGGGATTACCTTAATGGACTGGCGGGCCGGTCGGTTACTATCGCAGCCTCCTTGGGCGCGTTGGAGGTTAGCTACGATCGGGACTGGATTCGCTTCAAGGCCTCGGTGGTGCATGCGTCCGGGGACCGCGACGCAACGGACGGCCGGGCGACCGGTTTCGACTCAATTCTCGATAATACGAATTTCACCGGAGGTCCCTTCAGTTTCTACGTGCGGCAAGGATTCAATCTGGCTGGCACCGCCGTTGGAGTTAAACAGCGCTTTAGTCTTCTGCCCAACCTGCGGACCAGCAAGACGCAGGGGCAGCAGAACTTCGTTAATCCAGGGCTCGTTCTGGCGGGGCTCGGCGCCGACATCGAGTTAACTCCCAAGGTCCGGGGTTTCCTGAATGCAAACCATGTCCGCTTTGAGTCTACCCATACGATCCGGGCCGCACTGCTCACCAATCAGGTCGATCGAGAAATCGGACTCGATCTGAGCCTCGGTCTTCAGTGGAGACCGCTGCTCACCGACAATTGGATCGTCACGGTAGGGATTGGCTGGCTGGCCCCGGGCCGAGGCTATCGAGACATTTATCGGCGAACGTTACCGGAGGTTGCCGGCTTTACCGGCCCGAATTCGGGTGCGGCCGTCGATCGCTTTCTGCATAGCGGGGTGCTAGCGACCACTTTGACCTATTGATCGTATCCCGAAGCTCCGATGATGCCCGCCTCCCTTCGATCTAGTTTATTCCGAATTGGTGTGATTGGGGCCGCAATCTGGGGTGTGGGACTGACCTCGTTGATCGTCTTTGGACGCTCGCAAGGTCCGGGCGGAGCGGGATCCGAAACCGCCGCGGTGATGGGTCCCGCTACTTCCGAGCCTCCGGCCACGGCGCCGGCTGCGGTTCCGCCCAAGAGCCCCAATCTCATCGACCAGTCGCGCGACGAGGCCCATCGCAAGAGCGCGGGATGCGTGGAGTGCCATTCCGGCATCGAGGACATGCACGCCTCCCCCAATGTTGTTCTCGGGTGCACGGATTGCCACGGAGGCAACGCGACCCCGGGCTTAAACCTCCAGAAAGCACATGTGGCGCCGAGGAACCCGCTCTTCTGGCAAAGTTCAGCCAACCCCGCGGACTCATCGGTTCTGCTCAACCACGAGTCCCCGGAATTCATCAGGTTCGTCAACCCCGGTGACCTGAGGGTCGCCCAGCAGGCCTGCGGGGAGTGCCATGATAAGATCATCAACAACGTCGGCCATAGCATGATGAACCACGGGGCGATGCTTTGGGGAGCGGCGCTCTACAACAACGGCGCGGTTCCCTTCAAGGATCCCCGTTACGGGCAGGCGTACGGTCTGGACGGAGTGCCGCTGATGCTACGCAGCCCGATTCCGGTCTCACCCGAGATGACGCTGCGCAATGGCATCCTGCCTTTTCTGACTCCGCTTCCGCGCTTTGAGATCGGCCAGCCTTCAAACCTGCTCCGGGTCTTCGAGCGCGGCGGAGAACGTCAGGTCGAAATCGGCAACCCGAACGCCTTCGAGTCTCCGGGGCGACCCGCCCGCCGGCTCTCCGAGCGCGGTCTTGGTACGCTGAATCGCACCGACCCGGTGTTCCTGAATCTCCAAAAGACCCGGCTTCACGATCCGCTGCTGGGCTTCATGGGCTCGAACGATCACCCCGGCGACTATCGATCCTCCGGTTGCTCGGCATGTCACGTGGTTTACGCCAACGACCGATCTCCCACCAATTCTGGTTGGTGGTCAAAGTACGGGCACCAAGGACTTAATTTTTCCGCCGATCCGATGATCTCCAAGCGGGAGAAAGGACATCCGATCAAGCACCAGTTCACGCGAAGCATACCTTCCAGCCAGTGCATGTCCTGCCATATGCACCAGGGTAACCTCTTCGTGAATCCCTACCTCGGGTACACGTGGTGGGACCAGGAGACGGACGGGAAGCACATGTACCCTGAGAAGCAGAAGAATCCGACCGAGGCGGAAAAGGCGGCCGGTCTCCGGCGGAACCCCGAGGCTGCCGCCCTCCGGGGAAATTGGGGAGACCCCGAGTTCCTGGAAAAAGTGGCGGAGTTGAATCCCAAGCTGAAAGACACGCAGTTCGCCGACTACCATGGTCACGGATGGGTCTTCCGGGCGGTTTTCAAGAAAGACCGCGAGGGCACTTTGCAGACGTTGGACGATAAGCCGATCGCCCACGATGATCCGCAGAAGTTTTCCAAGGCGGTTCACTTGAAGGATATCCACCTTGCCCGGGGCATGCAGTGCGTCGATTGCCACTTCGATACTGACGTGCACGGGAACGGCCTGCTTTACGGGGAGCCGCGCGCGGCCACGGCGATCGAGTGCATCGACTGTCATGGCACGGTCGAAAAGCGCCCCACCTTGGTCACCAGTGGAAATTCCGGTCCTCTGAAGGACGGGAAGGTCACGCCGGCCGATCTTGCCAAAGGGTCCACTCCCTGGGGACCACGTTTCTATTGGCAGGGCAGCAAGCTCTTTCAGCGTTCCATGATGAGTCCCGACGTGACGTGGGAGGTTCCTCAGACCGTCGATACGGTCGACCCCACATCTCCACGCTACAACGCGAAGTCCGCCTACGCGAAGACCCTGCGGCGGGACGGCGAGTCATGGGGCGGAGTCACGAATTGCCAGCAGCAGACGAAAAAGGGCGCGCTCGCGCACGGGAACAACACGGTGTCCTGTCAGGTGTGCCACTCATCGTGGGCCACCAGTTGCTTCGGATGTCACCTGCCGATGCGGGCCAACCAAATGGTCCCCGGGAACAAGTTCGAGGGCGTCACGACCCGCAATTACACGAGCTACAATCCCCAGGTGGTACGGGACGACGTCTTCATGCTGGGACGTGACGCGACCTATAAGGACAACCGGCTTGCGGTGCTCCGCTCATCGAGCGCGGTCATCGTCGGCTCCGAAAACTCCAACCGCGAATGGATCTATTCCCAGCAACAGACGATATCCGCGGAGGGCTATTCCGGTCAGGCGTTTAACCCGCATTTCCCGCATACCACGAGTTCCGTGGGAACAACCAAGAACTGCACGGACTGCCATCTTTCCGCGGACAACGATAATCACGCCTGGATGACCCAGTTGCTGGGATTCGGCACGGGCACGGTGAACTTTTTCGGGCGCTACGCCTATGTGGCGACCGGCCGGGATGGCTTCAGCGCGGTGGCTTGGACCGAGCGGGAGGAGCCGCAGGCCGCCTTGGGTAGCCACCTCCACCGGCTGGCTTACCCGGACAACTATCGCCGGCACACCGAGGATGCTGGTGGGCTCCTGAAAGAGGCCCATCACCACGGAGGTCGGGACATCCGGGACCTCGTCCTTCGGGGTGAGTACCTTTACACGGCCAACGGCGCGGGGGGCTTTGAGGTCTTCGATGTGGCAAACATCGACCACAAGGGGTTCTCGGAGCGAATCGTTTCCGCTCCGGTGTCGCCGCTTGGCCAGAGGCTTTGGGTCAAAACCAAGTACGCCACCAGCGTCGTTCTGCCCAGCACTCTGGGAATTGATCCGCTGCGCTCACGAAGGCCCGAGAATCAGGAGCAACCCATCTCCATGATCTACGGCTTCGTCTACGTGACCGACCGTGAGGAAGGGTTGGTCAGTGTGATGGCGGGAACGCTGCTGGATGGCGACCCGGCGAACAATTTTTTCACGGAAGCCGACGTGGTGCGGTTCAATCCGGGAGGGCAATTGAATGGCGCGTCCCACGCTTACATGGCCGGCCACCGGCTTTACGTGGTCTGCTCCGCCGGTCTGGTCGTGGTCGATATCAAGGATCCGCGCCAGCCTCGTATCGTCGGCCGCTCTCCCCAAGGCGCCTTGGATCGCCCGCGCCAGATTGCCGTGCAGCATCTGCACGCCTTCGTGACCGACGCGGAGGGGGTCAAGGTCTTCGACCTGTCCGATCCCGTGAACCCTCGGCCGCTGCCCGGGGCGACGATCGCCCTCTGGAACGCCCAGGGAGTCTATGCCGCCCGCACCTACCTTTACGTCGCGGCGGGAAGCGAGGGACTCGCGATCATCGACATCAAGAACCCGGCCGCACCCGCCTTACGCGAGAAATTCACCGCGGGTGGGGCGTTGAATGACACCCGTGCGGTCCAGATTGGATCCATCAACGCCTCGATGTTCGCCCTCGTCGCCGACGGAAAAAACGGCCTCCGGGTCATTCAGATGATTTCCCCGGAAAACGTTCCGGGACACATGGGCTTCAGTCCTCCTCCTGCGCCGAAACTCATCGCCACCTACCCGACGGCGCACGAGGCGTTGGCCGTGAGCCGAGGTCTCGATCGCGATCGCATCGTTGATGAGACCGGTAATCAGACGGTGGTCTTTGGTCGTCGCGGCAGCCGGCCTTTCAATGAGGAGGAGATGGCGGGGTTCCTTCGCCGGGAAGATCAGTCGCTTTACCGGGTCGAGGATGTGTTCGTGCGGGATGGTCGGTTGGAAACGAAGTCGGGTAAGCCCCTGAATCCGACCGAAGTCCCCGAGAAAAAGCCGGAGCCGGCGGTTGATCGGCCCCGGCGTGAGCGACTCGAGCGGCGATCTGCTGGCGGATAGGCGAAGGCAAGTTGCCGCGGGTGATGCAGGGCCCTGGGCTCAGTATGCTGGACATCCCAGTCCAAACTGCCGCTCGGATTCAGTAGGGCGATGGGCTAAGCTGTCAGCCTTCCGTCTTCCGGCGGCGATTGATTGAAGGCACAGGAGGTTTCACATTTGGTCCGGGCTGCGCCGCAACCATCGCATGGCAGGTCCGGCCTGCCTGCTTGCGGTCTAGGTGAGAGAGGCGATAATGGAATGTGATTCGGCTAGGAAGCGTCTCGGCGTTGTGCAATTCGCAACCGTCCATTGCCGAGCTGCTCCAGCGCACCCTGAACGCCTACCACAACCGCGCCATCGCGACGCAGGAGGTGATTGAGGAACTGATCCGGATGGCGAAGGACCTCCAGAAGGCGACCAGTGCGGGTGAGGAGCTTGGCCTCGATGAGAACGAGGCGGCCTTCTACTCGGCCTTGGCGACCAACGAGAGCGCGGTGCGGGCGATGGGCAGTGACGAGCTGAAGGTCATCGCGGCGGAGCTGGTCACGCAGGTCCGCCAGAGCGTCACGATCGACTGGACCCTGCGGGAGAGCGCCCGGGCGAAGGTGAAGGTGATGGTGAAGCGGATCCTCAGAAAGTACGGCTACCCGCCCGACCTACAGGAGGAGGCGACCAAGACGGTCCTGCTGCAGGCTGAGACTTTGTGTGCGGAGTGGGCGATCTAGCTGATCGCCGTCGATGATCCTCAGGCCGACCTGCAAGCCGGTCAGGGCGGCGCTGACGAAGATCCTCTCCCCGTGCCATTTCACCGTCCCTTGCCTCGTGACTTGGCGCACGAAGAAGCCTGCTCCGTAGTCCGGCCGCCCAGCGGCCGCCGGCATCACCCGCTCCGACTTGCGGTAGACTTCCCCTGGCGTGCGCCCATCCAGCGCCTCGTGCGGCCGCTGCCAGTTGTATTCCTCCCGCCACACATCGAAGCAGGCCTGCTGCATCTTGGCATCGGGCTGCGCGTGCCGTGCAACCTCCACCTCAAGGTCGCGGTGCATCCGCTCATGCGCGCCGTTGTCCTGCGGATGCCCGGGCCGCCCGCGGTCCAGCTCGATCCCCAGGCAGACCCACCACGCTGACAGCCGCGTCAGCCCCAGCGGCGCCTGCACGCTGGCAAACGGACTGCCGTTGTCGCTGTGGATCACCCGCGGCAGGCCGTACAGGCTGAACAGCCGCTCAAACTCGGCACGTACTCCCT
>JACCDP010925454.1_pt1 | contig 81833 bp, 89 predicted proteins | sample 7445841 | NCBI WGS metagenome assembly JACCDP01 (sample SAMN15323441, study PRJNA562643) | freshwater metagenome | isolation source: river surface water | place: USA:Blue River Watershed | collected 2017-08-17 | reverse complement strand
TGAAACACATTTTAGTAAGTCCTACGCATCCACTCATTGAGTACGCATCCAAGACAAAATGTGCTTGAATATGGTCCCTGGTTGTTGCCAGGGACAAAGCGGAGACATCCTCCGCTTGCCTATCTTACCGTCCGTGTTATCGCCACGGATTTCATCCAGGACCCCGCCCGTTAGGCCAATTTATTATACGCCGGCACTCACCCTCGTTGCGTTTAGGCGTAGTTCTCTATATCAGTTGTCTAGCGTTAGAGTTCGCACCCTAGTCTGTGCTTCCTGATACAGTCGGGCACGTTCTATCTTGCCCAGGAGTAGCCTGTGGAATTCCTCCGCAGTCAACTCGGCATCGAACTTTTGTTCGACCAAGGCTTGATGGTACATTGGCCCGTCAAGTTCTTTTGTTTCAATATCAAAATTCATTTTTCATCTCGTATAAAACAAAAACCCCAAGTCTTTCGATCTTGGGGTCTTTGTAGATTTGTACAGTTACAACTAAGTCTACTCGGACCCTCCACGATCACTATTCTCAATAGAGCGGAATGTGGTACCCAATGCGAGCCAATAGGCTGGCATCACCGGTTTCTGGCATCCTGCTTCTATCGAAAATGTGTGTGATCTATGTTGAGACATCATAACACCAATTGTATAGTTTTATTTATATCTTGTCAACCTCAATTTTTGCTAAATTTCGTTGATTTTACCAGATTCTGACAAAAATCATTGCTCTAACAAACTAGCCTCTAGTGTACAGATATTTGATTTATGTGTCAACCTGTTGTGTGTTTGCAACATCAAGTGCCTCGTATGTTGGCCGGCAGCGTGAGATAGAGGTTGGGTGCGCCTTGCAGGCTGTAGACATCAGCATAGTCACCGCCGGTGTCGGTGATCTGTCCAGTGGCTGCATTGCTGACGATGTACTGCAAGGCATTGATTTGATTCCAGGAACGATTGACTTCGAGTGCGCAGGTCAAGATTCCAGCGACCTGCGGTGATGCCATCGAAGTTCCAGAATCCTTGGCAAGATAGTAGGCAGGGTTCCTGGGATCGGGCACTGGTGTTGGCAGGCCGGCCGGTCCATTGGCAGTGAGCCAGGCACTCATGATCTGTGCTCCTGGGGCAAACAAATCTACTCTAGGACCGGTGTTGCTGAAATTGGCCTTGCCGTCGGCTGGTGCAGCAGCACTGGCACGTATGGCACCCACAGAAATCACATTTGAACACACTGGAGATGCGGGCCGTGTGTAGTAGATTGGATTGCCGCCATTGAAGCCCGTGGCAACAAGGCTGTTGTCATAGTCAATATCACCTGGTTCAGATATGCGAGTGTCATTGTTACCAGCACAGGCCACCATGATGATACCGGCGTCGATACAGGCCTGTATGTCGGCGTCGGTGGTGGGATACTGAGCTGTGGTGATGCAAATTCCAGCACCGTTATTAGTGATACCATAACTCAAGAGTTGAGTCGTGGTGAATGGCCCAGTATAAGTGGTACCACGCCAGGTCACCGAAGTTATGCTGGTATAAGGTATGCTGAATCTTGATAGCCAGCTGTTGTTACAGATCGTGGGGTTGGTGTTGCCCGCAGCTCGCTTGGACTGGTGCCAGGCCAAGATATACTTGAAAAGATACTGATAAGGTACACCACCGGTGACATATTGTGGACTGATGTTATAGATATTGGCTCTAGGAGCCCAGCCTTGTGTGTTACCAGCAACTGTCCCTGCTACATGGCAAGCATGTCTACTGTCGTCGGCGCTGTCAGGAGCCGTGGTGGTAATGGGAGGATTGTAAGTACCACCTGAATTGGGGTCGCCAGGAATGTTGGCTTGGAACCAATTGTAGTACTTCACACGCGATCCGCCGGTGCCGTCGGCATTGAGTGCGAACTCGGGATGTGCAGGGTCTATCACAGCATCAACAATGACCACATCGACATTATAACCACTGGCCAACACTGACACTGTACCAGTTTGATTTTCTACGCCGCCCGAACCCCAGTTGGTGATGTTGCGTCCCAACCAGCTTCGATAGAGACCCCAGTTCCTCATTTGTGCTGTGATGGTGGAGGATTTATTCCAGTTGGTGCTGCTCACGCTCCAAGGTTGTCCGTTTGTTTGCGATTGGCTTTCTGGAATCGGTTCGATTATAGCCGGCAACTGTGTGTCTAGCTCGATACCGGCCTGTTGGAGAGCTTCGATGTTACGGCCTTCACGCAGACTGCCAATCACCGACTGTCCGGCCAGGGTCGAGATATCGGCCATGGTGGTCAGGAATTTATTTGCACCGGCATCCAAGGCATACTCATGAAGATTGGTGGCAAAGCTCATGACCGATTGTGTGCTATTTCCATCTAATTCGTTGAAATTGATCTGCGCTGTGATTTGATTGGTCTTTTGTCGGGCCATTTCAGCAGCAATGTTCGCTGTGGCCCCATTTAGTGTGTTAGCGACAACAGTATTGTTGACTGTTATGGTATAAATCGCTGTGTTGGCTGCTGGGATCAATCCAGTGTTGAATGCTGTGTTGATGGCCGCATTGGCTGTATTGGCCGGACCATAATTACCAGTTCCCGGCAACCCTGCCGGTATGTCTACATAGAAATTACCGGTTGGTGAAGTCACAGTGTAATTGCCGGCCACTGTGTTGGCCATGACAGTGAACACCCCGGTTGGTGAAGTCAATCCAGAAAATACCGATGAGTTGTCGGAGAATACATTTTTTATTATAGCAAAATTGTTGGTGATATTCGCAGAGCCTGTGGCCACGCCAATAACATCATCTAGAACCAGGGTGCCGCCAACACCGCTACCGTTGCCAACACTGGAACGAAGGAATCCGATAACACCAGCCGGTACCGGGGTGGTAAGAGAGTTCACAAGTGAAAGTTCGCTGTTGGTTTGCACTCGAGAGGCGGCCAACGCCAAGTTTGGCAACGACGAATTGTTTATACCTTTGAGCTGTTGCAGCGAGTATGCCAACGCTTTATTAGCAAGAGCCAAGTCAGCTGGAATGATTAGTTTCAAAGTTTCATACCCACCCAGGGGCTTGACCCCAGTGTACTCGGAAACTCCAGGATTGCTGACCACCGGAGCCAGTGCAGAGTTGACAGCAGTAACACCAGTGGAGTTTACTATATAAACATTGGCCAGACTGTTGCCACTAGGACAAACCAGAGTCTGAAAACTGTTTGGAAATATTTTTTTAGGATCCAGCAAATCAGACATCACATTGATATTTGTGGTGGTTACATTTAATATGTCAAGCACATCTTCTAAATTGGAACCGTTGATCGACCGCATCACTGTGTAAATACGTTTTTCAATTGTGCCATCGAAACTGGGATTTCCCGATTTCAACGAATCAAGGTAGACTGTGCCGATATTACCGGCTATCAAGAGATCATTCACATTGTCTGGGATACCGCCAGCCACTCGACTGATCTGAGCAAAAATCTCTCCTGGTAATCCCCAGTTTTCCAACAAGCTGAGATTGATTAGCTGACCTAGATTTCTAGAATCTTGGGCGAAGATTGTAATATTTCTGGTGACTTGATTGAGACCGCCAGTGGTGATGGTATTCATTCCACCTTGGGATGGGATAAATGTCTGTGACAGGCTATCAGCACCACGGGCCGACGCCAGCATGTCGTTAGATGATTGTACATATCCTATCGCTGCCGAAAACACATCGCAGAATTTGCTCAAATCTCCACGCCCCATGATTTCAATTGAGGCATAGGACACGGCATTGCTCAACGAACTTGGATAAAAATAAGGTTGCCAATAGGTGACATTTTTTGGATCAATGCCAACCACGGACTTGATGCAGATATAAACTATATTGTTAAATACAGTTAGATCGCCAATTTCAAAATAGATATCATTGTTGTAGTTGGGTGCTGGGAAGATTTTTTCCATGGTATAGCCCGGCGGCAATGTATCAGTCACAATGGGCAATCGATCAGTAAGTCCAATTGAAGCTAAATTTTGCTGTGCCGACAATCCATTCAATGAAGCAATGATATTGCTGTAGGTCGACACCACATTGATTCGTCGGTAATTTACTATGGCATTGGCCAGGGCAGGACTTCCGACTAGAAAAGATTTACCAACTCCGCCCGGAGGCGACGGCATGCAGCCAGAGCCAGCAATCAATGTCAGCGGAGAATATTGCCCGGCCATGAATTACCCCGCAAATACATTGGACGAACCCTGGGCCACTGAAGTGCATCTGGATACTTTGTCGCCCACTCGACCAATGCCTTTGCCATTGACAAAAACCGTGCTGGAACCTCTGGCAATGGCTGCTGAATGTATGGGACATTTCTTACCGGGTTTCTTGTGTGGGGTATTTTTATCACCCTGGCGGCTGACGCCGCGACCGTTGACGAATACATCTCCGGATCCCCGTTGTCTTTTGGGTTGGCTGCAATGCACTACATCTGCATCACCAATTCTAGTCACTGCTGGCACGTTCTCTCCTCATCAATTCTTGCAGTTTGTCGTTCCACAAGTCAAGCTCTTCATGCTCTTCATGTGTGTGCGGGCCTGCCGAGAATTCGGGCAAGAACTCAATGACGTTGTCAATTACTTCTGGAATATCCTCGAAGCGATCAAAGACTCTGAGTTCCCCGTCAATCAAGACCACAAACCTATGAGCCATTTCATCCTGTGATGATCTGCTTGGAAACTGGTGCAATGCCAGTGGTGGCTTGTATCCAACTGTTACGCACATCATCCCTTGGCTGTGAAATCATGGCCCATGCAGCATTATTTAGTTGCACATTTGCGTCGAGATTTGCGGTAAACAGACTGGGCATGAGTTGTAGACCTTGCGGACTCAGTACTGCACTGATAGGGTGCTGTATGACCAGGTGATCTTGTTCTACGCCAACAACCTTGGCGATGAGTTCCTCACCAGTCAAGAGTTTGAAGATGTAAAGTTCGTTGAGTTCGAGTTTCATAGAGTTCCTAGGTTTTGAGTAAGATTCATACGTTCGCGGATTTCCGCTTCAGTTAACTTACTTAAACCTTGGAACCCACCTTCGACAAATAAGTTGCCGTTGAAGTATATTTGTGGAACAGTTCGATGTCCCTGTTCCATGATGAACTCTTTAGAGCTGGCATTGCACAGTTCGTCAATGCGGATTTCATCAAATTTGATATTTTTGTTTTTTAAAAATGCCTTGACTTGATCGCAAAACGGGCAATGATTCTTTGAATACACAGTTAACATGACAAATCCTTATAACGACAATCCAGCAAGTGTGTTGCTGTCAACATCTTGTTTGGTACCACCGACCACATAAGAACTGATTTCGGTCTCTTGCGGTGCCACTTGTACTTCAGCACCGGCGATCCATTTTTGTGTCCAGGGCAAGGGATTGCGACCGGTACGATGAGAATTCGGTACTCCCACGGCAGTCATGCGTTTGTGTGCGATCCACTCGATGTAGTCGCACAACAGTTGTTCGTTAACACCGATCATGCTGCCGTCTTTGAACAAGTATCGTGCCCAGATCTTTTCCTGCTGCACTGCGGATTCATACATCTGCACAACCTCAGGCATGCAGATCTCACGGATCTTGACATAATCAAGATCGTCCTGTGGCAACAATTTCATCATCTGTTGAGTGAACGCCAGGTGTACATTCTCATCTCTGGCAATGAACTTGATGATCTTGGCATTGCCTTCCATCTTCTTGAGCTCGGCGAAGGCCCAGGAACAAGCAAAGCTAACATAGAATCGAATGCCTTCCAGCACGTTAACCGACGCCAGAGCCAGCCATAGTTTTTTCTTGAGTTCAAATTCACTGATCTCAATCGACTGTCCGTTGACCACATGCTTGCCGGAACCCAGAGTCTGATACCACATGCCATAGGCCACTAGATCATCATAATAGCGTGTGATATCATTGGCACATTGAATGATCTCTTCGACGTCCAACATCTCATCAAAAACCTGTGCAGGATCAGAATATACATTGCGGATGATGTGTGTGTAACTGCGACTGTGTATGGTCTCCGAGAATGTCCATGTGCTGATGAATGTCTCAAGTTCGGGCAGGGTCGCCAATGGCAAAAATCCCAGGCTGGGTGCGCGACCTTGTACCGAGTCCAGCAAGATCTGCCGCTTGAGGTTGGAAGTAAAAATGTGTTGCTCGTGCTCGGTGAGATCCTTGAAGTCCTTGGCGTCGCGAAGTACATCTACTTCTTCGGGTCGCCAAAAGAATCCCAACTGCTTGTCTGTTAGTTTGTCAAATTGACGATACTTTAAAGTATCATATCTCTGCATGCCCATGCCGCCTTCGGGATCCAAGAATGCCAGGCTGCGAGTGTGGTCTCTATTTTTCCTAAGATTTAGTACGCTCATGTTTTTATCTCAAATTGTGCAACTGTCGCAATCGGCATCTTCGATTTGTCCCAGTGATTGTGGTGACGACTGTTTGGCTTGCAGGCGATCGATGTCGATTTCTCCTGAGCCATCATATGTATTGAAGTAGTATAACTGTTTTCCACCATACTTGTAAAACAAAATAAGGTGTTTGAGCATGTCGCTCATGGGAATCTTTTCATCTTCATAGTGCTGAGGATTGTAACTGGTATTGACCGAAATGCCCTGATCAATGTACTTCTGCAACACCGCACAGATTTTCAAATAGCCTTCGGGCGAACGCTGATCCCACAACAACTCATACTTGTTCTTGAGTCTACGGAATTCGGGTACCACCTGTTTGAGCACACCATCCTTGCTCTGCTTGACAGATACATAGCTGCGAGGAGGCTCAATACCATTGGTGCTGTTGCTGATCTGTGCTGATGTCTCGGCCGGCATCAAGGCCATCAATGTGCTGTTGCGGATACCATGTTCACGCAGTTGTTGTCGCAATCCTTGCCAATCCACTAGATCCTGGTGTGGCACCAACTCATCAACATCGCGTTTGTAGGTATCAACTGGCAGTATGCCTTCATGATAGCGTGTTTCATTTGATTTGGGGCAGGCACCGTGCTCACGTGCTAGATCAGATGATGCTTTGATCAGATAGTAGCTCCAGTGCTGTGCCCAGCGATCTACTTCGGTCAGGGCACGTGAATCGCTGTAGCTGAGATCATTCTTGGCCAACCAGTAGGCAAGATTGATAATGCCTACTCCCAGGGGTCGACGATTCTTGGTGGCGATCTCAGCGGCGATAATCGGATAGTTTTGATAACTCAACAATGCATCAAGTCCACGCACTGCTAATGTGCAGGCTCTTTCCATGTCTTCGGGGGAACGAAACACTCCCCAATTGATGGCCGACAGCGTGCAGAGAGCGATTTCGCCCTCGACATCATTGATGTCCTTGAGAGGTCGGGTTGGAAGATTAATCTCGCAGCAGAGATTGCTCTGACGGATTGGTGCCAGGTCGGGGTCAAAAGAACCATGTGTGTTGGCATGATCCACATTCATGAGATAGATGCGTCCGGTATCTTTGCGTTCTTGCATGAAGCGGCTGAATAGTTCCACGGCCTTGATGGTCTTTTTGCGCAGTTTGGTATTACGCTCGGCACGTTCGTACAGTTCGCGGAAACGATCTACATTGGTGTAAAAGGCATCCCGCATTTCGGGAACATCATGCGGAGAGAACAAGGTGATGTCTCCACCACTCAGCAAACGCTCGTACATGACTTTGTTGAATTGTACGCCATAGTCCATATGGCGTACACGGTTGTCTTCGGTGCCTTTGTTGTTTTTCAGAACTAACAGGTCTTCGACTTCGAGATGCCAGATGGGATAGTATAAGGTGGCGGCACCATTGCGTACACCACCTTGGCTACACGAGCGGGTGGCCGCCTGGAATAATTTGTAAAATGGTATGACACCGGTGTGGTAAGCATCACCATTGCGGATAGGTGAACCAATGGCTCGAATACGACTGGCACCAATCCCGATACCGGCTTTTTGACTGACGTATTTTACTATGGCGCTGGATGTTGCGTTAATTGAATCTAGACTGTCGTCGCTTTCAATCAACACACAACTTGAGAATTGTCTTTGTGGGGTGCGCACGCCGGCCATGACCGGAGTGGGCAAGCTGATTTGATGGGTAGAGATAGCGTCGTAATAATCTTTAATCCATTGCAGTCGTGTTTCTTTTGGGTAGTTTGAAAATAAAGTTGCTGCTATGAGCACATAGGCCACCTGTGGTGTTTCGTAGATGTCTTTGGTGACACGATTTTGTACTAGATACTTGCCGCGGAATTGTTCCATGGCTGCATAGGTGAGTTCTTCATCACGCTCGTGCTTGACAAAATTGTTGATTCGATCCCACTCTTCTTCGGTGTAGGTTGTCAATAGTTCACTGTCATAAAAACCAGCCTGTACATTTTGCCTCACTAGAGATAGGATGTGCCAGGGTTCAAATTGTCCATAGACTTGTTTGCGCAGATGATAGCAAATCAATCTGCCGGCCACATATTGATAGTTGGGTGTTTCTTCTGAAATTAAATCGGCTGCACTCTTGATCAGAGTTTCCTGGATGTCGGATGATCGAATACCGTTGTAAAATTGTATGTGGCTTTTGATTTCTACTTCGCTGGCTGATACTCCGGTGATGTCCTCGGTGGCCCAAAAAACCACTCGATGTAATTTTTCTAAATTTAAGGGTACTCGATTGCCGTCACGTTTTTGAACTTGAATCTGTGTCATCATTCTATTTTTACCCAATAAGTTTACGCAGTTTACTACAAGGCACCTCACAAAGCAAGTCAAATTCATCCAGGCGGATGTCATTAATTGCCGTGGGATACCAATTCATTATGTATGCTCCTTGATCGACAACCAAAAGGCTACCTTGTCGAGTGTGTGTCAAGACCAATCGGTCTAGCTCAGGGGGACTTATCATCGCGACAGTATATATCATGCCAAGTGATCTTCCAAGATCACAATAGGCATCTTGGCTCAGCAACGACCAGGGGTCCGGCCACGTGTCTATGGCGTTTATTTGCAGGGTTGATTTAATTATCGGCGCACGAAACCACCAGCGGTTGATTGATAAGAGGTCGTCGTGATTTAAAGTTGAGTCAAGGCCGAAACGGAGATTGTGCCACTCCTGTAGCCGCTCTTCAAAAATCTGTGGCCACATCAAGCTAGGTGTGTGAAATTGTAAGAAAGAACTCCGGTGACACCGGTATTTGTGCTAGAGTACAACAGGGATATGGTGCTGCCTGACTGTGATACTGAAATGGTCACACCGGTTGTTGCATCTTCGACATAGTCATCATTCCAACTCACTGGTGTGGATCCATCGATGCGGCCACTGGTAACAACCAATTCACCTGTGCGTGTGGATGTGTCTCTTGTTATGGTATAATTTACACGGAATGCTCGAACATTGTTGGCATTGATCAAGGACACAGTTTGGTTGCTGGTGTTGTTACCGATGGTGAACGAACGTCCGGTTCCTTGATAAAATTGCCCAAGCTGCGACTCCACAGCACCAGACACTGTGGCACCGGCTATGATGCGCACTCGAGGAACTTCGTAGGCCTGAGTGTCGCTGCGTTCGAACATGTCGTGTACGCTGACATTGTTGTTGTTGCCAAAGCTGATGCAGGGTGTGATGGGGTTGGGACTACCAATACTGTTGCCAACGTTGTAGAAAGAGTTAAATGCGCTGACACAGCGATTGACATTGTCAAACACCACGGCCTCGGCATAGATGATGTCAAACATGCTGTTGGTCACACGGAATCCAGTGGTGTTACCATCGGTGAGTTCGATGCCTTGGTAATGTATGGCAAATTTAGCGTTGGTCACCGTGACTGATTGAGTTTTAGCGCCAGTGGAAATACCGCGTGTGATGTTGTAGAAACCACACTTGTCAAATGTAACATTGTTAGTGACCAAGGTAGTGGTGCTGTTGAATCTAATCGCGGCGATGTCGGGCAAAGGCACCACGCCAGAGTTTTCAATTTCGTTCTGTGTGACTGGCCCCACAAAATTCACACAATCAAAAGTACATCGTGTGGCCGAGTCGACCAGGAACAAATCAGTGACCTGTGTGGACATAAATCCCATGGCTGAAATTTCAATGTCGAGCGGTGGTGTGGCTCCGTTGGTGCCGATGTTGGCCCCGGTCTGTTGTTTGCTGTCACCGTATCTGGCCACATAGGGTGCCACGGTGCTGATATCGGGGTCGGTATCCAACCAAATCAAACTGCAATCTGCACCTTCGCCTACAAGCTTGGCATAGGTAGGGATCACAATGGTGCTGGTCACGCGATATTTGCCGGCCGGGAAGAAAAGACCGCGACGGATCTGTACATTGATTTCTCGACAATACAGTTCATACAGAGCTCGGTTGATGGCCGCGGTATCATCAGTGATGCCATCTCCAGTGGCTCCAAAATCTCTCACACTGGCAAAGTCGTCCAATTTGGCTTGAACGCTGCGCACCACGGGTTCGCTGGCAGTGGCACCGGTCTGAACCACGTAACCCACTGCCGAATCTTGATAGGTGTAGTCTAAGAGGGCAGTGATGTCACTGTACTCGGTCAGGACTTCGGTGTTTCCGACGACTGGCGCACCTTCTTGCAGAGTCCCGTTTCCAATAAACAGACGACGGGAATCTGTACACCAACCCAACTCAGCACCGGCCAGTTGTGGTAGGTTTTCGCTGTTGCCCTTGCGATTTGTTATGCGTGATATTTGTACGATTGCCATGAGTTTTACCTATCGAGTGTTGTATTTAGTTGGTAAGGTAATAGAGCTCGAGACGCTTCCACCACTCTTGTTCCCAGTGATCAAAGTCCTGGGCAGTCAGAATAAACTCTTGATATTGTGGCGGTTTCGTGATGTTGTTTTGCTCGTCCATTTCCGGGCGCACACACATCAGTACCACGCCCTTGCGTATTTTTGTGCCGTAGACTTCGTTGTGAGCTAGAGCATAGGCCACCAGTTGCAGTTTGTAGTCGTCGATCCACTCTTCTCGCTTGGGTTTGTTGGTCTGTTTGTAATCCAAGATGGCTTCATCACCCAGATGTATACCGCACCCATCAGTGGTGCCAGCATAGAGGCTGGGAAAATACAGGGGAATCTCTACACCCCAAAATTCGTTGACATTTCGCAACCCCTGTTCGATCACAACATCGGCCATGGCATGACTGGCCCAGGCAAAGGGGTTGCTGGGACGCTCACGTTTTTCGCCCGTTTTAACATAGTGCTCGAGAAAGGTATGCATCCTGGTACCACGATTGGCAGCTTCAGTGGTGATGGCTTGTGCCTGTTCATGCCCCACACGTTTTTTCCAATTTTCAAGAGCCAGACGTTTTTCTTGGGGTTTGGTTCGATCAAGTATGGTGGTGACACTGGGCAGACGTTTGCCATCGGGAGTGTTATATAATCTTTGTCCGTTCTCCGAAGATCGTGGCATCATGGGATACTGAAATCTATTGACTATCATCTTCAACCTTTGTAACTGTTATTCCGCTGCGTTGTAAGAAATCTATTCCGGCTGTGTTTCGATATTGGTGGCCAAAGAACACACGATTAATACCAGACTGGTAGATGAGCTTGGCACATTCTATACAGGGTGCATGAGTGATGAATATGTCAGCGCCTTCGCCGCTTTCGTTGGACCTGGCCAACTTGGCAATGGCATTTGATTCAGCATGTAACACTTCGGGTCGGGTTTTCAGTCCCAAAGTACCATCTTGTTGGGAAACTTCTTCTTCACAATTGTTGTCCCAACCCGCGGGCATGCCGTTGTAGCCGATCGAGATGATACGATCATCTTTGACCACAATGGCTCCCACATGTAATCTACGTGCATGACTGAGCTCTGCGAATATCTCCGCAGTTTTCATGTAGGCTTTGATGAATTTATTTTTCAAGTGTGTATCAAGGTAATACAATCCAGTGCTGGGTGATCTCCCCAGGGCATGATGTGTTGATCCAGCACACGATGTCCGGCGCTGATGGACAACTGATGGAAAATATCGGCACTCATGAAATTTCGCCATCTTGGATTGTGCCGTATGTCCCTGGTGACATTGTAGTGATTGCTGTGATGGAACAATGCTGTGCCCTGGACCACACGACTCAGCGAGCGCAGATATCCCGCGATGTCATGTATGTCAAAATGCACCATGGCATCCCAGCAGTAGAGAAAGTCAACAGGTTCACCCGAATAATCATCAAATGACGACCCCGAAGTGCAATAGCCCAACACATTGAGTTCTGGGTACTGCTCGCGTATTTTTTCAGCGGTGGCAGCGACATTGTCGGGTGCAACATCAATCAGTAGAAACCGTGTGATACAGTATCCATGATTGGTCAGGTGTTTGATCATCTCCAGTGCCGGACCTCCGCCACCGCAGGCAAAGTCAGCCAGGCTGATGTCACCGGGGGTTGTGTTTGCTAGAAATCTCGGCAACACCAGCTCTTGTATCTCGTTGCCCACTGTGGCCAGCCGTCGATTGTGATATCGACTTGTTTGATTCCACCAGTCAGTGCCTGCTGTAATACTCATATCCTAAAACTCTCTCCGCATCCGCAGCGATCACGCTCATTGGGGTTGACGAAATCAAATCCCTCATTGAGTCCACGCCGTACCCAGTCAATGGTCATGCCGTAAAGATAGGGCCGATATTTGGGGTCCATGTAAATCCTAACACCATTGACATCATGATGTTCGATACAGTGTTCTCGACCTTGTTCGACATCAACATATTCTAACACATAACTCAAGCCCGAGCAACCAGTGGTGCGTACACCAATTCGGATGCCTAGACCTTGACCACGACGTTGGATATTTTCTTTGATTTTGGCTGCTGCTGCATCAGTGACTTGGAACATTGTTGTCGCCTGCCTCGATGTGTTTTTTTCTGTAGTCGTCAACAGCGGCTTTTATAGCATCTTCTGCAAGTATGCTACAATGTATTTTAACCGGTGGGAGGGCAAGTTCCTCAGCAATTGATGTATTAGTAATCGTTCGTGCTTGGTCAAGTGTTTTTCCCTTGACCCACTCGGTGACAAGACTGGAGCTGGCGATTGCGCTGCCGCATCCGTAGGTTTTAAATCGGGCATCGGTAATGACTCCTTGATCGTTGACTTTGATCTGCAACTTCATGACATCACCGCAAGCAGGTGCACCAACCATACCAGTACCAACGTCACTGTCGGCAGCAGGAAAACTGCCGACATTTCTTGGGTTTTCATAATGATCAAGTACCTTTTCGCTATAGGCCATGTTCTAGATCTCCTTGATGAATTTTGCTGTGTAGTTCGATATAAACTGTCGAACTTGTTCGTAGTTATCACACAACTCACTGTAATTTAATTCAGGATTAACAAAAGGGATGTTAATACTGCCGGGATCAAAGGTGTGCCCAGATTTTGGTACGTGGCAGACCAAAAATCAAAATCTTGTTACATGTCATCGATCAAATTGCACAGAGAAAATTTGACCTTGATAGTTAAACGTCACCACTCGTCCACGCTGTGTTTGTACCGGTATCACATTGCAGACTTCTCTGAATTCGGTGTCGCGCTGATCGCGGCCGACGCGATTGCCTACCGAGCCGCCGATCACTGCACCGGCAATGGTGGCAACATCTCGCCCGGTTCCTTTGCCTATTTGATTTCCAATAATACCCCCAGCCACTCCGCCAATCACAGTTCCAATACCAGAGTTGTCCTCTATCACTGACACCTGCTGGCACTGCCGCTGCTGCACAGTGACAAACCGCGGCTCGACTCGAACCACGGTGGCCACCTCTTCGGCCGCGGTGGCTGCGGTGGCTGCGAAGAATAGCACGGTCGCGAATAATCTATTCATGATTTCTCCAATGTAACAATTAGAATTTATATTTTACTGTGTATTCAGAACAAAAGCAACCATTTAGGTTGCTTTTGATGCAGCACGTTTGGCCATCTGATCCACAGTTTTCTGGGCCTGATCCACTGGCATCGTGGTGGGTGTTTCTTCAGCACCCTTGAATATCACCTGTCCAGTGTCGTTGTCACCATCAACATTCTTGACGAAGTTGTTTAGTGGTGGTTGTTGTGCCAAATTTCTGAGTTGGTCAGCTGAAATTTTGACTCCGAGATTTTGAGACAACTTTAAAAAACTTTTGATTCCAATAGTTTTTTGTGCATCGGTATCGTCGGCGCGACTCAACAACAACTGTGCCAGGGCCGCAAGTTTGCCTGAATCATTTTTTGCCGAATCAAACTCGCGGATCAACATGTTATCTGCGTTCTCGACCCAACGAAGCCTCTTCTTCACCGCCTTCTTCACCGCCGAGTTCTGCACCCAACTCTGCACTCAGGGCATCGGCTTCGGCACCGGCTGCACCGGCTTCGGCACCGGCTTCGGCGCCTGCGGCAGCAGCTTCTTCCTCACCTGGTACAATGGGTTGCTGTCCGGTAATGGCACTTTGGGCCGACTCAAGTTGAGTGCGTCCTTCTTGAACAGCGGCCAGCAGTTGTGACAGTGCGGCCGAAGCCTGTTGGTTAAATGCTGTGGCCTGCTCGGTGCCCATGTCATTCTTGATGCTGGCAGTCAAGGCCGGGAGATCCTTGAACTGCATTTCGGAAATTTGTTCGGTCATCTTTTGAACACGATCGATCATGTCTTGAGCAGCCAACACCACTTGGGCCTGCTGCACTTCGTTTTCTCTCAGCCAACGGCGTGCTTCCATGGCAGTGACTGGGCTGGGAGGAGCACTGAGCTGACGTTGTAGATCTTGTAGCTCTTTTTGTTTGGCTTTGATGGCATCTTGTATTTGTTTTTTGCGCTCTTGATCGGCCATCTTCATCTTGGCAGCAGACTGAGCAGGATTAACAACACCGGTAGCGGGTTGTCCTGGCTTGGGAACAGGATTCATGCCTGTGCTGGGTGATGGTGTTACTGGAGCCTGTTCTTCGAGACGAGCTTGCAAAACTTGCTCAAGCATCACCAGCTTGAGATAGCTGGGACTTTGCTCGCTGTTATGAAAGCTTGACACAGCACGAGCTTCGTTGATACGGGCTCGCACACGGCGAAGCATGTGTTGTGTTTGAAACTCAGTGAGAGTGTCAAGTTTGATTTCAAGCCCGAGTTGATTTTCCATGACTCGGGCAATGCGATTGCTCTGCGATGGAAAGTTAAGTTCGTTCAATTTCATTGTTGAATCCCCGTATCTGCCAGTATTTAGTTACATTCACACATTTTTCCAGCCTTGATTTACAGTCAACCAATATGGCCTGTTTGCTGCTGAGCTTGGCCGATATTATGTCTTTGCGTTCAAAGTCCTGTGATTTATGCATGACGTTCATCAAGGTTGTGATATCTATTTTTGTACGTTGTATGGTCGAGTCCAAACGTGCTAATTCATCGGCCAATTGATATTGATGCAGTTTGTCCGCCACGCACCACCCCAGCGCGTTACGATCGTTTTCAAAAATTCCCACGGTGCGATCATACTTCTTGATCAGTATGCCGCGATTGGTATTTTCCAATTGGTAACACCCAAACACTGAATAGCCAGTGTCTGTGGGAAATATTGTGTTCTTTTTCAGCACCTTGAACTCGTTGTTCAAAATGCGTTCAAATTTTTTGTCGAAATTCATGGTCGGAAAACATAGTGGGTTATCAAGAAGCCCACAATGGCGATCAAAGCACCGATTATACCAATTCCCCAATTGATCAGTCTATCATTGTTTTTCGTGGCCATGATATCTACTGTGGATTTAACATCGTGGACCGACGACACCACTGTGATGATTTTTTCCTCCAGAGACTCTAGTTTTTCTTCTAAAAACTTGTAACGCTGAGCACAGAGTTCAACGTGCGCTTCTAGACTCTTTTTTTCAATATCAGTGGTGTCTTTCATTTTTATTCCTCTGATGTATTTAGTAAAAGAATGTCAAACCAGATGTTACAATCCTCTCCGCCTGGCAGAAGTACCGGGGCGAGGTCATGACCTTCATCAAGTCCCAAGATCATGGGAACATTGTTACAGTCATCAAGCAATGCACCCAGCATGCGCCCGTTGTCAAACGCAGTGACCGTGGGTATGTCAAACTCAAACATCCAGGTCTTGGTGTCGTTATCATACACTGGATTTGTGATGTTTTCTGGTAGTGTTCTCAGACTAATGAGTTGATTGACTGTTTCCCAGTTGCGTTGTTTGTTGCGGCTGCGATGCCAGTCGTCAAGATTGGTGATTTCGTCCCCGTTGGAATCTTGCCCGGGTATTTGAGCTGTGCGATAGTTGCCTCGGGTGCCAGTCACTGTGATGTCAAACAGTGTGGTACATCTCAGTCGATCGGTCATTTCATTAAATTCAGTTTTGCATTGACAGATATCACATACCTCGACACAGCGCCACGATATGGCAGGCCCGAATGCAATACCCAACTGGGGAATGTCAATAACATTCCAGCTCGAGGAATGATATCAATGGTATTGTTTGATGTCATCCAAGCTTGACCAGCATCGGTGTACGAGGTATCAAACGGGCGATAAAATCTATTGACACCATTCTTTGAATCAATGTCCATGTCACCGACATCGAGATAGTATATCGAACTCCAGGAGCTGTTGGCATGTATGTGTGCGTCATGGTATCCACCGTCACGAGTGATGTGACACCAAGATTCGTGTAGTTCAATTACAATGTTGGATCCAGCGGGCCACATGCCACGACAACAATGGCTGGCCGACTGAAACATTGATTGCTTGACAAATCCACTGAATTCGCGAACAGCATCGTTGTCTTGTTCACAGAAGTCAAACGAACTCTCGTATAATCCGTATTTGGCATCGGGGGAAACATTGCTGACTTTTTGTCTTGATTCAAGATCTTCGCACACTCGCTTGAGCTCGTGACAATGTCGATCATGGTCCTGCCACTGGAAGTAGTAAAAATTAATAGGCCATACTGGTATAGGTTGCATGCCAGTATTTAACGGCCAAGAAAAACCCCGGAAAATTCCGGGGTTTGTAGTCAACAAACTTGCTATTAAGCCAGCTTGAAGCCAGATGATGTAACGTCGGTGCCTGTGACGTCGACGCCGGTCACTGTACCATCGCTGGAAGTGATCTGCACGTTGCCAGCGGTAGAACCGTTCTGGATGGCGCGCAGTTGGGTCTGCAGATCAGCGGCTGTGTAAGCTGCTTGGGGATAGATCGCATAAGAGATCTGACCCGAAGAGTCACCCTCGACTTGATACATAGCGATGGTGGCAGTCTGCTGGATGCTTTGGTTCAGGATCTGAACCAGACCAGGGTTGAACACGCCACTGCTGTAAGAACCCAGTTGACCTGTCAGGTTGATGTTCTGGTTGGAACCGTTCTGAACAATGACCTTGAAGAAGTCAAGCTTGGGACCTTGCATCTGCACCAGTGCAGCAGAACTGATGGTACCGGTTTGAGGACCGTTGTTGATGTCTAGCGCAAATACTGGTTGCGCATCACCATTGAAAGGTGGGAAATATGCCATTTTGTTTTCTCCTAATGTTTGGCCACATTGGGCCTACTTTTATTTATACCAGAAGGAAAAAAACGGGTCAAGTGGGGTTGTTTAGTTGACGATTTCCTGCGCTGAATACACCGCGATTTACCAGCTTGATCAAGCCGTAAGGCGTGTTGACCACAAAACCTTCGCCCTCGGCGGCAGCGCCGCTGCGTTGTTTCAGCCCTTGCACCTGCTGCTCGAGCTGCTGCGCCATGGCCAACTTGGCGGTATAGATGGCATTCCATATCTCTAGTAGACCGGTGTAGGCTGCGCTGGGCACTAACTGTTGGCCCTTCATGGTAAAAAGTTTACCGGGAATTTGTCGGCCCTGTGGATCAGTATAACCAGTGACTAGTTCGGCATATTGCTTGGCGCTGATGTTGAGCTTGAGCCAATTGTGCAGGCTCAACACAGTACCTCCAGTGATGCGCTGATTGAAATAGGTCTGTAGTTTCTGTCTTATTGACACTGGCAGACCATTGAGTAGATCATCTACTGCTGCGCCATATTGTTTGATGGCAGCCTTGGCGGCTGATAGATTGGGTTTGCTGAGTTTGAATCTTGTGCCCAGTGTGGGTGTGAGAATGGCAGCACCGCCGGGTACATTTTGCAGTCCTTTGCCCGACCAGGGTGCGGCTTTTTTGTCGCCTAGGTTTGCAAACTGTTGGTGTACCACTACCCCGCCATTTTTGCCGGCAATCACACGCCCGGTATCGCTGTTGGCCGGAATTGAGTATTCAACAAAGTTGGGCTTGAATGTGTATTCACCCGCAGTGGGTTTGAGTTCGCCGCTCCACAGCATGTCGCCCCAGTAAAAGCCCGGGCCCTTGGTGGCAGCATCCAGGCCAGGCCATATGGATTTGATCTTGGGATAGAGATCGGTTCTCAGTTTGCCTGATGCTTTTTGTTGATCATATTTGACCCAGTCTTCGGGACTCTGTGCAGCAAACCCAGCATCAAACATGTACTTGTCCATGATGGCCAAACGTCCGTTGGGCATGCGTCCCCAGATTAGAGCAGGCTTGCCATCCCACTTGATGGTGATGTTTTTGTCGTTGGCCGCGGCTGATTCAAGACCTTGCAGGGCAGTATTGGCAGCCGCTGTGCCGCCCAGGAAGAAGGCATCCTCGGGATGCGGGATGCGAGGATCTTTGCGCTTGGCAGCAGGATCCGCTTCGGCTTCGATCAGTGCATACATGCCTTGATTGATGATGCGATCTCGCAAACGGGCGAGAAAGTTTACTTCGCTTTCTCTCACTGCGGTGCTGGGTTCTTCCAGTCCCTGTGTCTCTAGATATCCACGGAAGTCTGCAAGCTTGGCGTCACGCTTGGGGTCATCGGCCAAGACCGCGTAAATCTTTTCAACTGTGCGTAGATCACTTGCTTTGTGTCCCGGACCCAACAATATTTCGGCCACTCGATCAGGATCCTGCCCACCCTGCACCAGTTCATTGGTGGTGCGGCTGATTAGACCATTGCCACCCACCTTGAGTCCCAGGCTCTTGGCCAGGCTCGACAACAATACATTGCGTGTCATGCCTTTGTAGCCAGCACTGCTGCCACTCATGTAAAACTGTGCCCAGCGTGTGGCATCGGGTGTGGCATAAAAATTAAAATCTGTCTGCACAAACCCATTTTTGGGATCGCCCGCAATGGGTGTGCGGAAATGCAGCTCACCGCCCTTTTTCAACCAAGACTTGGGATCCTTCCCTTGTTGTTGTACCCAGGTGGCCAGCTGCTGAAACAATTGATCCTTGGTGGTGCCAGTGACCACTAGATCCAGGTCGCCTGAGTCATCACGGCGTCCGGTGCTGCCTAGCCAACGTGTGGGCACACCCTCGTCATCAACTTCGTCACCGGTGAGATCCAGGCCCGTGAGTTGTTCCAACCACCGAATGGTGGCCGGGACTTGATTTTTTTGTATGCGTTGGGTCAGTGATTGACCCTGGGCGTCCTTGAATACATTGCCGCCTTCAGTTATCATCGGTCCGTCTCACACTTCTTACAAATTTTCCCGCATCTTTGGTGCGTATGGCATTGAGTAATTTGCGTATTAGATTTTCTGCTTGCTCTGGGGGGTATGATGATTCGATCTGTTCAACCAGGCGAATGGCCCCCGCGATTATGTGATTGGCGCGACTTTCAATGATGTAGCGGCGATCACGCTCGGCATATTTTTCTTGATAGATAGAATCCAGCTCTTCAAGAATACTACGGGTGCGTTTTTGCATGATTTTATAATGACCTTTGTTGATATATTTATGGGTCTAGAGCAATTGATGCGGTTGAAGAGATGCTGTTTCAGCGGCTTCGCAGATATGTTTCTACTAGGTTCATGCCTGGTAGATATAGGGGCGATTTAAGTTTTTTTCAACTTGTGCTTGATACAGAGCCTTTACTAGATCACTGGACCAAAGTTTTTCATCGTACAGAAAATTATTGATTTTTTTCCATCTATCCAGATGTTTTTCAACGTCTGCTGTGCCCACTAGAGCGCGGAATTCTTGAGTGTCTTCTACAATGTCAGCAAATTCAATGTTGTACACACATTGATGTTCAACTGCTTCAAAAGGAATCAAGTAATTTTTTGCTGTGCATCTCAGTTTGTCCTGTAGTTCCATGCCGGACAACGCAGGCCAAGTTTTGACGTAATAATGATGGTATGTTCTTACCCAACGATATGCTTGACTTTTGTAAGTTGTGGTGGTAATATTGATTACCTGTTCAAATTGATCCAGAGGCAGGCGTCCACTCCAACAATGTGTACCCAACCATTGTTTAGGCAGGTCGGGTAAATTACGCATGAATTCAGCTACATCAAAATCAGCAAATACCGCAGAGTTGTCACCTATCTTGCCCAGTGAATGATGAAAACTGCTGATTCCTCCATTGCTGCCCACAGCACTGAATGTATCATTCAATATATCACAAATCAATCCACCGCAGGTGTAGTGAGGGAAACAAATCAGTTTAGCCATGAAAAAAATCTTGTACTTCGGGAAATATACTTCGCCAATCGGTACTGCGCCAGGTGTCGAGCTGATCTAGATATGTAACCAGTTCGTTAACACCACCGCAATAGGGTGTGATATGCAGGAATCTCAACACCGGATGGAACCTTTCGCCTATGCGCTGCCAGGCTAGGTCACGCACACCCTGCGGAGTGCGACAAATGTCCATGACGCCGTTGCAGCCATGTATGTTCAAATCGCTGGTATCGTTGTAGCGATTGGTGGCCAAGGGCGAAGCGCGGAACCACGTTTCAAAATCTTTATAATAGGCAACATTTAAGGGGTTGATGGTATGCTCCACCCCAAACACCACATTGTGTGGCACTGCGGCGCGAGCCCTAGCTATAAAATCTTCAAGGTCCTGCCACCGTGCCGGCCAGCGTAGAAATTCAAATTTGTCACCCACAGCGTCAATACTGGCCATCCACTTGACCATGCGGAACTCGCGCCACTTGTTGAAGGCCGATGAAGCAGGCATCACAGTGAAGTTGCTGGTGTATTGCAATATCACTTTGCTGGGATCGGGAATCATGTTCAGCACATGTAGATGTGCATCATTCATCAAGGGCTCACCGCCACCGAATTTGATGTAGCGAACTTGCTGTAGATCTTGCTGACGCAATGCGTCCATGAATCTCTGCGTTATTGATCCCGATTTGTCTTCGAGATGCAGCTCAATTATGGCATCTGGATCTTGCACATTGTTTCGACGATTCTCTCTATACCAACGACTGCTGGAATGACTGCCACACGAAGCACAAGCAAGATTGCATTTCTTGTTCACGGCCACAGTTAGGAATTCAATCTCATCGCCATCTTCGGTGATGTGATCAAACGATGCCTGACGATAGCTGGTCATGCCAGCTGCCTCGCTGTCAAGGCAGATTTTACAATTGGTTTTTAAATCTGAGTTTAGCCACTTTTGTCGGTAATCCTTCAAGGTCTGACCGATGTTGGGATCACTGGGATCCAACACACCATTGGTGGCGAAATAACAACAGGGTGCAACAGTGAACTCTGAAGTGTTGTTGTTATAGACCAATCCATTCTGAAGGTGGCGACAGAAGTCTTTGCTCATCTAGTGTTGTTTGATCTGACTTAGCAATTGCTTGAGCTTGTTGCTCTGTACATCAGCAGTGATCTTGGGAGTATCTTCGTTATCGGATTGGCTGGCTTCCACTGCTCGACTGGTGGCCTTGATGCTTTCGTAAATTCTGCTCTTTTGAGCCAACGGGCCTGGGCCACCATCAGTGGCATCATCTTCGGCAGCCCGGATCCTCAAACTGTTGATGTCAAACTCCAGTTCGACCTTTTGTCCCACACCTGAACTTGATCGAGTCTTCATGAGTTGCAGTTGATAGCGGCCGCGCTCGCGCATGGCACGTGACGTAAAGATACCAAACACATTGTCTGCGGTGTTGATCTTTGAGATACCGCCCGAGATATGACTGTGGTCAAATTCAATTTCTTCCACAGCACTGCGATTCAACTGTGATGCTGTGACAAACAACACATTGAGTTCGCGAGCTAGATTACGCAGTTCTTCACTCACATACTTGTCCTTGACAAACAAGTCATTGGGCGAGACCTTGGCACTCACAGGCATCAACAAGTCCAAGTAGTCCACACACAAAAAGTCGGCCCGCAGTCCAGTTTGTATCTGCAGTTCTTTGAGATAAGCTCGTATATCATTCACTGTCGACTGTGCTGGCATGTATTTGATACGCAGAGCACCGGCTTTTTTGCTCATCATCTTGATCTTCATTTCCACGGTGTCGATGTCTTTGAAGATCTCTTTGCTGGCAGTATTGGTCATCATGCTGTCGATACGCATGGCACAAAGACCTTCTGAAAGTTCCAGCGTAATATAAACACCATTGAGTCCGGCCTGTGCCCAATTCACAGCCAGGTTCTGCATGAACAAGCTTTTGCCTGATCCTGATCCACCAGCAAAGATCTGAAGTTCGCCGCGATTGAATCCACCATACAGCAAACGATCTAGATTGTGCCACCCTGTGCTGTTTTGTCCGTTGTTGTTTTTCAGTGCCATCAAACGTGTGCGTGGATCGTCAAAATAATCTGTGCCCATGTCACGTGTGAGAGAAATCTGTACGGCATCCTTGATGAGTTTTTCCACCGGGTCATAGTTGCCCTTTTCCAGCAAGTCAGCTGATTTGAGGATGGCACGCTCAAGCTCTTGCCGGCGTGTGAAATTTTCAAACTCTTCAAGAAACCAATCAAAGTGTCCCTCATTGAGATCCGGTACCGACTGTAGCCTGACACCAGTGGCCGCAGAGATCTGCGCACGATCCGGCATGGTCTTGAATTCGTCGCAATGTTGCTTGATGAATTCGGCCGCGGGTTTCAACGTGCGCTCAAAATTTTCTGGATTGAAGATGTTTTGAACACGGATATAACTCTGTGCATCTTCCAACATCATTTCCAAAAACAGACGCTGTACGTCAGTTGAGTATTCTTTTAACAATTTGACGCTTCCTCATTTCAATCTTGATTCGTGATGTTTCTCTGGCCTGCATGATAGTTATCAATGTGACTAGCTTGCCAAACTTCTTCACAGCATCGTTGACATCCTTGCAGCCGGGCCACTCGGGCATGCTCACAGCCCAACCCAGTTCCAGGGCGCGATCCACCAACTTCATGCCAGCTTCGTCTTGATCAGGCACCACAACAACGTCTCGCGCCAGGCTGCGTATCAAGCGTGCCTGTGCATCATTGATCTCAGCATGCAACACCGCCATGCCCGAGATTGACAAGGCATCGAACACACCCTCTACCACTATCACATGTTGCCAGTCTGCGCCCTGCAAGTCCATGCCAAATACATAGCCGGGTTGGATGTGGTTGATGTATCTGGGGTTGCGATCATCCAGGAATCGCTTGGCGTGTCCCACTATGACATTGTGATGCGTGAATGGCACTATCACGGCCTGTCGCGGGGCACCGGGACCTATCGCACGTTCGCGTCCCTCAGACATGTAGGGATAGTTCATGGGCACACAACGATTCAACAAGAAGTCATGATGTGGTGTCCCGGGTTCAACAAAGCTCGCATGTGCGGGCAGATCACGTTCTTGAAATTCTATGCCCTGCAATGTTTCAAACGTGTGAGCACGATCATCCAGGATGCCCTGTATGCTACGGTGACGTAGACTTTCAAGATTGATGCGTTCAATCTCTTCTTGCGGCACCGACATCCAACTCAATAGTTTACGTGCCTTGAAGCTGAGATTGCGCCCTAGTATGAAACTGGCGGTGAAACCACAGTTAAAACAGTGATAGCTCCATCCTTGATCAGTGACCTTGATGCCACCTCGCTGACGACGATCTGCGCTTTCGCCGTTGTGAACACAACACGGTGCGTTGAAACTAGTCCAGCCCGACGACGTACTTTTGCGTCGGGCTGGCAGATAGGCAAGGATGTCTAGCATCCTGCTATTATAACACGATCTATCTCGGGAATCAACATGTCGGCCATGATTTTATGGCCTATTTCATTGGGATGACCGCCGGGTTTGACCAACTCTCGATTGCGATTCTGGGGATGATGCAAAAAGAAATCTGTCCAACAAAAATCTGGCCATACCAAACTCTGTACTGGTATCTTGCTTATGGGTCGCATGAGATTGAATTGCAACAGTGGTTGTCCCAGCGCATGCTGCCCGTCAAAAAACAACAGGGTCTGGAGATAGTTGTAGGTTCTCAGCTTCAAGCAATTGGTCAACACCATGTGCTGTTTGATTAATTGTTGATAATCCTTGGGCACGGCTGTGCAGTTGTTGTCTACCCACGTGGAATGTTCAAATTGATCCCAAGCAGGATGAAAGGGATCTGTGTTGACTGCGGGATTAAAAAAGCTCTGCCGATCTGCCTCAGTCAGCATGATCAGCACCACGCAGTCTCCGCGTGGTATGATTTCATTTTGCAACCACCAAAGGTAAGTCCAGATGGTGCTTTGCATGCTGCCACCTGGCAAACCAAAATTTTCAACCGGCACATTGTAGTGCTGCCCCAATAGCCCAAGAAAACAATGCTGTTGACGATAGGCATCGTTGTCATCGTTGACTGGGTGCGCATTGGGATCGTTGGCTAAACGTGGGTCTAAAAGCTCGTCGCCCCACATCCAAGAGTCGCCGAAGCCAACAATTTTCTTCAACATCATCGATACTTGATCAGATTGATATTTCCGTTGTTGATGCCAAATTCAAGTCTGATGTAGGGATGAAATCCCTCGACATTGATGCCAAATCTCTCGCTGCTGCGATTAAAACTTATAGAGTTTACAGTATTGCCGGTGCGTAGATCTTCAAAAGGTATGTCATACCACTCCACTGTGTAGGGCGTGGCTGCTGTGGCACCTTGGACCGCCAATGTACCCGAATAGTTGCGAGGGTCTAACTGGAAGGTTGTCAATCGAGAGCCGCCGGTGGTCAATGTGCTGGAATAGTAGATGCTGGAATCTGGTGCTTGACTGGGAATAGTCAGTGTTTGACTGGCCACAAAGGCCGGGAACACACTGTCGACAATGTCAATCACGCCCCGGGCGCTGGCATAGTCATCAGTGAACACCGCCTGATCCAACACCCCCGATGAGACTTCAAGGCTCCAGCTGGCGGGCTGCGCCTGCAACTCCAGTGTCTCAGCTGATGTGATCGTGACTTTGGCTCGTCCCAGTGTGTTGCTTAGACTCACCAGTTCCTTGGCGAACAAGAGATTTTCACCGTTTTGACTGATGATTCTAAAAGTAAATGTCGCACCAGTGATGTTCACTGGTTTTTGATCTTGATTTTGGAACTGGAACAAAATTACATTGTCCACACCCAGGTTGAGTTTTAAGTTTTTAGCATACACAGGTTTCCACCTCCGGTCGAAATACGCTCCCGAGACGTCAACCAAAAGTACCGTCTGGATTTGTTGATATAAATAGGCTGTGGTTGCGTACATTAGGAATCTCCACAAATATTTATGGGTGATAATGTGTTTCGTACTTTAAGTGAACGCTACCCTTTTATGACACTCTGCTCGTATGCCGGGGTGGAATACTTGGGTGTGATACAGAATCAAGATGATTCTGTGACAACCATCTACGATTATACTGGCATCGTCAACGACGATCTCAAAAGAAAGTTCCTGGATTTGGCAGCAGTTTGGTGGTGGGAAAGCAATCGTAGCATCCCCATCAATATCTTTCTCAAACACGAGTGGCGGCTATTCCGCCCCTTTTTACGCACGTTTGCCAATCGAGATCTTCAAATCTTGCACGGTCCGGTATGCAGTCTTGGCGAGATCAGTCGAAGAAAAACCAAGAGAAGATCAATCACTCTTGTTCGCAAGGTCGACTAAATTCATGTGTAGGGCCACCAGCATTGCGTAGCCCACGGCGTGACTCTTTTTAAACGTGAATCCCTGACTCTTGTCCCCGTCCCAGACCTGTGCAAATACCCGATCCCAGGGCAGACCTTGCAGATGTGCTTTGCCTGGTCTGATCACTGAGATAAATGCTGCCATCCTGGGTATGGAATCCGGCCGCATCTTGTTCAACAAATCAATATAGTTTCCAATGTGTACAATCTGTCGGGCCCATTCGGGATCTTCCCATAGTCTGCTCCAGTTGGGCTCGGTAACCAGCAGTTGATCATAGTGCGCCTGATCACGAATTTGTTGATAGACAGTCATGTTCAACAAATCAATCTTGAAGTAGCCACGCAGCTCGGCTTTGTTGTAATCAATGGCAGCGACATTGTTGATGGGATCATACGGGATGTCAGTGACATAGATACCTGATGCATGGCGGCGTGGTTGACCGTCAACCGTTTGACGAGCTGCAATGTGCTGTATCAAATCCAGCACTTGTCGTCGATTGGGCACGTCGATGTCAATATCTGCTGACATCACCAACCTGCCCGGCGCATGAGTTCACGTACATATTCTTGATCCGCGGGATAATCTCGAAATTTTTTCTGCCAAAAGTCAGTGTCAATCATGGACCAAATCATTGACAATTGATCAGTATCGAGTTCTCCCAAAAATTTGTTGCCACTTTCGGTGTTGTAAACCACCCAGGGGCTGATCCGTCCAGTGCTGATCGCATAGCATACTTGATTGGGATTTCCGTACCTCATGAAATCTTCGCTGGGATGCCCGGTGTCCTCGCTCCAGTCCAGACTGGCTTCCAAGGCTCGTGTCACGGCATCCTGTGGTTGTTCAATGCGAATATAATACATGAGATATTCGGTGTACATCGAGTCGCGACACCAGTGGTCGATTTTTTTATTGTTTTTGATCAGCCAATCAGCAAACATTGACACATTGACTGCACGAATGCTCTGACAATATCTGCCGAATTTTACAAAGGCTTTGTAATAGGGACTGCCGGCAAAGTCCTCCCAGGTCTTGAGTCGGGCACTGCCTTGTGTGAGTTCATAAAAACGCAAATAGGATTGCAGCCCTATGCGCACACCGGTTTCGTCGCGCTCTTGATAACGACGTTTGGGCTCGCACATGTGAACCATGAGCGAGCTCTCCTTGAGGAAAGTTCTATCGCACCATGTACAATGATGCTCAATCTTTGTCTGGACTGCCGTGCTCACGTACATACTCTTTCAGGATTTTCTTGTCAGTTATTGATGCCAGGACTTCGATGTCCGACATCTTCATATTGGGATACAACTCCATGAGTATTTTTTTAGACTGATTAGTATCGGCGTCTTTTTTCTTTGGTGCTATCCACTGATGTCTCTGAGCACCCATGTCCGGGCTCACAGTGGTGGCCATGAGCCACTGTAGCTTGGGATGACGATTCACAGCAAAGAAATGTTTATTGAGCCTCTCGTTGGTGGCAACAACATAGAATTCTTGCAGGTCACGACTGCCATGTACCGACGATCCCCAACGAATCATCAAGTAGTTGGAAAATTTCTTTCGCTCTTCGTCGGTGAGACTGTCATAGAAATCGCGATTCTTGCGATCGAACTGCGCCATCTCATTTTGAATCGAAAGCTTATCCATTGTCATTGCGCCTGTTCACTGCTGCTACGATTTGATCGATGTGCTTGTTGATTCTTCGAAATTCTCGATGAAAATATTCTATCTCTTTGGCCTGGGTATCGATAAATTCCTCGGCTCGCTTGAGTCTGTTCACGAGTTCTTTCTCATCAATCGAATCGTTCATCGGTTTTTTCATTGCGCCGCCGGCGCTGTATTGATCAGTTGTCATGTTCACCATGCTTGGTTGTAATCAACTATTTCGCAGTTGCGACTGATGTCTTTGACGAAGTAAACACATTCAGGTTGATCTTCATCCGATATCGGCACCGCCAACAGTTGGCCATTCCTGAGCTTGGGCGCATACCACGTGACATCATGATAGACATCTATGATTTCAATGTCAGGAAAACTGGGGCGGAAACTTGTGAGTGGGTTGAACTGAAATACCTTGAACCCACGATCATTTATAGCTGTCAGTGGCAGTACTTCCAAGTCACCGATGTCAGGTTCGCCAATCAAGATCTGCCAGTCCATGGGCATCTTCACAGTGTTTTCACCAATGCGTAGAACCAGGGCCGGAGCAGTAAAGCTCTCAAGAAAAATCAACGGTATGTAGTGATAGTCGGGACTACTGGGATCACTGTTGTCAAGGATGGCAAAACGCATATCATCGACTTCTTCCGGCAGAGTGTCTAAGTCATAGGGCTTGTTGTCTAGAGTCAAAATTTTCATTGTTATATTATACACTATTTCTGCTTATAATCAACCGTCCAGTCCAATTTTTCCTGTACAAAAGGATAGTTGGCTTCACGGTAATAGGATTTGCGCTTGGTAAGGTGCCGCCTGGCAAATCGACAAGTGGATGTTATGTCCCAAATCTGTACAAAGTCCTTGTCCTCGGCCTTGCGGATACCACGTCCGATACTTTGAATCACTCGGACAAAGCTCTTGCCAGGCTCTACCAAAACCAAATTGAAGATCCTGGGTATATTGATGCCCACAGCAGCCACACCATAAGTGGCCACGATGATCTTGCCAGTGGCTTCGGCCACTTCATCATAGTGTCCCTGGCGCTCATCGGCCTTGGTACCGCCAGAGATGAATACTGCATTATTTAATCTGCGAACCAACTCTTGTCCGGCTGAGATTCTATCGACCAAGATCAAAGTGTTACCAGTTTCGTTGACTCGGTTGATGAGATCCGCCATGGCGTCCAGACGCCCAGACTCTTCCAAGAGATATTTTAATTCGCTCTGATAGTTGGTGTGGTCTTGATGATCAATCATCTGCACGATGTTGACCTGGCACTGAGCCAATACTCCTTGCTCTTGCAGTTCCGATGCCGCAAGACGATTGATCACCGGGCCCAGGCTCACATGCAAAGCCTGGAACTCAAAATCTTCTTTTGGGATAGTGCCAGTCAAACCCCATCGAATCGGCACTCGCGCCATGACTCCTGTGAGCAGATTTTTCAGTGCATCGGCCTTGGCCTGGTGTACTTCGTCGACAATGACGCACACAACATCTTCTAGGAACTCGTGTATGGTGATCTCGGCCACCTGATTGCGAGTATTTTTAAGCAGCACATTGAGACTCTGCCAGGTGCATATGGTATGCTTGTGCCCAAACTCTTTGCGGTCGCCAAAGAATACACCCACATCCAACTGCATGTTGCGATAGTCTTTTTCAGTCTGTGTCACAAGACTTTTATTGGGCACTATGACTATGCTTCGACCATAGGGCTCGATGCGCTCACTCAAGGCCGCAGTCATGATGGTCTTGCCAGCACCTGTGGCCACTTCTTGCAGGCACTGCGGATTGTTTAGAAAATTGTTGATAATCGAGACTTGATAGTCTCTCAACTGTATGGGCTGCCCGGCTGTGGGATGACCTCGCGGCCAGGTAATGTCGCTGTAGGAGACTTCAGACACTGACTGGAAATTAAATGTGGTAGTGTAGTCACGTCGATCATCCAGTTCAACATCCCAGTTCATTTCTTCCAACACCGGCAAGATGTCCGGCAACAGATTGACATAGGTGCTGCCGCCCAACTGAAAGAATGCTACCTTGCCATCCCATCTTCCCAGACGCACGGCGGGAAGATAACGAGCATAGGGAACATCATATTTGAATTTATTGACCAGTCGCCTACGTGTGTCAAGATCCAGACCTTCGATCTTGACATTGACCTCGTCGTTGATGATTAATGTAGCCTGTTTCATTGTGTTAGTATACAGGCTTTATTTACAGAAGTCAAAAAAAGGGCATCCATTTAGGGTGCCCTGTAAATGACTACCTTGCGGCAGTCAGGAGCAAATCAAACTTCGTGCTTCATGCAAGTAGACTCAGCCAGCACTTTCCAATTTGCCGACACTTTGGTAAGGTCAGCCAACTTCAGTGCCATGCGCAAGCTGATCTCGCGCAGTCGAACATGATTCTCCGTCATGAACTCAACAATCTCTTGGCCTTGTTCGGGCGTAAAGTCATAGTCTTGGAACAGATCGCCCTTGCGGAAGATCTGCTTGATACGCATGATCTTGTCACGGGTGGTGTTCAGCGTAAGGTCCAGAAAGTGGCATCGACTCTGCAGAGCTTCAAGGTGGTCCTGCAGTTTCTTGCTCTTGATGTTGTCAAACTTCAAGTTCGTGATAAAAATCACCGAACCCTTGAAGTCGAAGCTGTCGGGGATGCCTTCACGGCGCAGGAGAGCCGAGTCAGCGTTCCAGTGGATCCGGCGCTTCTTGCCCGAGTCCAGAGCTGCCTTGAGGATGTTGAGTGCAAGGTCGTCCAAGAGGATCGAGTCACAGTCGTCAAACACCAAGACGTTCTTGGGATCGCTGTGTCGATATAGAGTGGCATAGAGACCAATGGGAGTCATTGCACCCTTAATTACCTCGTACTTGATCTTGCGACCAGAAATTTGGTCAAACAAGCCAGCCTTCTCCAGTTGATACTCCACACCGTAGCTCTTGCCCACACCAGGAGGGCCTTGCACGATCATGGCACGAACATCACCGGCAATGGCAGCCTTGGTCATGTCATCAAGAATGGTGAATCGCTTTTCAATGCGATCCATGACCTCTTCATCAGTTTCTTGAGGAGTTGCGGATTGAAATTTTACAGTGTTGTTGGACTTCACAGATGCTCCAGTAAAAGAAATGTCTTCGATGCTGTCAACGCGAATACGAACCACGTCAAAGTCGGGCCCAAACGCACCCGCGCTCTTGACTGTAACAAAGCTGCCCTTGGCTCCGACCTGGAAGCCCTTGACCAGCTCAAAACTCTGATCGTACACACGATTACCGCGGTACAGGCCTTGTCGAATAGTAACTTGTGTCATCGTTTGCTCCGTGTTGTTTACTATACCATTATTATACGGAAATGGTGATTTCTGGTCAACCAGATTTTCTGCTGTATTTTTCAGCAGATTTTGTGTGTTGTTTTGATGCAACACCAGAGTTCCCGGGACAAAAATCAGCACAATTCACAGCATCAAGTGTATGAAATATTGAAATATTTGTCAACCGCAAAAGAAAACCCTGCAAATTGCAGGGTTTTTGATGTAAGTGCTTGCTAACTTAATCAACCAGCGGACTGATTGAAAATTGTGCTGGCACCACGTTGACATCACAGGTCAGCGTGGACCCCGACGGCACACGATAGATCCAGGTGGTCACGCACGGCATTGTTGCGCCTGGTGGAACGTCATTGTCGGCCCAACGTCTAAACACCGGGGAGCCGTCGATCTTGACATTGTTTTTGCCATCGTCTTTGAAATTGCTGACATAGCGAGGAATGGCAATGTCAGCAAACACCACATCAAAGTCTTGAACAATCACTGACTCAACTGTGTTGCAGGCCGTGGTCTTGTCAACTCCGTACTTGGTTTGGAAATCACTGTTGTTGAGACTGTTGGCATCGTCGATCAATGCATCGGCACTGACAGGCACTGTAGCAGGCCAGGAAGTACCGTTTTTAATCCACAATTCATTCACAAAATTTGTGTAATTGGACAGCAGAGTACCCCATCCCAGTGTACCGTTTGACACTGAAATCGCCAGCGGGGTTGATCCCGAAATTGCTGTGTCCATGGTCCAGGAGCATAGCTCGTCAAACTGGTTGACGTCAATGTACTCAAAACTGCCACTTACCGTGGTTGCAGTTCCCGAATAAACAGGCACTCCGTTCCAGACTACATTGATTGATGCTGGGTTAGCCGGATCTCCCCAGATCTTGCCCATGAGTTTTATTATGCGTATTGGCATGTTGATTCCTTGTCGGTACTAGCAGTATTTATGAAGTTACTTTGTTATTGCCAGTGACGAGAAATTAAATCATGCGTTATTTCGTGGGGTTTGGGGCGACCATGAAACACTATCAGTCGTGTGTGTGGGGGCAAGATTGGACCCGCCCCTGGCTGTCGATAGCGCCGAGTGTGAAATTCCAAGCCACCATCAAATACTTCCCATCTCCAGCTCTGTATCGGTCCCGGCGGGAAGAAGCGTCGATCGCGCTCGTTTATTGCCAATGACAAAAAGTCCTGATCGCCCGGATACTGCCGCAGGATGGTGTCCAGTTGATTTTTCTTGAATTGTTCCCACACCCAATGGAACTTTGTTGTGTCCCATGTCATAACACTGGAATTGATGCCTTGCCAGTGCGGCCTCCATAGGTATTTCCAATCTCTAATGGCCCAAAAAAATCTTGGATCGATCTCCAACACCCAATCTAGATTACCAGTCACTACCACATCTAGATCAAAGTAAGTCAATCTACCAGAGAAGATTTTTGAATTAAACATTTGCATTTTATACCACCAGGCTCGTCGTGGTCCGTGAACATCCGGCCACTCGTCGATGGAATGTTTGATCAAATGCGACGGCACTGGCCTTGCAGCCTCAGTCCAAACATGTAAACGCACGGGCCAAGAAAAATTCCTCGACAGCATGCTATAAAGACGATCGACATAGACCCAGTCATAGGCATTGCCATGTATCAAGCAGGCACAATCTATGTGTCCGTCAATGGGAGTCATCGGCGCCATGGGAGGTTGTGTTCCAATCTTTTCAGCCATACACCTTGTTCAATTTCTTCAATCAAGTATTCAGTGTGTGCAATTTCTATCAACCACTGACTGCGATCAATCAGGTAGGGTTTTTCTATCTCTGTCATGGCAATGCTGACCGGATGCGCTAGACTTGATTCATCAGTGATAGGTTTTGTACCTTCCAATGCGGCCTGGATGCCCGGACCACTACAATAATTTACCACAGCATGATGCTGGTAATTTATATCAAAACTATCATAGGTTCCCGGAACTTTGAATGTTGTTTGCAGTTCCACACCAGCAGGCAGACGATCTTGTTTTAGTGCGCTGCGAGGATGCGGACGGACAACTATTTTCCGGTCGGTGTGCTCTCTCAACTGAGCCACTGTTTCGACGATCCAGGATTCTTGATCGGGCATGCGAGCCAATTGCAAACTGTGTTGATGTTGAGCTGCCAACAGTATCGCACCAGAATTTTCATCATTGTGCCCTAGGGCGATGCCTAGTTTTTTTGGTCGATCAAGATCCTGGTTGATCTTGTGTCCGTAGTAGCCCAGAGCATTGATGTTGTTGATGGCTATTTTCCATGTGCGTCCTCGGTGTAAACAACCCACATCAATCACTATCACCGGCCGATTTTGAGATCGGTAATGCTCGTAAACACCTTGATTGGCTCGCATGATCCCATGCCACAGCACACTCCATATCACTGCTGCATCGGCATCAAGACTGTTTGGTACTAAATCAATCCCAAATTTCTTGGTGCTGGTAGACACCGCGGCCATGACCGGCGTGCTATTCATCGCACATTGAGAAGGGAACCAGGCCAGAGTGTTTTTCACTAAGTAATTATCCATGCATAGTGTCCCTTGGATATTCCTCAGCAAACGCGGCGAAGATGACTACATCAATCGACTGGCCCGCGGCGGTGGCCGTGAGCCAATTGATCCTGCGGATTGGAGCTATGAGGCCAGCAGCGACCCCATTGTGTTGCGTGGTATCATGAAGCACAACATCATGAAGCGATGTTGGAAAGATGGCAGGAATTTTGCCTATGTCGACACTGGTTACTTTGGCAATCGTCCCAGTAGCTCAAATCCTCAAGGTTGGAAATTTTGGCATCGTATAGTTTGGAACGATCTGCAACACAACAAAATCATTCCCAGGACAGCAGATCGTTGGGAACGCCTGGGCATAAAAATGCAACCTCGACGCACCACCGGGACGAAGATACTGATTACCGCGCCCGATGAAAAGCCTTGTGTATTCTACGGCATCGATCTACAGCAATGGATTGACAGCACTGTCAACACCCTAAAGCAGTTGACGGATCGTCCCATAGAGCTGCGTCAACGGGCTAAGAATGTAGTCAAACTCAATCGCGGCGATAATGGTAGTTTTGAATCAGCCGTTGCCGATGCATTTGCTGTGGTAAGCTTTAATTCTGTCGCGGCCGTGGAAAGTGTGATGATGGGAGTTCCGGTGTTTGTTCTTGCACCGACATCAGCGGCATTGCCAGTGGCCAACACAGATCTTGGCAACATCAACCAACCTTGGTACCCCGATGATGACCTACGTGAAGCTTGGGCACGACATCTGGCTTATGGACAGTTCCATGTCAAGGAAATGGAGAGTGGGCAGGCACATCGCATACTCGAAGAAACCTTAATAACACACCAGTAAAATCACCCAATAAATAATGTCATGAGTTATACTGTTGTTACATCTTTTCATCAAGCCGGCATGGAGTCATACGGACAACGTATGATAGATACCTGGGAACAGTTTTGGCCCGGCACTGTTGATCTTCGTGTCTATGCTGAAAATTGTCAGCCCCTGGTCCGCCGTGCCAACAGCTCGGTCATAGATCTCCTGGCCACAAGCACCGATTGTGTTGATTTCGTCAATCGACATCGTGACAATCCCGAAGCACATGGTGGACCGGGCCCACACAATGCTGAAATCTGGAGCGAGAAAAAGAACTTCAAATGGCAGGCGGTGAGGTTTTGTTACAAAGTATTTGCGTTGCAACATGCTGGTCGCACAGTCACAACTGATTGGTTAATTTGGATCGACGCCGACACCACCACTCACACCGCTGTGCCCTTGAATTGGTTGAGTCGTGTGTGTCCCACAGGTTTCATGGGCAGCTATCTAGGACGCAGTGACAGCTATCACAGCGAGTGCGGGTGGATCGCTTACAATCTCAAACACCCGGCCTGCCGTGAATTCATTGAACGTGTGGCCGAAATGTATGTACGGGACGAAATTTTCAACTACAAAGAGTGGCACGACAGCTACATCTGGGATGTGGTGCGCAAACACTGGAGAGATCAACGCGGTATTGATCTCATGAACCTCAACCCCGAGCCCGACACCAAGGGCTTGGCCAAACATCCGTTTATCAACAGCGAGCTGGGACGATACATGGATCATTTCAAGGGCGAGCGTAAAAAGAATGGTCATAGCAAGGGCAAAGAGATAGTATCTCATCGAGACCATCCCTACTGGCAACGAATCCTACAGGCTGGCAAATGAAGGCTGTGATTTATCATGCCGACGGGCCCATTGCCAAACGATACCCACCAGGCACCTATGAAAACATCTTTCGAGGTTTTCGTAAAAATGCTGCCACATTTGGTGTAAAGACCATACACCTCACTGTGCGTGGACATCCGGGATGGGGCGACGAAAACTATTTCATAGACGGCGATCCTGCTGAGATCATCTACAATCGCGAAGTGGCGTTCGTTGATTTTCTAAAACAGGCTGCACAGGACATCTACTGGTTCACCGAGCCCGATTCTCGCATACATCGACTCTGGCCTGACCTTGCTCCAGGATGTGACCTTGCTCTGCTGCGCCGCAGGGATAGTGTGGCCATCAATCCCAGTTGGCGCATGGCCACTCCGCGTGCTCTGCCTGTGTTTGAGGCTGCATTGGAAAACTTCAATACCGACTTCAAGACCTGGCACGGTGACAGTCATGCGTTTGTAAAAATTTGGAAGGAGATGGGCGAACCACCACCCGGCGCTGGCATTTATCAGTATCGCGGCGTTGGTGTTGAACTGAGAGATTTCAAACAATATTGCATGCCTAGATCCAAATGGAGCAGGCAGAGCAAGGGCGACAACAAACTAGAACTTGTGAACTAAGGAATAACAATGTATCAATCTCACGGATGGTGGCTACCCGATGCCGACACTCACTTTCCGGGCATGTTGGCCAAGGGCATACGCAAAGGTCACGGCGCCGAATATCAACATCCAGCACGATGGTTGAGCCTGAGTCATGTCAAACAATTTGACGTTGCACTGGACATTGGTGCCAATGTTGGCTTGTGGACACGGGATCTTGCATCAAAATTCAAACGTGTGATTGCATTTGAGCCCGTGGAACTGTTTAGAGAATGTTTTAGAGCCAACATACAGGCCAAAAATATCGAACTACGTGAATATGCCCTGGGCGACGTAGATTCAAACATTGACATGATCATCACCGAAGGCAACACTGGTCACACACATGTTGACCCTCGCAGCATTGGATCGGGCCGCATACCAATTTGGCGACTAGACAGTCTTGAATTCGATCGAATCGATTATATCAAGATCGACTGTGAAGGGTATGAAGTCAAGATACTACAGGGAGGCCAGCAGACAATCATGCGGCATCGCCCGGTGATCATGGTCGAACAAAAACTGCATGAAGACACCGGCATCACCACTGACACTGTCATGGGCGGAGTGGATCTGTTGAAAAGCTGGGGTGCTCAGGTATTGGGACAACGTCGCAATGACTATGTCATGGGCTGGCGATAGTGTCCACTTGATTCATGAAACTACGATTGGTTGTCACAGCTTCGCCAAAGGCATCAGGATAGTTCACCGAACTATCTAAAAGTTCCCAAGAAAATTTTGTGCTTTGAGGCACAGTCCACTTGAATGTTTCTAGTTTGCCTTGCCAAGGCGAACTGACTATTATGACTCGACGATTCATCAAGATACCCCAGTAAGCAGCATGATAACTGCTGGTGATGATAAATCTATGTGCTGCTATTGCCTCAAGCACGGTGTCTATGGTACTGGGTTTGTTTTTGATGCTGGTAAATTCAATTGGCAAGTTGACTTCGGCACGTTTCCAATGATTGATCACTAGAAAATCTCGAGTGGCCGCGGTCTTGCGAAGTTCCAACAAACGCGGATGCAGGCAGCTCACACAGGGCAACCAATGATCGTTGTTGCCATCTTGATTCCAATCTCTAAGTCCCCACGTCGTGGCCTTGTCTACGATGTCATCAGCAAGATTTTTAGCTTTGCCAGCACCCCATATCACTAGATTTTTGTATTTTACATTGTCTAATACATTTCTAATGCTGTTGATCATGGATGCACTGGTGAGTATGGCGCCGCCACCAACAAACACAGTGTCAACTGACATGTCTAAACTGTGTGCATAATACACATCAATCAGTGGTCCAGCCCAGTCGGCATGTAGATAGTGATGTGGGCTACTCCACACATCGCCGGGATTGCCAAGATCAATACGATAGAGATACGCACACTTCATAGATAGGGCAAGAACTTATGCCAGATATAGCCTCGTCGACTCTGATCTAGGCTCCAGTGTGCGGTTGCTAGATCATGTATCCACTGAGTGCGATCCATGAGTTCAGGCGTGTCAATTCTACCAATGTTTTTGTTGGACACATCCCAGGCCACACAACTGTTGTCACTGACAAAGATGGGCACGCCGGCCAGCACCGCAGCCACTGCACTGGAGCTGTTCCAAAACACCGCGGCATGAGCATTTTGCAAGTCCTGTTGTAAGGTACTACGCTCACTCTGGCTGACATAGACTTTGTCTTTGTTTTGCCACTCACTGTAGGTGTTCTTGGCCGCTGGGTGTGGGCGTATGAGAATCGGGCGTTGACTTATTGAACGAATCTGTTTGATGGTTCTCTTGAGCCAGGCATCTTGATCAAATCCTTTGCTTGACCAACCGCCATCACGTTGTAGACAGATCAAAATATGATCTCCGCCATTGCGCCAGGGTTGCATGCTGACACCAAGGTCTCGTTGAATCATTTTCCAATGTGCATCATTGGAGTTGCGGTTGGCGTAGACACCTTCGTTGTAGAACACACTGTCAAAACTGTAACGCAGCCAACCAGTGTCTTTGTGAGCGAATTTGAAACAACTTCCATCAATGCTCATCACGCGATTACCAGTTTGTTTCTGATGATCGATTACAGATTGTCGGAATTGTATGTGAGATCCGCCACCGGCAAATCCCACCCAACCCAGTATGAGTCCCACTCGTGCTGGATGTATCACACGTTCGTACTCGATGTGAGCATTTCCGCCTTGAGTGCGCACACCTTCGGCAAAAGTACACATGATGTCCTGTTTGAATCCTTTGCCATTGATCTTGGGCAAAGTACCAAGATAAATTACAACGTCATGCATTGGTCAACATCCTCCAGGCAGTGCCATCACGCAATTCATTATTGGTATATTGATGATAAGCAAGGTTTACGCACAGCATTCGTACTTCATCGACACTGGGCATCCGTGGATCATCAATTTTAGACAGATCCACATTGGCCACGGGGAGAGCTGCATTGGGTCCCAGGGTAAACACTGGCTTGCCCAATATCAATGCTTCAACTGCTGCTATGCTGTTAAACGTCACCAGACAATGAACATCATCAGCTAGAGCGTTTTCCAGACTGTCAATACCGCTGGTTCTATCTCGTCGACTGGGCTTGTTGCGTAGAACTATTTCTCGATCAGTGTGCTTTTTGATCTCTACCATGACTTTTTTGACCCAGTCGTCAAGTTCGAGATTCCAAAACATCATGGCTTTGGCGCTGGGAGGACAAATTAAAATTTTGCTTCCCGTGGATCGAGGCAGAATGGTCTGATTGATCCTCCGCCATCGATCATCGGGACACTTTTCGTCTAGTTCGCCGTTCCACTGTAGAGAATTCTTGGTTATACGATGATACAGTTTGGTTTTGGCATTGCCAAAATAGCCAGAGTCGATGTAGTAGTAATCGCGCTTGGTTTTTTCGCACTCCCATATGATCTTGCGTTTGGTGATTCCACGCAAAGCCAGAGGCACACCTGAATGCCTGACTATGGGATCATGGTAGTCGGCCACCATGCCTTGACAACCTAGAATAAATGAATGTAGTACAGGATCCACTTCTGTCCTCTCGTGTTCTTCGAGTGTTTTTTCTCCGTCAGACACCATGCCAATCACTGGAGGCAGATTTTCTAGACGCCCCATGGAGATGTTCATGGGCTGATAAATCTTTGCAGGATCTACATCAAAATATCGTTTGTAAGGGTCTGATGAAAAATTCAAAAAATCCAACAACATTTTACGAGTGGTCTCGGGCAAGGTCACATGCCCAATGGTAAAAACCTCTCGTTGTTGTGCTTGTTCGATGTTCAAGCTGTCTCGGTATTCTGCCCACACAGAAGCAAGTTCACACGTGGCATATTTTGGTATCCAGGGGCCGCCTTCGGTGTAGTGAATTATCTTGGGACGACCGTCTTTGATTAGCCTGTGCCAGCCCACCAGCCAATTCCAATGATGCGACAGTTCACCGATCTGTGAATCTCTCAACCAACTGAATGCATGCAAGTAACTGCCTGGTCGATTGTTGATGATATCCGGCGACAGTTTGGTGTTGGCTGCGTGATCACAGTTCCACAGCGCCACGCTGCTCCAATTTTTTCTAGGATATGGCAGTTGTGGTTTGCCATCTAATTTTGAACCTGGTACGGGACGATAATCATGCTTGACCACCATGACAGCACATTTGTCATCGGCCTTGGCCACTAGTTCAGCAATGTCGCAATCCCAAACAGTGTCGCCATCACAATACACCGCCCAGCCTTGAAAATCGTTGAGCTTGGGCACAAGATATCTCGTATAGGTGTGTTCGGTATTGGCGTCATAGTCTTCTTTAGAATAAAGGCCACGACGGACTAGTTCTTCTCTTTTGAGAAATATCACATTGATCGGGATTGATGAATTCTTGATGATGCTATGTCTGCAAACTTCAGCAGCTTGAGGTTCACGTGAATCCCATCCTATGTAGACATTGATAGTTTCTTTCATGCGTTCAACTTCTCTGTTGACAGTGATTGGTTAATTTGCACTCGTCATGCCATTCATCACCTTGAGGTGTGTTGGCAAATTCTTCAAAGCACGGCGTGCCCAGAGTATAATGCAAAATCTTGGCTGTTTTATTTTCGCCAAATTCATCGGGAAGCCAGTTCCATTCAATGGGTAATTCACCAATACGCTCGTCGGGCAACCAGGTAAACCGATGCAGTTCGGCACCAGTGGCCTTCATCACGTACTCGGGCGTCAACTTGCGATTGGGATAACTGCTGCAATTCCATAGTATGACGCTGCTCCAATTTTTTCTAGGATAATCTTCGTTCTTGGCGCCCAGGTACTTGATGGGCATGCGTGTTTTGTAATCGTGCTTGACTACCATGGCAGATTTGTAGTGATCCCGCAGTTGCCAAAGTTTAGCAATGTCATCTCTCAATATCATATCACCATCGATGAATATGGCCCAACCATTCCAAGACATGAGATACGGAACCAAGAATCTTGTGTAGATAAAATGATTGCTACCATCAGCGTGTGTTTCTGTGTACTCTTTGAAGAGATTTAGTGCCACGGGGACGATGGCCACCGGCTGTGAAGCATGCCGAATGATAGAGTTTGCACAGGTATGATAAGCAATGGCTTCTCTTGGATCATAACCTACAAATACTGGAATGATATCTTTCATTACTTTCTTTCGATATCCTCTTCCACACAGTTGTCGCCGTATTGTATTTCTATGATTTTTAGAGGTTGTGCGGTTTCATTGGCCAATTGATGCCACTCATGCTTTTGTATGTGCAGATTCTTGAACTGTTCAAATTCGCCCAGCGGCTCGGCGTCACTCTTGCGATTGATGGTGTACACCGTGGCTTGTCCTTGAGCCACAAACCAGTGTTCGGCACGATCTTGATGGCGTTGCATGCTGAGACTCTTACCTGGGTCCACTGTGAGTTCTTTGACCTTGACTTGACGACCGTTTTCATGCAATACCCGATAGTATCCCCAGGGGCGATGCGTCTTGGGTGCTTTCCATTCTTCCAGGATCCAAGAACTGGAGTTGGCTTTGTTAAAGCCTCCCACACCAAATACAAAATTCAAGTTGTCATCTTTGATGTCCATTTCGGGAATGTTTTGATCAGTACGATCACCGCCGTTGGCAAAGATGATTTGATCGTGTGGATAGCTCTGCCTTACCATGCGAATGGCTTCACGTGCAGATCCATCGTCATCGGCGAAATCTACAACAAAGTCCACGCCCACGATGTTGCGCACTATGGTGGCGCGCTCGCTCAGGGGCATGAATGCACGACCTTTTTTGCGTGTAAGCCAGGCATCACTGTTAACCCCCACCACCAGGATGTCTCCGAGCTTTTTGGCTTCTTTGAGATAGTTGATGTGACCACTGTGGATGGGGTCAAATCCACCAGTCACCAGCACGATTTTCTTCATGTCGGTATTTATAAGCCATTAATGGCCCTGAATTTGATATTGCTCTACTAGATCTGCTGGTGTGGTGGTGTCAAACTCTACACGATTGAATTGGCTCCAACAGATATGTTCCCACCAGGCCGTTCGATCCGGCATCATGGGCTGTGTTATGTTCTCAATACCACCCATGAGCAGAGTGCTCATGCTGTGATCAACTGTGTAGCCCGGTACGCCCAGTAGGCAACTCTCCACGCAGGCCATGGTACGCTCACCTATCACAGCATGGGCACGTTGCAGTTGCTCGGTAAAAGTTTGGAATCTAGCATGTTTGGCGCCAATCTTGCGGCGCCACACTATGGGCCCGGACCAATAGAGACGCACTTGAGATTCAATTCGAGCATGGAATTCTTCCATGGTTTCCCCGGTGCGTTGTGCCAATATCACATCCACGGGTTCGATACCAATGACATACTCGCCTGGTGAGTCGCGCCAGGGCTGATGTTGAGGATGTGGAAACAGGTTGGCTCGAGAATATGGCACTGGCATCATGCGTGTGTTGTGGTGCCCACAATATGTGACCCGACGTGTTTCGCGTCGCGGTGTATCTGGTCCCCAGTATCCGTATTCGATCTCAATCCAAGGGCGACCTTCGGCTATGTACTCGCGCAGTGGCGACACCCAAGGTGCCACGTGACTGGAGATCAACACATACCCGTCGGGCACATCGGATACTTTTTCAAATTCCTGTAGTCCTTTAAGGCGCCAGGGGGCAAGACTCCACTTCCAATGCTCGCCACGCATGTCATGACACCAAGCATACTTCATGTCAATGCCAGTCCTCGTAACTTATGTGCTGTTTGGCAAATTTTTCTCTCAAGCGATGTTCACGCTCTAGCAGGTCGGCATCATTGATCATGTGAGCGTGCCACTCGATGTAATAGTGGCTGGGCCAGTCGGCCATGCCCAACTCAAACATGTGTTCCAGTACTTGGTATTCAGCACCCTCGATGTCAAGCTTGACTATGATGTGATCACCGAATCTACAATTGATTTGGATCCAAGAGGCAAAATCGATGCATTCGACATCGACTGTTTCTAAAAACTGATTGTTGGGCAGGTGATCGGCCCAGGTCTGTCTCGACAGTATGCTGGATCCTTGCCCCATGGGTGTGGCAGCATGCTCGCGTTTGAGCACCGTGGTTTCGATGCTGAGGGCTATGACACCATCATGATCACTCAAGGCCTGATTGTGACGCTGCACTGGAAATGCAAAGTGCGAACCCTGATCTAGTCGGTGAAATGTATGGGGATTGGCTTCCCAGGTATGTACTTGCCAGGTGTTGTCGACATGATTTAGCCCGGCTAATTTGCGTAGCCCTTGTCCAAGATGGGTTCCGCCATCCAGGAAGAACTTGGTCATCTCACATACCTTAACTTTCTTTCAGTAAATCGTTCTTTAAATTTGCGAGGACCTTTTCCAGTCCAGATAAAATTGTCATCCCGCATTTTGAAATCACTGTACTTGAGAGACATCGGCTGCAGGATTTGTTCCTTCAGCATCTCATCAAGTATTTCCTGATCCAAGTACCAACGTACCTCGGGTGCATCTCGTAGACGTTGTGCTAACACATGTCGTGCCGAGTCAGCGGCAAATCCCACAGCACTACCCAGTGCCAATTGCTCGCGTTTGGCTGCTGTGGTAACCCAGCTGTGAGTCATGTCTTGACCAAACTCTTCACGTGGATAATCTTTCACCATGAGCGAGTCGGCATCGATGGAAATCACCGGCGTGGAATCATCGTAGAGATCGGGGATACGAACGAATCTAGCATTGACCCAATATCCGCGTCGGATTTCATAGCTGGTGTTGTATTCAGGCGGTGTAGGTTCGATCGTGGCTGTTGCACCTTGTTGTATCGCCCACTGAACATCTTCACGGGTACCGTCGAAAATATGGAAATGCACATGTGCCCAAGGTGCATATTCTTTGGCCGACAACAGAAAGAACCTAGCCCAGTCGTTGTAGTAAACAGTGTCGCAACTGCAATAAAAACCCGGTTTGTCAATTTTTTTCATAGCGATATATCTTCCATGCCGGCGGTGCGCAGGCGCACGATGTGGCCGGCCATCCATTGTTTTGAGTCTAGTCCCTTCATCACACCCAACCAACGATTGCGCAACAGGGCCACTTCGTTGATGATGGTTTCAAAATCCACAACCTCATCTTCGCCGTCTACATATTTTTCAGCGTCTCTTGATGTCAATGCTCGTGGATAATTTTCAAGATACTTCTGAAAGTGGCGCCGACGAATTTTTCTCAATTGTATATTGAGATAGTTGAGAACTGCTTCGATCTCTTGCAATTGATTGAATCGAAATTCTGTGATGCCGGGCAGGTCTTTGATATTGCGCTCGACTAAGCCGCCCAGACGACAGTCAGATCGAGCATCTTCGAGTTCTTTCTCGTAGTGGGCAATAAAATCGGGAATTGCTCCTAGATTGGCAACAACTCGATTATACCACATAAATCAATCCTCATCGTAGCCGTATTCATCACCGCCCCATTCATCTTCTTCATCCTCTTCAGGTGTTTCCATGACATTGGCATTGACAGCGTTGCGGATCTCTTTGTCGCCACGGAATTGGTGGACGATGACTTCGGGATCGATGTCATGATCAATCAGTGTGTTAACAAAAGTATCAGCGGCTTCGGCTTGATCCACTGAAGAAATATACGGTTTCAGCTCATCCCAGATGGCCTTGGCAAGACTAATCGACACTATTACTCCTCCTTGTTGTCGTTATCAGGATTACTTACCTCCTTGTGGTTTTTAAAATCAACCATGACTTTGTCAAGACAGCCTTCCTCGTTTGTTTCCCAGGCCTTGCGGAACTGCTTGATGATCTCACCATCACTGGTGACAAAAGCCAAGCGATTGCCGTCCTTCTTGAGCATGCCTTTCTTTTCTGCAAGGTCAACAAGACCGCTGTAAGGGTTCATGCCTGTTTCATAGGGAATCTTGACCTGTACACCTTCAAACGGTTTAGCATAGCGTGTTTTCATGACCTTGCAGGCCGATCGGATGCCCATGACGTCCGAGATCTTGTTGCCGTCCTCGTCCTCTTTGAGCTTGAGTTTCTTCATGGCAACGACAATGGAACTGGCATAGATAAAACCTTGACCGCCCGAGATCTTGTCATCAGGATCAAACATGTCCTGTGACGCATAGGTATGGTTAGTACATACCAGGCCCACATTGTAGCTACCGAACATGTTGACACAGTTACGAACCAGGGCGGTGAGTGCTTTGGGCTTGCGTCCCAGGTCGCCTTTGAGGTCGCCCGAATCAAACTGATTGATGTCTGTGGGAGTAAGCAGCATGCCCAGGCTGTCGATAACAAACAAAACTTTGGGTCGTTCTCCGTTGGGCAGAGATTTGTAATCACTCATGAATGTTGAAATGGTCTTGGCCACGTCATCAATCATGGCCATTGACAGTTTGAGCAGTTTGCCTTCGTCGGTGCTCACGCCCAATGCATGCAACCAAGATTCGTCTAGAGCATTTTCACTGTCAATCAGCACAACAAAAATGCCTTGCTCTTGTGCATTCTTGATGATGTTACCGCTGCAAATATAACTCTTGCCAGCACCGGACTCACCAGCAAACACAGTGACCTTGCCCAGAGGCACACCTCGATTGAAATCTCCCGAGATGAGATAGTTCAAGGCATAGTTGCCTGTGGAGATCCAGTCAGTGGGATCGTTGAATCCAATCGACAATCCGTCGATGCTTTTTGTGATTTCCTTGCGAAACTTGCTCACATCAAATGGTTTGGGCATGATAGTGTTTCCTAAAGTTTGTTTGATTATACGAAAAATTTTCAGCGTTTGCTAGAGTCAAGTTTACCTAAACTGGTTCATCACAGATCGGTATCCCTGGCCGAAGTAGTGATTGTAGTTATACTCAATGGTATCTTGCTCGATATTATAAAGATCTCGCCAGTCATCCCTTGAGAGATTTTTAAATTTGGACAACATCGTCATCATCTCAGTGTAACGTTCAATGGGGTTTTGTATGCTGTCAAATCTGTAGTCAAAGATTCGATTGTACAGTTTAAATCCAAACAATCTGGTAATCATGGCATGCCAACCAGGTTGTGCCCAGGCAACAAACAGTCCACGAGTGACGATGCTATACATAAACTTTTCCGTGATGTAGGGCACATGGCTGATGCCACAGGTTTCACTCACTACATGAACGAAGCTGTCGGTTAAAATTTTCTCCAGGTTGTAGATATTGTTGGCATGATCAAACCTAGTGTAATTGAAACTGTTGACACTGCGATAAAAGTCATCTGCGGTGTCGTCCACAAAAAATTTACGATAGAATCTATCACGGTCACCAGTCAGAGCAGTGATGTGACCGTCGAGAATGTCCGCAGTGATGCTGACATTTTTGCTGCAATAGTCTGGGTCATACCACTTTTGCTTGTGTAACATCCCGACCAACAAATTACGATTGACATGATCGCTGCCGTTGAATGCGCAGACAAAATTTTGAAATTTAAGTTCGGGATGCTGACGGTAGTTTTCAAAACATTGGAACACTGCCTTGTATTGGTCACAGGCATCGTAGCGAAATTCGATATTGAGATACCGATCTCTAACCGATTGCAAAACCCACTGATGCCAGTATGCTGTGATTGATCGAGAGCAATTGTTCAAGGCCGCCAGGACGTCATTGTCGAAACTGTGATTGAACCCACCGATGTGATCGTCTAAATAAACATCAGAGTGGGGTAGATTTAGCCCTTGCCATTCTTGGAAATCCTCTAGATTTTCTAGACATGGTATTGCATGATCTAGTAGATCAGTATTGACCCAACGCATTGTTTCTATTATAGTATTTTCCTGACTGCGTGACACTCTTGCGGATTACTGTACCAATGGCAAATTCACAATCATCAGCAATGGTGATTTGATCACGCACGATACATCGCGCACCAAACCATACATTGTTTCCAATGCGATTGCCGCCGGTGACAGTAACACCTGGTGTCAGCACAGTGTTTTCACCAATCCAAGAATCGTGTCCCACAAGATTTTGTGCGGCAACATGGCCGAATGCACCGACCTTAGACATGTAGCTGATGTGGCACTGAGGACCAATGAACACGCCAGGTTCTATCACGACATCAGGTGACACCACCGAACTGGCGTGGATGTAACTTGGCCAGCGATATTGTTTGACATCAAAGTTCTGTAAGAATTTTTTTCTATATTGACAGTTCAGGAAACCCAGTATACATTGTGACCCTGGTGCTACATATCGAAATTCATCATGTGGAACCAGGTACAGATATCGGATGCCTTCGATGTCAAGCATGAACTCGATGCTTTGAGCCGGTACGCCTGTGCCAAGAATGTAAAGTGGTTCTTGTAAATCGTGATTGATTAGCATGTAAAAAACAAGGTCCGGGTTATCGGACCTTGTCTCGACTCAGTTAAGACTTGTTCTGACGCGAACGAATCATGGCCAAAATGTCCTCGGCCTTTTGACTCGGAGCTTTGGTTGCTGATACTGGAGCAATTGCTGCTGCCAGCTCATCATCATCGGTGTCAAATGGTACCGATGCTGTTGGTGCTGCTGCCACCGCCTTGACTGCTGAAGTGTTGCCATCGTTGTGGGTAGACCCGCCGGTCGGAGCTGCCACGCCGGCAGGGCGGAAGTATTGACTCCAGCGATCGGGATCATAGCTTTCGCCATTCACAGATGCTTCAAACATTTCTTGCATCACACGCATTTCTACATCTCCGGGCTTCTTGGGCAAGGAGCCGGCAAGATCAAATAAACCATGCTGCGCAATGGCTGTTGCTTCGACTTCGGTCAAGGACGATTCCTTGCGGCTCCACTTGGAAGTAGAGTAGTCGGCATAGCCGCCCTTGATGGTCTTGGCGATGCGGAAATCAAGACCGGCTGCGTAGTCAGTAGGCAATTCTTCCATCTCGGGATCCATCAAGGCCGACTTGATTATCTGGAAGATCTGCGGTCCGATGATGAAGCGTCGGATGGGGTTGTCTGGGGTCTCGTCATCGGAGATGGGATTCTCGCGCACGAAACCCTGGAAGATGTAACTGCGCTTTTTCCAATAACGACGTCCTTGTTCTTCAAGGCTCTTGTCCTTGAACCAAGTACGAACTTCGTTCAAGATCGGGCAGGATTCGCCCCACATCTCAACACAGGGAATCTGCACCTGCGTGGGTTTGATGTCGGATTCGCCTTTGATGCCTACAAAAGGCAGTTTAATCATAGCACGTTCAATCCAGAAGAAAGTGTTCTTGGAGTTGCCGTCGGGAAGGAAGCGCACCAATGCTGAATGCCCTTCGTCCATGTTCCAGTGGGGATAAATTGCGCGGTCGCCGCCTTTGGATTCGCCGCCTTGTTTCGACTCAGCGGCTTGTAGTCGTGCGCGGATTTCTGCTAAAGATGCCATAGTATGTTTTCCTTTCGTTGCCTATGTTTGCCTAGTTTTTGCCTAGTGTATGCCTAAATGCGTACACTGATTCTAGTGTACACATGTTATTTAGCAAAGTCAACAGTGATTTGCTTTTTTCTGGACGAATTAGTCCGTTATGCCTGAGTCAGGACCTCAGTGAGGACTTTCAAGGATCGTATTTTTTTGTTGTTGGCCGTCAAGGGCAGGGCTGGCAATAAGAATATCTGTGGTCGATGCAGACTGGGCATGCTCAGATGTTGGCATACAGTATCAACATCGGTATTGGGTTCGACTGTGATGAAGGCCAGGGGGTTGACTTTGATCTGGTGATGATCGAATACTACCACGCTGTCAGTCACTCCCGGGATTGAATTCAGTTGATTCTCAATGTCCAGGGCCGAAACAAAGTGTCCATTGATTTTCAGCACCTGATCACTGCGTCCCAACATGAAGAAGAATCCATCTTGGTCTTGGTACATGAGATCACGTGTGTTAAACCAACCATCAACAAATTGAGATTCAAACCCATTGTTATCCCAGTATCCAGCACTGATGGTGCTGTGTTTGATCCATAACTCACCAACCTCACCAACAGCACAGGTATTGCCTTGATCATCAACTAATTTGACTTCTACCCCGGGTGTGGGCTTGCCTATGGAGTACTCTCGATAGTCCCGAGCTCCGTTGATGATCACTGCCCATCTCAAGGTTTCACTGGTGCCATAACTTTGCCCCAGCGTCCAGGGCATGTTGGCATAGATCTCTTGTTGTAGACCCTGTGGCACGATTTCGCCCACGGCCCAGACTTTCTTGAGAGCAGGATTAAATTTTCCATTGCTTTGCTTTATGAAAAATTTTATCAGTGCTGGATTACCAAACAAGTCAGTCACTCCGTGCTGATCAACTATGTCAACGATGCGTCGCAGATCCCCGGGCAATTTCAATATGATACAAGTGGCGCCCGAAGCCACACAGCCAAGAACATTGGTTATGAGGCCAAAGCTCCAAGACATTCGGGCTGAACAACACAGCACACGCCCGGGTGCAAAATCGTAAGGATCACATTCAAGAAAAACTTTTTCAAGGTCCTGATGTCTATGCTGTATGATTTTGGGTGTGCCATTCGTGCCCGAGCTCACCAACAGCAGCAACAGATCATCTTGTTGATAAGAGTATTCGCCGCTGTAGATGCTGCTGGATTTGAAATCAATGTCCTCGATTTCCACCCAGTTGTTGATATTGTCGCGATGATCCTGCATGTGACATCGTTGTCCCAAGGCGTGTGTGCAATTCACTTTGTTGACAATGTCAAACACCGTGGCCGAGGGCATGGCTGGATTGATCAGCACCGGAATACAACCCAAAATTATCAAGGCATGGAACATCATGGGCCATTCAAACCCATCGTCCTGAATCAGCAACACACGATGGCGAGGCCCAAACCCCCGCTGACTCAATTGCTTGGCTGCGGCGCGAGCACCATGTGCAAGTTCACCAAAAGACAAACATTGATTCTTAAAGATGTAGGCCGTGTCTTCCCCGCGCTGTGATCTCAGGCGGAGAAAACTGGCGGAAATATTACACAACTGCATCCTGGTTAATCAACTTCTTGAGGTACAAAATTGACCCCACGGCCAACACACCTGCGCCAAGTAACAACGGTGCGATGCTGGTGATGTCTTTGCTGGACTCAAACAGCATTTGCGCAATCAGCGGTGCGATGCCGCCGCCCAGAGTGCTGCTGAGATTGATGACTAGGCCGCTGCCGGTCTGTCTCACACTGGTGGGGAACATGGTCGTCAACGTGGTTGGCATTTGCGGCCAAGCCATTTTGCTCACCAATAGCCATCCAAAAATCAACGGCATTATGATGTTGCCTTGTTCAAGCCAATGCAATATGGGGATGGTAAACAGCAGACTCAACACAGCACTGATCAGGTAGAGATTGATACCTCCGATGCGATCCACCACCCAACCATAGATCAATGTCAATATCAAAGCCACTAGAGAGAAGTACAATTCAATTTGAATCAACTCGGGTCGAGTGGCAAATTGTTGACTGACCATGTAGGCAAATCCAAACACCATGAGTATGTAATGCCATACTGTGCCCAGCTGGTGCATGCCGATACCGCACAGGATCACACGCCAGTGATCACGCAGCACGGTCGGAATCGGAGCCGATTCAACCTTCTTTTTCTCTACCAACTCTAGAAACTCCGGTGTTTCTAAAACCTTGAGTCTTACGTAAACCCCCACTACCAACAACAGACCACTCAACAAGAAGGGTATGCGCCAGGCCCAATCCAGCAGGGCATCTTTACCAAAAGAACTGGCTAGAGTGAATGCTCCGGCTGCCAAAATACTGCCCAACATCAAACTGTTTGAGAGAATGCTTCCGATAAAACCAATATTCTTGGACTTGATGTTGTGTTCGGTGATTACAGTACTGGTACTGGCCAACTCGCCCCCCATGGCAAAGGCCTGCACCAACCGTAGTACCAACAATGCAATGGGCGCCGCAACGCCAACAGCAGCATAGCTGGGCAAGAGGCCAATCAATACTGTGGACACCGCAGTCAATACCAAGGTCGTTATCAACACCGGTCGACGACCATATCGGTCGCCCAGGTGCCCAAACAACAGGCTACCCAAGGGGCGAGCAAAGAACCCCACAGAAAACACCATGATGGGCACCAAGAAACTCATGTCTGTGAAGAACACGCTGGAAAATACCAAGGCAGTGGCCATGGCAAAGACAATGAAGTCATACCACACGATGGTGGCACCCAGAACACACGATGCCAACACATGTTTGTTTGTTGTCATTAGATTACCTCGCAGAAATTGTTGTCATGCTGACAACAATACTTATTGAGTGGCTGCGGAGAGATGTTTAAATTCTAGCCAGCTGGACTAGACGCTGGATGCTCTCGCTTGACATGTTGCTTTGTTTGGTGGCCATGACACCGTCGGTGTCAAGATCTTCTTCAACATCTTGACCACTAGGACTGTTGTCAAACTCTAAATCATGCTGTGATGCGATGTTGGCATCGTCTTCGCTGACTTCGTCGTCGATCTTGAGTCCCGGTACCAAGGCATTCAAACGCTCCATGACTTCGGGATCTTGCCAGATATTGGCATCAGGATTTTCCTCAGCCAGTTCGCTGAGACGATCAAACAATTTATCATCACCCACTAGATTGTACAATTGTTCGGTGGCGTTGACAGCATCAGCTCCCACTGACAGTGGTTTGGTCATCAAAGTCTGTAGATCTTTCATGGCCTCGGGAGTGTCTGGCAATGCCCAGGTACCTTCCATGACTTGGTTGGCCCAAGATTCAAATTGATTCAACTCCTTCATGCCTGCCTCCGTGTTGTCTGATGTATGTATGATCTTTGCCAGGATGGGCAAAGCATCCTCTACTCTGCGATCTATGCTGCGAACTGTAAACATTTCACGTATGGTATCGGTAAATCGTTCGGTCTCTGATATGGCGCTGGGATCAAAGCTGTCTTTCTCGTCACGATAACCATGTTGAGATATCATTCGCTTGGCTTTGCGTTTGAGATTGCTATAGTGTCGCACAGCCTGACCCACCATCTCTTGTGCGTCGTCACTGTAGGTATCGTTGCGATTTTGTGTGGCCCGGATAAAACGTCCCAGGGTGCCAATTTCGTTGATCATGCTATTGATGTGCTGACCAAAAACATCATATGGTGTGCCGCCTTCGGCACAGTGCCGTGCCAAGATTTTACCATGTGTAAGACTGCGTGTGGGCACACGAAATCTTTCACCATCAGCAGTTTCGACAAAGATACTGTCAATGGCACGATGACGTGCTTCACCTTCGGGTATGGAACGATTGTGTTTGATCATGAGACGAACCTGCTTGGGTTCATCACTGTAACTGACATCGCGACGACCATAATAACCTTCAAACAGGCCTTCTTTTATTGCAGCCATGCCACGCATGGTATATTTGAGTCGGCTGATGTTGTTGAGTTCAAATGATTGTCTATTGCGTTTGGCAAACTGCTTGATTTGATATAAAAAATCATACCAATCTTTTTTATCTTCTGCCTCCATGTTGCGACCAAGATTATCGCCGTAGTAGACTTCCATGGAATTTTCGTCACCCAGCAGCACGACCACAGTACCATAGTTGTGATTTGGGGTTTTCCACTCAAAGCTGAACATCTCAGCTTCGGATGGATCCTGAACTTCTCTACCAGAAACATCAAATGCTTCTGCCTCAAAATCGTGAGTTACTAGAAGATCGTGGAAAGATTTTGTAGCGGCTTTGTCCATGCGAGTATTTATGCTACATGGTCATAACAAAGGGCAGGGGCTCGATGATGGTGTCTTGATGATCGCGCATTTGTGTGTCAAGATCGCTGTGATAGCTCTGTAGAACCTGTAGCATACGAACCACCAGCAGGGTGCTCATCACAAGATCATCAGTTTCTCCTATCTTGGCTGCATAGCCTGCACCCGACGCCACAAAGGTCTTGAGCTCACTTATCAGCATGCGACTGTTGATCCGCATGCGCTTGCTTTCGATCATGTGCTTAAGTTTGGCACAGGCCGCGAGCTTGGGTTTGTTGGTGGTATTGAAACCTTTGCGCATTCTACGATTGCCTGCGGCACCAGGTTCGCTCAAGAAGTAACCTTCAATGTTTTCTTCGCCAAATTCAGCAATGGATATCAAGGCTGCTTCGCCGATGCTGTTGTTTTCCAGGGAAAAGTAAATGCTGTTGGGATCGCGTACAGTTTCGTTGATGTGCGATATGATGTCACGCAAGATGCGTATCTGCGTGGGGATATCACTGCGATTGTGGCGCCACTCGGCCACTTGTTCAGTAGAGTTGGCTTCAAATACCTGTATGGCCGCGGGATCGCCCCCTGTGCCCAGGCTAGGGTCCAGGCCCACGGCATAGATCTTGCCGGGCTCGGGACGTTTGTACCAACGCACTTCACCGGTCTTGTAAAGTGGCTCACACGGTACTAAGTCTAACAGTTTAGCTGGCGCTATCAAAGTCTCGTCTGCAACAATGAATTCGCAATCCATTTCTCTGCGGAACCGATCCACACCCAGAGCTGCACGTTGTTGTTGTGCCCAGGTCTCATCACGATCGGGGTGCTCGTTCCAAAAACTGCGATAGGCTTTGAATCCGTTCATGCCCACTTCGGTGGGATTGCCGTATTCATCCACGCACCGGTTGGCGCCTTTCCACAGCAGCGCAAACTGATCCTCGTCTGAGTTGGGGGTTGATGTGATGATGGCTTTACCACCAGTGGCCAAGGTGGGCGAAATTGAAGTCCAGAATTCAGTGGCAATGGTGGGTCTCACAAACGCAAACTCGTCTGCATACAATAGCGAGATAGACATACCACGACCGGTATTTTCTGTTGTTGTGGCCGATACGATACGTGATCCGTTGTCAAATGTGAGACTACCTTTGTTGTAGTCCACTGCACCAGCACGGATGTGATCGGGCACTGACTCATAGGCATAGCGGATGCGTTGCATGATCTCTTGGCTGCCAGTGTATTTGTGAGCTGCCACCAGTATGGTTGAATCAGGAACGAAATTTGCAAACCAAAGCAGATATCCTGCTGCGGTTGTTGATTTACCAGTCTGACGAGGCATCATGGAGATAGAAAAACGATAATTATGATAAGTTTCTATTAGTCTGCGTTGATAATCGTACGGCTGATATAGCATCCTTCCTTTGGTTGGATGTTGAATATAGAAGAAATTCTCCAAAAAATAATGCGGTCCATTTTTTGGATCAGCACATTTTACAAATTCTTCAATTTGTTCATCGGTGTAGGTGCTCCTTGTATAAGGAGTTTTGACCAATGAAATTTCGTCTTTACTCATAGCAAACTATTTATTTGTGTTTGCTAGGTCCAATAGGCTTTTCACCAGTAAGGTAGGGAAGACTGAACCAGAGCTGGAACCATTCCGGGGTGCCTGGTTCAATGTTGTGCTTTTTTTGCAAGCGAGCTTTTTCTGTGCCGGTCATGGAAATGTTGCTGCCTTCCGCGGTGCGACGAAGGCTATTGCCGTACCCTTGAGTACGCACACCGGCCAGACGTTGTAGATCTTCTATTGACACCATGACTGTTTGGCATCCCCGTAGTATTCACGAGCATATCCGTTGCGGATCAACTCGGCACGCAGGCTCACACTATTCAGTATAATATCTCCCAGAACACGACTACCAAATTTATCCCAGGCGTAGAGTGTAACGTCTGCTCTTTTAATTTGATATCTCTTCCCAACCTAGCTTATATAACAGGTCAGCATTAGTACTGGTATATGCCACACACAGTGTAAGAGTGTCGCTCACTCCATCTACATCACGGCCCAGTTGAAGTCTGCGTCTGACATCTTCTGATATCTCCACTTCGTCTCGGCTGCTAGATAAGCCAGCATACACAACAGTTCCTCCAGTGACTTGGAACGCCGCCTGATTGGTCTGCACCACTGAATTTGTGACATTGGACCAGGATGTGTTGGCTATGGCGTTGGCAGCATTGAGCACCAGTTGATACTGACCATATCTCACATCCAAACTCAGTATGTCAATCTGCGATGCTATCACGGCAGCATCAGGATAAGCATTGCCCAGGCGTATGCTGGCAAGATTGATTAGGGTGTTGGCTGAACCGATCCGTGTAGCAGTAGTACCATTGCTGACATACTGCACAGTGGTGATGGGGTTGTAGCCACCTTCTGATATCACGGTGCTGCAGATCTGGCGCATGGTGGCAGCACCTGCCGTGGCAGCGGTATTGGTTATCTCGTAGCGGCAGTTCAAAGTGGCCGTGGTCATATAGGTCGTGGTGTTGCCGGTCTGATTGGCATGATTGAACACATGGCAGATGTAGAATATGCCATTGATCACGAATCCCACACGCACCGAACCCACGCCCAGCCATTCGATGTCAGTCCAGAAGATCTGTGTCAGCGTGGGATCTATGGTGATGCCCGAAGGTCCTGATCCATCCATGGGGTCTTGGTTCCAGTCGGCCTGGGCTATGCGGGTGTTGACTGCTGATCCTGTGACTGAACTACGGATCACCATGTAGAGATCCGTGCCATCGGCTTCAAAGTATACACCGTTGTCTGCGGTGAAGTAGCCCACCCGCTGCCGGCAACCTGCTTGCAAGGTCCCCATGACGAAGGTGTTCATGATCAAGAGACTCTTGCCGGGCTGATAGACCTGCACTGTGCGACACTGACTGATCACGGAATCGCCGTTGGCACCGGTCACGGCCATGGTGAACGAACTGGAGTTGGCATCATAGGTATAAGAACCAGAGCCAGCGGTTTTCTGGGCGAACTGGTTGCCGTTGAGATAACGGTTCTGGCTGTCAAACAGCGTGAAAGGTTGGGATACTCGCAGGCGGCCAAACGCATCGGTGCCGGTGTTGCCGTTGATCACTGTGTTGCCCGAGCCCGAGGAACCCGTTGACACCCGGATGATGGGCTGGCCAGCGGCATTGTAGTCCATGGCCTGATGGAGATCGTTCAACTGATAGTTGGGCCACGGATGCTGATAGTCGGTGGGTCCTTGTATGCTCATCCTGGATATCCTTGGAATGCTTTGACGGGACTCTGTGTGTTGGTACCTGGGGGATCTTCGCTATCGGGCGAAGAGACCAGGCGCTTACCACCGGGGGTTCCGGTCATGGCCAATGCTCGATCAATGACTTTTTCTACCCCACGATTGATCCCCACTACCACAGCGTGTTCACCAAATGCTGTGTCCGCTGACCATTCAGGCTTGTAGGGATCGATGCCGTCGTTCTGTGAGTTAAGCTCTGCGGCGTAATCACTGCGAGCACGAGCCACTGCCACTCCCATGCGATAATTTTTGTAAGGATCGGCAGCACTAAGCCCTGGCAACACATAGGCATACCTCATGGGACCACTCTGTTCAGGTGCCAGTTCTTGTTGTTCGGTGATGAATTCACGGGCTCTCATCTGGGGTATCCCTGGAATCCAGTGATTGGACTTGCAGTATTACTGTCTGGGAGTTCTTCTGAATCCATGTCACCGTGATTGACATCAACCCACTTGGCGCCGGCTGCTTTGTAGGCCATCTTGAGCATGGCTTGTTCTTCACGAGTATATGGATGTGCTGTTTTGTGTTTGCCTACCCATGATTTCTTGTCTATGTCAGGTACAAAGGTACCATCGGTACAGGCAGCGGCCATCATGATGCGATTCAATGTGTAGTCAGTGTTCCACATCTCGTTGTCAGCGAAGAGATTCAGGCCTCGGGTGGGGAATCTTTTTGACTTGCTGATATCGGCGTTGCCGTCTATGCCCTCGGGCAAAAAATCGCGGGCTCGCATTGTTTATACTCCGTAGTTTCTGTCACCGCCCGGAAGTACACCATTGGTATCACGGACACTGTGCGAGCCCGAAGTGGTTGTTCCTTGCTCTTGTGCAGTGAAGTTACTGCCAGAGACCGTGAGTTTATTACCTACACCAACAAAAATACTTTGGTTAGAGTAAGGCGGCACAGCCGGTGCTGCACTGAATAAATTTCCAGTGGCCGTGGGATAAACAATATCTACGTTGTAAGTTACTGCGGTGTTGCCAGTAGAGATCAAACAACGATCTGTGTACCAGGCTTGATCTGAAACTGTTGTGTAGACATTTGCTTGTGACATTTACTTTTCCTTGGTTACCAGGCGCGGCAACTCCAATAACGTGCTTTCCAACGCGGTCCTGGATTATCGCAGTTGTGTCTAGCACGGAAGTTTTTGCGACGTCCGGGTATGTGGCGTTTGATACGCATTTTCTTGTCGCCAAATTCGACTTTGACTACATTGCCATTGGGCTTGCGTACATAGACTTTTTTCTTCTTGACGTCGCCTGCCATGGGCTTGCCTAGTGGAACTTTTCGTCCACGATATTCGGCTTCACGCACAGCATCGGCATGGTGCATGCTGAGTTCAATCTTTAATTTGTTACCATCTTCACGGCCACTGCGAGTGATCACTGGGCCTTTGTGAATGTCTTCAGAATCAATATTGAGGTTGAAAATATCATTCACTGTGGAAAGATTGGCATGAGTATGCAGTCCATCTTTGTCATGCACAGTGACCAAAGGATCTTCATGTGTGGTCATGACTTCTTCGTCAAGATCTTGACTTTCATCAAAAGCGCGAGCAGCAACATCACCCGGTTGTGCCACAGGTTCTTTGACTGGCTCATCAACTGCAGGTTCTTCCTGTGTGGGATCTTCGTTGATTTCTCCGCCAGCGGATCCGGTGGGTGTGAGCTCCAGAGTTTTGTCAACTAGTCCGCTGTCATCTTCTTGTTTGATGCCAGCCAGTTCCATCATGCGACGTTTGAGCGCAGCCAGGCCTTCTGGACCAGAGATGTTGCGCTCTTTGGCTTTTTCAAGATCTTGTGTGGACACTTTCCAATCAGGATCACGAGCGCCGCGTGCTTTGCGAAGATATGCCGGGGTGTCTATTTTGCGTTTGGCTGCTTCGGCATCATCTGCTTCGTCTTCAAACTGTGGGTGTGCCAAGGCTTCTTCATCCATGCCCTCGGCATAGGTAAAGCCCTGACCGCGATTCTTGCCCACGGCACCGTAGCGGCGTATGGTCTCAGTGGTGCAACCGGCCTCGCTCAACATTTGTAACACTTTGTCATCGGCATGTATCACAACGCCATCTTCCATGACATCAACGATGTAAGACTCAATCAAGCAGTCATCGCCAATTTCAATGGAAAAAGCATCGCCTTTGCCGGGTGATATACCATCACGCTCAACTTGTTCAAGATGTTCGCGCAGACTTTTCATCACTGGATCCTTTTGTAGAGATTCCACAAAGCTGATTCTTTGTCACTGCCTTCACGCATCACGCCTTGTCGAGCAGGATCGCGACTGATGACCGGAGTAGTGGTCTGTCCGGTTGACTTGGGCTTGTGTAGATCTTCGCCCTGTGCTTTGATCATGTCAATGCTGCCATATACTGGATCTGGAGCATTGGCTAAATCAGCCTCGTTGACTTCCTCGCATCCGCAGTTGGCGCTGCCGCATGCTGGGCACACGTCGTGATAGTCTTGACCTTGTGGCATACCAGCCAGTCGCAGGATCTGTGCCAGTTTCACAGCATCCTCGTCTGTGGCATTGACGCTAAGAGTTGTTCTGCCATCTTCGCCCTGGCTGGCATTGATGCTGACACCTTCGGTGAGCACTGTTTTGAGCTTGTTGTCAAAACTTTCGGCCAGTTTGTTTTCATAAACGCTCTTGCCAAACTGCATGCCGCCCTTCTTGCCCTTGGGGGCTTCAGCGGCTGGTGCTGTGGCCACGCTGCCTGCTGTGGTTTCTTCCACAGACTCTTCTTTCTTCTTGCTCTTCTTTTCAGGCAAATCTTTTTCTTTGGTGGCAGCAAACTTGTGTAGTTCGCCCTTGCTCATCTTGGCCATCTCTTTGGAGGCACCACGCAGTTCTGACTTGGGGATCTCTCCCTTTTGTGCGGCATGAGCGATACCGGCCGCTCTGCGTTGTGCAACACTGACTGCTTTTTCAGCCACCATCTCTTCTTCATCTTCGGCTTCCTGGCTGGCCATGTAGTCACGTGCTGTGTCGATGTAGTCCATGGCCTTGGTGATCTTGCTTTGCACCCACTCTGGCAGGTCCTGCTCATCATGTAGGATGCTGTGCAATTCTTTAGCTGCGGCTTCAATGGTATGCAGTTGTTCTTTGGCCATGTCACCTTCGCGACCGTATTCGCCGGCATCGGCTTCCTCGTCACGATCTTCACGTGCCAGCAGTTTACTTTTGCCAGTGGGGCCTTTGGCGCCGATGGCACGACCTGAACCCTTGGGTCTGCCACGTCCACGCTTCTCACCTGGAACAACATGTGCAGATTTTTTCTTGCCTCGGAAGTTGCCAAATTCATCGTAGTCGTCATCATCGCCGCCGTCGTCGTCGCGATCGCTGCGATGGCCGTACTTCTTGTGTATGTTGCGCTCGCTCTCGGGATCCTTCTGAGATTTAGACATGGCACCTTGAAGGCCTTTCAGCAGATTCATGTCAAGGCTTTCGTCCATGGAACCATCAAGAACATCTTCAAGTTTGTCGCTAATCCATTGATAAGGATCGCCAGTGCGAGCCTTGGCAATGCCGTAAGGCATTTCATTCATCCACTCGCCAAACAGAGCATCGTACAAAGAGTCCGACAGCTCACCTGTGGCCTTGAACCGACTCACGTCTTTGGCGTGCTTGTCAAGAATAGACTCTAGGCCGGGAGAGTTAAATCCTTCGCGTACTTGTTCCATATCACCGTCACCATCAAGGTCAGCCTGTTTTTTGCCAGCGGCGCGGGCCTTCATAAGGTTTCCAGTAAATCGGTTGCCTTCTTCCATGTCAGCTTCGTCAATTGACTCTTTAGCACGCAGTTTGGCCAACACGGCTCCGGCAACTTTCTCGCCGCGCTCTTTGCTACCATAACGCTTGGCAGCATCAGAAGCGATCTTGGAAAACTGTTTGCCAGGCTTGCCAATGTCTTTGCCGGCACGGGCCTTCTTGGCCGAATAGTCACCGGTGCTGCCTTCCGCCACACCTTGCTGACCAGGATCTTTAAAGTTTTTAGCCCCTGCAATAATAGCATCAAGTTTGGCCTTGTCTTTGGGCTCGATCTTGCTACTGCGATCAATGACATTTTTTAAATCTTGTTCGCCTTGTAATATATTGATCATTGCCTGCAACTTTTGCATATCTGTGTTGCTTTTGGTCTGAGCAATATCGTGTAATGCTGCTGCCTGTTGATCACTGATATCTGCCCGAGTCCTGCCACCACTGCCGATGGCCTTTACTGATCTTACGCTGACTTGGTATGTGGTCGTTGGATTATCGCTGAATGGCCCCCGTACCACGGTTCCTGGTTCTACGATGAATTTGCCAATCTGTATAGCGGTGCGTAGTTGATTGCTGCGATCACGATAATGAACTTTTCGACCTTTGGATTCGATCCATGACATGGCATCATCGTATGAATCTTGATCTTTATATCTTACATAGTCATCGGGATCTTTGATCCTTCTACCATACCCGTCAGTCCAGGTTCGACCCCATTGACGGTCATAACTTCCCTGGGTGTGTAGGGCAATTTGTTGTGCTAGATCACGGGCCGTGGATGCTTGACTCGTAAATTCAGGTGCTGCACCGCTGCGAAATGATTTTTCACGGGCCCGATTAACAACTAGATCAATCATGCGGCCTATAGACATGAATCCGGCATTGGATAGAAGTTTAGCACTCCTGCCGATGATTTTTCCAATTTCAATCGCTCTTGCAGAATCCGCCATTGTGGGATTTGGTTTATCGATCAATGTACCCAATTCCTGTTCCAATCTTAATCTATTTCTTGGGTCTAGTTTTGTATCTGCCTCCGCCACACCTTGATCTGCATCCTTGGCTGCATCCTTCATGTTTTCTTTCCGGTCACCGTCCTTGTCAAGATCCAGGAAGTCGGGCTTGCTGCCTTTGCCTTCCATGAGTCGCATTTTACCGAGTATGTCGTACATGTTGTTCATTTTGATTATCCTTGAGTTCTAAAGCCAGTTGCTGGGCGTGGCGGGCGCTTGACCGTAGTCATGGGGCTCTTCACGCCCATGGGAAGATCATTTGTGGTTTTGGCAGGCGGTGTTTTACCACCAGCCACAGTCCATGTGGCTTCGCTGGCAGAATTACGGACAACTTCTTTGTCCTTGGCAGCGGCAGCATAGTCTTTCTTGAGTTCGTTTTGTTCTTTGCTGTTGGCAGGGTAGTCGGTGGTCAAGAGATCTTGTTGATCTTCAATACCCACAAGCTCACGATCCATGCCCTCACTCCACTTGAGATCGCTCATGCACACACGATCTTCGCTCATGCCCAGCAGTCTTGCTATCTGCTGTATCTGTGGAGGTATTGCAGGATAACGAAATGTAACATCCAGGAAACTGATGGCTTCGTTGTCAAAGTTAGGAAAATCCTTGTGTTTGGCAATGATGGGCGTTTTCTTGAGGTCGCCGACCTTGACAGGCTCATATTTTTTCAGTTGGTCCTTGAAGGCGCTTAAAAAATTTGCAGGTAAGTCACCGCAAAATTTTATGCGATAATCAAAGGTTTTTTCACTTTCCACTAGGTATTGGGCAAATGTTTTCATGTTCGATATCCTATGTTCTATTTATCGCTTGTGGGTTTTTCCGCGCTGCGCTCAAGCAATGTACGCAGCAACTCGTTGCGGTCCAGCACTCGTCCTTGTCCTGTGGGCGCAACACTGTCACTAGAGGCAGTTTGATCTAGTTTGGCTTTTTGCATCTGTAGTTGAATCATCTTGAGCTTCTTGTTCATCTTGGCTGTCTTAGCTGTGATGGCATGACCCAACATAGTGCCAGCCACAGCAAAGATCTCGCTGGCATAACGACTGTCTACCTGCATGCCCAGGTCCATGAGATTGTCAAAACTCTCTGTGGCTTTGGTTGCTAGTTCGTCCATTTCTTGATCTGACGCTTCTAGCCCTTTTACCGCCGGCAATGCCTGCTCAATTTTATCTAGAGCAGCCAGGGTTTCGGGGATGGCTGGTAGATGTTGTTGAGTCTGCTCAGAAGCATCCTCGGTGATGTCATCGGTCAATGTGCTTGATCTTGGCAGATCAAAAATTTCTTCAAGATTGTGATTGGTTGCAAGTGGCATGCGATATTTACCGCTTTTTGCCGGGATTTCTAAACAATGAGTCTTCGTTTAAAACTCTAAACACAATGCCGGCACGGCGACACCAGGCCTGAGCGGCAGCCCACTTGGCATGATTGATGGCCACTACCATGCGATCTCGCTCGCTCATGCGACTGCCTTCGGCTATGACACTTTGCTTTTTGGGCTTGATTTCGATTATTTCGGTACAGATCTTGTTGTTCTTGGTGCGATAACGCATGAACACATCAGGCACATAGTTGGTGATTTTTCCAGTGATGGGGTGTTGATACTTGATTGATATGGCTTCGCTGGCCCACTCCAACACATGTTCGTTGGTGTCGCAAAATTGAAAGAATGCCCATTCCCAACCCGAGCGATATCTTGGATTGCCTTTGCCTACATATTTCTTGGGATTGGTAGGGACAAAAGTACCTTGAGCAAAGTTGGCCATCTAACCTCCTCAGGGAACAATATTTCTTGCAGTATAGTAGTTGGGTGTTTGGCCGCTGCTGACTCCCAACAGTGTGCTGGGACTGCGGATACCATTGAGGTAGTAACAAACCAGGGCATTGACCGAGATTGAATCAATGCCTTGATTCTGTAGTTGTTCTAACAAATCCAGCACCGGAGTGTTGCTCAAGAAAGCCACCCGGAACAGCGTCGTGGTAAATGCCAAGGCTGCTTCTTTGGTTTTGTAAATGGTTTTGAAAAAGCTATAGACTATGTCAAACTCAGTGGTAGGAACACTGGCTTCAAATTGATAAAAGCGATCATAGATTCTAGTCGTGGGATCTAGAGTTTTATTGGGTGTATTTACTGACGGCATTGATTATCCTCGACGCGGTGGAGTCGGGAAGATATTTTTGTTATTGGCAAACGGAGTGATCGCGCCGTTCCAGATGGGTCCGGGGCCACCGGTCTGGGTGCTGCGTATGACTCCCTTGACTGCGCCCAGGGCTTCTTCTTTGAAGATGTCGCCCAATTGAGTATTTCTTGTTGTTTGATACACTGTACCGGCCTTCTGAATAGCGCCTATCACACCCATGACTGATCCTGACTGCAAATCATCAATGATGCCAATGCCTGCATCCAACAAGCCACCTTGCCCAAGTATGCTGCGAGTACCACCGGGCCTTGACAGCGGGCTCTTTTGTTGGTCGTAGTATTCGGGGCTGGCAAATCCTGGAACATTGGTAGCTGGGCGAACACCGCCCAGAGCACCGGTGTAATACTTCACTGTTTCGTATTGGATCGTCATTGAATTTTCCATGGTACCATTATCTTGGCTGTAGTCATAGGTATCATGGTTGTATTGTGTTATCACCGGATTGATCATGGTGTATTGAACAAACTTGTGTTGATCAAATCCATATATGGTGATGTCTTTGAAGAATTGCGGCTTGCCACCTTCGCTGTTGGTGCCGTCGCGATAGGCTTCACCAATATAACCCCAATCGTTGACAAATCGATCAGGACTGTAGATGTCTCGACTGTTGTAATCAAAGCCCGTGGTAGATATCGAGCTGGCACCAATGCTGCCATTGGTAGAACTCAATGCATTGTAGTTTTGATTGGGATCTTTGTAATAGTAGGCGTAGTAGTTGTACCATAATGTGCGCACAAGGTCACCACCGTCATCGTGGAACTTGATGGTCACAGGTTCGTAGTTGATGCGTTTTTGAACTACTCGCTTGCGATTGTACTGATTTAATATATCAGTGTCAAATCGAAATTTTGGAAGTTCAACGCTCTTGACCAGCAAGCCCACGGTGGACTGCTCAGATGTAGAAATTACATTACGTAACGCAGGTAACTGGGCCGTGTTGAGATTGAAGTACACATGGAACAGGAATTTAAAGCGTGGAGAATTTTCATAGCCATTGCTGCGAAATACCTTAGATGCATGACCATAATCTCTAAGGTAATCGTTACCAAAAAACGCTTTAAGAAAATCCTGTCCAAATGCCACGGCCAGGTCTCGCGTTAGATCACGTTGATGCCGGTACCTACACCAGTAACAATTGTACCAGCCGCACGACCAACTGTTGCACCAACACCAGAACCAATCGGTGTCTGCAGGGCGTTGTCAAAGCGGATGTTCATGGTGATTGTCACTGCTTCGCTGTTGGCATAGTTGAGCTCGTTGTAGTTCACGCTACGCAAGAAGCAACCGTACAATTCCCAAGTTTCCAACACAGTTGGTGTGGCTGCTCCGTTGCCGCCGTCAAGGATTTCGCAACGTGTGAGGAATTTATAATCCACACCAGCTGCTGCCGAAGCTTGCTCGACAAAGTCCAGCTGCTTCTGCAATTGCTCGCCAACCAGCTTGGCAACTTGACCACTGGCATCGTCACGCAGGTTAACTGTGACTTCTTGCCAGGTGTGCTTGCCAGCCAGGTACAAGCGGCTGTTGTAGATGGGAATCTCGATTTCTTCAAACTCAACTTGTGGTCGTGTAAAATCCATGACCTGCTTGGTGAGTTCGGTTCTTGGTGTTGATACACCAAGGTTTTCAAATACCACACGGAAGCGGTATTGTAGTTTTGGCATCAACAGGCCCTGCACCGAGCTAGATTGGTCACTAGCCAATGGAACTGTCATGCGAGATAGTGATGATATTGCCATGTTATTCTCCTATGGTAAAGTATTTACCTTCGTTGTCACCGAAAAAAATGGGGCCCGTGAGCCCCATTTCTCAACACCTGTGTCACTGCTTGTTTCCTAGAATCAAATAGTCTGGGCGGTTGCTGCCAATCCAGCAGCAATTTCGCCAGTGTTCTTGATACGAACAGGAATGTAGATAAATTCAACTGCCTTGACCGGTTCAATTGCGATATCAACATAGAGTTCGTTGGCATCAATACGTGCTGGTGTGTTGTTTGATTCATCGCACACCACCAGGTAATCGTAAATTCCTCGCTTGGCCACAAGATCCAACATGAGACCGTTGATGGCGTTTGATATTTCGTTGCGAGTAATTTGGTCGTTTGGTTCAAACACAAACTGTTTACCAATCTCTGCCAGGCGTCCACGGATAAATGCGACCAAACGTGCAACATTGATTCTATCCATTGCGCTGGAAATCGGGCTTTCGGTCTTGTTACCATAGTTGGTGATACCAACACCTGTGATGAACGTGATCGGGTTGATTTTGTTCTGATACAGAGTGTCGCGTAGACCTTGACTTGTTGCTATGGTCACAAACTCACCAGTCTGTCCATTAACGTAACCGATCGCGCTGGCGTTGTCAATCACACCGCGTCGTACACCAGCTGGTGCCAACCATGGGAAACTGACTTCGTCACTGCGAACAATTGTACGCAACATCATGTGACTGGGAGGCTGCGCCACAATCGCGCCCGACAAATCATTGGTCTGACAGCTGGGATAGAATGTAGCCAGGTATTGATCACCAATAGTCAAACCATCGCCGGTTACAAAACCAGAGCCGCTGGAATTGGTACTCCAAGGTACCACATCGGTTGGTGGCAAGCGCAACGGCGTATCACCCACAACAAATGCTGTGTTGTTGCGCTCGTTGTTCAACCGAACCATGTTAGGCATCAACTCTGGATAGTTAGGGCAAGCAATCAAGTTGAACTCGTTTTGCTCTTCACGCAAGGTATCCTGCGAGTCAATTGCACTCTTCATGGCTGCCACAACGATTTGTCGTTGTGCCAGGCGGCCCATGTAAGGGGTGCCGTCGTTGCGATTGCCGGTGGCTGTGACCCAAGTATTGGTCTGCAAAGCTTCCCAGAATGCTGGGTTGTTTGGCAGAATACCTTGACTGGGTTGGATTGCTGAGTAAAAGATACCTTCGTACAATGCAATGTCGTTGACCGCATAGGCAGTGGCTGAACTGTAAGTATCAACCGAGAACGATGTTGGGTTGAAGTAATCAACCTGGAATGCCTTGACATTGAATCCGCTGCGGCGTGTGTTAAACAACAGCATACCTTCAGGATACAGTGTTGGATCAGGCGCATCCAGATCAACATAGTTGCTGGTCAGCAGACTCACGATGCTCGGAATGTCATCTGTAATGGGATCAGTGACACCATTTGTGGCCCAACGAGCATCGCTAAACAACACACCATTGCTGGTGGTTTGATCGGTGTTGTTTAACGTAATCCACTGACTGACATTGTCTACTAACTCCCAACGTTTGATTACGGGATAAATCTCAAGATTGCTGGTATCGATCCAGAGGTCCCCATAGACCAAATCAGTGTCATCGCTCTGTTTGGTAGGCTCAGATGCCGAGACAATGGGTCCAGCTGGATCAGTGGCAGTCAAATTGAAGCCACGGATATCCAGGGAAACGTTCTTGTAGCCTTGCCATGAACCATTGTTCTGGATCATGATATCAACCTGGTTGGTTGCGGAATAGTACCAATAACGTCCATCAGCAGGATCCAGGCTGGGTGCATCGGCGCTGGCAGTATATGTCAACGGTACCCAATTGGACAGTATCAGAGAACCAGTTTGATCGCCGGCACCGGCACGGATTCCAGTCACGCTGGTTGTAAATCCTGCGTTAGTCAGCGGTGTACCCGATGTTTCTGTCAATACAATCACGCCACCTTGGCTGTGTGTAAATGCCAGAGCGCCGGTGCTGGTCACAGCAGCCGACACATAAGGCACCGCTGCGGCGCTGACTGCTGCAACAAAATCAGCAGCAGTTGTGCCAGAAATAGTGACGGTCACTGCACTGGTCAAGGTATTGGAATTGATACCGCTGGCTTGAATACTAAACGTATTGCCATTGGACACAGTCGGTGTTGTGGTGCTGCCAGTGATCACAGTAGCGCCGGCAGCCTGACGAGTAAAAGCTTTGAACGTTGCTGTGTTGTTGTACAGGCCAGTGCTTGAAAGTTCAGTTTCGTTAGAATCGTACTGAACATACAGTGTGTTGGCTGTGATGTTCTTGCCGCCACCCGAAGGATCAAGGGCCTTGTTGGCGCTTTGATCATTTTGGTAGATCGGTGTCTGTTGGGTCACAAATGCACCCAGTGTCGAGTCAAATCGCTTGATCACCAAATCAGCACCATTGTTGACTGCGGTCAACATGTTCCATACAGAACCTGTGGGTCGCGGTTGTACCTGTGTCGATGCCCAGCGCGGTGCTGTGTAGTTGGGACTCTGTTGCAGAGCTGGTGCAAAATAAGTTGTGGCCGTGATGCCCAAAGCAGTCAACAAACCAGCCGAGCTAGTGGCATCAATATTGACCACACCGCCCTCAGCACTGGAACCATCGCTGACTGCATTGCTGTTGGCATAGATATTCAGTCTGTTGCTGCTGTCAGCAGCAGCAGTCACGCCAGGAATCGCCAACAGATTGATTGCAGCAGCAAGTCCGGCCACAGTGTTGTTGGGACCAGCTGGAACAGTGGCGGTGGTACCGTTGATGACAATGATGTTGCCCGCAGTGAGCGTGGAGGTCACTGCCACTGTGCCTTGCACTGTGGGCCAAGATGCCTTCCAAGCATCACTGCCTACCAATACCCAGGTATTGGAAGCGTTCTTGTAATATATTGGATTGTTGGCATTGGTGGCATTGACTGCATAGTCGCCCACGCTGCCGATGCTGGCCAAAGGCACAGATCCAGTGACCTGTGTTGAGCTGGTCAGCACCAGTGGTGTTTGCACAGTAAATGCGCCAGTTGTTGCATTCCATTGCAGGATACCCCAGGCCGTTGTGGTGGTATCCCACCAGTAGGTACCATTTGTAGGAGAACCAAGTGGACGGGTCAGACTGGCTGTGAGCTCGGTTAAGTCAATGTCGGCACGTTGAATGTATGCTCGATTGCTGATTCCCAACACAGAGAAAGCTGCTAACAATCCGTATTCATTCAACTCGTAACCATTGATGGGAGTCCCTGTCGTGGTTTTATAGAAGAATGGATTACCAAATGTGGCGGCCAAATCTCGTTGACTGGTAACTAAGTAAAGTTTGTTGGCATTCACTGACAACGTCCCCGGAGCCACAGAGATACCCGTGCCGGAAATTTTGTTTTGGGCGGTAGCGATCAGAATGTACGGAACCGAATTAGTTGCTGCGGGCACATAATTAGATTCATCGACAACTGTAACTTGTACGCCAGGGGATATTAGAGCCATAGTTGGGTTCCTTTAAGTTGTTATTGATATTTATCAGATGGTGCCAAAACAACGGCAGTTGCGGCACCTATATATAGGTTTGTCGCTAAATATTTGTATGAGGGGACAACCACCACGACCGTTGTGTAAACATTGCAATGCAAGACCACGAGCTGTGGCCTATCACAAATACGGTCGTGTTTATTACCGCAGCATGTGTGATGTTTGCCTGCGGCGCGGTCGCAAGCTCAAGGCCACGGTGCCGCGTTGGAAATCAGCAGGATACAAAAAGAAAACCACATGCGATCGTTGTGGTTTTCGGGCTCGTCACCACAGTCAGCTCACTGTGTATCACGTTGACAGCAATCTCAATAACTGCAACCCCGGCAATTTAAAAACTGTGTGCCTCAACTGTGCTGTTGAAGTCACGCGACTTGACTTGCCTTGGCGTCGCGGAGATCTTGAACCAGACTATTGATCTGCCGATAGAGATCTTCCATGGTGCCATCGTTGTTGATCACACGATCAAACTCGGTACCAATCCAGCTCCATTCAGACGCATGCACATTGGGATACTTCTGTTCCATGAGCTCTTCAGCATCTTCCAGCAGCCATTGTTGATCCTCGGGAGTGGTATTTTCCTGCAATGCACAATTGTACCACTCGGGCAAGGGACCACGCTGTACCCAGATCACAGTGCCGCCGGCTGCTCGAACACCGAGAATCTCATTGGGAAATCTACAGTCTGAAATGACCACATCATCTTGTGTGTTTCTCAGTTTGTTCTGCAGACTGGCAATCCAAATGTCATCATGAAAGCCACGACGACAAACTTCAGTTCCCCACTGTTGTAAAATATATCTCGGTGTGATATCACGGCCCAGTCGCTGGCTCCACCACTCATCGGGTATCTCACGCCACTCTCGACTGGCCTTGGTTCGCCCCTCCAACATCAGTCGATCCCATCCAAAAATAGCACTGACTGCATCCTTTAGAGTGCTGGCAAAGCTTTCACGTCGAAATTCGTGTACGTTGACCAAATAGTCAGCCACAGTATCTTTGCCGGTGCCAATAAACCCACAAATTCCAATAATCATACCAGTTCCCGTATGTTAAAATGTTCCAATGTATCATGCAACATCACGATTTGCCTGCGGCAGTCCTCTAGAGCATTGTGCGTGGCTGCGGGCTTGGGGAGATCAGGCCAGAGGCTGTAGATGGTTCGAGTGTCTCTTACAACAAAAAATCTCCAGGGCAAGGGAAGGTTGTAGCTTTTGTAGGCATGCTCTAAGATGTTGGCATCAAATGTAGGGCCATTGGCCCAAAAACGTTTGCTCTGCCAGATCATCTTGCCCAGTTCTTCCAGCGCCTGTTTGAGCGGCACACGATCATGATCACCAAATGCTTCGTCTTGGATGTGCTTGGGCTGTGTGGACCACCAAGCCAAGGTATCGTCTTGTACTCTGCGATCGGGTTGGCTATCGGGGTCGATACGAGCATAGTAGCTGGGCCACTCGGTCAGGTCAACTCGATTAAGAGGATCAAAAGTCTGGGCAGCAATAGTGATGATACAGGCTTCGGGACCTGTGCCTAGAGTTTCGATGTCAATCATGATGTCGGCCATGAAAGCATTGTAACAAGTTTTCAAGCAAAAGTCAAATCATAGTTTAATCAAATGCATGATGTAACCAGATTTAAATGAACCAAAGTTCTCGTAAACGGCGTAAACTTGTAGACCAGCTTGTTTTATCTGCTGTTGCCAGGTGTATTTAGAACTAAAATTTGAATCTTCGTAAAAGTAAATGTCGGCATCATCACTCAAATAACCGGGCAGATCCTGCCACATGGCATTGTGAACTGTCCAATCCAAATCAACCATGATCCTTGTTTCATCTTTGGTCAAGCCACCCCATTCTACTTCCGGGATGGCTGGTCTCCAGGGAGGATTTCCAACCACCAAATCCCATTTTGCAGGTTTGGGAATATCTGTGATACGTTGTATCTGATAGATATTGACTATTTCTTGTATGTTGTTGGCGGCTGCTGTGTAGGCGCAACCAACAAGGTCGTCTTTGCAGATGTCACTCAGTGTGAGTCTGTGACATATTTTTTGGGACAAAAGATAAAACCCAATTGCGCCGCTACCGCAGCACCACTCATGCGCATGATAATAGGTTTTTTTGCGGCCGGTTTCAATTACGAGTTTGATGAATTCTCGATAACTGCTGAGACCGTTTAGAGAAGCATTGGGGTCGCGTAGCAACAAAAAATCATCTAGCTGATGTCGATGTGGCCAAACAACATTGCCCATTAGCCAATTACAAATGTCAGGGGTTGGCTTCCGTCCACGTAGAGTTTGAGATCTTCTATGCATCGGTCCATCATGGCTTGACCCTCGCTTTTCATGGCAGCGCCATTGAGAGTGCCGCCGCCTTGTGGGCCAGCAATGGTTCCAAATTTTTCACGAGCTTCACCAATGATGTATTTGGCAGCTCCCACCATGTGATCTCGAAACCATTGCGAAATCTGCATGTCACTGAGCAGTGTGATTTCGGGTCGTAGGTTGTAAGTCCACAGCAGCACCACTTCTTGATTTCCGCGAGGGTCGCGAATAATCTGTAGCTTCTTTGTGACTGGGTTGAAAGTATAATTGATATAGCCACCAAACATACGTGCAGCCAGTTCGACATACTGTTGATAGAAATCATAAGTGGCCATGCCGCCCGAAGCAGTGTTGAAGTTCAAGAGATACACATTGAGCGTGGCTGCACCAAACGGATCAAAACTGTAGCCGCCGGTACCGGTGATGCCAATGGTGCGACGGAAAATCTGTCTCACAGTCATGACTTCCTGGGGCAGAGTGTACTCGTTGACATTTTGCTCCAGTTGCATGAAACTGTAGGATTCTTCATAGGCGTTCTGTGCCCGTTGGCGATACACACCCAAGGTGCGCTGATATGCTGCTTCGTAGTGCCCGGGATCAAGTTCAACATCTACAATTTGATCGCCCAGCTGTAGCTGAACATACTCAATGAGTTGTTTCTTGAGCGGGTCTAACGAATTGTTGATTGGGTTTTCGCCGTTGGCCATGAAAAAGGTTCCTTGCCATTATTTAGCATAAATACCAAACACACATCACACACACTTCTATGTCCAAACTAACAATAGGGGGTGTATGGACTTCACATATTTGCTTTACTGGATCCACAACGATCTAGAGACCAACATACATACCCAAGGGTATGTGGGTATCACTAAAGACCTCGCTCGAAGATTAAAAGAGCACAATCGTCGCCCCGATTTTTTACAAGGAAGAACAGTAGAAATTATTCTTCATGGCGATAAAACCATCTGTAGAAAACTAGAAGTAGAGTTGCGTCCAAAGAGAAATATTGGATTGAATATTGCCGAGGGAGGTGGACTTCCGCCCAATGTTAAAGGCATCAAGCGTAGCTCAGAAACTCGTAAAAAGTTAGCCGCCAACAATGTTGGGTTCCGTGGACGCAAGCATTCCGAGGAATCCAGGCTGAAGATGCGGCTGTCCCATCAGAGGTTAGGTGGAAAACCTCATACTGAGGAAACCAAACAAAAACTCAGAGAGATAGCCAAAAATAGAACATATGAAAATGGGATGAAAGGGCGGCAACATTCAGAAAAAACCCGCCGCCTCATTGGAGAAAAAGCAAGAGCCAGATTTAACGGACTTTGAGGATGATTAAATTCTCGTTGCCGCGTCCGTTGAATTTGGTCTCTGTGGCCTTGATGTCCTTGAAGAACTTACGCATTTGTGGCAGTCCCCCGGCCATCAAGGATTTAAGTTGCTCAGCAGGCTTGCGCAGGGTTTTCATCTGGCTGGTGTTGCTGTCAAATCCAATCAACGCTGATCCCTTGACTGAAAAACTCTGTACATGAGGGTCGGCCATGACATGGATGAGTTTGCGCTTCTTGGTATCATACAACCAGGCTTCAGCAGCACCCACCAATTTGGCAACAGGCTCGCTGACCAGCTTGAGTTCGGGAAACTCCTTGAGATACTTGAACCGTTGTGTGAGTTTTTCAGGGCTCACAGCCTTTTTGGCACGTGGCTTGCGCTCGACTTTCTTGAGCTGTCGATAGCTGGAGCAGTCAGAGATCACCTGTTCAGCAAACTTCACCAGATTGCGAATCTGCAATTTACCCAGGTGAGAATAGCCTTCCACCAATTGAGCGTCTTTGCCGTCCTGTAGCTCTTCAAGCTCCGCAAGATGACGTTGCCAGATGTCAGAAATCTCGCCCACCATTTGCGGTGCCACATTCATGCTTCGTAAAACTGCGATGGGTTTGTAATCAGCACTCATCTTGGCGCCGGCTGCAATCATGTCGTCGTACATGCCTTCGATCTCGCCAGCGGCCTCGTGCATTCTGTCGCGCAGACGATCCCGGATGTTGGGCTTGCTGATCACAACATCGGCTTCCTTGACCACTTCCTTGATGGTCTTTACCGCGGCAATGCCGTCACGGATGGATACATCCAGGCGCTGTTGCTCAGAATCCAACAGCACCAACCCCACGATGTTCATGCGGGCCAACCAACCCAGTGTTTGGTTTACTGCACCGTCGGGCACACGCCCAAATTCCTTGGCCTCTTTTTGGCGATCGTTGCGCATCAGCCAATCAATCAAGAATTCCTTGGCATCCTTTTTACCATAGTGATAGTTGTACCAGGAAAAGGCACCAATCAATCGTCCCTTGCGATCGTCTGGCACGGGCTGCACATGCCATTCGGGTTCTCCGCCAGTATATTTGACTTCGGGGCTCTTGGGGTGCAAGGGCTTTACAGGTTTGAGTGTGGCAGTTTTCATCGTTGCTCCTTGTCCATTAGTTTAGCCAACAAGATGTGTCCTTCAAAATTCTTCAATGCTAGTTCGGCATCAATCAGTAACTTATCAAACTTTGGGCTGCCTTTTCCGCGACGCCGGCAGTTGACCCATTCCCGATCGGCTTCTTGTAGGTATTCATACACAGCACGGTGCATACGCCAAAAATCACGGGCACCAATTTTGGTGCCAATGATATTGCGATGTGCAGTATCCAAGCGATCATGTAAAATTTGCCAATCTCCCAGGTCCATGTGCTATTCTAGCATGATCATCATTTCCGGTCAAGCCTCCCATAAATACAGCACTATGCCCAGATTAAGCCTTTGGCGTCCAAATCGGACCAACGATTATCGATTTTTTGACAAGACCATTTCGGAAATGTACACCGTGGGTGGGCTGGACATCTACATCCACAAGTATCTGGGTCCAAAGACCGGGCAGGGCGATTCTACTGAATCTGGCAATTTTGATGCCACGCAACCCAACTACAGTTATGAGAATCCGTTGTTCATACAGGACTTGCTGTTGTTGGAAAACCGAGATCGTGCCTACGACCCCGACATCTACCGACTGCGTGGGGTATATCGAACACAAGATATTGACTTCAATCTTTCGCAGTTTGGATTGTTCTTGCAGAACGACACCCTGTTTATCACATTCCACTACAACGACATGATCGACACCATTGGTCGCAAGCTCATGTCGGGCGATGTGCTGGAGGTGCCAAATCTGCGTGACTTGAATCCTCTCAACGAAGCCATACCTCGAGCGCTTCCTCGTTACTATGTGATACAGGAAGCCAACTTTGCCAGTGAGGGTTTCAGTCAGACCTGGTTGCCACACTTGTGGCGTGTGAAAGCCACGCCCTTGGTCAATGCCCAGGAATATCAAGAGATACTCGACAAGCCATTTGTCAGCGAGCAGATCTGGGACAACGGCAATTTCTATCCGTCGGGCAGCATTGTCAATTCGGGCGATGTCTACTACCGCGCCATACAAAATGTTCCTCCCGGAACCGACATCGGCGACACCAATTATTGGGTAGAAGTTGATCCGCCCACCGAAGCCGATCGCGCATCAACAAGACCGCGAGATCTCGAAATCAACGATGCCATATTGTTACAGAGCGAAATTGAAGTTCCGCTGTCGGGCTACGACACCGTGAAGTTCTATATCTTCCCGACATTCGCAGATGGGCAGCCGGCACCGCCTGAATCGGTCACAGTCGACAGCACCAACGTGTTGTCCAGTCAGTCTATCAACACCAGTGATCAGGCTGTGTCGCCCACAGCCGATGGTTATACTCTGGGCTATCTCACTGGTGATGGTATCGCACCCAATGGGTTGCCAGTCACACCCGGTGTCAGCTTCCCAGGCAACCCCACCAATGGACAATACTGCCTGCGTCTGGACTACTTCCCCAATCGCTTGTTTAGATATGATGGTGCTGTCTGGGTCAAGATCGAAGACAAGGTACGTACAGATCTCACCAATGGTCCGCAAAACAAGACCCTGCGTTCGAGCTTTGTCAACAATTCGTCCACAGTACAAACCACAGATCGCGGAGATATCCCAAGTCGTCAGAGTCTCAGCGAAATTCTCAAACCCAGAGCCGACAACGGAGGCTAATAAGTGCAATCCTTCTTTTATGACGAACAGGTACGCCGGTTCCTACTACAGTTTACACGTATCTTCAGCTTGTTTGAAGTCGAGTATGGCCGTGACGAACAAGGCAATCCCACTTTGATACGTGTGCCTGTGCGTTATGGTGATGCATCGCGTCAGGCTCAAACTATTATACAAAACAACTCAGCCAGTTTCTTGCCATCAACTCCGCTGATGACTTTTTACATCACTGGCATGGATTATGATCGTGCTCGATTGCAAGAGCCTTACTTTGTCAGCAAGATTAACGTGCGCCAACGCACCTATGATCCTGGCACTGAAACATACGAAACCACACAAGGCAATGCATTTACCATCGAGCGGCTCATGCCGGTACCTTACAAGATGTCCATCAGCTTGGATATTTGGACGTCAAACACCAATCAAAAGTTTCAGATATTTGAGCAGATTTCCACCTTGTTCAACCCTGCGTTGGAAATACAGAGTACCGACAACTACATTGACTGGACCAGTCTCAGTGTGGTCAATTTAGATCAAGTGTTATGGAGCAGTCGTTCTATTCCCGTGGGCACCGAAGATCCCATTGATATCATGACCATGCGTTTTAGTCTGCCCATCTGGATTAGTGCGCCAGCCAAGGTCAAGAAGCTGGGCGTGGTGGAAAAAATCATCGCTTCGGTCTACGATGCGCAGGGCGATCTCAAGAACGCCATCTATGACAATGACTTGCTGTTGGGCACTCGACAAAAAATCACACCTTATGGATACCAAGTGCTGTTGATTGGGAACAAATTGCAGTGTCTGCGACAATCCACTGTGGTCAATCCCACAAACAACAACACCGACCCGCAGCAGGCCGTGGTGGCTGAAAACTTGCAGTGGTCTGCTGTGGCCGGCATGTATGGTGTTTTGCGCCCTGGCATCAGTCAAGTACGACTTCAGCACCCCACGGCCGACTACGAAGTCATTGGTTATGTGAGTTTTGATCCCACAGATGACAGATTTATGTTGTTTGATGTTGACACTGATACTGTGCCGCAGAATACTCTGCCGCCAGTTGATGCTGTGATTGATCCATTGAAGGTTGGTCCCAACGCCGGGCTGCCTGGTCCGGCCACGGGTCAAAGATATCTAATACTGGAGGGTCTGGGCGATCCCACTGTAAACAATCCCACAGCTGCCTGGGGAGGACTTGACGCTCTGGCCAATGATATCATAGAATATGATGGTGTTGAATGGTATGTGGCTTTTGAAAGTCAGTATGCTGTCAACCAACAGTTTGTCACCAACATCACCACAGGCCTTCAATATCGCTGGACTGGTAGTGAAACTGGTGCCATCTGGATCAAGAGCTACGAAGGTTTATACCCAGGCGGTGATTGGAGTTTGGTACTGTGAGCGCAGTCGGAGTTTGGTTTTATTGCACCACCACTGATCGATATCTCTATCTAATGCGTAACGATCAGCGACATCCCGAGACCTGGGGTCTGCCAGGCGGCAAAATTGAGGCTGGTGAAAGCCTTGGTGAAGCCATTGTAAGAGAGTGCGAAGAAGAACTTGGGTTTGTGCCCGACTATGTGAGCCTGGTGCCGCTGGAAAAATTCACATCTGTTGATGGCAAATTTGTCTACCACACTTTTTTTGCCTGCGTGGCCGACGAATTCAAGCCCACACTCAATGACGAACACATTGGTTATGCTTGGATCAATGCCGGAGTCTGGCCCAAGCCCATGCATCCTGGATTATGGAATACTGTGACGTTTGATGCTATTCAGAGCAAAATAGATGTCATAAGAAGTCGCGTCAAGACGTCTATCACAAACGTCCAACAACAACCTCAATAACACCTTCTTGTCCGTCAAAGCTTTGCAAAGCTTTGCCAATCACAGCGCCAACTGCTGGAGATTTTTCTGCTCTAGCAAATCCAGCACCGGCACTGACCATCATGTCGCCTTTGGACACTGGGCCGCGGACTTTGGTTGGAACTCGTCCGGCAAGAGTCAATGGCAGTACATGCACACCCGTCTGCCCTGAGTTCATGACATAACTGGGATTGCTGGAAATCACACCTGCCACTCGGCTGTCGCCGTCGTCATTGGCCACAGTTATTTCTTTCTCGCCACCAAACACAACCACGGTTCCTGGTTCATACCCAGCATCGGCCTCGTACATTTCGGCCAAGTCAGCGTATTGTGCTGATGTTGCCTTGGCGAACACTGTGTTGAAATATCCAGTTGCACTGCCAATGTTGCCTACACCGTTGGCCTGACCGTTGCGCAGATCTTTGTTTAACACAATCACGCCTGATCCGTTGGGACTCAACGTGATGTTGCCGTTGGCAGCGGTATTGAGCTCCATTGCACCAGTGTCAAAAATACCGCCAGTGATGTTGAGATTGGCCCCGTTGACATTGCCTGTGGCATTCACGATGCCAGCAGTGGTCAAATTGCCGCCAGCTACGTTTCCTGTGGCATCAACGCGACCAGCAGTGGTGACATTGCCGCCTGCCACGTTCCCTGTGGCTGTGATTGTTGTGGTTGCACTGACCAATCCAGTCACTGCAACGCCGCTGGAATAGATAGTGGCAATGGTACTGCCGCCCACGTTGGCTCGAACGTTGCCGTTTGTAGAAACAAAATTCACCGCGGAAGTTCCGCTGGAAATAGCATTTATAGATATAGATGATAGTTGTGATCCAACGTAGGCCACAGTGGCAATATTAGAGCCACCAGCAGTTGAACCATCGTGTACTCGTAGAGTATTGTTGGTGGTGTCAACTGTGACTTCACCCACAACGCCGGTAAAAACGTCGTTTTGTGCCTGCGTTCCTCTACGCCATTGTATTTGAACTGCCATTAGTGTTCTCCGTTAGAAATATTTATCATCAACTTGCTATAAATCTGTAAACAGCACCATTTTGCCGTATGGCGTAACAGTACGTTGAACCATCGCTTACTGTGGAATAGATGTCTGAAAAAGCTGAAATCAGCGAGGGTGCTGTGCCCGATCTATTAACATTCCAAAGCCCGGTATTCATGGGTACCACGATTTTTCCCTGAGGAGATATGGCCCCGTTACCAACCCATACTGTGCCCATGCCCGTGACATTGGCGCTGGTGTAGGATGTGCTGGGATATGTGGCATATATGATGCCGAATGTTCCCGAACCTTCTGGACCACCGATGATGGCATTTACGCCCGTCGATCGGTTGCTGGCACAGTTGTTTTGATTTCCCGTGAGTGCAATCGGGCCCGTGGCGCTGCCGCCTGTGTTGGTTGCTACCCAAGCCGATGCCGGTGAGCTCGAGCTTCCCTGGCCGGCATGAGTAAATCGATTACCGCCGTTGTCGGTCAAAGCTGCTGTGGCCATGACAAATCCAAAAGGTCGTGTGGTTGCAGTAGCAGATACCCAATTGTCTGACGTAACTACGTTCTGGTCATATCCAGCACACACCCCATATGTGCCATCGCTGCTGATATTGTAAAAGTTATTCTGACCACCGCTGGTGGTCAATATGGTGCTGAATGAATCACCACTGTTGGTGCTGCGATAAAAATACCCACGATGCTGTACTATCACCGTGGTGCTGGTCAGTGCCAATATTGAAAATCCATAACTGCTGCCCCCGCCAGTTACTGATGCACCTTGTGTCCAGCTGGCTCCACCGTTGGTGCTGCGATAAACCGTACCGGTTCCGTTGGGCTCTGAAGTTTGTAACATGGCATAGAGAGTGCCACCGGCAAAACTCAACCACCAATAGCCCCCACTTACACCCACATTTCCTCGAAGAGTAAAGGCTCCGCTGGAAGAAGAACCAAAAATATAAGAATTAAGAAGCATGCCAGACATAATCTTAATCCTTAAAGGTTGGCACGTCGATAGTATAAAACAACTTTTAGGCCAGCAGCATTGGTGCCGGCACTGTCAATGTCAATTGTAATTTGCGCATCATCAGCAATGCTTGTGGTACTCAAAACTGGTGCTGCTGATGCCGTTGTACTGGTGGTTTGATTGGCGTTGATAGTAATACCAGTTGATAAAATACTATTGCCGCTGGCATTGATATCAACTGCCACGTTGCCTGAACTTGATGCTGTGGTCAACGATGCACGCGGTACCTGTGGCAGAGTCATGGCAAAGGGTGCGCGGAATGTGACTTTTGCAGCACCGGTTGTCAACGCTGTGGTCTCATCACTGACTGCAATTATCATGAACGTATTGGCTGATTGCAGCACCGAGCCGTCGGTGAATGTGATCCCCCGATTGTCTTTAAAGGTCACATTGGCAACTAGATTACCGTTAATTGATGTGTTGCCATTCATCACCATGGCATTTGACACAGTGACATTGCCAGTCAACGCAGTATTTCCAGCAATGTTGGCATTGCCAGACAGCGTCAATGTTGTGGCAGTGATGTCAGGCGGCAGAGACAGGGTGTTGCCTGTGGCCGTGAGGGTCGCGTCACCAATCTGCACTGTGGCTGGCAACACAATGTTTGATCCTGACGCTGATATCTGCGCACTGCCGATATACATGGTGTTACCGGACAAATACAAATCACGCCATTGCAACATTGAGGAGCCGAGATCGTACACAGCGTTGCCTGCTGGAACCAAGTTGCCGGTGATGTTGCCGGTTATAGTTATGTTGTTGAGTGGGGGTAAGACAAAATTTCCACTGACTGTTAAATCACCATCAATTTGAACCGACGATTCAAATGTGGCCGACGATGCGATGACTGCTGTGTTTTGTACGTACAGGCCATTGGCTTGTATCGCTGCAAACGTGTCAGCAACATCACCAAGATTGTATTGCTCTGTAACCGATGCAGTGACCAATCCAAGATCTTCAGAATAGGTCAAAGTTGCATCAGTTACCAATCCAAAATTTTCATTCTGCTGCCAGAACCCCAGTGCGGCGTCAGCAAACTGCACTGTGTTGTTGCCGGTATAGGTATAAATTACCAGGTTTCCGGTGGCACCGGTATAGATACTTTCTAGATTTAATGTGGTGGCACCACTAGCGGTGATGTTGCTTTGTCCTGCCACAGAAATGATATTGAATGCGTCTGATGTGAGTCCGGTGAGTTGACTACCATTACCAATGAAGAAGTTGCCTTGAACATTGCCAGTTGTGACAAAACCGCCGGAGTAAAAAGTTCCTACTGTGTTTCCGGCTACACCCACTGTGACGTTACTACTACCAGCCACTGTGACATTTGATGTGCCGTTGATGATTTGAGCGCCGGCCGATGCAATAATACCAGTGAGCTGGCTTCCGTTACCAACAAAATAATTGCCTTGTATATTACCAGTGGCTGTGATTGACCCCGAGGTGCCTAGATTGCCAACATTGGCATTTCCAGCAATGACTAAATTTCCGCCAGTGATGTTGCCCGATACATTGGCAAACTTTAAACTGGCAATGGTTTGAACTGCGTTGCTGCTGTCTTTGAAGAACAAGTTGCCATCGGTATAGTTGATGGCAAGCTCGCCGTATTCTAGGTCCCCAGCAGACGGTACGGCGTTTGCAACTGCATTACGCTTGAGCTTTATGCGATTGGTCATCGCTAGTATGTACCACCGTCAATAGTGTCATTTGCATTTAGTACAGTGACACCCCCTTTGAATACATCACCAGCGTAGACATTTCCAACTACCCCAACACCGCCCGCCACTTGCAATGCGCCCGACGTGGTGCTGGTTGCTGCTGTTGTGGCTGTGATATTGGCCAAAGTGGTTACAATGATTGTAGCAACGTTGGCAGTACCTGAAGTAGTTAGGTTACCACCGGTGATGTTGCCGGTCACTGAAGCCAAACCAGAAGTGATCAGATTACCACCAGTGATGTTACCGGTGGCAATGACTTGGGCACCGGTATTCAAGTTACCACCGGTGACATTACCGGTGGCTGTAATAGGTCCAGATGTAGTCCAAGTACCGTTTGAATCAATATTGGTGACAAACAATCTAGAGTTGGCAAATTGCCAGAACAAGTCTGGGCCGCCAACCAATTGACCACCAGTGCTGGCAATAGCAATCTGCCCAGTGGCCAAAGAAGTCACTGATACGTTGGGTGCTGCGACATTTCCTGTGACATTGAGATTTGACACCACGTTGCCGGTCAAACTCAAACCAGTGGCGTTTAGATTGCCGCCGGTGATGTTGCCAGTGGCACTGACTATGCCAACAGTGATTAGGTTGCCGCCGGTGATGTTGCCTGTGGCTGCGACCTGTCCAGTTGTGGTGACGTTGCCGCCAGCTACGTTTCCTGTGGCGTCGACACGACCGGTTGTTGTTAGGTTACCACCTGACACATTGCCGGTGGCCGATACAATACCGGTCGCGATGACATTGCCACCAGAAACGTTGGCGGTCGCTACTAAGTTTCCGCCCGAAACGTTGCCGGTTACCGACAAGCTGGTACCTGTTGCAGCACCAATATTGGGTGTTGTCAACACAGCACCAGGTTTGACTACAATGTTGCCACTGCCGTCAAATGCTGTGCTGATATCATCAACCTTGGCTGAAAATACTGTACCGGTAAGGTCAATACCAGCAGCAGTATTAGCCGTGTAGACTTGACTGGCCGAAAACTGTGTAAATGTCAGGTTGTTGTAGCCAATGATGAATGTGCCCGTGGGCGCTGTCATCACATAACTTTCACCAGCACCTGTGTTGCCAGCCTGTACATAGAAGTAGTCACCAGCATCAAGCTGTGTAGTGCTCTTGGGACCGTATGTGTTGGTATCTGAGGAACGTGTGAGTATCCAGGGTGCGCTGACGTTACCAGTTTGAGTAACTACGTACACACCGTTTTCATATGCCGGAGTCTGATTGTAGACCAGGATACGCTGACTGACTGTTGGCTGTACACCATCTACTGTGAGCTGTCCGTTGGTGTTGGCTGTGAGTGTGGCACCCACACCCGAATTGATACGGACTGCTTGTGTAAGACCCGAAGCATTGGAGATGTTGCTGACCGGAGCACCATCATAGGCAGTGCTTAGAACAGCAGCAGATGTATTGGGCGCTGATACCACAAAATAAGCAGTATTGGCTACAATACCCGAGAACGAACTTGTAAACCAGAGCTGATCGTTGACCTGAGGATTGACGGCTGACGAGAATACCACAGTGTTGCCTGCAATGGTGTCAGTCACTGTTGCAGTGGTACCACCCTGAGCGTATGTGGCTGCTGGCAGAGCAATTGGTGCTTCCACGTACACCGGAGTGTGAATTGTAATGCCGGTTGACACTGCATCGTCAACATACTGTTTTGTAGCAGCATCATAAGCAGCCACAGGATCAGCTAGATTGTTGATCCACTGACTGTTCATTATGATGTTGCCAGTGCCGTCCCACTGCAAGGCACCGCCTGCAGAATTCAATATCAAGTCACCCGAACTGGTGGTAACAGTAGATGTAACTATATTGGGTGCAATTATGTTGCCGCTGGCTTGAACCACACCTGCGGTGGTTATGTTGCCGCCCGACACATTACCAATTGCGTCAACTCGTCCAGTTGTTGTTAGGTTACCACCCGATACATTGCCGGTGGCTGCAACCAATCCAGCCGTGTTTAAATTTCCTGCGCTGGCATTGCCAGTGACACTTAATGTTGTGGCAACTGTGGCAGCACCAGTGACTGCCAGCGTTCCAATATTAGCTGTGCCACTTGTTGTTAAGTTTCCACCAGTGATGTTGCCAGTGGCATCTACTTGTCCAGCAGTGGTAATGTTACCACCTGTGACGTTGCCAGTGGCAGTGACTGTGGTTCCCGCAGATATTGCTGATACCGCAATGACATTACCACCTGTGACGTTGCCAGTGGCAGTGACTGTGGTTCCCGCAGATATTGCTGATACCGCAATGACATTACCACCTGTGATGTTGCCAGTGGCATCGACACGACCTGCTG
>JACCDP010880663.1_pt1 | contig 81941 bp, 69 predicted proteins | sample 7445841 | NCBI WGS metagenome assembly JACCDP01 (sample SAMN15323441, study PRJNA562643) | freshwater metagenome | isolation source: river surface water | place: USA:Blue River Watershed | collected 2017-08-17 | reverse complement strand
CCTAAGAGACAATTAATTGTTCAAACAGGTATGGGTGGTATGAGATTAGTAAACGAAGCTATTAAGCGTGAGGCAGTAAACTCTGGTCTTGTGGCTGTTACTGGTTCTTCTAACACAGGTATTGGTAATGCAATCAATGGAACAAGTGCAATGGACTTGAACTTTGGATTTGCTTTCACTAGCTATGTGATTCCTTTCTTAGCAAATGTTAAGTTTGTGTTGAACCCAGCTTTTGATAACTTACATACCAATGATATTGAAAACCCAATCATCGATGGTAATCCTTTATCTTCTTATAGCTTTATCATTTTCGATATCACTGATACAGGAAATGACAACATCTTTATGTTGAAGTTATCTTGGGATAATCAATTAAAATGGTGGTATCAAAACGGTACTATGGATTACATGGGCCGTACACAAGGTTTTGCTTCAGTTGGTCAGTTTAATGGATACCGTGTTTATATGACACAGACCATGCCGGCTATCTGGGTGAAAGATCCTACCAAAGTATTGAAGATTGTAATGAGAAACCCAATTACAGGTGGATCATTCTAACCATTAGCACTACGCGGGTAGACCCTCCCAACTACCCGCTACAGAGTGCCATCGCCTAGATGATGCTTTAAGCATGTAGGATTATAACCTGATCTAGGCTCAAATGTCAGACAAATAAACCACCAAAAACCAACAAAAATGAGTAAAACAAACATGACAATGGTAGAAATACCAACATTATCTGAAAAAGGTAAAATCACAATTAAGCCGTTCTTTGATCCTAATGTGGACAACCTAGGATTGCAAAACTATGGAATATCCCTTTTTGATGGAGTATTTCATGAAGAGCAATTAGCTTGTGTAGAAAACAATGGAGTTATAAGATACATTACTGGTCTTAATCCATTTGCTCCAGATGTTAAACTAATTCAAGATCCTGAAAAAAGGGAAGCTAGAATTAGTGAGATTAACAAAGTTGTAGCTAAACTGGAAGCAGAATTAGCAACAAATATTTTGGATCCTAAAGATCCAGATTTTTGGAACAAAGTAAAATTGTTATCTCCAAGTAATGAAAAATTCTGGAGTAGAATTACTGTAAGATGTGGTAATCAACCTGTGCCTCTAGATCCTGAAGCTAATGCTTATGATTTAATTAAGTTATATGCCATTGAAGCCGGAGGATTTTCTATTGTAGCTAAAAGCTATGAAGATGCTAGAAGTAGAGCCGTATCACCTAAGTTTTATTTAGATAAAGCAATTACAACAATTGCTACTAAAACAGAAGTTAAAAAACTTAGAAACAAAGCATTGTCTGAGCTTGAAGCAATCTTTAAAAAGAATCCAAGCAAGCTTATGTATATTGCAAAAGTTGTTGATGGCAACAGTGCTCAATATAAAAAATCTACACCTTTAGATGTTATCTATGACAACATGGATAAATATATAACAGGTGAAGGTGTTGAGACTAATTTAAGAAGAGCAGCTGAAACTTTCTTAGAAGCTTGTGAACAAGATGTTGAAAGTCTTAAGTTAAGAGCTTTGGTTAAAGATGCTAACTTCTATAAATTAATAGCCACAAAATCAGATGGTATGATTTATCATATGGCATCACAATCAATGATGGGTCGTAATTCATCAGAGTGTATTGAGTATTTAAAGAATCCTTTGAATGATAAGATCCTTGGAGAATTATTATCAAAAATAGAAAGTTATTGGAAAAAATAAAAAACAAAAACCATGGCAAAAAATGAATACCCAGAAGTAGTAAAAAATCCTACACAATACAAAGGTGGGATGAATTCTTATCCAGAAGTAGTTAAGAATCCTACTCGCTACACCGGCGGTAAAAATACTTACCCTACTGTAGTAACTAGTCCAACCCAATACAAAGGTGGAAAAAATCCTTCAGTAACTGTTAATCCTAAATCTGTTTAATCATGAAAAAAGCAGTTAAAAAGAATGCTACAGCTACAGTTGTAAAAAAACCAACAGGGAAAGTTGGTGGTACAAGTACACCTCCTAAAGGTGCAGTGCCTAAAAAAAAGATGGGCGGTAAAGCTTGTTAAACAATGGCTAAGAAAGGTCTATATGATAATATTCACGCTAAGAGAGCTCGCATAGCTGCGGGCTCCGGCGAGAAGATGCGTAAGCCAGGTAGCAAGGGAGCTCCTAGTAAAAAAGATTTTATTAATTCTGCTAAAACAGCTAAGAAAAAATAACCAACATGGCAACTAAAAAAACACAGATAAATTCTGATAGACAATGGGAAATTGAAGATGCGATAAGAACTCTTCAAAGAGCTGACAAAATTCGTAGCGATTCAAAGCTTATGAGCGATGTTAAAACATCTATGAAATCTTTAAATGAAATGATGTTTGGTGGATCAATAAAAGCTTCAGCTAAAAAAACAACTTCAAAAAAGAAGTAATGGCTAACAAAGTTAAAGTATCAGCTGGAGGGGAAAAACATGTAGTATATAAAAAAACTACAAAACAAGGTAAAGGTAAACCAGGAAATATAATGGTTAATCACCCTACTAAAGATAAAGGTCAATGGGATACCATAGATCTTACTAAAAAAGCTGGTGCTAAAACTGTAGCTCAAGGAGTAGCTGCTACTAAAAAATGGCATAGAGAAAATCCTTACCCAAAACCTAAAAAGAAAAAATAATATGGCAAAGTCTCCAGCATGGCAAAGGAAAGCAGGTAAGTCACCAAGCGGTGGACTTAATGCTAAAGGTAGAGCTTCTTATAATAGAGAAACTGGTGGAAACTTAAAAGCTCCACAACCTGAAGGAGGGCCTAGAAAAAAATCTTTTTGTGCTAGAATGGAAGGGATGAAGAAGAAATTAACTAGTGCTAAAACAGCCAGAGATCCAGATAGTAGAATTAATAAATCACTTAGAAAGTGGAAATGTTAAAACATGGCAGCAAAAAAAGGAATGGGCTTTAAAGCAGCTCAAAAAAGTATTGCAAAAAAATCAGGTGTTAGTATGAAAGCAGCAGGAGCTATCTTAGCTTCTTCTACTAGAAAAGCTTCACCAGCAGCTAAGAAAGCTAACCCAAATTTGAAAAAAGTTAAAGGATAATGAACAATCAAACCATATATCTTAAAATAAAACAAAGGCTTAATAAGCTTGCTAGTAATGACTATGATAATATAGAATGTTGGCAAGTTGTTGAAGCTTTTAATAAGGGTATGGTTGAGTGGTGTCGCCGCAACTTGCATGGTATTAACCAGAAGCAAGAAGGTGATGAGCAATCCAAAAGAAGAATTGATGATTTGCAAAAGCTAATGGTTACAGAAACTATAACCATGAGTAACAAACAATTGTATTATGAATCATCAGTTTTACCAACAAATTATTTAGAATGGAAAAGAGTATCTGCTAAATCTAAAAATAATTGTTGTGAAGATCCTCGCCGGATGGTTATCTACTTGGCAGAAGAAGCTAATGTGGATGAACTACTCAGGGATAAGAACAAACAACCAAGCTTTGAATGGGCAGAAACTTTTGTAACATTAATTGATAATAAATTTAGAATATACACTGACAACAAGTTTGAAGTTCAAGATGTTGTCTTAACATATTATAGACAACCTGTAAGAATACAAATACTAAACTGTGTAGATCCTTATACACAATTAGCATCTACTCAAGAAGTAGAATGCGAGTTTAAAGATGACTTAGTAGAGTTATTTGTAGATGAGGCTGTTAAAATTTTAGCTGGTGATATTGAATCAATGAATCAATATACTAGAGCTCAACAATCAGTAGAAGGAAATAACTAATTTATATAATGGAAAAGCCAAGATTATTACAAAGAACAAATGCAGAATACAGTGCCCCTGCTAGTGGTGGATTAGATACTATGGTAAGTGCTTGCGTATCTGAGCTTATGAATGCAGCAACATCTATTCATAAGTTACACCTCAAAGTAACTGGTGCAGGATCATATGCTGCACACAAAGCTTTGAATGAATTATATGATGCTTTACCAGGACATGCTGATGATTTAGCAGAAGCATTTCAAGGAGCTTCAGAAAAGTTATTGGAATACAAAGATGTAGCTCCAAGACAATTAGGATCAGTAGCTGATGCTATTGCTTATCTTAGAGAGATGACTCAGATGGTATCTAACTTACAAGCTAAGATGCCTTATAGTGAAATAGTAAATGACCTAGATACTATTAAGAGCACTATAAATTCTGGTAAGTATAAGTTACTTTTCTTAAAATAAATTTGCATTTTTTTATTTATAATATTATTTTTAGACATTATTTATTTATAAACCCAAAAACAAAAAACAATGGCTTATTTTAATCACGCGTTTACAAAACGCTTCTTGGCCAACGGGCCAACACTTTCACCAGTAGGTCCTAATGCTAATAATCCAGCTACAGATGGCGGATTTATTTTAACAGCAGGTGTTCCTTCTAGCTATATTGCTACAATGGGATATCCTACACCAAGCGGATCTTATCAAGGTTACATCGGGATAATTAATCCTAAAACTTATGTTACAAACAATAATGATGCTTCTTGCCCTTTTATGATTGCAGGATCTTCTCTTTTAAGAAGAGATAAGATCGGTCCTTTTCATGGCGGATACCAAGAGTCTAACAAATCTAAGGTAATCAATCCTAAATATGTTAGTCAAGTTTATGGTGTAGAAGCATGTACTCCTCAGCAAGCAGTTGTTTCTGTTGGAAACACTCCTTACACTGATGATCAAGCTGTTACAGCAGTTTTAACCAATGTTGGTGGAAATTTATTAGATGGTTCCTATAATGATGTAGCTTTAAATGGCGGATCAGGTTCAGGTGCTACTGGTAACTTTATAGTATCTGGTAATGTAGTTGTTTCATTTACATTAGTAGATGAAGGAACAGGTTATTCTAATGGTGATGTTTTAACAGCTAGTTTATCAGGCATTGGTGGTGATATTATTACTGAATTGCCTCAAGTAGAAATTACTGTTGCAGGTCAAGCTGCAGGTTGTTGCTACCAATTTTTATGTGGTGAAACATATTACTTAAGAATTGATGTTAAAGGTTCTCCTGCTTTGCGTTACTTAAATCACAACGCTTACCAAACACTTGATGCTTACACAGGATGTTGCGAAGGTCCTACTCCAACTCCAGTAGATTCTACTTTAGTGTTTATTAAGTGGGCTGAGAGATTAAAAGAAAATCAATATATCAATCCATTCATCTTCCCAGTTGTTTATGATCAGGATGGTAATGCTTGGTATGCTCCAGGAACTACTGAAGATCCATTAGGGGCATCTGTATCTGCATCACAATGGTGGTCTAACTACGTAACTCCAGGGTACCAAGAAGATAAATGTGGCGGTTTAAGATTATTTGGAGCATATGTTGAAACTAAGTTCTTAACATGTTCTTTCCAAATCACTGATTTCTTCGAAAAAGAACCAGTTAAAATCTTAGCATCAATGGTTGATTACACTGGAGATCCTTGTACTTTTGAAGGAATCTGTGTAGTAACTGAGTGTCCTGCTTTGATGGGTAATGGATTTGGTGAGCAAGTATTACGTGATGTAATCTTAGCACAATCTTACTTACAAAACTATGTGCACAGTGATATTCGTATCAGGGAGATTACTCAAGGTAATGATATCTTGGATGCTGTAGATCGTAACTTCTTGTATACTCGTTACTATATCTTACATAATGTACCTCGTTTCAACAACCCAACTGGTGTGTTTGATAATGATCAATACTTAGTAGAGATTATTACTAGTAATAGAATAACAGCTTTAGAAGATTTTCTTGGAAAATTAACTGATAATTCTACCAATGAATGTGAAGATTTTGTAGTATATTCTTGCAACCCTTGCGATATTATCCCTACAAATCCTAATCTTTAATTAATTAATTGTTAAACAATAAAAAGGAGAGTAGAGTGTAGACTCTTCTCTCCTTTTTTGTTTATATTAGCAGAAAAAAATATGGCAAGACACGTATTAAGTTTAGAGGTGCCGGATACTATGAATAAAAGTATTCTGCGTATTATGGATACTAGCATCTATGCACCAAACTTAGATGTTAAGTGCCAATTATTGCAAGTTACCCTACCAGGATTTGCAGTTCCAGAAAATTTTGAATACCCTCAAATAGAGGAAGGATTTGCTTTAAATTTAACAGCTTGTGATTTTGGTGTTCAAACTACAGAGTGTGGAACTAATTACTGGGATTTATCTGATGGAATCTATATTATAAAATATAGTGTTTCACCAAATGAATTAGTATATGTTGAATATAATCACTTGAGAATTACGCAAGCTCTTTGGAGATATAATAATTTACTATGTGAGATGGATTATCCTTCTTGTGAGCCATCTGCAGAGATGAAAGATAAATTGAATAAGTTAAGATTAATAAAAACTTATCTTGATGCGGCTAAAGCCAAAGTAGAATATTGTCATCAACCTGATAGAGGAATGATGCTTTATAACTACGCAATCAAGATGTTAGATAAATTAGATTGTAAATCGTGTTAAACCTTAAAAACCAACCAATATGATTTGTAACAATTGTAGAATGAAAATGGGCTGCGGCTGTAATAAGAGAACAGCTTCAGACGGAAAAAGCTGTTGTGCATCTTGCATTAATGCTTATGAATTACAACTTAAAGTGCTTAAAAATACTAATCCTAATCTACCAGGAAATAATACAATAGCACCATCTAATGTATCATCAAGCGGTAGTATTTTTAAAAAATAAAGATTAATGGCTAATTTCTTTTATAAAGTAACATTTGTATCTTGTTGTGATGGAGCTGTTATAGAATATCAAATACAAACAAGTCAAGTTAATAGCTACCTAACTATAGGTAATACATATCTTTATAATGGAGCAAACCCTTTTTTAATTAGTGGGCAATGTTATACTTACACAGTAAATACCGATACACTAGTTAATGGTTATAATGTTGTTCCTCCTATTGAAGATTTTACTTTACAAGATAATTGCCAAGATCCTGATTGTCAAACTTGTGGTGGAGGTTGTGCATGTCCAGAAGGATATGAACCATCTGAAGATGGAACAACTTGTATAAAAACAGAATTTATATCTGCTATATCACCATCTTCTCCGTTGTTTTGTGGTAATAATGTAAATTATGATCCTCAATATGGTATTGTAAACTATGGTTCTTTAAACAACTATGTTTGGCCTCTTATAACAGTTCCTCAAAGTTCTATTCCAGCTAGTTTAACAAATATGACTACTATTCCTACATCGGGTAGTAATCCTCTAACTGGAGATAGTTGGACAAATATTAATCCTCCTCCTCAAGGCGGTGGACAACATAGTGCTATTACAACTCCTAATTTTATAAGACCTTATCCTAATCCTAATCCTTTAGGATTACCTATTAATAGTTCAAGTCCATCAACAACTGCTAGTTATCCTTATCCTTTATATCAAAGTACAATAACATCTGGTACACTTAATTATGGTCAAGGTGCTGAGGTTAGTCCTTCTGATTATCTTCAAATTATTCCTTTTCCTACTATTCCTGCAAATTTTTTTACAGGATATGAGCTTAATAATGGAGTTTGGAACTATAACATAGGAATACCTGTTGAATATCAGTGGGCTGGATTTACAGCTTGTTTGCAACCTGAAGTAGAAAGTACATATGTAATAACTATTGTTGGTAACAATGGTTTAAGAATATTTGTAGATGATGTTCTTGCTGTAGAAATGCTTAATGGAGATGGAGCTACACAAGCTTTATTTTTTGTTAATCTTTTTGAAATTACTTTACCGGCAGGATACCATTCTGTTAGAGTAGAATGTTTTAATTATGCGGCAAGTGGTGGATTAGCTTGTGATATTTTAGAATGTTCATATTCTCAATTTACAGCAATAACTACCTTAGCTGAAATAGAATCATATAGAAGATTTTCTACATTGTGGAAAAGAGCTAGACCTATGACTCTTATTGCTACAGGTACAGATACTGTAACAATAAGTGGAGGTCCTACATCTAGTTCTTATGATTTACAAGGATTCTTTGACTCACCCGGTTTTCCAGCAAACGCTTTTATAGTAGAAGTAATAGATTCTGTAACTTATAGATTTGATCAAAATATTCCAGCAGGTTCATATACTGGAAACTTAAGATTTTTATTTACTGCAGCTAGTAATCCTATACATGCTTTTTCTTGTCCTGATGGATACATGTTAACTACTTGTGATGGATTAGCTTGTATTAAAACATTAGAAGCGCCTTGTCAAGAGTATTCTTATTATACTCTTAATGATTGTTGTACAAATCTTCCATATGAGATTGAGGGAGAACCGCTTGTCTTAAGATTTGATGGTGTTTGTTATGATATTGGATTATGTCCAGAAGATTTGATAAATCTTGTGATAACAAGTATATCTAATGAATCTGGTATAGATATAACAGGATGTTTAAAGTTAGTAGAGATAACAGATAATATACCTGAACAAACTACTAATTTTTCTACTATTATACAAGAAGTAGAAACCGTTGCTACTTGCGCGGATTGTGTTGTAAATTACAGATTAGTATTTTGTGATCCAACTATTCCTTCTATTGATACATTTACAGATTTATCAACAGTTGTTGGTCAAAATATTCTTATAGAAGTTAATGGTATACAAAGATGTGCTACTGTTGAACAAACTAATAATTGTGATAATCTAGTAGAAGTAATTACTCAATTAGAAACATGCAGCTGTGAAAAATGTTATATTCTTACTAATTGTATAATAGAAGGTGTGCCTCCAATCATTGTTACAAATGATTTGGCACAATATGTAGGAGATACAATTTACTTGTGTGCAGATAACTTTCCGAGTAATCCAACACCTCCAGCAGACCCTGGTGTTCCCTTCTCTATTCCGGGAGATAGTCCAATATATAAAGGTAAACTAATAAACTGTTGTGATTCAACAGATATTAGATATGTAACTAATAATTTTCAAGGATACTTGTCAGTAGGTGTACTTGTTATACCTAATATAGATAGCCCATCAGGTGGTTCTACAAAATGTTGGATTTATGAAAAAACTGATGAGCAAAGTCAACCTTATTATTTTGCGGATTTAACAGGAGCTAAATACTATCAAAATTGCACAGTTTGTAATCAGCAAAATCCTTGTACTATTTATCCTGAAATAGGAGAATGTTATTGCTATGAAGTACAAGAATCAGAAACTTGTGATGGTGCTTTAACATTAACCTTACCAGCAATAATAGAATCTTTTGATGATTGTTTAGAGTGTAAAACTCAAAAAATACCAGAGTGCTATTTAATAGTTGATTGTGAAGATAATCAAAACACTTTACTAATTCAAAATGATTTATCTGCTTATGTAGGTAAAGTAATTAAGATACAATATTGTGATACTTGTTGGACAGTTTTACCTCCTATACAAAATTGTAATGGTTCAATACAAACAACAATTGTTGCTTCTTTTGATACTTGTGTAGAATGTTTACCTCCTACTCCAGAACCTGAATCTAAGTTAATTCCTAGAAGAATACCTCCAGGATATACAACACCCGGATGTCCTCCAGAGTATACTGAGAAAGTAAACTGTGCTTTTGCTAAACAAGCTTTAGATAAGATGTCTTCTATTAGATATGGTATTAATAGTTGTTGTGAAGAAGACTTTGATTCTCAAGATATTAAAAAAAGATTATTAGATTTAAAAGCTATTAACACAGCTACATCAGAGTTGTTACCTTTAATTTGTAAATGTTATAGATTACAAGTAACATCGGGTAATGTAGAATTTAAATATATTTCTTGCGATGGGCAATTAACTTATGTAACTTTGGGAGAAGATGAAGATTTGAGTTTACTAAAAGTGTGTGCTCAAACTTATCCTAGACCAGTTTGTCCAGAAGCAGGAGTTGTTTATAGCGTTATTGTTGAGAATAATTGTGTTAATGGAACTTGTTTATAATATTAAAATTTAAATAAAAGATGAAACCTTTAAATGCTGATAACCCATCTTGTAATCCAATATCATCAAATTGTGTGATATGGCAAGGTCCAGATATACCTTGTATTTCCTTATGTAAAGGGGATAGTATATCACTTGTTGTTTACAAGTTAGCTACAGAACTTTGTACTTTACTTGAGCAAACAAATGTTGATAATTATGATCTTGAATGTTTAAATACAGGTTGTGGTCCAAGCAATTTTCAACAATTAATACAAATATTAATTGATAAGATTTGTAATTGCTGTGATGGCGGAGTTACTCCGACTCCATCAACAACTAAAGAACTTGATGAAGAAATAGTTATTGCACCTTGTTTCCAATATACTAATGGAACAGGTGATCTTGTTACAACAATGACTGTTTTGGATTATATTCTTGCTATAGGAAATAAGGTGTGTAATTTAGTAAGTCAAATTACTACAATCAATTCTATATTAGCTCAATACAATATTAGAATTGAAGCATTAGAAAATGCGCCGCCTCCTACTTTTACATTACCATCTGTTCTACCAGGTTGTTTAATAAGTCCTAGTAATGTAGGTGTACCTATGAATATTGCTTTACAAGAGTTGATTACTCAATTCTGTTTATTGCAAGGTGCAACAGGTTTACCTATAGATATATTAAATTCAATTACTTTTCAGTGTCCTGATTTAACTAATCAGCCTCAGTTAAGTAACTCTGCTAGTTCTATGGGTAGCCTAGTAGGTTGGAATTCTACAGTAGAAAACTTATCTGATTCAATCACAAACATGTGGTTAACAATCTGTGATATAAGAGCTGCTGTGAATAATATTCAACAAACTTGTTGTCCTAGTGGATGTGAAGGTGTTAGTGTTATTCTAGATGGATATGTTACTGGTACTGATTTACACTTAGTAGTAACTGGATCTATTCCTTCAGGATTAGTTCAGTGTGCTCCTGGTACAACTACCTTTACTATATCTGATCAAAGCGGTAATACAATTACTAGAACTGGTGATGTAGTTACCAACTTAAATAATCCAACAGGATTAGTGTATAACTTAACAGGAACAGGTATTAATACTGCAGATAACTTAAATATTACAGCTACCTTATGTTTAAATAGTACATCTGGAGCAACTGTAACATGTCAAAGTATTCTACAAGTTACTGTGTTTAATAATGCTCTTTGTCCTACTTTAACACTTAGTCCAAGTAGTACATCAATAGGATACACTGGAACTATTGTAGCAGGAACAGCTACTTATGTTGTTCAATTGTGGGATGAGTTTGGTTTAGTATTGATTGCATCTAACACAGTTACTTTAACTGGTCCTACTACTTTATCAGGTTCATTTACAGGATTAACTCCAAATACAACCTATAGAGTAAGAGTATTAGTTATACCAGCTGCAGGTGAGCAATATAATTGTCCTCCTACTTTAGTAACAACTATACCATCATTGTGTTTAGCACCAATTAATGTATCATCAGAAATAATAATACCATAAAATGAGCTGTAAAACTTGTAAATGTAAAACAACACCATGCGGATGCGAGGATCAAGGTTTAACCACTCCTCCATCTTGTGGTAGTATAAATTGTCCTGAACCAGAACCTTGTGCAGAAATCTTTAGTGATTGTTGTATTGTTCATAGTGGGGATAGTTATGCTTATATAGATGCTGAGATTCCTACAGAGCAACCTCAAGGTAATGAAATAGCACCTCAGTCTATTGAACCACCTTCGGTAAAACCACCTTTTATTGTAAATCAAAATGAGAGACTTTGTGATTTTTTTCAAAGATATCTTGCTTATAATAATTGTGATAGTTTTACTAATGATCAAATTCCTTATGGTTTACATTCTAATATTATAGCTTCTACTAGTATAAATATTGGTTGGACAGCAGGAATAGCAGTTGAGAGTTATGATATCTACTATGCACCTGTTAGTACTGGTGTATTTGTAGCAGCTGGATCTGTTGGTCCAAGCACTACTCCTAATGCAACTATTACAGGCTTAACTCCTAACACAGAATATTATGTTTGTGTAAGAAGTTATATTGAAGGTGAACCTAGTTGTTTATCTGTTTCTCTAATAATAAAAACTAAATTATAAAATAATGATAGCCACACTTAGTATAACATTTACTCCACAAACTAGTATAAATCATAGAGTTTGTTGGAAAGAAACAACAGATAGTTTATATGATTGTTCTACCATTGCAACAAGTTGTATAGCAGGAATACCAAAAACAGTTACTATAAGTGTTACTGTTTTTAATGAATCATGTGATCCAATTGTTTATGAAGGATATGTTCAACCTGTTTGTGAACCAGAAGCATCTTTACTTGCTAGAACTTCTTTTCCAAATATAACTTTTACACCTGATAATCCTTGTTTATTCTGGCAAGCAACATGTGCTCCCGGAGTAGAAGAGGTTGATGTAATTGATCAAGGATCTGGTTATACTCCAGGTTCTACAATAAATCCTACAATAACAGGAGATGGCGCTGGAGCTGCTGCAACTTGTTATGTTACAGATGGAACACTTGCTGCAGGATTTCCTTTAACAATTACAAATCCGGGAAGCGGATATAATGATGGCTTTTACACTTTTGTACATGTTACAAATGTTTCTTCTTCGGGTGTTAATGGTAGATTAGAAGTTCAAGTTACAGGAGGAGTAGTTGTAAGCGCTGTTAGATATCAAAATAATGGTGGTACAGGATATGCTCCTGGCGATACTATAAGTATTGATAATACTACAGGTGGTATGGGTGGAGTAGGTTCTGGTGCAGTATTTACACTTGATGCTTCTACTGTTTTAAGTGGCACAATTGATTATTGTGATGTTACTGCTTCTGGTTCTGGTTATATTACAGTAGGTTATACTATTAGCGGTAATGCTATTTTAGATGTTGTATTAACAGATTGTGATGATACTTATGTATTTGGTGTAGATTGTGATGGTAACACAGTATTACCATATAGCACTGATCCTAGTGAAAAACTAATACCTGGACAAATAATTAATATGTGTCATTCCCAATCATTACCTGATCCTGTTCCAGATGTGAAGAATACTTGGTCAGTAGAACAAAGAGAAGATCTTTGCTGTTATGATTGTGAACAAGTTAATTTAACACTTGCGTTAGGAAATTATGGAACATATAACTATTCTTATATTCGTTGTTCAGATTTACAAACAGTGCAAGATTCTTTAATATATGTAGGAGGAGAAGTACCTGGTCCAATACCTATTGAGATTGTGTGTTATGTTAAAGGAAGCTTACTAACACATCCTGATATAAACATTATAGGCCCTGTAGCTTGTGCAATAATATAAAAAATTGTCATGGTTTGGTTGGTTTCCACTGTGACTGGCAGGCAAAGAAGGCTCAGGTAACTGGGCCTTTTGCTTTAAAATGATTATTTTTAAAAAGTAAAAAATATTAGTATATTAACGGTAATTTATTTAGTATGAAAGTTTTCAAAGGACCAGATAAAAAAGCACCTAGATATAGACAAAGTTCTCTATCAATTTTAAATGAAGATTTGTATAATAAATATAAATTAAAAAATCCTCAATCTAAGATTGATAATGAAAAATTTAAAGCTATTATAGGTTCTTTTAATCAAAAACTTAGAGAAGCTGTTGTAGAAAATAGAGACGGAGTAGAATTACCTGAAGGATTAGGTTATGTTTTCCTAGGTTCTTGTAAATCTCCTAAGAAAGAAAACTTAGATTATAAAAAGTCAACAGAGCTTGGCCAATTTGTTTTAAAAAGAAATTTAAATTCTGATGGATATTTAGCTAAAATATTTTACACAAACTACGCAAGTAAATATAACTTTGCAAATAAAAAACTTTGGGCGTTTAAAGGGGCGCGAGAATTTACTAATGCTGTTTCAAAAGCTTATGCTGAGAACTGGCCAAAGTATATTGTTGTTGAAGATTATCAGTTGGTATCTTCACTATTTAGACAAAGTACTAAAAGTTTTATTGTTAAAAAAGGAACACCAATACCAGATAATTATAACGAATTTGATTTAGATTAACATGACAACAATAGGCGATAGCATATCACGAGTACGCAATGTTTTAAAATCTGTAAAGGAAGATCCTTTCTTAACAGATAGATTTATTGCTAGTGTAATATACAAATATGCAAAACTCTTAATTAAGAGACAAGATGATATAAATAAGATAATGAAGTTTCAAAGCTTATTTGAAGTATTACCTTGTCTTGAATTAATCGAGGTAGATAAAGTAGAAGCTTGTTGTGGTGGTATTAAATCTAATTGTATAATTAAGCGTACAAAAGATAAGTTGCCTGAGATACTAGAAAGTAACTTTGGACCAATCATAAGAAGCGTGACATCTATTGATGGAAGTGTAATTATGATTAGAACACAGCCAAGTACTTTTGTGTCAATGGAAAAGACAAAAAACTTTAAATACAACAAAGAAAAATATTACTGGTATATGCAACAACATTTATATTTTCCTAATATAGAATGGGATGCTATAAGAGTTGAAGCTTTATGGGAAGGTAATCTGGATGCATATAAATGTGATACTGCAGGAGAGTGTAATGTGTATCAAGATAATCAAATTAGAATACCAGAATATTTATTTGCTGAAGTAGAGCAGATGACACTAAAAGAGTTATTAACTTTGGGTCAAGTACCTAGTGATGGTCCTGATGATAATCAAAATATACTTAGATAATGAGCTACAATTATACCTTAAAATATAGAACCTTTGATCAATTACTAGATGAAGTATTTGTAGATTTTCAAAACTACAATCTTCAGAATATGATCGAGCCTCATCAATTAATCAAAGTTGCTAAAAGAGTTAACTATGATTTAGGCTTAAGAATCTTCATGACTAAGCAAGCTGTTTTAGAAGTAGAGAAAGGTAAAGCAAAATTACCAGATGATTTCTTTGTTTTAAACTTTGCTCTTGTTTGTGATGAATACGAAGTACATGAAGCTATGCCTCAAGGTACTTGGATAGAAGATAGACCATTGATTACTCCTTACAAATCTACACCGGCATCTGTTGATTTTTGTGCAACACCAACTGTTAATTGTAGTAAGTGTTCTCCTCAGCCATGTGGTTGTAATGGAGCTCCGCTACCTTCGTCAGCTTATGCAAGTGAAGCAACTTACAATCCAACAGAGCCTTATGGTAATTATTGTAATAAACCAAGAGTTTATTTAAATTGTAAAGGAGAAGCTTATGAGCTGGTACAGATTGTAAATACACAATCAAGAATATATAAAAGATTATTTCCAATTAAGATAGTTAACAATGCAGCCAATGTAGATTGTGATTGTCCTAATCTTAATTTCTATGCTCCAGATACAGCTTGGATTAAAGATAATTTTATTTACACATCTTTTGACTGTGGTAGTTTATATATCAATTATCAAGGGATGCTAGAAGATGATGATGGCAATCTTCTTGTTCCTGATCATGATATGCTTAATGAGTATTACGAGTATGCTTTAAAACAAAGAATACTAGAAAATCTTATTATGAATGATGAGATTACAGCTGGACAAAAACTACAATTAATAGAAAATAGATACAGGGCTGCGAGAAATCAAGCTCTTTCAATTGTTAATACTCCTAACTTTGCAGAGATGAAACAGTTGTGGGAACTTAATAGAACAGCTCAGTATTCTAAATACTATGATATGTTTAAGAGTTTACCTTATGGTAGACCACGTTATGGATTAAACCCTGGACCAACAATACCAAGACTTGGATAATGGCTAAAGATAATTTTTCACAAAATACATCAAACTCTGAAACAAGAAGGTTTGATAAATCATTAGTAGAAGATGTTAATGATTTTCACTTGCCCGAGAACTCTTGGACACAAGCAAGAAATGCTATAAGCAATTCGGTAACAGGTGACTTGGGTAAACTTGGTAATGAACCAGGAAATAGATTTTGTACAAAAGCGCCTTATCCTATTATAGGAGCTATTCATCTTAATGCTGATAAGTGGGCTATATTTTCTACAGATAATACTAATTCTGAAATAGGTGTATATGAAGAAAAAATTTGCTCTTATACCAAGGTAGTAAATGCTTCTTGCTTAAATTTTAATCAGGCTAATCTTATAAAAGGTGTATCAAGATATACTAGTAATTGTTCTTTTAGAGTTTACTGGGATGACGGTTTAAATCCTTCTAGAGTATTAGATCTTAATGATGTACCTTGGGTACAAATTTGTCTTGATGAAAATCAAATAGATGTTAATAATGCTCCTGCTAATTATGATCCTATTGGATGTATTACTTGTACAGACACAGAAGTATTAGATTGTGAAAGAACAAGATTAGCAATGAGAATGATACCACCTTGTTACAATATACAAAAAGGTACAAATGGTGGGACATTAGCTAATGGTATGTACATAGTAACCATGGCTTATACTATAGATGGAGAAAGAGTAAGTGATTATTTTCCTTTATCTAATCAACAACCTTTATATAATCATACTAATGTTGCTGGTTCTATTGATATTATTATTGGTGATACTGATGATAATTTTGATGAAGTAGAAGTTGTAGTAATCTACATCGTTGCTCAACAAACTGTTGCTAGAAGAGTTGGTATTTATAGTACTAAGCAAAAAAGAATATCTATAGATATTATTAATCCTGAATGGCCAGTTGTTCCAATAGAAAATATACCGTTTAGAACTACTATATACAATCAAAGTGATGCGATGTATAATGTTAATGATTACCTAATAAGAGTTGGTCCTAAATCAAAATTTGATTTTAACTATCAACCTTTAGCTAATCAGATTGTAACTAAGTGGTCAGCTGTAGAATATCCTGCAGATTATTATAAGAATGGTGGATCTAATACAGGATACATGCGCGATGAAGTGTATGCTTTTTTTATTAGATGGATATATGATACTGGAGATAAATCAGCTTCTTATCATATACCAGGTAGACCTTCTTTACCAGGAGAAAAAAATCTAGTTGTTACAGATTCTTTATCAGATGAAACAGCTGGACCTAATCCTTTTAACTATAAGTGGTTAGTTGAAAATACAGCTTATCCAGATCCTAGTTTTGTTCCATCACAACTACCAGATGGTGGTTGGGAAGTAGCTGCAGGCTACATGGGATATTGGGAATCTACAGAAGAGTATCCAGATAATAAAGCAGATGTGTGGAATGCAAGTGCCCATCCTTGGTCTATAGTAACTAACATACCTTATTCTGGAACAGTGAATGGTTTATCTGATTATGATCTTTGTGGAGAAAAAGTAAGACATCACAAGTTTCCAGATAACTATATTAATTTTACAAATCCTGCTTCTAATCACTATGCATCAGGTTCTGCTTATTTTCAAGGTCCTGTTATTAGAATAATGGGAGTAAAGTTTGAAAACATATTGCCACCAGTAGATAATAATGGTGTTGCTATTCCAAACATTGTAGGATACGAAATACTAAGAGGAACAAGAACTGGTAATAGAAGTGTTTTATTCAAAGGTATTATAAACAACATGCGTGTTTATACACTTGAATCAGGTTCTAATCGTACAGGTTTGTTTGCTAATTATCCTTACAATGATTTAAGACCAGATCCATTTTTATCTAATACTAGAACAAGTAATGTACCTTGCTTCTTTGGTTTATTTAATGGTGGAGAAAATGGTTATGATCCACAAATAGCTTATAGAAAAGATATATTTTCTTTTCATTCACCGGATACAAATTATGATAATCCTTATCTATCAGGTAAAGAATTAAAAGTATATTCTAATATATATGGTACTACTACCGGTAAGTTTGAATATTCTGAAAAACATCCTAAACATAAGATAATATCAAACAGTGCTCTTATTGTTTCTTTTCTAGTAGGTTTAGTTTTAACATCAAAAAAATTAAATGGTGATAAAAAAATAACTTATACAACACCTCATACTTCAGGGTTTATTGATGGTGGTGTGGAACCTGTAACTGGAGGTTTGTATGGAGCATTAAATCCTGCAATATATGCTTGGTATAATGTTGCTGATGCTGCTCAAAGTTTAATGGCTGGTTTAACACAAACAGCAAATACTGTTTATAACTCAGGTTTAACTAATATAGTACAAAATGTTGGAGGTCTTTCTGGTACAACAACTTTTTTACAAGCTGTAAGATTAGCAAATGTTATTCCTGCTGTAGCTGGTGCACCTTTTTTAAATGGTGATCCTTTTGTTATTGAATTAGGAGATGGTTTATATGATTCTTTTTCAGCTGTTGGTTTAGTACCACCTTTCTCAGCAATACAATATTTATATAACTTATCAGAGAATGCTCAGATTGTATTAGATCTTATTAAAGCATTTTTAACACCTAGACAATATGCATTAAAATATAATTCTCATTGTTTTTATTCAGCTAGTGCTCCACCTCCATCAGCAGGTAATCGTAGAAAAAGTATTATCAATCAACAATATATAGGACCATCTTATGTAGACTTTGGAACATCTTTTAGAATAAACAATCTATATAGAGCTAATTATGTTGTATTACAAACCGATACAAATATTACAGATCCATCTATAGTAGATGACACTAGAAAAAGAGTATATGATGTTCCAGCTTTAGCTGAAGGACCAGATAACTTTTTCAATGTACCTAGAGTAAAAGATCCTGTTGCAAAAGAATTTAATACAACATCTTCTTGTTACTATGTTGGTTATAAACAAAGAATAAGAAATCAATATGGTCAAGTAAATACTGTTAAACAAGTACCAGTAACTACATGTTACCAAAGAAGAAGAAATATATCAAAATCAGATGTTCTTTTTAATGGTGATGTTTATATTGGTAGACACACTGAAAAAAATACTTTTTTCTTTTTCTATGAATGGTTATTTGAACAACCAGATTTTTTTGAGTTTAATTATCTAGAACATAGAATGGTAGGTTTTCCAAGATATTGGTTAGATACTACTAATTATGAGATAACAGATTTTACAGGTGGATTGTTTGGATTAATCACAACATTAAATCTTAACTCTGGATCATTAGGAGGAATACTTCCTTCAGGATTATATAATCTTGATGAAAGTACCTGTAATTTTGCATCAGGTTTAGATCAATTAAACTTTGCTGTTAAGTATCAATATTTCTACTTGTTCTCATCAGGTGTTAGAGACTTCTTTGTAGAATCAGAAATCAATGTTGATTTTAGAGATTATGGTGAATTAGATACTGAGTATTTCTACCCGATTAGAGAGATTAAAGATTTATTTAATACTAGTATTATTAAATCAGGAAACTTCTTTAAATATGATAGAAGCTTTACAATGTCAAAAAACTTTATAGCTTATGTATCATGGGGAGATTGTCAAGAGAGATCTTATGATCCACAATTATCAGAGACATGTTATGTATATGATCCTAATGAAATAATATATTCTTTACCAGCTAATCAAGAAGCTGATAAAGATTACTGGTTATATTTCTTAGCAAACAACTATGAGAAATTTTTATCGCGACCTAGTTGTATAAAACCTATTGATAAAAGCGGAGCTGTAATATTTTTTGAAAACGGTTCTCCTCTAATCTTTAGAGGATTAGATCAATTACAAACTACATCTGGTACAGCTTTAACTATAGGTGACGGCGCATTGTTTTCACAGCCTCGTCAAAACGTAGTAAATGCTGATAGGCCATACGAATATGGTTCTTGTCAAGATAGATTGAGTGTTATTACTACACCGGTTGGAACATATTGGATATCACAAAGTTTAGGAAAAGTTTTTGCTTTAGTTGATGGTATCCAGGAACTATCCAATGCTAATATGAAGTGGTGGTTTGCTGAATACTTACCTTATAAGTTAACTAAAGATTTTCCAAATTTTGCTTTAACAGAAAACCCTTTTATTGGTATAGGTTGTCAATCAATTTATGATAATGAGAACCAAATATTATATTTTACTAAAAAGGATTATAAATTAAGGACTGATTTACCTGCGAGCACAACAATTACTTATAAGGAGAAGAACATCTTTAATATTGTTGTAGATGGTCAAACACTGGGCACTACTACTTTACAAGATCCTCAATATTTTGAAGATGCTTCTTGGACAGTTAGTTATGATCCAAAGCTTCAGGCTTTTATATCATATCATGATTGGCACCCAGATCTTCTTCTACCTGGTAAAAATACTTTCATGAGTATTAAAAATATCAATGCTAATCCTAATGTTGAGAATGGTATTTGGATACATAATGAAAGAGTAGATTTATATTGTAACTACTATGGCATAGATTATCCTTTTGAGATAGAGTGGAATGTGCATACTGGTCCAATAGTAAACTCTTTAAGAAGTGTTGAGTATATTATGGAAGTATTTATCTATGCGGAAAATCGCTATGATAGATACCATGTTTTAGATTTCAACTTTGATGAAGCTACTATTTATAATACAGAACAGTGCTCTGGATTACTTAAGTTAAACTTAACACCTAAGAATGATTCAGCTAAAATATTACAGTACCCTCAAGTAGGGACAAATAATATTCAGATACTTTATTCTAAAGAAGAAAACAAATATCGCTTTAATCAGTTTTGGGATATTACAGATAGCCGCGGCGAGTTTCCTATTAATTCTCCGTATCCACCTACTACAATGACAGGTACATTTGCTGAAAGATTAATATTTAATACACAAGCTAATGGCTATGTAAGAATACTAAATCCTAACAATTTAAATTACAATAAAAATCAATTGCAAAGAAAAAAGTTTAGACATTATACTAACTTAGTACTTTTGCGTAGATTAGTATGCGGTAATAAAAAAATGATGGTAATGTTAGCTTCAAATAAAAATCTTTATTCTCCAAGATAATGAAACAGAATAAAATACCTAGAAATGAATATATAAGAAAACCTGTTGGTAAGACCAATCCTTATAAAGATAATGTAATCTACTCTAACTTAGGTCAGGGGAAATACCCGGGTCAAGTAACCAGAATACCTTCCGGTGATATTACTATGCAAGGTGTTCCTTATCCTGTCTATGGAGAAGATAACTTAGGTTATTCACAAATGATGTATCCAGGTATGGACTATCAGTTTCCTGGTCAGTATGTTACTGAAATACCTATGGCTCAAGATGGTGTAGAGTTTTCTGATTATATTTCTAATTATAGAAGACCGGGTCCTGTAGCCACAGGAGATCCAAGAGATTCTTTTGGTTATGTAATTAGAGAAGCTGCAGCAAAAAAATCTTTGCCTGTAAAAAAGGCACAAAAAACATTTCTTCAACCAGCACCTTCTACAAAAAATACTTCTAGAGAATTAATTAATAAAAATATTTTTTTGCCATTTGATATAGAAAGATTTCAAGCTGAAAAGTGGTTAGATAATAATATTGCAAAACAAGATAATACTAGAGTAGCTTCAAAAAAATATCCTACTGTAGAAGAGTTAAAACAACAAGGAGAAAACAAAAACAAAAAAGATCTATATTATAATCTCCAGTTAAGAAAAAGATTAAATGATCTACAGGATGAAGCATATAACTTAATGAAGAGTAGAATCTCTCCGTTCAAGTTGATTGCTATAAGAGACGAAGCTAATGATATATTACAATACTTACAACAAAACGCTCCTGAACTAGCACAACCAGAAATGCTAACTGCAAAAGCTGCGGGTAAAGCTATGTTAACAGCTGGTAAATATATAGTACCAGAAATTAAACCAGTGATAGAACCCCTAGAGGCGGGTATAAATTTTGTTGAAACAGTAATAGATCCTAGTCAACAAAATATAACAGGTAGTCTGTTTGATTATGAATCTATTAATTCTAGAAACTCTCCTCTTGCAAAAAAAGTTTTTAACAAACTTGGTGATGTTCATAGTGCGTATGAAGTAAAAAATATTATAGATCAATCAAATCAGTCAAGAAAAAATATTGATAAGAAACTTAAAGAGTCTAATATTAAAAAAGAGGGTGGATGGTTAGATAAATATGATGGAGGAGGTGATCCTGAGACACCGCCAAAAAACCCTCCTTCTTCAGCAAATGTAGAGGCAGAGTATTTAAATATGCTTGCTAGAAAAAGAATGCTACCTCAATTATTAGAACAAGAACAAGCAAGAGTATCTAAAGTAAGAGGTAATATTATACCAGTAGCACAAAGAATTGATGCTGCTGATGATAAAATATTAAAACAACAAGGACCTGCATATCAGCATTTTCAAAAAATGCTTAATGCTAAGAATCCAGAAGAGTTACAACAGTTTATTAAAACAATGCCATCTGATTTAAAATCTGTTTTACCGGGAAAAGGTACTTATAATATTGCTAGATGGGATAAAAAAAATAATAATTGGGATTATCAATCTTCTCCTTCAAGAGAATTGTATTGTACACCTTACGGATGTTTTAATTATCAAGAAGCTGGTGCTAAAGATGTTCCAATGATTGGAGGGAACTATGGTTTTGTTGGAGGTGTTGAAAAAGGAACTTTGCCTTTTCAAGAAATACCTGCTAGTCAAGCTCAACCTGGAGATATGACAATCATATATGGCATGGCTCCATCTGATTATAGAGATCCTGATGCTAAGCTTGTAGATAGGCCTCATCACACTACTATAGCAGCAGAAGCTCCTATATTAGATGAAAAAGGAAAAGCTAAAAAAGTAAAAGTATATAATGCAGTTGAAGGAAACAGATTATTTTATGATATATCTGATAGAAGTGCTGGTGGAGATGATCAAGAACATTATAAATTTTATAGATATGTTGGAAATATTCCTAAATATGAAAAAGAGTTAGCGGATATACAAGAGTATTTTAAAAACACAAGATTACCAGATATGCAACCAATTCAATCAAGATTACCACAAGCACCTGAGCCTGAATTAAAAAGAGAAGGAGGCTGGCTAGATAAGTATGATAATAAATATAAAAGAGGTGGAGGTAAATCCAAATCTAAATTTACATCAAAAAATATTCAATCTAGTATAAACACATTGTTTGCTAGAAACTATGATTTGTTTGGACCTAGTGGTAAAAAATATTATAATCCACTTTCTAAATTTGATGATGGTGGACAACCGGTATTTGATCCTGCTACAGGGATGTATACTTTACCAGAAGTAACTATTGAAGCTGAAGCACCTGAGTGGAGTGATTTATCTGAAGAATATGAAAGAACAAATCCTTTACAAGCTTTTGTAAGAGGAAGAAAAGAAGATGTCATAAGACAATCTCCAAGAGGTTTAAATAAACTTTTTGGTGTAAATCCTTCTCAGTTTGCATCTAGTATAGAAAACAATATAGCAAATGAATATGACTATCTTAAGAATACCGCTATCATAGAAGGAATAGCTAAGAGTCGTGGAATTGATTTATCAGAAAGAGGAGACTGGGTAGATCAATTATCAAACAAAGAAAAAGAAATATTAGCTAATTCAAAATATGAAACTCTTCTTCAACCAAGTTTTTATGCAAAGAGTTTAGCAGGTTTACAAGAACTAGCTGGTTATATGCCGGGTACTTTACCTAATAAATATGCACCAGTAACTCCAGGTTTAACAAAAAGAGAACAAGAAGAAATACACAATGAAAAGTTTTTAGGAGTTCCTACTGGAGCACTTAATGCTTTTCAATTTATGGATGTCCCTGGCCAAGCTATTGCTAATGTTCTAAAGAATAGAGGTTTATCTACAGGGTCAGATTACAGAGATATACCTGGTGTATTATCAGGTAAATCTATGGGTAATGTAAATCCGCTAGATGCTGCGCTTATGAATCCTTTTAATACTGTAGGAGCACCAGAAGCTGTAGTTGGATTAGGTAGAGGTACCGTAGCTTTAGGTAAAGGTGTATATCAACTTGGTAAAAAAGGTTATGAAGAAGCTCCAAGAATTGGCAAGTTTTTAAAACAAGGGTTTAATAAATTTGAAAATCTTGTTGGTCAAGGTTTTGATAATCTTAGCAGACAAGAGAATGCTATGTATCTAGATGACCTATATAGAAGAGGAATAATAGATAATCCAAATCCTACGCATAATCTTGAAGATTATTCATTTGTAGATCCGTGGGAGGATTATACTCCACCATATGGCAATGAGCCATCTTCTTGGGATGCAGCACCTTATGATGACTGGAACCGGGCTGCTAATCAAGCTGATATAGATCAATATGAAAGAGAATTAAGAGCTTCAAATGTTGAACCATCTTCAAATCAGCTTCCTCCTCCTCCTTCAGAAATAATATTACCACAAGCAAATCGATTTAGAGAAACTTATAATTCAATATTGGGTAATCTTAGAAATCAATTTAGAAGATCGGGAGAAACTTTATCTGCAGATGATATTGCTTCTCGTTTTGCTAGAGAAAATGGTGTTAATGATTTGTATTCTTCTTCACCAGCTAGTAGTAGAAACAATGAATTACCAGATCCTACAGTTAATAGTTTACTTGGATACAATCAACCAGCAACTCAGGTTGTAGATCCTATTGTTTTAAGAAGAGAAATTATAGAAGCAATACCTAATAAAAAAGTAAAAGATATTACAGATAAAGTTTTACAAACAAATAAAAGATCTACAGGTACTATTTCTTATTACGATGTTTTACAAAATGATAGAGGTGGTGTTAATCCTGAAATACGAGATTTTGACCAACACTTTATACCTACAAATCAATTAGATTCTAGAATAGAAGATTTACAAACTAGTTTAAATGAGTTAAAAAAATCAATGGAAGATTTTGGAGATCCTAAAGGTGAGCAGAGAAGATTTATTATTGATAAATTACAACAAGAGTTAGAAGATGCTAAATCTACTAAATGGCTAAGAACAGAAAGAGTTGAAGAATTAAAAGCGCAAGGATTAGATCCTGATGATCAATTATCTATAGTGACAACTGGAGGTTCTTATTTTGCTCCAAAACAACTTGTAGATAAAAATGGAAAAATACTTGGAACCATAAATCTTAGTGGTACAAATTCTAGTACTATTACTTCTACAGGTCTTGCTTATAATCAACATGGTTATGCTTTTGGAAAACAATTTGCAAATGGTGCTAGAAATTATACTAAAGAAGAAGCAAGAGATGTTTTAGCTCGTAGAGCTTATGATGAGTTGCTTATGACTCATCCAAGTGCTGCTTCTGATCCAGATAGATTAAAAGGTTTTGAACAAGCTGCTTATGAAATAGCTGATGGTAAAATAAAAGAAATAGAATATAATAATAATAATAGTTTTGGTTTAACTTTATATAGAGGTGTTCATCATGGTATAAAAGATACTAGAGGAAACCTTAGATCTTTTAAGCATTTTGCAGATACAGCTTTACCAAATAAAATAACCGGATTTTTAGAAACAGAGAAGAGAGCTAAAAGAGCATGGAATTCTTGGGATAGACAAGGTTATGTAAAAAATAATCCTATAGCAGGTGAAGATCCTATAGAAACTGGATACTACGAGTTTATTAAAAAGTTTGGTGGATCTTTTGATGCTGTAAGATATCTTAAAGAGCACTCAAGAAAAATGAATAAAGGTGGTTCAACTCAAGGATGGTTAGATAACTATTAACAATAAATATAATAAGTTTAAAAAATAATTGTATATTAACAGCATAATTTAAAACAACATGACAGCAGCAGAAAGATTAGCTTATGTAGGTTTACCAGATACTCCTGAAGGCAGAGAAACATTCTATGATATGTTTGATGATGAATCAAAGTGGGATGATTTTTATTCTCAAGAAATGGCTAGAGGTGGAACAACCTCTACATATATGTTTCCTCAAGCTTTTTACCAGGACGGCGGAGCTACTGATGGCATAGCTTATCCTCAACAACCTACTTCACAGTATATGTTTGAAGGAGCTTCTTGGTATCCTAGTTATAAAGAACATGGTGGTATTGCTTATCCACAGCAACCTACTGCTGATGTATTTTTTAGTGCAAATCCTTGGCAACCCCACTATGAAGAAGGTGGTCAGTATGGAGGATCTGCTTCACCACTAGGCTATGGTCAGATGCCACCTGTTATGGATTTTGGAGGTATGTCTAAAGGAGATAAGAAAACATTTCTTAAAAGCTTTGTAGACAACTACATGAAATATGCTTATGGAGGTAATGCTTCTCAGATGGAAGCTGATACAGATCCTATTAACTATCCTGAAAAGATTAGAAATAACTTTGTTAGTAAGTTACAAAAAAATGCTACTATATCAAGAGCAGAAGATGAAGGTAAGGCTATCTTAAATAATCTAATGCAAAACAACCAAGTTGAGCCAATGGCTTTTGACTATGGTGGAGGTATGGATTATGATTGGGATTCTATGAGAAATCCTAATGCACAAGCTCAAGCTGATATGTATAATAACATGGCAGATGAATATAAAAATCAAGCTATGAATTCTACACAACAAGCTGGTCAAAATTTATTTGATATTGGCAAACAGTTTATGAATAATAGAAATGCTATCAATGCTCAGACAGAAGCTGCAAAAAACTTTGCTGCTTCCACAATGACAGGAGCTGAGGCAGCTCGTGGTGGTAGCTTTAATGTACCTAGATTTGATCCAGGTGGAGGATTTAGTAAAAATATAGGTCCTGATCCAGGTAACTTATTTAAAAAATCAACACCTATGTTTTTCCCTAATGCGGGTGCTCCTGCAGCTCCAGCAGCAAAGGTTGATCCATATGCTGGTTTAAATCAAGCTCAAATACTAAGAAAACAATTAGAAGAAAAATATCCTACTAGTAATACTGGTCAACAAAATCAGTCATATGATTTAGCACAACTACTTGGTCAATACTTTGGAACAAATCCTGGACAATCAGGAAGATATGCTTTTGCTCCAACCTTTGGTGATCCTTTTGATTATCGTGGTAGAAACCAATATGGTAAGTTTAGATTAAGAAGTTATGGTCCAGGAATATTTAATCCAAATGCTGGTAATGTTTATGGAACTGCTTCACAAAATACAGGTAATTTTAATTTTGGTAATATGTCTAAGATGGATCCTAATCAATTAGCTGCTGCTCAACAGTATCTTAAAGATAAAGGAATTAGTCTTGAATATTCACAACAAAATAGAAAGTTTTTTAATAAACTTTTAGGACCAAAAAGTTTTAGTTTAAAATATAATATAGGTAATCCAAGTACTGGAGCTACTCAACCTGGAGCTGCACCAACTAGTCCAGGTGCATCTCCTAATCCTGCTGCTCCAGCTGAAGCAAATAAACCAGGATTCTTTGATAGAATGAGAGAAAAAAGAGATATTAGAAGAAATGAAAGAGCTATTGCTAAAGGTAATAAACCTACAAATATTCTTTCATCAGAAGCTAATTGGAAAAAACCAATAGATTCTGAAACGGGTTTTGATGCATCAAAATATAAAGATCAATTTATGGATGTAAAAGATCCATCAATGTCACCTGATATTGATTATAATAATCAAAATAATCAAGATGACAATTTAATGGATGAAGGTGTTCAATATATGAAAGATGTTAGTTCTGGTAACTATGCTTATGGTGGTTATTACTTACCAAAAGCTGCAGGTGGATTTGATAATAGTAATTTAATTACTAAAGATGTAGGATATCAGTATGATCAAAATCTTAGCCCTTTTACAGGTGTAGGTCAAAAAGTTATGAAATCTGCGCCTAGTATAATGCAAGGAATATCAGATGGAGTTAATTATCATAGAATAGGTCTAGGATTAAAAGATGAAGCTTTTCGTAATACATCTGCTGATGCTAATTACACTGTTGATAATCGTGTTGATAAAGGATTCAATATGATTGATCCTTATAATGCGGCAAGTTTACAAGATCCATATCAAACAGGTTTCCAATTACATGATCAAGGAAGAGCCTTCCAAAATAGCAACATAAGCAGATATGGTGGAAACTTATATCCTGATGGCGGCCAAGTAGGAGATATAATGTATTTGTCTAATAAAGACATAGCAAGATTTATGGCAGAAGGTGGAACAATAGAATTTTTAGATTAATATGCTAAGAAAAGTAAAAATAACAGGACTTCCAAAAGCAGCTAAAGGTGGACCAAGAGTTAACCCTGCTATGGGCTTTAATGCTAATACATTAAATTGGCCAGCTATGCCAGGTCAGATGTCCGATAAACCAATAATGGTTAAAAAGAGTATTGGTCCAACAAAAGGTAAACCTGATCTAGAAGCTGAGAAAGGTGAGACTATTGTTGCTGATTATATGAATGGGGGTATTCCTCAGCAATATATTATTGGTGGCAAAAGACACTCACAAGGTGGTACTAATTTATCAGTGCCTAAAAATTCTCCTGCTTTTATTTTTTCAGATACACCAGCTCTAAAAATAAAAGATGAAGAAGTTCTTGCTATGTTTAACAAGAAGCTTAAGAATGGTGGATTAACTCCGGCAGAAATTGCTAAGCAATATAATATCAATGATTACTATGCAATGCTTCTAGATCCAGATTCAGATGATATTCAAAGAAAAACTGCAGAAGCTATGATTGCTAAATACAATCTTAAGCTAGGTGGTTTAGCTTTATATCAAGAATCTATGAAAGGATTTAAAGAGGGTGGGATACCACCGATATCTCAATCCTATGTAGAGATGACTGGTATAGATCCTCAATCAATTATGCCGCCGGAACCAACACAAGCTCAACAAGAGAATCCTTATGGTGACATGGCTAAATATGGAAAGAATATTAATAAGTTTATTCCACAAGCTCGTAGAGGAAACAGAGGAGATAATCCTCTTCTACAAGCTTTGAATAATCTTATGCCAGGGAGAAGTGCGGATCCATTTCCTATGTTCGGAAATAGAAGACAACCTGTAGGATACAGATTTAATCCTCAAGCAAATATAATTGAAGTTGTAAACAGTAATGGAGAAGTAATTGGATATGGTACTCGTGGTGGAGGAAATGGAGCAACCTTTGTTTCAGGTAACACTTATTTAAATGGTGTAAACACCGGTACTCAAACTACAACAACTACTACTAAAAAGAAAAAGGTTAAGAAACAAGTTGTACCTGCAGATGCTGAAGTAATTAAACGTAGTGCATATGCTACAGATGCAGAATACGAAGCTGCTAGAGATAAAGCTTTTGCAGATGCTGGTGGTAAGAAAACTGTTTATACTCAAGATAAAAATGGTAGATACTATACAGTAGAAGAAAAAGATTATGCTGGTTCAAATGCTAATGAAAACATTGAGATGATTAAGGGCGCTTTTAAAAATCCTAAAGTAGCTGAAGAATTTAAAGCAAATATTTTAAAAAGTTTTGATCAAAAAAATGCAAAAGGTAAATCTGTTGTTAGTCATGCTGGTCTTAAAAAAGAAGATGTTGAAAAGATGACTGCTGATGAATTAGCTGATCAGTTTATAGAATTTAATACTAGAAATATCAAAGGTATAGAACAGCTTAGTAAAGACTTAGGTATTAAACCTGGTGATATGAGTCAAGGAAGTGTATTAAAGTTTTTTAATAATGCAACTGGAAAAAAACTTACAGATTGTTCTAAAGATGCTCAAGGAAAACCTAATAGTAAAGAAGATCAGCAGCGTTGTGCAAATTTAAAGTATACAAGCTTAGATGATCTTTATGAAAAAACAGGTACCCCTATGCCTAAAGATGCTAAGTCTAAAGCTTTACAACAACTTACATATATTGGTTATGATAACCTTTTAAAGGCAAGAGATAACAAAGAGATTAAAGATGATGAAATCAATAAGAGTTTATCACCTTTTATCATTGGACAAAAAGGTGTAGGTGATGAAAAGATTGCTGGTAAATATGCTGGCTCTATATCGGATGCTGATGCTGTTTATACTAATACTACAGCTGGCCAATATGCTGCTATTACTGGTAAAAAAAGAAATGAGAAAGAGTTAGGTGAAACAGAAACAGAAGAGGATGAAACAACCACTGATGTTAATAATGTAAACACCGATGCTAACATGCCTTATGGTTTTGGTTACAAGCCAAAGAAAGAATATTTTAGACAGGATGAAAATAGAATGGCTTTTGATTTAGGTAATCTATTAACAGCTAGAAAGTATATGCCTTGGCAAGCAAGTCTAAATCCATCTCTTATTAAAAATGAATATTATAGTCCAGAAAGAGAATTAGCAGCTAATGCAGAGCAGAGTAATATTATGGCTAATGTATTAGCTGGATTTACAGGTAGAAAGAAATTCTCATCTGCTGCTTCTCAGTTATCTGGGGCAGGAGCTAAGAATGCTGCTGATATCTTAGGTAGATACAATAACCTTAATGTTGGTGTAGCAAATAGATCTGCTGAGCAAAATGCTGATATATTAAACAGATTTAATATGTTAAATGCTGATTTAGCTACCAAGCTTTATGATAAGAATACTATTGCTAATCAGCAATATAGAAATGCTAAAATAGCATATGGAGATAACTTTGTTACATCTTTAAATAATGCTATAACCAATGCTTCTAATGCTTACAATTTAAATCAAATGTATCCTCAGTTTAATATCAGTCCTCGCAGAGGAGGTGACATGTTTTTTACAGGTGTACCAAAACCTATAAATACAACCGGATATTCAACTGAAGATTTGACTACAGCATTTAATACTGCTAAAAGTAAACTACCTGGTGTTAAAGATGAAGTTATTTGGAACATTGTTAAGAACCAAAAAGGAATTGGAGCAGAAGCACCTGATATGAGTTTTCTTTCACAAGCAAATAATGTAATAAGCGGTTCAGGAGTATAAACCTTATAAGTTTAATAAACTTATAAAGTTTTTGTATTATATTTACAAAATAAAATTAGATAAAAAATGGCTACTTATATCCCTGGAATAACGGATTATATACCTCAAGCACAACCATTTAGACCCGACTTTAATATGTTGGGCAATATGTTGCAGACTAAACAAAGTAGATATGATGCTAATCATAAGCAACTTAGTTCTATTTATAGTACTCTTTTAAATTCTCCTTTGATGAGAGATGAGAATATTTCTAAAAGAGATATGTTTTTTAAATCGGTTGATCAATCTATACAAAGAATAGCTGGATTAGATTTATCATTAGATCAAAATGTTGAAGCTGCAAAATCTATATTCAAAGGTTTTTATGAAGATAAAGATCTTATAAAGGATATGACTTGGACTAAAAACTATTACAATCAAAAAGAAAGATCACAGGCAATGCGTAATTGTATTAAGCCTGATGAGTGTGGTGGTTCTTGGTGGGAAGGTGGAGATAAGTATTTAGATTATAAAGCTCAAGAATTTAAAAATGCTACTAAAGAAGAAGCTTTAGGTTTTGAAAATGTAAATTATGTAGCTGCTCAAGATTTTCAAGACAAGGCTATGAAAGCTGCAAAAGATGCAGGTTTCAAAGTTGTATATGATGATGTAAAAGGTGATTGGATTGTTAAGACTACTAATGGCACTGAGATGGTAAAACCATTATCAGAATTCTATGTATCCAAATTTGGTGAAGAACCTGGTATGATGGAGTATCTTAAAGCTAATTCATATGTAAATAGAAAAGATTGGGTAGCATCTAACTTGTCTAACTATCAAAGTGAAGATGAAGCTAACATGGCTTATATTCAAGAATACTATAACCAGGTAGAGCAATCTATTAGCAATGGTAAAAAAGAAGCTCAAACAAATGCTGATGTTGCTAATCAAAAAAGTAAAGATATAGATCAGCATGTTAAAACTACCGGTGTATTACCACAATCTGATGATTGGCTTGGTCAGTGGGGAGATACTAAAGCTGAAGTTGAAGATGCTGAGAAAAATGTAAAAGTATATGATGAGGCTGCTAATTCTATGAAGGTTTTTAAAAACAATATTGGAAACATGAAAGCTTATTTATCCTACTTCGATAACTCAGCTGCTATTGATTTGCTAAAAAGAAAATCTTTATTAGCTGCATCAGAGTATGCAAACCTTACCACAGAAAGAGAGTTTAGAGAAAATCCTATAGCAAAAGCTGCTAGAGAACATGCTTGGGATTTAGAAAAAACAAGAATGAAGGAGGGTTATATTGATCCTAGAACAAATGAATATGTTCCTGGTACAGATGTCAGAGGCCAAATGATGATGAAAGATTATGAGGCTAAAAAGAAAAAAGAAGAAGAAGCAGCAATAGCAGCAGCTGAAAAAGCAATAAAGATTAATCCGCAAATTGTTGATAAAGGAAACACAGCAACACCGGTAATAGATCAGGCTCAAGCTGTTAGACTTAATAAAGAACAAAGTGTAAAAAGTTTATTAGATGTTCAGTCTGCTATGAATTCTAGTATAGACAATAGTGTTATTGCTATGCAAGATGCTTTGGCTTCAGATCCTTCTCAAAGAACATCTATGTTAAATGTTTTAAAAGATGTATTAGGACCTAATACAAATATAAATCCTATAAAACTATTAGATAAAGATCCAGAAGAATTTGAAAAATTAAAAGGCTTAAGCTTAACTCAAAAAGATATAATCAATACTAAGTTTAAAAAATATACAGATGCTTCTACAGCAGATGGTCAAGTTTATTCTAAATGGTTTGATGCAAATAGAGCAGCTTTAACACAAGATGCTGCTAATTATAATAATGCTTTAGCAGATTATAAAGCTATTACAGCTCATGTAGAAAATGGTAGACTTGCTGCAAAAAAAGAATATGAAGGTTTCATTAATAATGAAATAGCTAGCAAAAAGCTTGATGAAGAAGATCTTATGGAAAGAACCATTATCAAAGAAGCTTTACAAAATTCTGTTTCAATGGGATTTGCTGGTGGTGATGTGGATGCTTTTGCAAGAGAATGGGCAGCAAAAAATCAAAACAAATTTCAAGGAGGATCTGTTAAAAAAGTAGGAGAGCAAGATGTTATTGTTAATAAATATAAAGTTAAAAATCCTATATTAAAAACATTAACTAAGCAAGATGAAGCTTACGAGTTTGCAAAAGAAGCTTTAGAAAAAGGTAAAGCTTCCTTTGATGGATATGAAATGCTTAAAACACCAGCTTGGGATGCTATGGATCCAAACATGCCAAAGGGTACAAATGCTAAAGCTACTAAAACATATGTAGCAAATGTAACACCTTGGGATATTAGTAATCCTCAATCTTCTCAAGATGCTCAAGATTTAATAGAATTACTTACAGCAACTAAGAAAGCTATTATAGAAAATAATGCTGTAGTTAGACCTGAGAATGATTTCTCATTAGATGAAGAGTATACTTATAAAGATAGCGACAAAGGAGCTATTGCTAAACTTAATCAATATATAGCTGATTTAGAATCTGGTGATAAAGAAAAAATTAAAAATATTACTTCCGAGTTTCAGTTTTCTAGAATATCGGGTAATAGATATGGTAAATCATATATCTATCTTAATCCTAATGAAAGTTGGAATCAGATTTATAGAACCGGTGAAGAGAAGAAGTCACCGCTGTTTACTACAAATGAAGATCAAGAACTGTTAGATAATATATCAAAACCAATTGCTGTAGAGTTACCAAGCAGTTATGTTGCTAATACAAGATTGTATAAAACAACATCTCCTAGCATGATTGATTTCAGATTAAAAACAGATAAACAAGTTGTTGATAATGTTCCTTTAGGAGGTAAAAGTATAATTACTAAAGATGGTGATATGTATATTTTGCAAAAGGAATTTATACGCGTTAATAATGATGGGACAAAATCTGTTGAAACAGTAACAACCAAAGAGCCTATTGCAATGTTTAATGCAGACTTGTATCAACAGAAAATTCTAAGAGATATGTCTAGTCTTTCAGCTATAAACAAAAAAAGATTAGATGATATTTCTAAAATAAAAGGAGTAAAGGATCCTCAACAACTTTTTAATAAATAATTTATTATGGCAGAAACAGATAACTTAGGTGTAGATGCTAATCAATCTATACCTAGTCTAAATGAATTACAATCCGAGCAGATGTCGGGCTTAGTTAATCCTTATTCTATAGAAGTTAGTAATTTAAATTTACCAGAACCTCCTAAGCCATATCCTGTAAATATTCCTAGTAGTAATCTTATTCCTACACAATCAGGTGATTCAGATTATAATAAATTATTTAGCAACATTACTCAATCTTATCAAGATACTAAATGGGCCAATGATGTAGCAAAGTATGCGAAAGAAGAATCTTACAATGCAGATTATGATGGAGCTAATTTTGAAAGATATTATAAAGTAGGTAGCGTTTTTAAAGATAGAGGATTTTCTCCATATAGAGATAATGAAGAAATATATAATAAAGAAGCTACATGGTTTGATTATTATAAAAGAAGTTTTGGTGCTATGGGCGATGGGTTTGTATCTGGATTTACAGATATGCTACCTTGGAATTCTTGGTCTTCTGATTTAACAGATGTTGAAGCAGCAAGAAATATGGAAAGAGCTCATGCTATTGGAGCAGATACAAGAGGAGGATTTGGAAGCTTTGTAAATAACATGACAGTTGACTTTGGTTACACTGCTGGTATATTAGGAGAGTTTGCTGCAGAAGAAATTGCTATGTGGGCAGGTGCTGCTTTTTTAGCACCAGAATCTGGAGGAACATCTCTTGCTACAGCTAGTGCAGAATCAGCTTCTCAATTTGCAAAGTTGAAAAAATTAATGGATTTAAAAACTTATGGCAAAGCTCTTAGTAAATCTTATGATTGGGTAAGAAATGCTGATAAGATGAAAGATATTTATTCTTTAGCTAAATCTGGTGCAAAAGGTTTAGGTAGAGGATTAACCGCAGCAGCTGAAGGACTTATACCAGAAACATTTAAATATGCTGATGAACTAGCTGACTTAGGTAAAAAAGGAGAACTTGTTTTTGACTTAGCTAAAACAGCAAAAGGTTTTGGTGCACTATATAGAGATGCTAGAAGAGTAACAGCTGCTACATCAGAATCTGCAATGGAAGGTGGTAGTGCTGAGTTAGCTGTAAGAGATAGACTTGCTGATGAGATATATGCACAGGGTAAAACTCCTACAGTAAAAGATTGGGAAAGAATATATGCAGAAGCAGCTAATGCTGGTAGAGAAACTTTTTGGTGGAACTTGCCGGTGTTATTTGCATCTAATGCTATTGTATTTGATAAAGCATTCAAAGGTTTTAAACCAATGGAAGCTTTTAGAGAAGAACTTACACAAGGTATTAAAGGTAAACTTACTTTTAATCAAGCTTGGAAACAAGCTAATGAAAAAGCTTGGAAGAGGATTGATACAGATTTTATGTCTACTTTAAAATCTTTAACAAAAGCAGAGACATATAGACCTAAGAATCTTTTAAAAAATGGTTTAAACAAATTTGTAAATTATACTAAAGCAAATTTTGCTGAAGGTTTTCAAGAAGTATATCAGGATGCGGTTCAAAAGACTATGACTGATTACTACGCTAATCAATTTATTAATCCTGCTATTGCTGGATCAAGATCTACATGGGGAGCTTTTGCTGATAATGCTGGAATGCTTAATCCTTTTGGAGAAAGTAGAGATACTTTCTTGTCTGGTTTCTTGATGGGTTCTATGGCTCATATACCACAAGCTGCTGTATTTGAATGGGCTCCAAAAAAGTTTTGGCAAATAACTGATAAAGAAGGATATGATAGACATCAACTTGATTTAGAAAGACATACTAATTCTGTTGTAGATGCTTTAAATGCGGCTACTATGGATGAAAGATTTTTTGATGCTATTACTGTTAATGGAGCAATACAGTTTAATAATAAGAAAGAAGCTGAAGAAGCTAACATGGCCGGTGATAAGAGAAATTTCTATACCATTACAGATGATGCTATTGGTAATCACTTGCACACACTTATTTCTACTGGAAAAATAAATCTTATAAAAGATCAGCTTGAAGATTATAAACAATTAACCCCAGAAGAATTACAAGAAGCTTTTGGTCCTATTGATAAATCACAAGGAGATCCTGAAACTTTTTATCAGAATAAAATAGATAACATGCTTCATAAACTAGATCTAGTTCAGAAGCATACTGAAGAAATAGAAAAGAGATTTCCTAATCCTTTTAATCCTGGAAAATATAATAAGCAAACAAATCCAGAAGCTTTTCAATCAGAGCTTTTTAAACAAAAATCTTTTGATGAAGCTAAGAAAGCAGCTATCATGTCTTCTTATCATTTTGATAGATCTGTAGAAAGATTAAAAAGTGTTACTGAAAATTTAATTAAGTCTCAACCATTAGGTGAAGCTAATGCTACAGACTTTAGTAACATTGTAAATAGAAACAATATTGATTCTGCTATTTTAGCTCTTGAATCCGAAGTAGAAATTTATTCAAAAGGTGATGCTGATGCTCAGAAAAAAGCAGCAAGCGCTTCAGAAACTTTAGAAGATTTAAAAGCAGTAAGAGATGGTATAATGGGTATCCAACTTGCAAGACAAATGAAAAGCAAGGAAGATGCTGGAGTAGATACTGATAAAGTTGATGAATTAAAAAGATCATCTAAGATTAAATCAGGAACAAAAGTTTTAAATAAAAAAGGTGAAGCTGTTGTTGTAGATAAAACTAAAGGTGGATACGCTTATGATAAGGCAGGTAATCGTATAGGTAAAACTAAAAATCTTACAGCCGTTGAAGAAGCTGAGGAAGATGATTTCTTTGATGTGGCATCAAGGGAATTGTATACAGCATATGATAGATATTTAAAAAATATTGCTAGAAAAAGAGGGGGAATTGTTCAACAAAAAAATATAGACAAGTCTTTCCAAGATTATAAAGATCTATTCCTACTAGGAGTTGATATGGAAGAGTATGCTGATTATGTAGACACTTTACATAATCCAACTAAGTTCTTAGAATATGCAGCTAGAGCAGAACAAGCTTTAAGATATATTGAACAAAACAAGAGAGACCTTATTGAAAAAGCTTATAGAGAATTCTTAGATAGAATGAAGGATAATGATTTCTTTGTAGAGCTTTATAAGATGGGTGTCTTCTTAGATCAAGATGGGATGGATGATTTTCTTGATGGTAAAGTTCCATCGGCTTTTTACGATATAAGTAGTAAAAACCAAATAGATCCTCAGTCTCAAAAGTTCAAAGATATCATGGAGCTTTTTGATAAGTATGAAAAATCTGGTGAGAAAAAGTTTACTAAGAAGCCTATAACAGATAGAAGTACTGATCCAGAAAATTTAAAATATAGTACTGCTACAAGAAACAAAATTAATGATGATAAGAGAACACTTAGAGATCATGCTCAATATTGGGGATTTGATCCTGATTTAAGTAAATCATCTAAGGTAAATACAATAGATATTCTTAATAAAATAATTACTAGTCCATATGCTACGTCTAGAGAGAAAGAATTAGCTAAAAGATTATTAACTAAAATATCTCCACAAAGTGAAATAACATTTAGCACATTGCCTAACCCAGGAGTATTTGCTTATGACGCGGCTGGTAATGAAATAGGTACCATTATTGATCCTAGATATATGTCAGAGGATTATGAAGATGGTACTTTGCCTATAGAAAAAGTTATTCTTCATGAGCTTATCCATGAAATTACTTCTACAAAATTAGCACAAGATCCAGAATTTAGAGCAGATATAATAAAATTACTTGAAGCGGCAAAAGAAGCTTATAAAAAGAATCCTCCAAAAGATAAAGTTTTATATAAGAGTGCTACCGATAAAGAGTTTTATGGTCTCAAAAATGAGTTTGAATTTTTATCAGAACTATTTAGTAATGATAGATTTAAAACTTGGCTTAAAACAATACCTTATGAAAATACAGGTAAATCTTTATGGGAAGAGTTTACTGAAAAGCTAAGAAAGTTTTTATCTAGAATGCTAGGTGTAAAAGAGAATGATACACTTTTAGATGAAGCTTTATATATTGCTACTACTTACATCGAGGGAAGAAAACCAGGTGAAGCTCCTAAATCAGAAGTTACAACATCTAAAGCTTTAACAAAAGATTCAAGTATTGAAAGCTTAAGAGAAGCTGGTTTGCTACCTAGGTTGCTTCAAGCATTTAAAGATTATGTTAATAGTGCTTATGATATGGATAATCTAGAAACACTATCTAGATTAAATCCAAGATTTATCAATGTTACTAAAGAACAATTTAATAATCTTAAAGATGATGATCTAGTAGCTGGTACAGCATTTAGAAATTATCTAGGATATACTAACCCAGGTAGAATACTAAATGAGTATAATCGTAAAGCGGGATTATTAGCAGAACCAACACCTGAGACTAAGCCTACTACAACTCCTACTCCAACCAATTGGAATAGTCTTATAGCTAATGCTGTGAGTGAAAAAGAGTTAGATGCTGTAATGGATCAGATAGATAATCAAGGTGTTATGACACCTGAGCTTATGACTAGCATTAATCAAAAAAGAGATACATTTAAGAAGCCTGCTGAACCAACTACTACAACTACTACAGATGCTAAAGCTGATATAGAAAAACTAGGTAAACAAATTCAAAAATTACCATTTGATACTATTAATAAATTAGGAGGTTTATTAAAGACAAAAACTAAAGGTGCATTTAAAGAAATAGAAGATGTTGCTGATGCTGTAGCATATAGTTATTATACAGATAAAAATTCTGATCTTATAAAAGCTGTCGATGCAGAACTAGCTGCTTTAGAAAGTAAACCTGTTAAAGGTGAAACAGGCACACAGCTTACTATGGATTTAGGACAAGCTGAAGAACAAGAGGAAAAACCTAAACCTAGTAAAAAGAATAAGCCAACTACAGAGCAGAAAAAAGATTTAAAAGCTTTAGGATTTACTCCTAGAGATTATGCTACTATGACTTCTCAAGAAGCAGAAGATCTTATAAATCAAGGCCTTACAAAACAAGAAATAGAAGAAAGAGATAAGGAACTTTTACTAGAAGAAGAAGAAAGAAAAAGAAGAGAAAAAGAAGAAACTGTACAAGAAAAAATAGAGCTTGTTAAAAAGATGATTGATGATGCAGAATTCTTAGAAGACTTCAAAGATATTGATTCTGAAATCTCATCTATTATTGCTGCGGATGTATTTTTTAATCCTGCAGAACTTGAATATTTGATACAAAAAAAGAAACAACAATTAGCAAAAACACCTATATTTGAAGATATCAAAGTTAATGAAATCATTCAGCTTAATAACAAAGCAAAATATATAGTGGTGAAGGTTACTCCAAAGAATATTCAGGTTAGAAAAGCTAATGATATAACTGCAAAAGTTTTCTCAATAAATATAAAACAATTTGATGAAACAACTAGGGATCCAAAAAAACAATATGTTACAATGAGAATACAACCAGGTGTAGAGGGGATTTCCGAATCTCCAGTTTTATCTAAAGAAGATAAGAAAACAATTGTAGATAACTTTAAAGATGCTTCATCATTTACAGATGAAGAAGAATTAAAAGCAGATATTGCTAATGGCAAAAAGCTTACAAAAGACGAGAGAAGAAACAATATTTTAAACAACATTAAATCTTGCGGATCATGATTTGTAGAATAGATACATCTACTGAAGAAGGTAAAAAAGCTTTAAAAGATATAAGAATGATGGTGGCTGGTGATTTGAATGATATGGCCACTGCTAAAGATAAACCTAAGTTTGTTTTAGAAGATTATTTAAAATCAATATACGATTTTGTACATGAAAATACTATGGCTGATGTTGATGGTAAACACGGTATGGCTTTGAGCTATGCTGGTTTAGCAGCAGATGCTATTAATAAAATACAAGGTGCAGATGAAACTATAGCTGATTATTTATTTGAACAAAATCTAAGCTTAGATAAACTTAGAGAATTCTCATATCTCTACAAGAAAGGAGGAGACGCCGAGTTAAAATCTTTTTCAGATAAAATAGGTGTAAAAGAAAATGAAGCAGATGATTTAAGTGAAGATAATCAATCATCTCTTAATTCAACTACAAACACAGAATCCACTTCTACTTTGGGTCCTGTAGAAATTGATCAAGAAGAATTGCCTCCAGCAGATTTATCACAACAAGTTCAAAAGACTTTTAATAGATTCTTAGCAGCTAAACCTACAGTTAACTCAGATCAAGACCAAGAAGTAATTAATTGGACAGATCCTAATAATATAAATTACAATGTTAAAGATCCTTTAAAAGAGTTCTACTTTAAAGTAAAAAGATTTTTACTAAGTAAGATATTATCACCGGCTATGGATAATGATAGCAGCAATGTTAATATTCCATATCTAAATAAGAAAGGTGTGTATCTTACTCTTATGCCTATTAAGAGTTTGCCAAGAGATCAGGTGTCAAAAGATGCTGGTACAGATACTTATAATAATGATGATTTAGTATTAGTAGTAACAGATGTGGATGGCAATCCTTTATCTTTTGATGATAAAGGAGAGTTCTCAAAAGATGGTAATATATCTTATCATTATTACAGAAAGATTTATCCACAACAAGTAGACGCCGAAGGTAGAGTAAGCTTGTATAAAGCTAAATCATCTAATGTTATAGATGACTATGATAGAGCTGATGCATTAAAAAGAAGAAGCAAACTTACACTAGAAGAAGCACAGGAAGCAATTCGCCAAGAGTTGCAAATGATTTATGATATTAACAAAGCTTACAAGAAGAATCCTGATCTTAGATTAAGATCTAAGATAACTGGTGGAAGCTTTGGGTTTATTGAAACCAATAGTAATATCTATACTCCAATATCAGAAATGAATTTTGATTATGGAGAGTTTGCTCCTAGAGTTGCTACTATGGATAACTCTATTACTAAAGAGAAAAAAGGTTATACATATTTTGAAACTAAAGAATCTTCACCAGCAAAGATAGAAGTAATCAAACCAACCATACCTTCTATTGAAGGATTACAAGATAAAATTGTTAGCATCTTATTAGATAGATTACCAATCTTTACAAGCTTTGGGATTAGTAAAAATATTAGTAATGCTGATAGATTAAGATACTTAAAAAACTATGTTAATCTGCAAGGCACTGGTATTCAGTTTTTTGATGATGCTAAAGATGGATCTTATAAAGTAAAGCTTCGTGGAAATACTATTTATAAATCTCTTCCTACTTTAGAGTTTGATAAAGAAAGTGATTCATGGGTAGAGAAGACTACAGATTATTTACCAGCAGCAGTTGAACAAGATAATAAAAATCAAGAAGAAGCAAGAAAAATATTAAATGAATATTTTAGTACACTTGCTCCGCAAATAGAACTTGATCCTGCAAATTTAAACTTAGAACAAAAAAGTAAAGCTATACAGGGAACAGATCCTTTTGATCCTGAAACATCTTCTAAGTTTAAACCATTTTCACTTTTCTATAATACAGAAACAAAAAAATATTGGAGGGTATCTTATCCTATTGTAAATATTAATGCCAAGGCTCTTGATTCAAATCAATTCTTTGATGTAGATGTTGAAATAAAAGATGGTGTATTACAATTTGTAGAAAAAGAAAAGTCTTATGTAGATTTTGTAAAACAAAATTCTTTTATCCATCACCCTCTTAATTCTAATAAGAGAATAGATAGCTTCAATGCATACTATGTATTTGATTATCTACCAGAGGATTTAGATAAAGTATTTAAAAAACCTATAGTAGAAAAGAAACCAGTTATTAAAGAACCAGAGCAAACATCAAAGAGTGTAGCTGACCAAAACAATTTAAAAGGTATCGATAGTATTCTTGATAATCCAGACTTTAACAAGTTGATGGATCAGAAGAATATGAACCGCAAAGTTGTAGAGGAAAAATTAAAAGAAGCTTTAGATTGGTGGAACAATAGTCCTCTAAGTAAAACAGGTATTAAGTTAAATGTTTTATTTGATATGGTTAATAGCAGCAATCCTAAATCAATTGCTAATATGACCTTGCATAGCATTAACTTGTACAAAGGAGCTGATTACTCTGATCTTTACCATGAAGCTTTCCATTACTTTACTCAAACCTTTTTAACTGAGGAACAAAGAACTAAGTTATATGCAGAAGCTGGTTCTCTACCAGGAAGCTTTACAGATTTCAAAGGTAAAACAGTATTGTTTGCTGATGCTAATGAAAAACAATTAGAAGAATACTTAGCTGAAGATTTCAGAGAGTATATGTTATCTAATGGTAAAAAAGCTATCACTGATGCGCCGGTTAAGAAATCTATATTCAGAAAAATATTAGACTTCTTAAATGCTTTATTTGGTGATAAATCTCTAAGCACTATTGATGCTGAGAATAATGCTATTCAGAGTATACACGATATCTACGATAAATTAAGACTAGGTAACTTGAATGAGTATAATTTCTCAATGAAGAATGCTCCTGCAAGTTTTAGTGTGCTAGATAAAGGTGTATCCGCTTTAGATGAGAATGAGCCTATATCTAACTTAAGCTTTGAAGATTCGAAAAGAGCTGTTGATATGGTAGATTCTTTATTGTCAAAGTTTATTGATGACTTTAGCGAAATAAAAAGAAACAGAGGATTTGATTCTTACAAGTGGACTAAGACCTTATTACAAAATAAAGATGGTTTAAAAGCTGGATACCAGCAAGTGTTGTTAGATATTGTTGCTATTAGAAATGGATTACAAAGTGATCTTAATAATCTAAATGAGAAAATATCTGGCATGTCGGAGGAAGAAGCTGCAGCTGAAAACATTAATAAACAAAGATTAGAAAATCAGATTAATTTCTTTGATTGGACTATTAAAAACTTTGGTGACACAGAGAATCTTATGAATAATAGACCAGCTAAGAATGAAGAGCCTAAAGGTTTAATAGCTTATCATCAGATGAAATCTAAGATAATTGCTAAAGAATACAAGGAAGCTTTCTTTGCTGAAGACGCTGTTAAAGAAGAAGATTTGTTTTTAAAAGGTAGAGAAGGATTTGATAGACTTGGTAATGAGGCTAGTATGAAAGAGTTGGCTTCAGAAGAGATCTTATTTATTCTACATGGTTTACATAAGAAAGATATAACAGGTAAGTATACTTATGTCGAGGGAACTGAAACAGAGGTTATAGATAAAGATGGTAAAAAGAAAATCATCGGTGTACCTGAGCTACAAGATTTTGATGTTACCTGGAACATATTAGTTAAGACTTTACAAAATACTATGAGTGCTGAGAGCATGCAGAGTAAATTAGTAAAGCTTAAAGAAAAAAGACCTGAATTACCAATAACACAATTGTTAAATAAGATTGGACCATTGTCTACAAAAGGTGTTGATGAGTTTAATATTTGGACAAACTTTTATCAGACTTTTAATAAAACAAATGTTCCATTATTACAAACAACAATTGAGCTTACAACAAAAGATTTAAATGGTAAATCTTTATCATTTGAAAATTATGGTTATACTATTAAAGCTGTTCCTGCAACGGGTGATATCAATGCTATCAAATCAATGTGGGATTCTAATTTCCAAACCTTATCTACTCCTACAAAGTTTATTAAGAAAGATGGATTTGGAATTAATTACCTTGACTTGGCCGCTGTTATTAAAGAGTTTAAAGATAAATTACAGGGAAGAGAAATAGAGTTTTTGAATGCTATTGGTATTCAGCTTGATGATAATGAGGAGATGCGCTCTGCATTAAACAATATTAAAAAGCCGGTAAATGCTATATTCAAAGCTATTGAAATACTAAATACTAATAAAAATTACAGAAGAAAAGTTACTAAGCCTAGTTTCTTTGCAAAAAAACATTTTGATCTAGATGATGATGGAAATATTAAAGTGCAAAAGATTACTTATAAGGGTAAAGAAATAGATAAAAATGTAGAACTCTTAAGTGGTGAAAGTAAAAACTTAAATACCATTGCGGATTTACAAGCTAAGTATTCTGAGAAGTGGGGTAATTTCCAAAGAACTAATGCTGAGGGTAATACTCAATTTGAACATTCTCTTAATAGCTCATTAAGTATAATGGTCAATGCTATTAATGATGCTAGATCATATAGAGAATTAATCTCTGCTCCTTGGATGAAACACTTAGATATTAATAGAAACTTTAATGCTAAAGCTTCCTGGTGGTTAAAATCTATATTTGATATGGATGACTACATGAAAGGAGGAGATGGTGCTAAGTTTCCTGATAAGAGTACTAAATCAGGATTAGTAGAACTATATCTTAAAAATTTAAGTGGTGTAGCATTTAATAAAGATGGTGTCTTTGATGAAGACAAAGGTATAGCATCTGCATCAGCTGATACTACTACTAAGATGATTATGGATATGCACATGGTGTTATTAAATGGTGCATCAGAATTAATGCGTCATGCTGATAAAGGAACATCTTATGGTGTATTCTTATCTAGTATAAAGAAACCATATGTTGAAGAAAAAAATACTTATGTATCTACTATTGATTTTTTAAAGAGTGAAGGTGAGTTTAGCAGAGGTGATCTTATTGCTTTTCAAAACTCTGTTCTACCATCGTTAGCTGCAGAACTTAGTCGTATACAAGATTTTAGATCTAAGCAAGAACAAATAGATGATGCTAAGAAAAAAGGATTACCTAGTCCAGTACAAAATATAGATTTTAATTACTTTAAAAGAGGTCAAGCTTTTGTAACCTTTAGAGATATGCTTACTCCAGAGATGAAGATTAAGTTAATCAAAGAAGTAAAAGGAGATTTGTTAACCTATTTAAAATCTAATCCTCAATTAGAAAAAGAATTGAGATTAAATCTTAAACAATATTTTGATAAGGAAACTGATAGAATTATAAAGGATCTTATTAAGATAGGTTCTAAAAACAAGAGAGGTAATATTATATCAGATAATGTGTTTGATAATCTACAAAAGAAGATACAAGAAAATCAGCTTAATGTAGATCCAAAAGGTAATGCTGCAAAAAAAGCCCTGGTTAGGACTTATGTTGTAAATACTTGGATTCACAATATGGAATCTATCAATTTAATCTATGGTGATACTGCTTTATACAATATGGCCAAAGAAGAATTCCACAAGCGTAATGCTGGTGTTTCTTCTACAGGGACTATATACAGAACAGATAAAGCTGCTTTAGATTATGTAAACACTGTTCTAAAAAGAGGGTACTTATCTGAAGAAGGTATTGAAGATAAATATGGTCCATTTAATGGAACAATGAATACCGCTGTTGTTAAAGACAATGAAATACCATCTAACTATATTAAAGTTTATGCTAAAGCTTTAATTGAAGATTTAAAAGATAGAAATAAAATATCTGATTTAGAAGCTAGAAAACAAATATTAGGCTATGATGAGAAGACTAACGAGGTAGGAACTTATGATAAGCTTTATAAGAATGGTAAGTTGCATGCTTACTATAAGATGAATGAGGGTGATGCACAAGGTTGGATTACATTAGATTCTTATAGAATACTTCTTAACCTAGAAGGACAATGGAGTAAGAGTCAAGAGAATCTTTACCAAAAAATTATCAAGAAAGAACCTGTATTAGAAAAAGATGTTATTGAAACATTTCCTCCGCAGAAGCTACAATATTGGGGTCCTCTTAATACTGAGGGTTTACCTGTTAATGCTTTCCATAAGTTTTCGCTATTACCATTGGTACCAAATGTTATTAAGGGTACTTCTCTAGAAGATCTTCATAATAAAATGGTAAAAGAAGGTGTAGATTATGCTTTATTCCAATCAGGATCTAAGGTAGGAACTATAACAAAAGATGGAGAATATGACAAGTTATATTCAGATGATAATAGAACCATAAGCTCAGAACCATTTACTAAGAATTCTATATTCTTAAATTACTTAAAGAATCAGTTAAACATTGCTCCTAAGTATAAGAACAAAGTTACTTTCTCTACACAGCTTAGAAAGTTAATTGAAAATGGTTTAATTGAAAATGGTGTACCAACAGATTTTAAAGGTACCAGAGAACAATGGGATGATATTAAATCTGAAGCAGAAAGAAAAAGAAAATCTAAAAACTATACCATATACAAAAAATACGAGGATAATCTTAAGCTTTTGACTAAGCAGAAAAAAGAAGAGCTCCTTGAAGAAATGGATTGGAAAATGGTTAGTGGTGTTCCAAAAGGAAGCATAGAAGATCTTGTTAAGTTTGTTAGAAAAGAATTAACTAGAGAAGATCTTGCTCAACATGAAATTGATTTTGTTGATTTAGCATCTGGAGGTAAAAAGCTTAAGCATGATTTATCAATGTCAAGTTCTGCTAACAAGATTGAAAAGTTACTAAACAGTATTGTTACAAACAGATTAATTAAGCAAAAGATTAATGGTGAAGGACTTATTCAAATATCTGGTGCAGGGTTTGAAACTAAGAATGCTTGGTTAGATGCTAGATCTGCTACAGAAGAAGAACTTAAAAAGTGGGGTACAAATGATTTACCTACATATTATAAGAAAGCTGATGGTACAACGGCAGCTATGAAAGTAAAAGTTGCTTTACAAGGTAATTTTAAAAAGCTTTTGAATCTTAAAGATGTAAATGATTTAGCTAAGGAGCGTCAAATACCTAAGATAGATGCTTTAAATATTTTAATCAAAGATGAAAAATGGTTAGATAAAGAAGACAATCGCAAACTATTAACAATGGTTGGTGTAAGGATCCCGGTGCAAGGTATCAACTCTGCCGAGTTTATGGAGGTGTATGAGTTTCTACCGGAGAATGCGGGTAATATTATTGTACCACCAGCAGAGATTGTTGCTAAATCAGGATCTGACTTTGACATTGATAAGCTTACTGTTATGATGCCTAACATAGGTGTCTATAATAATGAGGTAAAGCTTATTAAGTTTGATCCTAAAAATAAGAGAACCAAAAAAGATATACAGGAAAGTCTTAATGAAGCTTATGAGAATAAGCTTAACATTAAGATTATGTATGAAGAATGGTTTAAAGAAGACAAAGAGAGCAAAGCTTTTAAAGTTTTAACCGAAGAAGAAAAAGCTCTTATTGAAAAACTTAAACAAGAATATGGTTCTAGATTAAAAGAGATTAATGATCAACTTAATCCTCTTAAAGATTCTTGGGAAAAGTTACGCAGAGAACAAGGTGCTAAGTATTATACATCTTCAGAGTTTTTAGAAATAGAAGAACAGATTATTAATCTTACAGCTCAGAAAGAATCTTTATTTAAAGATTTCTCTGATAATAAAGAATTCTATAAATCTACTTTTTACAGTGATAAAGTTAGACAGCTTAGAGAAAAAGAAGAACAAGATATTCAAAAAGCTAATGAAGAAATTGCAAAATTAAAAGAAGAGTTAGATGCAACTTCTACCAAAGGTATTGAGAATGACTTGTTATTTAATATCAAAGAGATGTTAGAGTTACCTAGTAACTTTGTTGCTTTGATTACTCCTAATAGCACTGACATAGCTCAGCCTATAGCCGATGATTTATCCTACTTCGTAAACCAGTATAACCAGAAAGATAATTTGATGGGCACTGCTTCAAAAGAGCAACTTGATTTCTTAAAAGAAGATCCATCTGTTATGAGTGGTACTCGTGTATTAGAAGTTGGATACAATTTATTTAAACATGCTAATAACAATATTGGTAAAGCTGTATTAGGTATCGGTGCTGTAGACAACACTATGAATGCTATATTTAATCGTGTTGGTGCCTACATGAATCCTACAGCTATTGTTAGATATAGTAACAATAAAAAAACTACAAAAGTAAGACAAACCATATTAGCTGATCATAATAAAATGATGGTCGATGGTAAAGAGTGTATTTCTCTTTCTGATTTATATGACTACAACAAAGAAAATAGTATTAGCGATGTTATATCTCAATTGATAAATGGTTGGGTGGATGTTGCTAAGGATGCATGGATATTTAACTTGCAAGGTAATAGAGAGATTACTCCTACTTTGTTATTCATGGTACAAGCAGGTGTTCCTTTAAGAACAGCTGTGTACATGGTTTCTCAACCTATCATTAGAGAATATGTTGAAGAACAAAGATTACGTCAAAGTACTTTTTCTCCTATTATGGGTAATGAATCTAAGAGTAGAGGATTTATACAGTTTGATGCTAAAAAGAAAATGTTGGAGAAATATTTTCCTGAAAAGTTTATTCTAAGTGATGAAGCAAAAGAGGAAGCTTATAATAAAAATGGATTAGAAGGTATAGAGATTGCTACTAATGCTTTATTTAGTAAACCAAGAATACAAGAGTTCACTGTAGATGAAACAGATAGAGCTTTTAGAGATAACAACAATAAAATGAATCCTAGTACTCTATATAAAAATATAGTAGATTACAAAGAGGATCCTAATAAAGAAATCAGCGACTATGAGAAAGCTGTGTTGTTACACTATTTTGAATTAGAAGACATGGCCAAAGCAGTTAAAGATGTTAAGAAGGCTATGAACTTTGATACAAGCAAAGACAGTAACATCTTTGAAGCTCAGAATAGAACAGCTATAATTGCTAAGCTAAAAGAAAACGATAGAATACCTACAGATATAGTAGATAAGATACTAGAGAATTCTCCTATTAGTAGTTTCTATATATCTGAGTTCCAAACTCAAATATGGGAACCTTTATTTAAGTTGAGAAATCATGAAGTGTTTAACCAGTTTATCATTGATAAGATGGGTAATCAACAGTTTTATGATGATGTTCAATCAACTTTTGGAGACTCAGAATCTTTTGTTAATAGCTTTAGAAATGATTTAATAAGTATGATATATCAAAATGCTTTGAAAGATTTTGATATAAGAAATATTAAATCTTACAAAGGCCAACTTATTATAGATACTAATGTAAAAGAAGCAGCTACAACAGTAGAACAGTTATCTTACTTAGGTATTGGTGTGTTCGTGAAAGATGGGACTATCTACTTGGATAAAAAGACACTAGCTAATCAGTTTGATAAGAGCCTTTATGCTACAGAAGCTTATGAAAATTTAGGCTTAGCTAAAGTAAGTTTAGATACTTTTGATTCAGCTAATGAATATTTCCACTTTGTATTTGAAAGAGAATACCTAAGAAACATGTATAAGAATGTTTCTTCTTTGGAAAACAATCCTGAGTTTCAAGCTCTTTATCAAAACTTATTATCAGATTTACAAAAAAATGATTTAAAGAAAAGAGAGCTAGTAAAAGTAAGTAGACCTATTAAAAAAGTTGCTAAAGCTAATCCTTTAACAGAAGCTGGAGTAAAACCTACAGACATGTTTGGTAATGCCGCTAAAGATATTCAGATGGCTGAAGAAGCTACTCAGTTTATTGGCTTTGGTACCATAATGAAAGAGGGTAATGTTTCTTCTACAGATAAGTATGCTAAAGCTTGGGGGAACAAAGCTAATACAGGAAAGTATACATCATCAGATGTGGTAATGGTTTCTGGTAGTGGTAACTTTGGAAGAGGTGGTGTTGACAAACAAGTAGAAGCGGAAGCTATTAGAAAAACTCTTAGCGATAAATATAAATCTTTATTAGATGAAGCTATCAAAGCAGGTGCATCTTTTAGAGTAGGAAATCAATATGCTAAAGGTAATTTATCGGATCAGCTTATTGCAGAGTATTTGCAGAAAAAAGGATACGTTGAAGAAAAATTAGATGGTTATTCTAGATGGGCATCTCCTACCGGTGTTAAAATTGTATCACCAGAATATGGTGTAGTCCAAACAGAAACTAATCCTACAGAAGAAGATACACAAGAAATTGTAAATCTTATTGCACCACAAATACAAAAACAAGCATATAAAGAAAATGTAGGAGATAATGCTAACTGGCAGTTTAGCTTTGGTAAAATGTGGTCTAGAGTTAATTTAAGAGCAAAACCTTTATTAATTAATTCTTTTGCCGGTGTAAACAAAGTTCAACAGCAAATAGAAAATCTTAAAAAAGAAGGCAAAGTTGTAGATAAAAAGAAATTTATTTATGATTATCATGAGCTAGATCAAGATGGCAATCCATTACCTTCTATAAAAGAGTTACAACCTTTAATAGATCAAATACAAAATGCTTTAGGTATAGATATGTCAGATTATGATTCTGTTCTTGGTAATATTTATTTAGATAACCAAAGTATTCAGCCTCATAAAGATACCACAGAATCTAAATCTGCAGAAGGATATCCTGTAGTTGTTTATACAATAGGTAATAATTCTAGCTTAGGTATATGGGATGATGCTAAAGGCAAAATGACTTTTCAAGGAGCATACAAAGAAGACTATAGTGGTAAAAAACCTACTAATGAAGTGCTTACAAAAAATGGAAGTGTTTATACCTTTGGTATGGATGGTAAAGGAAGATTTAATTTAACTCATACAACTCCGCTTGGTAATGTTAAAGCAAAACCTTACCCTCCTATTACGCTTTCTGATGGAAGAGTTATTACAAATTATACTATTACTCTTACATTTAGAAGAGCTGGAGACTTAGAACCAGGAATGCCTAGTAAGCCAGCTAAATTAAATGTTAAGCAACCTGCTGTAGAACCTCTTGTTGAACCAACAGAAGATTCTTATGAGGTAACAGAAGAAGCTCAAAAGATTTATTCAGCTTTAGGTAATAAAACAATTGCTGGAAAAGTAGTTCTTAAACCTTTATCTGAGTTATCTAATAAAGGAGGTATACTACCAGATGGAAACATCAATGCTTTAAGAAATAGTAAAAGCAATGAGCACTTTGGTAATCCTTATGATAATAAGGATACTTCAGGTACTATTAGAACAGCGTCAACAAAAGAAAGTGTTGAAAGATTTATCAATTGGGTTTTAAACGGAGACTTTGTAAAACAATCAAGAAAGGTAAATGATCAAGACATAGCAATGTTTAATTCTTATGTTGCTAAGTCAAAAAAATTACCTACTGAGTTTTTTACAACTAATTCTACATTTAAAGAGTTTTATAATAATGAAACTGGTAGAAGAGAAAAAGCTCCACAGACTTCTTTGTGGATGATAAATGATAATAACCGTTATGATTTAATTGACCAGGTAACAGGTGAGGTTTATATATCAGATGTAGATTTAAGAAATGGTTATCAATATGAAGAAGTTCAACCTGCTAGAAGACAATGGATAAGAAATAAATTAAAATCTGGCGAGTTAAAAAACAAAGACATCTTATATTATACAGAGCTTAATGAGCCTTCTCATGCTACAGCTTTAGATTACTTAATCAATAAATATGATTGGGATATAGCAGATCCAATAAACAAAGTTAAGAAAGAAGCTTTTGAAACATTCTTAAGAGATAAAGCTTTGACTAATATCTACAACAACGCTGCTTTATTTAAAGGAGATAATACTTTTGCAGATAAGTTAAACATCATCAAAACTAAGTTTGCCGAAGATGATTTATTAGAAAAGTATCCTGTGTTAAAAGTTCTTGGAACAAACACTACAATAGTAAATAAAAAAGATAGGTATTCTAATATTCAGCTAATCGGTAATCTTAATGATACTGAAGAGCTTAATAGCTTCTATGAGCAGATGTTAGATTTACAAAATCCTACAGTTAAAAAAGTAGAAGATCCAGAAGCCAATAAGTTTATCAGCGAGTTCTTTACTAAGCTTACCCATGTTGCCTTTTTACAATCTGGTCTTAACACTAATACCAAATTCTCCTTTACTAGGTTAATGCCTCAAGATGGCTACATAAGATTAATGGAGAAGCCAGTAAAAGATGCTACACAAAATTTATCATATAACTTTTTAGAATCTTATTACAAGATGTTTGTATCACAAAACTCTATAACTAGAAAAGCTATAAAAGATAGATTTAAGGATTATGTTAAAAAGCCTACTTATACAAATATTATTACACCTACTATGTCTAGGGAAGAAGCTGAGTCTATGATTACTAGACAACCATCTGGTGGTATGGTTTATAAAGCATCTAAGATTATGAATGCTCAATATGCTCAAGAATTATTATCTGAAAATTCAGATTTAATATTTGTTTATCCAGATGCTTTCTTAGATAAGTCTACTGCAATTGGTGGTAAAAATGATCAAGCTTTTAAAAACTTACCACAATCAAATAAGATAGGTTCACCTGATGCTAGATATTCAATTAATAATACTACTGTGTCATCTTTAATTAAAGATGAAAATGGTGGACCAAATAAAGAAATAGTAGATAAAATAGATGAGATGGTAAAAGCTATTGAAGATAGCGGAAAAATACCAATTTTCTCTAGCAATGGTTATGGTCAAGCTTGGATAAGCAATGTTCCAGAAGATGCAAAAAGCCAACCGGTTATAGATGCTATAAGAACAAAGTATACAGCTCCTCAAACATTCTTATATTTATCCAAAGTGCTATATGAAAAGTTTGGATATGTTAACAAGAATTATGATAGAACCACAGCTGGTAAAAAAGTTATTCAATCTAAACAACCTATTTCTGATGAACAGGTATTAGAATTTATGAGAAAGTGTTATCTTAGTTAAAAATTTTAAACATGCTTAGTTGCCCAAATAAAAACACAAAAGATTGGAAAGATTTAGTTGAAAAAATAGGCGAAGTAGAAGCTTTTCGCGATTACATCGAAACCGATGGCGAAATAAGATCTGCTGAAGATATACTTAAAGAGAAGCCTTATGTAAAGTTAATCCCAAAGATTGATGAGAATGCTACTTTGTCAGATGATGTAGCTAGTGAAAAATACATGCAATCAACTACAGAGTTTACAAACATGGCTCTTAGTGATGAAGCAAAAGGTTCTAAGATAGATGTAGCAGCTTCTTCTAATAACATGGCTGTGGGTGCTCTTGTTAATCTAGCCCAGGCAATGTCAAATCAATTGTTAAATGAGGGTAAACCTTTAAGCTATTCTTTTGTATCCATAGATGAAGCAATAAATCTTACTGGTAAAAGCCAGTGGGATCCTAGAGATAAAGCTTTCTTCGTTGGAGATACTGTTTATTTTGTAGGTGACAATTTAACCATGAATGATGTGTTTCATGAGTTTTCTCACCCTTTTGTTAGAGCTATTGCTGTTTCTAATAAAAAACTTTTTAATAATTTATATGAGAAAGTAGCAGCGACTGTAGAAGGTCAAGCAATTATTAATGAGGTGAAGGCCAACTATAATATAGAAGAAGGCACTGATTATTTTAAAGAGGAGGTTATTGTTAAGGCCATGAGTAAGATGGCTAATCAAACACCTATTAAACCAGCTACTAATACTTTGGTTCAGGCTATAAAAGATATTCTTTATGCTATTAAACAAAAGTTACGCGAGATATTTGGTAAAGGTGTAAATATATCAAAGTTAGATGTAAACACTAACCTGGCTGATTTAGTTGAAATGCTTCAGCAGGGATCAGAGTTTCAAATACCTATAGAAGCTTTAACAGAAAAGGATTTTATTGCTTATCAAAAGGATAGAGAAAATGAGATCCAAGACTTAATGAAGATATCTAAACCTGATTTGTTTAGTGCTACAATAAGCGGGTATGATAAAGCTACCAAGTTTATTGAAAGAGTTCAAAAGAATAAGAACTATGATGAGATAGCTCCATTACTAGTAGATGAATATAAAAGGGGAGACTTACAAGAGATTAAAAGAAATCTATCTAAGTATAAAAACCAAATAGAGAATACTCTAAATGAGAAAAAAGATAGTATAGCTTTCAACAGAGCTCATGCTGAAGCAATGTTAAATACCATATTCAGGTTACAAAATATGATGAGAAAGATCAATACTCATATGGATGAACTTGACCAGGATATAGATAACATTGACAATATGCATAAGGCTTTCTACTACGATGACTTTTTAAAATATTGGGAAGATTTTATCCATGATATTATGAATGCTATGGATGATGCATCTGTTCCTGATGATTCAGATTTGTCTAGTCTGGTGTCTTCAGTAAGAAGATCTATAGAATCTGGTAGAAAGAAAGCTAAGAAGTTTTATAAAAATGGAGCTAAAGATGTGATTTACAATGAGTTAAAATTACAAACTGAAGCTTTAAGAAAAAAATATGAGGATACTATTGAAAGCTTAGAGAAGCGTGGAGCTTCTGAAAAGTATATAGATAGTTTCTATAAAGAATACTATGGTTTAACTAAAGAAGAACTAGATAGAAAAAGAATTCTAGAGCAAGCTGACAAAGCTGGCCAAGCTAGTTTTGCTATGAAAAAAGAGTTAGACTCACTAAGGATTAAATCTATGGATGGAGCAGAGATTACTCCAGAAAAAATAGAGATGGCCTTGGACGGTGAGTATAAGGATGCTAATATCTTTAACTCTTTCTTCGAGGGTTACATGTATAACACAGACCCAGTAGTCGGAGGCTTTGCTTTATATGTGAAGAATCAGATGTCAGATGTGATGAATGCTGCTATGAATAAGTTCTCTGATTATGCAGCAGATATGAAGCCCTTGTTAGAGAAGGCTGGATATGATCCATCTAATGTTAATGAGCTTATAGAGAAGGTGTGTAATAGAGAATTATTAGGTAGCTATGATGAAAATGGTGTATGGCAAGAGAAAGAGATATGGACATTGAAGTCTGCACATAAGGGATGGAGAATTGCAATAGATAGATTAAAGCGCGACATAGATGCAGCACAAAAAGCTTTTGCGATAAGTAACCTTGAAGATGATAGTAAAAAAGTCGTTGAGGCGGAAGCTGCTCTCTCAAAACTTAAGCGTGATTTTTTTCATCAGGAATATTTACCTATTGTATATGAGAAATACAAATTGCTTGAGAAAGACGATATTGGCAAGGAAGCTAGTTATCGGATGAAAAAGGCTCTTGAGGCTATACAGAAAATATCAGATCCTATCTTTAATCAAATGGATGAGTTATTAGTTCTTGACAAGTTAGATATGGCTTGGAAAGAATATAGACAACTCTTCTCTGAGGTAGATCTTAATGGGGATCGTAAAACAGGCTTAGACCTCGAGGTAGCAAAAAGACTCAAAGAATATAGAGCTGCTAATAAAGATCCTGATACCGGTGAATCTTTCTATGAAGATAAGATGAGAACTGGTTTGTTTGAAAACACTCTTGCTCAATTTGAACAAGAGCTTATTGATAATGAAATACCTAAAGGCTCTGCTGAGTTTATCAAGAAGAGAAATCTTTGGCTATCTAAGAATAGCCGCATTATGGTTAAAGAAGAGTACAATGAAACTATTCAGGGTTGGATTAATGCTATTGATGAGATTATGTCTAAGCTTCCTAGTTCTAAATTAAAGAATAAGAATATAGGAGATATGTGGGCGGAGATTACAGATCTTGCCGCATCTAGTAGAGATGACGATAGACAAATCAATGGTTTAGATTTTAATAAAAGCGCCGTAGATTTTATTAGAAATAAACAGCTAGAAATCTATGATGCTATGGATAGCTTTGATAACTTGTCTGGTCTTGATAAAGCTGAAGCTAACGAGCTTAGTAAATTATGGGCTAAGATTTCTAATAAAGAAAAGCTTACTAGAACTGAGCAAGATACTTTTGATGCTCTTATGGAAAAAAGTAATGACCAAGGTTTGAGTAAATATGATAAGCAGAGACTCTATGCTATATTTGCCCTACTTAGGGATTACAGAACCAAAGAATCTACTGATTATTATACAGCTATTGTAAACAACCATCTATCTAAACTTAACACAGATGTTTTAGAAAATGATGAAGAAATACAATCAAGAACAATTACTCCTGGCACATCTAATAGATTCTTAGATAATTCTATTATTGATGATTTATTATCTCAGACTGGTGAAGACGCTGCTAAGTTTGCTGAATGGTTTAGAAACAATCACATTCAAAGAGAATTCTATGATAAAGAAGTTGGTGATTATGTTTCTAAATGGGAGAGAATATATATTTGGAATACAACAAGACCATCTGATCCTAATCTATATGAGTCTTTCACTTTTAAAAATAGTGACGGTGTAGAAGAAACTATTCAGGGTCGAGTTCCTTCTTTGAAATATTATGCTAAGGTTGTTAAACCTAAGTATAGAAATAAAAGAGAAGTAGGAGTTACTGTAGATAACCAAGGTAACTGGTTGCCAAGAACAGATATCCAAGATAGTCCATTTATCGACAAGGATTATTTGGATATGAAAAATACAGACAGGGCGCACTTTGATGTTCTTGAAAAAATGAAAGAGCACCATCTTAGAAATCAAGAGGGATTACCTAGAAGAAGCAGATTGTATCTAGATGTTCCAAGATTTAGAAAAGATAATCTTGAGGTTCTTCGTAGTAAAAGAGCTAAAGAACTTGGTAAGATGGCTGCGGCAGGAAGCTTACCTTTCTTGAATATCATGGTGGAAAGGATCCAAAACTTTTTTAGAAAAGCTAAAGATGAAAAAGGTTCTGGATATAAATGGGAAGATGATGCTATGCTAGTTAGGTTGGACATGTTCAACGATGAAGCAGCCAATGTTCCTATTTTTGGTTTATATGATATGCCTATTGATGATGTGTCTACAGATCTTAATGAGTCTATGATGAGATACATGTTCTCTGCTGAGAAACATAAGAAGCTTATTGAAATAAATCCTTTTGCCCAGGCTCTTAAGACAACGCTTAATGATCCTAAGAATGGTCCTAAAGATATGAAAAGAATAGATAAGCTTAACTTCTTCCACAGAGGTTTACTTAACTACAAGAATAAAAAAGGATTATATGTTAGGAAAGATGCTGTAAACAATTTTATTGAAAGAGAATTTGAAGGGCAACATGTTACAGGTTGGACTAAGGATATGCCGTTTATGAATAACATATCTAGTCTAATCTTTAAAAGAGCCTCTATGAGTTTCTTTGCTCTTAACTTTCCATCAGCATTGAAGAATTATTTTAGTGCTAAGTTCCAAACTATGATTGAATCAGCAGGTGGTAAATATATTGATTCACCATCTATGATTGAAGGAGAAGGTTGGGCATTTAATACTATGTTCCAGATATCTGGAGAAATATATAAACATGGAGTTAAACCTTTGAATATGCAAATAGCTGATAGCTTTGATGCAATCAGAGGTAGGATGTTAGAAAAGTTACCTGAGTCTATGTCTAGAACATTTACTAAGGATATGGCTGAGACAGGATGGATGTTGAATTTTAGAAAGTGGACAGAGGGACAAGCTTCTCTACATTTATTTGCCGGTATGATGTATAAGCAAAAGCTTAAGATGAATGGCAAAGAGATTAAATACATGGATGCTTGGGAACAAGTAGATGGAAAGCTTAAGCTTAAAGATGGTATAGATGTTAGATGGTCAAATACTCCTATTGAGTTTGTTGCAGATGAAAATGATACACTAGATTCTTTAGCAACTAAGTATAACATGTCTGTTCAAGATCTTCAAGATTCTATTGGTTCAAAAACAATCAAACCTAATAGACAGTATACCATTAACAATAGTCAATACAAAGCTTTCCGTAATAAGTTTCATACTGTGCAGATGAAGCTTAATGGTGCTTATGATGCGTTTGATCAACCTGAAGCACAAAGATATTTGGCATTTAGATTTATATCTTTGATGAAGAGATACTTTACTACTATGTTTGTAAATAGATTTGGCTTCTCTGGTTCTATAGGGAATGCTAGAGGTAGGATGAATTACTCATTAGGTGAGCTAGATGAAGGTACCTATGTTAGTGTTATTAAAAGTTTATATAGAACTTTTAAGTATGGTACTAAATATTGGGGCTGGATGACTCCAGAAGAAAGAGGAGCTTGGGGTAAGTTCTTAATGGAGATTGGATCTCTTGCTGCTTTATACTTAATACTATGTCCATTATTAGGATGGGATCCAGAAGATGAAGATAGATTTGAAAAACTTAGAGATAGAAGTGGTGCACTACCATTTCCGTTTGCACCGGGTGATCCTGATCATCCATTCAACGCTGGAGGATGGGCAATGAATCATGCTCTTATGTTAGCTATGGGTGTAAGATCCGAAGTAGAAACATTTGTACCATGGCCGGGATTAGGATTAAACAACTACTACCAAACATTTACTGATGTTAGTTCTATAGGATTTGGTCCTACTTTAAAAGCTTATAAGGAGATGTTCGAGTATCTTTATATGGAAGCTACTGGTGATCCTAAAGCTAGATATGCTAAAGACTCTGGTCCTTACTCTTGGCAAAAAGAAGGTGGATCTAAGTTGATGACAACCTTTATGAAGTCAATTGGATTTACTGGTTCTACTCTTGATCCTATACAGTCTATTAAAAATAATCCTCAATTAAACAAAGGTGGTAGCGGAAAGTAATACTACCTATGACGGATTAGAAAAAAAAGGGCAGCCCGTAAGCTGCCTTTTTTTATTGGTTAAGAATCTTGCCAATGTCTGGTCTAAAGTAGTCGGGTCCTTTTAGGATTTTACCATCTTCTCTAAAGATTGGTTTACCGTCTCTGTCCAGTTTACTCATATTGCTTTTCTGGATTTCATCAAACACTTCTTCTATTTTGTGTTGTAGCCCGTGTTTTAAAATTGTTCCGCAAAGAATATAAAGCTGATCACCAAGAGCATCTGCTATACCTACTAAATCATTAGCTTCGCAAGCTTCTAAATACTCATTGTTTTCTTCCTCCATCAATCTATGTCTCAGGTGGTAAACTGTCCCATCTATTAGTTGAGGCTTTTCCCCGTTTTTTTCTAGGAACGCGTTGTGGAATGATTCCACTTGTGTTATTTGTTTTTCCATAATTTATTCTGTGTATACTTACAAAGATGTCGCTTTCGCAGATTGGACCATTAGCATTATGATAAAGATACTTTCTATGTTTACCTAGACTTATGATTATTGTATCAGTGTCATAGTTATCAAAGTAGAATAGTAAATCGATTTCTTTATCTGCTATGTTCATGTTTTATAATTGGTCGCGTTTTTTTACTCTTTCTTTTAACATTCCTTCTATAAGAATTAAATAATTAATAGCGTCACCAATTTTTTCTTCAATGATAGGCACCGCTGGATATTGCGTAGGACCATTGCTACAAGCTCCTTCTATCAAATCTCTTATAGATTGAAGATGCTTGGTCATGAATTCCCAAGCAACTTTTTCTCTACAATCAGCAAATGATATTCCAACCGCGGACTCAAAGTTATGAAAAACATTTTCATCTACAGCATACTCCTTACCTTTATTTGCTAAAACTTTTTCTATTAGGTTTATCCTATTATTAACAACTAGGTTAAAATCATTTCTGTTCATAAACTGTGATCTACTTTATTAGTTTCTTCTTCAGCAATAACTTGGTCAATTGTAATCTGATTAGGATTTATTGGTTCAGATATTCCTGGGTCCGCTAAATTAATATTATTATCTTTTGGTTCATTAAAAATTTGATAAGAATCTGTAAGAAACCAATGAATAATTCTTTGTTGATCTAACCAGCTTCTAGGATGAGATCTTTGCAAAGTATAAATAATATTACAATAAAATACCCACAAGCTATCTTTATCACCTGAATAGTTATACGCCGGTTTTCTAATCTGTTCTTTAAGGATACCTAATTGTTCACCGGTTAATAATCCGTGTTCTATATAAAGTACACCTGCTAATTGAGCCTTAGCTGTTTTGGTAAGGATAACACTTTTCATTGACTCCTTATCTTTGACTAGGTTATCGTAGTAGGAAGATGCCTTTGATATTTGCTCTGCTATTGTATCCTTAGTTTCTGTATCAGCCGTGCCTGTATGCTTTCTACCCCAGGTACCCATGTTACCAGATACAATTACAGATTGGCTTTGTGGTAAGTAACCACCAATAGCACACTTGAATCTCATTGACTTGTCATAAGAATTAGCCCAGGCAAACATCATCTTCATATCAGAATCATCACCTGCTTTAAGATGCATTGTACAAGATACTACTTGATTGTTATCATTGCCTCTGTAGGTTTCTCTTTCTACTTCGAAGCCAGCTTGCTTAAGCTGGTTTTCTGTTTCTGTTATCACAAAAGAGTGTGGAATAACAGTATAGGTTGAAGCATGTTGTGGCAAAGCCGTATTGATTACTTCATCCTTAGTTAATTGTTTTATTCTTTTTGGCATAGTTAATTAATTAAATTCTAATTGCATCTGTATTTTAGGAGGTGGTGTTATGTTTGCTATTTCCTTATAGATATAATTTAGATAATAAGACTCATCTATATTATAATCTTCCCAATTAAGTTTTTTGTATTTATTAAATACTACTTGCATCCACTTACCAGCTTCTAGTTGTATTTCCCTACCATCATTTTTATTGGCTTTTATTATTTTGCAACCACTTTCGGATATATAATACCTAAGAGTTTTTTGCAATGTTTCATGTTGTATCTCACCATTTACAACACAAATTTGCTTGAACTCCCATTCACCTTTGATTTTAACACCTCCACAATAATCATAGATATTTTTATTTTCACTAAGAGTTTTTTCTGGAGACATATCTTTAACAAAATAATTATAAAGCGCTTTTCTAATAATCAGGAAACTTTTGTTTTTGTGAAGAGCTAGCTTATCAAACTCAAATCTACCTTTACATTTTACTTCTTTCTTCTCATCAGTAGGTATTGCGATATAATTGTTTACATCAGCAATAATCATCTTTCTATACTGATCATGTTCTAATTGAAGACTAGTCATATCTTCCCAAACTTTACAAATCTCAAAATATTTTTCTCTGTATTGTTCAGGTATCATCATCTCTAGACCATCAGTATTTTGCATCAGCGGTATGCTACCAGGGATACCCTCAGATAACATCTCATATAACATAGTCAATAGTAACTGACCATTAATAGTTATCTGCATACCAAACTGTGGATCATATAGAAAAGAATTTGGTTCAATAGATAAACCATAGGTTGAATTAAGAATAATCTTATACACATAGTTCTTTGGATCCTTCTTAGGTATCTTCTTTCTTTCTTCAAAGAACCACTCATATAATTCGCAAAACTTTTCTTTTGGTAAATGAGCAGGAGACCACTTATTTCTAATAGCTAGATTAGGATAGAAGCTAGTAACATCACTAGTCATAATGATCATACCATCTTTTGCCTCATAGATATTACTATTAGTTGCACCATGTAAACCACCTAAACCATATTCTGTTTTTACATCCTTATGCTTTAGAACATACTTGAATGCGCCCTTAATATTATTAGGGTTTATTACTAGGTTGTTATAAGCTTTAAGTAAATCTTGGAATTCTGGTTTATTAAACTTTACATAAGGTAAGATTATATCTGATACTCTGATAAAATCTCTCCGTGTTCTCATTTGTTTAAGGTCATATTTGCGAATACCTATACTTTTACTAAGGAAAAGAAGAAATAATTCTTTGGATATTCTTGGCTCTGAGGCACTATATAACGGGATATTATATTCACCCGTCAATGTTCCGCGTAGATTAATCTGATCAGAACACTTGTGAAGGATACCTTTAGTTGATCTAACATCATTAATACAATAATCAATAACAGTGCTTATCTCTTTCATTGATTTTATTTCTGTGCTGTGGTGAATAGGCATCTCTTGAATATTCTCCCAGTCCATAGAATACTGTATCCATTTCAAACTAGATCTCTTAGCTGCGTTATCCCAGTGATTTAGTTTAAATAGATCCACCTGTAATATAGATAAATCTCTCTCACTAAACTCTGAGAATTCTCCACGGTCTTGTCTAGATATAATCTCTTGAGCTTTCTTATACAAAGCGTCAGCTACATCTTCAGCACTAGATCCTAGTAGTATATCTTTATCTCTTAAAATATACTCAGTGATTTGAGAATCAAAAGCTAAACCATTAAAGGATATATGCCACTCTTGATTGTCTCTATTTCTTTCTAGGAATTTAACTAGCTCTGGTAGATGATTAGCAAGCTTGTGAATTATGAATATGTTTCTGATGTTAGCTTTGTAGTCTTCAAACACCGCTACGAAACAATTAGATAGTGTTTCATAATCCATTACCCAATGAGTCTTGTATTCTGTACTCATAATATATTGTTCAGTTAAGCTGTCCCCCCGATTTAGTTAACAAAAAAAGCAGAGCTTTTTACACTCTGCTTTATTTTAATTTCAATTACTAATTATGGTTGTATAAGCTGTAATTTTTTTTCTTCTGGTTTTACTATACCTGATAGGAAAGTAGAATAGTTAAATGTCTCAGCATTAATAGCAAACATATTAATAATATTTTCTATCTCACTTTTTTCTGTTATGTAATATTCTTGGAAAGTTTCTATTGTCTTTCTTTCTTCCGGGAAAGGCTTAAAATTAGCCCTTGGTTTTTTGAGTTTTACAGGATCCCCTTGTTCATCAAGCTTAGCCAACATGTGTAAGCTTTGCTTTTTAACATTGGAGATTAGTACTAATACCCTTGTATCAGGGTCATAAATTGCCTCAACAAATGGGCAATTGTTTTCGATTGGAATAAGTCTAAAGCTATCAGCTTCTCCCCACTTAGATGAAATTAACATCATTGATTTTTGTGACATAATATAAGTTTGATTGGTGAATTACAAATTAAGTTATTTTCTTAAACATATGCAAATCTTTTATATCTGCTGTTAGATTTTCTTGTTCAAAATCTGCAATGGAGCATAGTTCTCCTACACTCTTTAACAGAGACAACATCTGCGGCTGATCCCTCGAATCCGCTACTAGTAGCTCTGCATAAAGATTATAGAATCTTTCAGGATATAAATAGCAATCTATTATACCTTGATTACCTACGCCAAAGAAATTTTGTATTTTCTTCTTTAGACCATAGCTTAACTTTGAATACTTACCTTTGATGAAATTATCCCAATCATCTTTATGTTTCTGAAAATCAAATACATAAACACCTTTGTCATCTTCAATTAGTTTAAAATCATAAAACATGTGATGACCTAATAGCCTATTAGTTTCATAGTGTTTAAACTCCTCATCATTTCTTATATAATATACACAAGATAATTTGTAATCATTAACCGTGTAATTGCCCTCCCACGAGGCATAAGTTTGAATTGGAGTCACACCACTTCCTCTCTTAAATTCCAGTGCAGGATATAAAAATATCCTACTCTTTTGTATATACTCTTTGTATAAAGACAGACTCATAAATTTTTTCTACAATTTAAAGTAAGAAACTACCATTTGCCAATTTATATGGTAAATTAAAGTTTCTATTTTCATAATGCCAATTGCAGATTTGTAGAACTTCTTCTAATCTTACAGTCCATTCCTCCATGGTTTTTGCAGATACTTTAAAAGGATAGACTTGTTTATACTTGTCAATCACTATAAAATTAAAATCTATTGTCCAATCCTTGCTATCAATATTATTGTTTTCAAGAAACTCTTTCTTTACCATCAAGTTATATAAAGAAGCTTGTATCCAATAGTTATAGAATTCAACCGTATCTGGAAACTCGGATAATGTTTTAGATGTTTTCTTTATGTCATTGATTCTAATATACTTGTTCTCAGTATCAATAACTAGATTATCTAATACACCCTTTATACCAAATGATAAACCTTCTATAGTATCTACAGATAACATAAGCTCATTAAGAACTTGGGATGTCTCATTGGTATTCGACATGCCTAGTAGATCTGTTACTTGAGTATCTGATTTGAGTTGCTCTACTATGGCTAGACACTCGTCATAGGTTGGGATATCTACAATATCTTTTCCATTTTTCTTGACAAGAAAACCAAAGTATTCTTCGTGACTTGGTGTTATGATTTTGTCTAAGCGTTGCTGATCTGTTTTGAGAGTTTGATAAAGGTTCGCTTCTACCAGGGCAGATAGAATATAATCCTTATAATGTGTTAGGGTAACTACTTCCTCAGATTCGGAAGTAGTTGCAGGTTGATTTGTATGGTGTTCATACACCGCCTCGATAATTTTCTTGGGATTATCACTAGGCAAATTACCAGGGAGTAAGATAAACTGTTTATTAAAGTTATCACTGTCCAGCAATAAACAGTGAACAACTTTACCGGCCAGGGTAGCAACAGTTTGTTCATCCTCTCTTTGTCCCAACACATAATGTTTATAAAACAAATATGGGGAATACAAAAGTTTACTCATAGCTGAGTAACTAATATGATACTTTTCAGCATAGAATTTATCTTCTAGCAATATTGTTTCTGTGTCTTTAATCATGTTTAAAAATCATCATCGTTATCAATATCATCGTCATCTTTCTTATTTATATTTCTGTCGTCAGAATAATAAAACTCTTTATCATCTATGTTGTGACCTTCCATGATTCTTTCTATATTAGCTATGTTGTTTAACAAATTATTGTTAGGAACAATATCTAACACTTTAAAATATTTAGAGTTATTATCAACAGTTTCTGCAAAATCTTCTTTAGCTAATTTGATTAGAGTATCTAATTTATCAGGAGTCAATACTCTCTTAGCAGTAAGAATATTTATTATATCATCTAGATCATAATAATCACCAGGTCTAACTCCAAAATAATTACACAAAGATTTAAAATTAACATGGCTTTTTTCTCTTCTATTGTAGATTTTATCTCTACTAAATAATCTAAATAATTCTAATAGATACAATGCTGATTTATCATAATCACAATTAGCCATTAATTCCATAGCTAATACATGGTTATTATGATCCTTTGATCTAAACATTTTACATGCTTCTAAGAACATGTCTTCTGTCATATTAACAATGTTTATTCTAGATAATAAATCATCTTGATGCACAATAATCTTATTGGCTTTTATAGTATCTATTGTTTTAAGATCTTCAATATCAGCTTCCCACACTCTTTGACTATTATGATAAGCATTAGGTTTTACTTCTCTAAACTTGCTCCAGTTCCAAAAACTTACAATGTCCATAGTATTTTCATCATGTAAAACACTTAGAAATTTTTGAACACTCTCAGATTCATTATTCTTAAACTTGTCTCTTACATACTTTGTTATTTCATATTTGGTAACATAGTTGCTAACATAATCTGATTTAAACATCTTATCTACAAACTTTTCAGAATATACTACTACATTAGCATTGTCAACAGTTTTGCTAATACTAAATCCTATATCATCTTTTAGAGTTGATAGTTTAAATCTAGGAACATCACATCCTTGTAGAAAATATATTTTGTCTCCTTTAGATATAGTATACTTAACAGGCTGTATTAATTTTATCAGCTCTTGTTTATTTACAGCGTCTGATGGCAAACACTTTTTTATTTCAAATTCTATAACAGAATCATCATTATCCATATTATGGATCTCTATTATATTTTTAAATATTTCTTGTAACATTTTTAAAAATTTAGTTTTACAAAATCATTAGTATCTAATATGTTTCCTATTTCTTCCTTGTAAGAAAGTTTAAAATCAAACAATTTAGAATATACTGTACTCTTTAAATGTTTCTCTATTTCTTTAACAACTTCATTGTTAAATTTTTCTACTACATCCTTTGATAAAAGATTATCATTTTTAAGTTTTAATAGAAATCTAGCTAGTGGCATACTGCTTACTACTCTAGTATTAAATTTTGTTTCAAATTCTCTACCTGCTTTTGTTCTTCTATTAATCATTCTATCCGCTATAGAATATCCTCTACGAGCAATTCTATACAAATAATAATAATTAATAGGAACATTGAGGTCTACTTTTAAGATGAGGTTTTGAGCTACAACATGATTCTCTGTATCTGAACTAGAATACATATTCATCAAGCTAGCAGCACTCTCCTCATCTAAGACAACACTTGCTCTAGTGAGAAGTGTTGTCGAAGAGTTAGGATTGGTCATAATTATTTCATTGACATTTCAATAACTTGTTGGTTAGCTAAAAGCTTTTGGAACTTTTGCTTATTACCATTCAAGATTTTCTTCACCAAATGATATCTTAAGTCATTGGTAAAAGCTTCTTCATCGGTTACAATCTTAATAATCCTGTCGATTATCTTTTGATTAACAGTATTTTTTTCTGCATAGAAGATACTGTAATTAATAATCCTGGTAGCAAGAGTGCTAGCAATATCAGGTCTATAGTTATCATCTCTACCTACAGTGTTTCTTAATTCTCCAATGATATATGATTCATTATCATGAGTCAAGATCTGCTTAGGATCTAACATCTTATCCAACTTGTTGTGAATAAATGTAGTGAACATAGTAGTAAACTCAGGTCCAACACTACCTTCACCAATCATTTGGATCATAGGAAGATTCTTATCAAAATCTTTGATACTACTAATAGAGTTATAGAAAGTTACAATACTCCTAGCATTAGTTTTCTGAGTAACTAATTCAGGATGCATCAACATAAAGTTAATACAACGAGTATCCAACTGTTCTGTCTCTGCCCACTTACCCCATACTTCGATATCAAATTTTAGATTAACACTAATGAATCGAGTTCTCTGAGCTGTGTCAATAGAGTTAACTAAGTAGTCTCCGTTATCTGGATTAGCAGTTAAGATAATATGCCAATCTTTTGGTAATCTCCATGAGATATATTCTTGTCTATCTACCAACTCCATCACAGCTTGGATAAATCTGATATCAGCACGATTCCAGTCATCAAGGATTAAGATACCACCACCTTGCTTATCAGCAATCCACTCTGGCGGACAATAAGACATTCTCTTTTCACCAGTAAACTTGTAACCTTGTCTTACATATTCTTCTACAGCTTGCTCATCAATCCATAGACATTCATATTCACCATCTGCGCTGGCAACTTGAACAGTTTCTACATCTCCTAATTCAACAATCTCATCTACTTCGATTTCTTCTTCTACCTCTTTCTCAACGGGCACTTGCTTCTCTACCATCTTCGGAACCTTGGTTTCTATTTCCTTTGTAACAAACTTGCCACCTTCAAGAACTTGTTTCTTTGTAATCTTTACATCAAACTCTTCTACCATTCTTGTTTCCATTTCTGTTACAGTTTTAGTAACAGTCTTCTTTACCTTTCTAGTAGAAGGAACTCTAGCTAAAGCTACAACAGCAGGTTTCAAATCACCAGTAGTTGTTTTCTTACACAATTGAAATTGTCTAACAGGAAAACCTACTAAGTCACCAAGCTCCTCGATCTGAGCTAAATTTAATTTCACACAATTTAGATTCAACTCACTTGCTAATTGCAAAATAGAAGTTGTCTTACCAATACCTGAATCACCAATAACCTCTATGGCTACCGGTTTCTTTCCTCTTTCTTGAAGGAATCTATTATTATCTACAATGTGAGTTACAAAGTTCTTTAACTCATCGATATTCAAACTTACTTGATTATTTTTGCTCATACTTTTTTTGTTTAATTTAATTGAATTACTGCTCCGGGTAAATCGGTATTCATACTAGATTGTTCAGATAAAACCCATAACATCTTGCCAGGTTTCTTATCAGGAGATGGCGCTTCACCATCTGTGAAATATACTAGACAAGAATATTTAGTTTGATTTTCATAATAATAATCTACAACAGGATCAAAATCTGTTCCTCCTCTACCGTGTAGTTTATACTCATTCTTAGGATCATATAATCCCTTGTGTCTAATTGCTGTATCGGCTTGTATTACAGTTACATCAGATCCTGTTTTGTGGATATGATGTATCTCTTGCATAAACTCTTTTAGTTCATTATCGCTTACAGATCCTGAAGTATCTATAGCTACCAATACATGTTTCTTATGTTTAATTTTAAGACCAGGATTATCTTCATATCTTTTGTTATATTTTCTCCTTGTCTTCTTAGTATAAATCTTTAAGGATCCGCCGGCAAATCTTCTTAGATATCCGCGCCAATCAAACTTAGGCTCTTCAAATTGATCTATCTTTTCTAGGATAGAGTGAAATTCTCCAGGCACAGTTCCTCTAGACTTTGTTACTTGATCTCTTATTTCTTTTAATATAGTTTCGGTGTGCTTGTTAAGAAGCTTTCTTTCTGCTTCATTAAGTCCACCTTCTCCTTCTTGGTTTTCCCAATCATGATCTGGACAATTAGCGTCTACATCACCACCATTTACAGATACCTTTACAGTTACTTGACCATCACCCATTGCTTTAAGCAAGGTATTAAGATTAGAACAGTTACCTTTCTTAGCCGCTTTCATAAGTTCCTCATAATAATGAAGAGTACCCATCTTAGGTTGTAAGTTTAACTCAGGAAATGTGTCAAGAAACATACCTCCTTCTGGTAGCCAATCTCTTTTGATGTACTGATTAATCTCTAAGTCCATAGCAATATTCCTAATCTCGTGATTAGTTAAGTGCTCATAATCAGTAAGGTGAAAGAAACCAATATGCAATAGCTCATGTTTCAATAAACCTTTCTTTTGATTAAGTGTAAGCTTATCCCAAAACTGAGGATTCACTAGTAGGTTATAACTAATCCCACTAATGTGAACACCTGCTGTTGGCACATCTTCACTCATTTTTCTGTTTAGCATGATGAGAAACAAACCATAAAATGGTTCATCCAACATCAACTCCTTGGCTGCTTTCGCTAAGCTTTCCGTGTGATTCATCTTCTTTAAATTTAACTGTTATACTTTCTATGTAGTCGTATCCTGACTCTTTAAATACACTTAAGATAAAAGAGTTTAGAGTTTTCATATATAACTCTATCTGATCCATAGGTACACTAATTCTCTTAAACATTTTGAATATAGAATTATATGTTACCTTCTCATCTCCGTTTAACTTAACTATCTTTTTCACAATATGGGGTAACTCTGATTCCCAATCTTTTCTTTCACAGGTAGAGTTCTTATACAATAACATAATACACACTATGTTTTGATTAAAGTCTACACTATCAATAATAGCCATACCCAAAAGACAACTCTCTTTATCGCTAGAGTTTAACATTTTTAATACTTCTTCATAATCCAGTCTTTGTTTTTTCTTTCTCATTAGTCTTCTATTTTAATTGTTTTTAGCATCCACTCTTTTGGACTATTGATATTATCAATCCACTCTTTAGCGGTTGGTATATATCCATTACAATCTTCTCTAACATGTTGTTCTCCTATATATCTAACATAAACTCGTTTACCCGCAGAGTTTACTATATATGTTCCAAAGATTTTTTCAGATTCAAAAATACCCTCTGAGTGGTGGCGAAACATTCTATGTTTACTGTGGCCGACCCATGCTTTAGTTTCATCAAACCAGTTATGTATATCAATATAATCTTCTTCTGTGCCTCCCCATTTTTTTACTGAGGATTTAGCATGCTCATATGGATGTGCCATTATTGTTCTATATATTTAGATACATCTCCGTCATGATTATAAGTCTGGTATTCTGTACAGCGTATATTATTTTCTATATTATATGATAAATCATTAACATTGATTATTAATGTTCCATCGCCGCCATCATTATTCCACCAGTCTTCTATATCATCTAACATTCTATATGATATATTTTCTACTACTGAGATAGTAGTATCTTGTAAAACAGATGTTATATTGTCATCTGTATCAATAAATATTATATCATCAATAGCTCCACTATCTCCTCCACCGGAGTAGTCTATTCTAATAGTTTTAATATTGTTTGACCTTAAATCAAATAAAGCTTTTGCAAATTCTTCTTTTGTTGTCATTATATTTTTCCTTTATAAAATCTTCCGAGAATATTACCATTTAAAAATTCTTTTTTTTCCAAGACTTCATATAAAAACTGATGCTTTACTTCTTGATATGTTAGTTCACTTTTACTGTAACATATTCTAAGTATCTCTCGCTTAATTACAGCACCACTTCTATGAGCTTGTTTAAGAACCTCATTACTACTATAGTATTCATGATAACCTAGTTTGCTTACTTTTTCATAGTTCTTCTTTCTCTTATCTGTAGATAGTTTCTTTTTACTAAGCTTCTTTTTCCTAGTAGAATAAAAGTTCTTCTTACCTATATAAGATATAGATTGATTACCTATGATTGCTGTCATGATATAAACAAATCCTTCAGCTCCATCTGGTACGTGTTCATCTTTGAACACAGTACCTTTATATAACCAACTCATATTTTAGATTATTTTGTAGTAACGGTATTAATTTTTCTCTTACTTTTTCCATTTTGTGTGCCGCTACCGCATCAGATAAATCTTTTTCTAGTTGTAAGTGTGCACTATTCAAACCATATTTAGATTTATATTTTGCCATAGCATTGATTCCCGGTTCATCATTGTCAAAGAGTGTACAGATACCCTTATACCTAGCCTTGTAGGAATGGATAACATGTTCAGATATCAAAGTGTTTTCGCTATCTGGTGCTATACATTCTACATTGGATATACCCATAGACATAAGAGTCATCATATCCTTTAAAGAACTACATATCACTAGATAATCTGTATTAAAACTTAGTTGATCCGTGCCCTGTATATACTCTTTAACTTTAATAAACTTGTTGTCGCTTACCTTTGGCTGGTAAATTTTATACAGTGTTCCATCATTTCTAAAATAACCATAGATATATTGACCTTTAATCATTAGCTCCTTAGTTTCATTATCTTCTTCTTTACTCATTAGATAATGATCTAAGGCTACTACTCTATACTTATCTAGGATTCTAGAACCGATACCATATTTAGACCAATAGTTTTTATCTAAACTATTCCATCCCCTGGTAAGGAATTGGGATACCTTGTATTTAGCTCTTATCTTAAACTCTCTGAGATTATAATCATCTTTACTTACTAGCAACCATTGATTATAATCTTGAATAATCTTATGCGCCGCTTCTCCCTTTGAAGATAGATTAAATAACATTTGTACAAGAGATACGCTGTCACCTGATTTGTCAGTAGAAAAATCTTTAAACTTATATACTCCACCTACTTGAGAATAGAATATACACATTGAAGGATTTTTTTCTAAAGGATTAAATACAGATTTGATTTTTAAATCTTGACCAGTTAACTTCTCTTCTAGTTTTAGATAATACTCAAATACCCATTCTCTTGGTACCTCATTTAATTTTGATATTATTGATGTAGTTATTAACATAGCTAAAAATAAAAGGGAAGACATATAGCCTTCCCTTATTTTACAGATTAAATAATTCTAAAGTTTGAAATCATTATTCACACTTGATCCAGAGCTTGCCCCGTCTCCATCAAACCCTGCAACATTTTCTACAGGTTTCTTTTTGATATGATCTCTTTCATTAAACTTAGCTACCTTGCCGCTATTCTTAACAGCAGATTCAAATGGTATACCAGTCTTAGAATACTTAGGAAAGAATAGATCATAACTAGTATAACCTTCTTTGTTAAGATATTCTTTACCAGCAATACAAGTATTCAACCACTTATCTTTGAATGGAGCATCATTATTAAATTGCTCAATCAAAGATTGGATTGTAGAATGCTTACCATTCTGTTCAATTAGCCAGTTGTCACAGCCTAGTTCTACACAAAGATTCTTAAGAAACTTTAATATCTCAGAATCTCTACCTATTTCTATACCTGTTTTAGTTACACCATCAGCATATGCATACTCATTAGCTTTAACTTTACCAACTTGACCTTTATATCTACCTAAAGATTCATTGTTTTTGTCTATAAAGAAACCTTCGAAGTCTCCGTCTTGTTCTTCACCTTCTAGATTTAGAACAATATGAAGAGCCCCTGGCTTAAATTTAAAATCTTCATATCCAATAGCTCTGATTGTTACTTTGTGATTACCTGGTTGTAATACTTTAGGTGTCCCACCTGTTCCTGTTTTGATGTCTTTTGTGTTTAACATATTATTTATTTGTTTAGTTAGTCAATATACACTTTATCCCAATAAGTTTTTAATTCTCCGTCTACCATTTCAGATACAACTATCTCTTTGTTTCTCAAATGCTCTGGTCTAGCACCACAAGATACCTCATCACTTGTCTTAAAGCTTAAGATATTTTGTGTTCCCTTTCTATATAGGTAGCCAATAGCATCTGATTGAGAAGTTGTTATCCTCTTTAGTTTACCTGTCAAGTCTAAGTCCATAGAAGTAAACTCTGCACCATTCTTTTCTAGAAGAATATCTTTAATATGACCACAAAGAATTACTCTCGGTGCCCATGTCTTGATATACTCTATAATCTTGGTGAAAGCTTCTCTTAGATAAGGATAGCCTGCGCCGTTAGGTAAGTTAAGTATGCTACCATACTGAGCTTTGCTTTGTGCAAACCAGTTCTTACCCATAGAAGTACGAGAATAAATAATCTCAGCATATGGAATACACATCTCTTCTAAAGCTGTGATTGTATCTACAGCAATATACTGATACGGTTTACCTGCTTTCTTTATTTCTTCTCCGATCTCTTTGATATCTTCTACGCTTTTAGCTTCAATCTTCATTGCACTTACATACTTAGTACCTCCTTCAAGATCTAGTATTAAGCAATTATCTAATTGAGCAAACAGACTAGTCTTACCAACTTTAGGCTTGGAAAAGATAATTAAATTTTCTGGACTCTGTGTATGTGCCTCTATCTTTTTAGTAGGCAACATGATCTTTTTTTCTTCGTTTACCATTATTTTGTTATTAAATCATTCAACCATAGCTTGTTACTGATAGGCTTCTTTAACAAAATAGCTGCTAAATCTCTAATAGTTAAATCAGAAAAGGGTAAATCTATTCCGTTTGAAACATCTTTTGGTGGGGAGAAAGTAGGTTTATACTTTGTTTCTTCCAATACTTCTGGTGTATAAGATTTAACTAGGATTAATTCTGATACAGGTATCATATACCTAGTAGTACCATTATTCTCTAGTGTTTCATACTCCTCTTTATAGTTAGGATTATATCTCCATTTATAAAGAGTTCTATCTGGATCCTCTGGTATAAGATCCGCAGAAGCTTGCTCCGTGTAAATATCCATACCTTTAGATATCTCACTGGTAAATAAACCAATATGCTTTTCTAATTTCCCCGGTGGTTTATAAGCCAACTTAGGAATAAAATAGGCATCTGGTATCCCCATTTCCGCAAAAGTTTGTTGGTGAAAATCTCTTAAAGACTTCAACCTTTCCCGCTTGTCTTCGGGTGTTACGATTGTGTTTAATCCGCTCATTTTACTTTGTGTTTATTTTTCTTTCTATACAAGGTGGTGTATCCATTTCTGAGACTCTCATCTTACTAAACTCAGCCTTCATAAAACTCATACGAGTATCACCATTCCTAGCCTTGAGAAAGTGAAACACTAATACATCCAAGTCTGTTATTAGATATCTCTCTGGACCATATTCACTGATATTTTGTTTACCTGGTCTATTGACGCCTACTACAGTATCTGCATGTTGTAGTAAGGCATCAGCCCCATAGATATCGGAATCCAAAATATAGTTACCATACTTACCATTTTCATTTCTCTCTGGTGAATCTATGGATCTATTGAGTTGGCTTAGTATGACAAAAGCTATTGGATACTTTCTTTTTAATGCTGTGATTGCTTCTCCGAGTGCGAATAGAGTATCATGTTTGTCTTTTTCAAAGCTTGCTTTTCGTAGTAACAGTGAGTGATCTAGAGTGATAATTGTTTTGGTGTATTGTCTGCTAAAACTTCCATCATCATTCTTCTTTTGAATAGAGTATGATTCCATGTAGTCAGCGATGATTTGGCGAAACTCATTAACAGTACAAGGTTCGTCTACTAAATCAATAGGGTAGCTAATCATTTTCTTTGCATAGTCATAGCATAGACTAATATCTGATTGAGATATTTTTCCATCAGCACTACACAAATATTTGTAGGACCTATCTAAATAGGATGAGAAGCTTCTCATAGCTGTAACTCTTCCTACCATTTCAAATTGAAATTCTAATACTCTAAAATTAACATTGGGATTTAATTCAAAAGCGCTTCTTACAATTTGATCTTTGATTAGTGTCTTACCTGTACCTGGCCTAGCAGCAATAACTGTGGTTGAGTTCCAAGGTATACCATCTTCAATGGCATCATTAAATTTTTTCCAAGGTGTAAGGATACTAGTAATAGTACCATCTCTTCTACCTTGCATGTAGTTAAGAGCCTCTTGATAAGATTCCTTAACTTGTTTCCAAGACTTCTTTTTTTCTGTAGACATAAGGTGAGTATTCCCTTTACTTTTTAATCAAGTTTAATTTTTAAAATTATTTGAATAGGGGGATTGAGTTGTTTTGCAAAGATAAAAAAATTTTTTATTATAACTCTCTTAATGCTAACATTTTTTCATCATTTGTTATATCACAATGATCTAACAAACCATTTGTTTCAAAGTCATCACCATAGAAACCGTGGCAAGAATCTATTAACTCTCTGTGCTCGTGACCTTTATCACATGTAGATGTTTTATATAGATTAAATCCATATACATTTCCAGATATATAAAAATCCATTATTTCAACTTCACCTTCTAAAACTTTTGTTGCTCTTGAAATCGTTTCTTCATTTATTTTACCATATTCTTCTTTTAATTTCTTCTTGGTTACATAAATAAATCCTACTTGACCTGAGTCCCAAGGACAACTAAACCCAGTAGTATTAATTGTGACACCACCATGATCATACATAAAAATAGGTAAGCATACTCCAGCTTTTTCTTTGTTCCAGATATGCTGCTCCATCTCAGACCAACTATTAAAATCATCTGATGAGAAAGGAATATTTTCATCACCAAATTCATATCTTCTATGGAAGATAGCCATGGTGCCTAGATTATCCCATTCTCTTGGACTCTCGGGATAATCATCGTGTACAATTTCTAATAGCTTTTCTCCTAAGTTTACTGTTTTATATTCCGTCATACTACTTTTTCTTTAAATATTATTTTGTTCTCAAGTGTTTCACCAGACTCTATTATCTCACAGTAATCAGCTAGATCTGAACTAGCCACCTTACTAGAGTCTTGCTTCCTTATAAAATACATAGAGGTTCTAGTATATTTATAATTCTCATCGCTTTGCTTTTGAACATATAGTTCAGTAGCTTTTAATATTGTTTCCCAACTATATGAAAAGTTTTCAAAGAACCATCTAAAGTTTGCTTCTAGATTCTTAGGACTACTCCTCATATACTTACCACTACCAGCTTTCTTCTTAGGAAATACTTCATTATATTCTTGTATCTTTTTAAGATACTCATTTCCTAGTAGCTGATTGTTAGTTTTCTTCTTATGTATTTTGAAGAAGCTTTCTACCTTGGCTATAGTACTTATAGCTTTGGGTGACAACTTATTTTCTTGATCAAGAAACTCAGTGTTTTGTAGATGTCTTAGTTCTTGATGAAGATTTACATTGTTAGGTGATATAGAATGTTGAATACAATATAAAACAAAGAACTGATTAGGATTCAGCTCTTTTTCTAAAATCATGTTGAACATATCCATCATAGCCATATCTGTTTTTGATTTCATTTTTTATTCTATTAAATATTTCAACTACTTTTTTGTCTTTGATAATCAAATAATCATCTACAGTTTTACAACCATGGATAACACTTGCATGATGAAACCCGCAATACTTTGCAATGTATGTTAAAGTATAACCAGATTCTCTAGCAAGATAATGAAGTATTTGTCTATAAGTAACTAGCATACCGTTTCTAGTTTTCTCTCTTGTAAAATTTGGATGAACAGCAACTAGCTCAGGATAATATTCTTTAGCATCATCCTTTATCATAGTATCTAATTCCGAGATTGTTACATTCAAAGATTTCATACTCTTTACTCTATAAGAAACTAGTAGATGTATACCATGTGTTTTATAGAATTGATTTTGAAAATCTTCTATTTCTTTATCCATTATCTCTTTTTCTTTTTCGTCTAAAAGATCCATTTGTTTTTGATTTGTTTATTATTAATTTTGTACATTAGCTAAATGAAAAAGTATATTAACATTGTTATCATTGCTTCTTTAATAGGTGTTATAATCTATTTGTCTTTTAAAATTAAAACTAATCCTGTTGATACCGGCAGAGAAAAAGCTTTAAGAGATTCAATTGCATATTTACAAAAAAGAATTGACTCTAGCCATATTAGACAAGAACAATTAGAGTTAGCATATGACAGTGTATGTAGACTTGAACCTCAAATTAAATATAAAACTCGTGAAAAAATCAAATTTATTCTTACTGCTGCTACTCCTGATGAGCTTGACTCAATTATCCGCGCAGCAATCAAAAGAGAAATCCGATACAAGTAAGTGTTATAATCTTGCTGAACTTCAAAAGCTTGCAGCAATCTTAACAGATTGTGAAGCTTGTGATACTCTCTTGAATGTTGCATACTTTAAAATCAAGAATAGAGAAGAGTTAATAAAAGAGAAACAAGACGAGATTTATCATTTAAATAATCAACACTTTTTAAAAGATCAGATTATAAAAGTAAAGGATTCTACTATTGAATCATTAACTAATGATGTGGAATCTTTAACAACACAAAGAACATTCCTAACAATAGGTTGGGGATCAACAACCGTATTACTAGGAGGTCTTTTGTTTTTATCTATTATGAGATAACTACCAAACAATCTGAGTATTAAATTGTTTGTGTGTTGCGTCATTAATCCTGTTAAATATATCACCACTATCCCAGAACTCTTTTTCTGAGTGAGCTGCTGAAGCAGGGTGACTACAACTTAACAAAATATTATTTTCAGGTATCTGTTTCATCCACTCCTGAGCTTTCTTACCCATAAAAGCATATACTAATCCAGGATTCTTTGTAGTAATTATATCAAACAAGTACTGTATAAATGGAGCCCATATATCATAGTGTTCTCCTACTTTATTTATTGTAGTAGTAAGCGCAGTATTTAACATGAGTACACCTTGATTAGACCATCTAGCTAGATCTGGATTCCACTCATAGCCATCTAAGTACACATTAGTTTCTATATCCTTGAAGATATATTTTAAAGATGCGGCTATCTTACCTGTATTACTACAAGAAAATGCTATACCATCTGCTACCCCGGCGTAGGGATATGGATCTTGGGTTACTATAATAACTTTTAGTTTATCATACGGACACTCTTCAAAAGCTCTAAAGACTTGCTTCATAGTAGGAGTAAATCTTTTCTGATCATTTGCTTGGTCTAATAACTTATTAAGTAAAGAATAAAAATCATCACTTAGTAAGAAACCTTTGAGCTGTTGTCCCCATCCTGATGGCTTAAGCCTCTCATAAAGCTTCATTTGTACTTCTTTTAAATCTACATTGTTTAAAGTTTTCATATTAAACTTTTTATGTTTATAATAAATTTTTTATATTTGAGCATGAAAATAAAGATGCCCATACTAGAGAATGATAAGATTGTAAAACTTGAGATACCTGGTAAATTTGTAGCTCGTGTTCAAAGTTTAGCTTTTAGTCTTATCGTTAACAAAAGCAAAGAGGAAGTAGAAGAAGCATATAGAAAGATGCAAACTTCTGAGCCCGCTGCTAATGAGTTTGAATACAATATGCAAACTGTTCATGCTCTTATCTTTGAGATAGAATCTCAAGCTAAAAAGCAAAATCTTTATGTTGATAAAGAGTTTGAGATTGATCCAAAAGATTTAAATGAAGAAGCTCTTAGAACATTAAAAGAAAAAGCTAATGTTATCGAAAGTTGATTCCACACTCATCACCTATTTGTATAATAGCTTCTATTGCTAACGCTAATTCATCTTTACTACAATCTGCAAAAGATTTACAGATTAGAAAATTGCTACCATCTAAACTCTTTTCTACACACAAACCAGCATGTTTCTTTATATGAAGCTTTGTATCCTCAAAGCTTTCACCTGTATACATAGATAGTTCTCTAATGCATACATGGATTTTAGCTATTTGAGGAACCGTAGCATTATCTACATCAGCTTCCATAAATACCTCTACCTTTTGATTATAGTCCAAAGATTTTTTAAACTCATCAAACCTAATTGCCGTAGCTTTTGTAGCAGGCACAAGGCTGCCACCTTCAGTTGGTATAAATTGACCATGGAATATGTTATGTTTATTACTCATTGTAGTTTTATTTTGTTCTGATTACACCAGATTATAGCTGTGTTTGATATAATCTCAAAGAACTTATCTATATCATTTATATCAATACAGCTTACAGCATTTACAACAGTTGCTATAGACATCTCCATTCTTATCTTTGACCACACTGGTATTAACCAGTCCCAAGATTTATCATACTTAAGATTCTTTCTTGTATCACTCATGTAAACAGCAATAGCATTGTTTCTTATTTCTTTAGTCATCTTCTTCTTTTATAAAACTTAACATGTGATTTCTTTCTTCTATAGCTTCTTGTCTAGGTTTATCTAGTTCTAGTATACACTCACCAGATAATTCTGTATCAACTTCTATTTCTTCATGTAGTCGTATAACTTTTCCTATTAGTTTACTATATTTTTTTAACTCAGGATTACTAATCAAATCCTTCTTCAGCTTTAAAAGCTGCAACAAATCTTTTGAGTGATTTTTTAAATTGATTTTCATTGTTTTAGTTTTAAAATATGTATCTTATTTTGTTCCAAGGTATTATCTCATCATGTAGTTCAGTCCACTGTTTTATATACTCAGCTTTAAGATCATGTTTATACCTAAGATTCTCACCACCATATTGAGATACTTTGCCTTCTTGTATATCAGGTCTCCATAATAACTCTTCACCTGGTAAACTATGATCAAGATTATAGATATGTTTACCTATGTTGTGAGTAAGAAATATTACTTCTGCTTTTACATGTGGTCTAGCCCACTCTGCTAATGTAAACCTATTTAAATCCTCAAATAGTTTTCTATATTCATCTAACCAACCATCTGTTACTATTACAGGACTAAAATTAAAGTGAACTTCATAGCCACTAGATATAAGTTTATCACTATCTAATATTCTGTGCCAAATAGGACTAGTGTTTGGTTCAAGAACATCTGCATACTTTTGAGGCATAAGACTATATCTTACTCTAATCTTACCTTTTGGATTAAAATCTCTAAGTTTAAGATTAACATACTTAGTAGCAAAACTACCCATAGCTTTTGGGTGATCTCTAAAAAATGTAAATATCTTCTCCCACTCATGGTGTTTAAGATGTAAAGCAAAGTCCTCGTTACAAGATATATCATAAGTAATATACTCATCATGTGTTTGATTAGGTTTTTCTACATCTGCAAACCATACATGATGGTCAATAGCTGTTAATATATCTGCTGTGTTGGTTGCTATATCTAAACCTTCTGGTTTATGTCTTTTCATATAGCAATAACTACAATTATACAAACAGCCATGTCCAAAGCTAGGTGAGATAAAATCAGTTGATCTACCACTAGGTCTGATGAGCATAGACTTTCTAGTTACTTTTTCTACCATGTTTTAATTTTTATAATCACATCCACACCAATAACCAACTTGACCATAATAATCAGAGTTTAACCATTTCCAACCTTCTTTTTTTAATTCTTCTGAAAGTTCTTTTTTGGTTTCAGCACCTAACATGATTTCTTTCATACAATAAGGACAGTTAAGTTCTATATAATAACCTTGTCTAAAATCTGTTTGTTTTATAGTTGATTTTTTTTCTGCCATTAATCATGTTTTAATTTAAACCATAAAATTCCTATAGCCCAGTGCCCCCACTCTAGATATAAACCTCTACCTATATTACCACTTAAGTGTATTACTTTGGTAAATGATAAAACTGGTGTAATATGAAAATCATATTTATCCCAATTAACATTTTTTAGTCCTAAAAATCTAAATCTTATTTTCATTATTTTCTTTATGTTTGTTAATAAAATCTATCCACTGCTGACCTGTCCAGTCAAGTGTTCTTAACCCGGTAGGGATAAGCTTACCATTTATAGGTATATCATACATACCACCCCACTTAACAGGCCACCCTGCTGGTAAGTTCTCATCAAGTATAACTCTTCTTACTAGTCTACTAGATCTAAGTGGGGTATTCAATGGAGTGTTCCATATCTTACTCATTTGTTTTAACTACATCTTTTAACCAAGCCATTACAGCTTTGTTTGGGTTTTTATTAGTAGGAGTTGTATCTAAAGGATAAAGAGCTACTGCTCCTAATCTTTCTGACACTTCACCTACTTCACATTTACCATAATTTGGATGAGTTACTAAGTCACCTTCTTTGATATTTTCTGGGTTCATTTTGTAAACTTTTTAATCATTTTGGTTAATACTTGTTCAAAGTCTTTTTTTGTGATAGTCTTGATAAACATAGACTCATCTTTTTTCCAACCCCAACTGCCAATAAAAGTAATATAAGTCATATAGTTTACACCTAGCTGATAAGCTCTACCTTTTTTCTTCTGAGTGCTAGCTACTATTTGTAAAACAGGTTTACCTTCTTTAACTTTGAAAAATCTTTCTCCTACATTGGGGTTGTTGTAATGGTAATATAATGTTTTACTCATCATTTTCATTGTATTTTAGTTAGATGATCTACATCCCAAGCATTATAATAAATACCACCAGTACAAAAGTATACTCTGTATACTATGTTAGGATTTTTACTAGTGTCTTGTGCTATGTGCATGTTCTCACTAACTGTGTAGATACACTTGGGGCAAACCTTTTGCACACCAGCTTTTCTTTGTTCATAGTTAGATACACAACTCTTACACCCTGTAAGAGATATGATAATTGTTAAAGTCAATAATAGTTTTTTCATATTAGTCTTTTTTGTTTAGTGAGTTTATAAAATCTTCAAAGCAATCAAAAGGTTGTAATGTTTTTCCATATTCAAAAGCTTTTCTAATATCTTCCTCTGTATATTTCTTATCCTTTTTATCTTCTTGGCATTGAGTGTAGCCTTCTATCCAATTTGTAGTTTTACATACATTTGGATTTGCTAAGTTAGCAGCTAACTGTTCTATTTCTTTTTTAGTTTTCATAGTCAATTGCTTTTAGTTGCTAACATTTTTAATCTTTGTAAATCATTAATCTTTATACCTAGTGACTCACCATACTTATAGAAATCTTCTTTAGTATTGGGAAGTGTTTCACAAGTATGACACTGTTCTCTAAACCAAAGTATACTATTAACTTGTTGTGGTTCACAAGTAGGACATGACTTCTTCCAAGCTTTGTCAAAAGCATTATCTGTTATTAGTTTCATAATTAGTTATTTAATAAATATATTCTCCTACCCATTGAGTAAGACCTTGTGAGTTGGTTGTTGTTTTGAAATCATTAAAAACATATACTGAACCATTATAAGGTATTGTTACTTTTCTCGTTTCTCCCATTTTATCTGTCACCTCAACTTCCACACCTCTTTCTTTTTCCATCTCACACTTAAACCCAACAGGCATCTTTGGTTGTTGGAGGGATTGTAAATATTCTTTATATGTAACTCTATTATTTTTAACATATTCCCAAATATCTTTTAAATTCTCCTCTGTGTACTTATACTTCTCTTTGGCTTTGTTGTAGCCTGACTTAAAAGACTCTCTACTTATTGTTACTCTTTCAGGAAACCCGTGTTTTTTTGATATTTCATCAGCCAACTTCTCAACCTCATCTTCAAGTGGTGGTAAAAGAATTACACCTTCAAGTATTGGTGAGTTGTTGAGTGGTAAATGACTAATCACCTTTTTTAAACCTTTATTTAGAAAGTGTCCAGCACTTTCACCAAGATACTTCTGTGGGGTGTTTCCTAAAAAGGAATTTCCATAGTCATCAAACATTAGGCAATAATCACCTTCTTTAATCTCTGAGTCATCTACTATTAGCAGATAATCTCCTGTGTTTAAAATTTTGTATTCCATATTAATAATGTTTAAGTTCTGGGTATTCAATAATATTCACAAATCTTTTATCCATTTTATAGTGGTCATCAAGAATTTCTTTTAATAGTTCTTCTTTTGTGTCTTTGCAGTAGAGAAAATCTGCACTATCTCCAAAACCTACCATTTGAGAATACTTTATATACTTCCAACCAAAGAAAGTATATTTCTGTATCAGGTAATCATGAGTTTTTACTCTGTGTACAAATCTAATTGTTATTGTTTTCATTTTTTCTGTTTAATTAGTTCT
>JACCDP010654203.1_pt1 | contig 82246 bp, 69 predicted proteins | sample 7445841 | NCBI WGS metagenome assembly JACCDP01 (sample SAMN15323441, study PRJNA562643) | freshwater metagenome | isolation source: river surface water | place: USA:Blue River Watershed | collected 2017-08-17 | reverse complement strand
TTATACTGTGATAATAAAATAGTTGCTATTATTGAAAACCCAAATGATGGGATAGATGTATCTCCTATAAATATTAAAGGCACGCCAACTAAATTATATAAATTGGGATGGAGACAACAATATTCATAGAATGATATAATAAGTGAAATAGTCTAATGTTTTATTATTATAATTATAGATTTTTATTTTGTAATACATAATTATTTGATAAATAAAACTGATTATAGCTGATTTGTTTATCTAATATATACCCAAAAGATTCTAAATAATTTTTTATAGAAAGATCATTAGTTACATTTTCAATTACTAAAACAGATGGATTATATTTATTTAAATCTAAACCATATAAACAATCAAGTTCACCACCTTCAATATCTAATGAAATTATATCAATCTTAGTTATGTTAGGTATTTCATTTTTAATTACAGTATTTAATGTCTTTTGGGGAACCATAATTTCAGTTATAATATGATTTTTCGGGTCAAAATTAAATATTTTTTTATATTGTTCATTTATATTGATTGCAGAAAACCCAGCCGTCCAATTACTTGATAGAACAACATTAAATTTTACTATATCTAAATCTATATTACTTATTGCATAATTAAATACATTTTTTCGATATTTTTTTAATAATGGAATTCCTTGTGTATTTGCTTCAAAACAATAGCACTCCCAGCCATTTTTTTCAAAATGATAAGAATTACTTATTCTTATTGGTTCAAATGCTCCTATATCAAAAAAAATTCCTTTATAATTAAAATCAGGAAAATATTGTCTTAGAACAGAATCAACCGGTTTATCATCATAGACTTCGCCATGAAATAAGTTATACATATGTTAACATTATATTATAATTAAAGTATTTTAACTATTTCTTCATGTGAAAAACTAATTTCTGATTTTATTTTATTAATTACATCAGAACTAAATAAATCTTTATGTACATACCAATCTTCAAATTTACAGTATTTACCTTCCCAAAAAACTGATACATCGGGAAAAACTAATATATATCCTCTATCCTTAAATATTTGTCTGGATATTTCGTGTGTATTAAACCAATTTCCTGTGTATATATCATGTTCAAAAGTTACAGTAGCAAATTTATATTTATCAAATACAGTTTTATCTAGTATCTCTAATGTAGTTAATGTAGATCTATTATTTACATCTAAATCTATTTGTAAATAATCTATGTTTTCAGGAAAATTATTATTATCTAGAATATTTCTATAATTAACCTTTTGAGCATCATCTAAGATATGTATTGAGTTTGGCCTATTTATTTTATATGATTCCCCAAAACTACTATCATATTCAACCATAATTCCCTTCCAATTATATTCCTTTTCTAAAATATATGTATTATTATGAAATATAGGATCATTAGAACCAATTTCTAGAAAGGTTCCATTATATTTTTGTTGAGTTAAGACTCGTACAAATATATCTTGACTAGCTTGGCTATAAGTTTTCATATAATTAATAAAATAAGTTATTTTATATAAAATAACTTATAGAATATTTTTATATAATATAAATATGAAGATTTTATTTCTTAATCATACAATTCAGGCTTGCGGTGTTTATCAATATGGATTAAGAGTTGCTAATATACTTAAAAAAGCTTAAAAAAATGATTATATATATGTAGAAATTGAAGATTATTCTAGTTACTTAAATGCTATAAATACACACAACATTAATTTAATTATTTATAATTATCACTCAAGTACAATGTCATGGCTCAATTCAAATAATATTCAGAAAATCGTAAAAAATATTGGAATTCCACACGAATCAAATCCAATTTTTTTTGATATAATTTTAAGTATTGACCCTGATGAAAAAGAAAATCATAATGTATTCAATATTCCTAGACCTATTTACGAAAATGTTGAAGAAATTTTATCAAAATATGAAATTAAAAATAATGAAATTAAAAATTTTATTGATTATAAGGAAGAGGATACTCCTATTTTTGGTTCATTTGGATTTGGATTTAATAACAAAGGTTTTGATAAGATAGTAGAAATAATAAATCTCAGCTATGATAAGGCAATTATTAAACTTATCATTACTATGGCCCATTTTGATCCTAATAAAGACACTAATTCTTATAATATATCACAATTATGTAATTCTAAAAATATTAACCCAAACATAAAATTAATGATAAGTCATCAATTCTTTACAAATGAAGAATTACTCTTGTTTTTATCATCCAATACATGTAATATTTTTTTATATGATAAAATGGAGGGTAGAGGTATATCTAGTGTAATTGATTATGCTATATCTGTTAATAAACCACTAATTATTTCAGATAGTTATATGTTTCGAAATATTTATTCAGATGATATATGTGTATATAAAACTGATATCAGAACAGCTATTAGTAATTCGAAAAAACTTCTACCTAATTTTATAGAAAAATATAGTAATATTAATCTAATTAATAAGATTGATTTTATAATCAATAGTATAAAAAAAGCTGAACCTATAAAACAAATATACACAATATTAGGTCTTGAACTAAACGCATATTATCATATTAATAATTATACAGAAGATGGAAATGTATCTGAAATAGTTTATAATTTATTTAATAAATTTATTGAAAAAAATCAAAATATATTTAAAGTGTCAAATGATATTTTTTCTAATACATATCCAGATAGTTTTAAAAGCCTTTTTTTAAATCTTCGTGAATCAAATAACACATATACGCTTATTTGTAATGAAGGAAATGCCATTAATTGGATAGAGATTGTTAAACATATACATAATATATTAAAAAATAGATCAAACATTGACACAACGAATTTAATCCAAGTATCAATTGGCGAAATTATAGATAAATATAGTATTTTAGAATTAAAAAAAAAATATATTACAGATACAAATAAAATAAATGAAATACAAAAAGAAATGGATATATTAAATGGAAAAGTGCCAAAACAATCTGAATTTTATAAACAATTACTATATATTAATGAGAAAATATGGTTAGATACAGATAAAATAAAAGAAATTAAATATGATAGTCTAAATAGTAGTAATAATATTTTTGCCAAATTATCAAATAATATTTTTGAGAATAACCAAAAACGGTTTAGACTTAAAAATTATTTTAATATTCTTGAAAAATCAACTATAAAAGAATGTAAAAGTTATAGTGATAATAAATGCTTTATTAGGATATTTAATGAAGATGATATATTTAATAAAATACCAGAAATTAATTATTTATGTATTAGCTATGATATTATTTATTTTGATATAAAATTCAAAGATGTAATTACTAGATTATTTAAAAATCCAAATATTTATTTTATAGATGAAGATAAAGATAAAGATAAAGATAAAGATAAAGATAAAGATGAAGATAAAAATATAAATATAAATAATACAACCGCAACATATGAATTAGCTGGATATAGTATTAATAATGATGATCGTAGTTTTTTTGAATTTAAAACAATAAAATATAAATCAGCTGGTAAATTAGGTGATTTTTTAAATCAATTATCAGTAGTTTGTGAAAAATTTTATGAAACAGGTAGAAAAGGTGAACTATATATAACAGACTTAGATGATCCTGGTGATAAATTTGTATTTGGAGTTGAAAATACATTTAATGATACATATTCTGTAATTTCTTCTCAAATATTTATTAAAGATTATAAAATTTATAGTAACCAACCTATAGATATAGATTTATCTGTATGGAGAAATAATGTATGGGAATTTATAAATAAAGGTGGTAACTGGTATACTATATTTAATAAAACATATAACATTAATTGGAATAAACATAAATGTTTATCATTTAAAAATGACATAAAATGGAGTGATAAAATTATAATTAATATAACACCATATAGATTTATATCTACTGAAGCAATTAATAATTTAAAGGACAAAATAGAGAATAATTTACAAGATTGTGTTTTTATATCAAATGAAGAAGAACATTATCATTATTTTATTAACAAAACAAATATTAATATAGATTATTATAAACCAAATAATTTTGATGAAACTGTAACAATAATTAATTCTTGTAAAATAGGTTTTTTTGGATTTTCATCAATGGCTGTAATAGCTAATATATTACATAAAGAATATTATGCTATGGGTATAATTAATACAGATGATTTTACACTTAATAATCTTAAAAATGTGTGTCCATTTATTTTGGATATTTTTGGATAAGTAATAGAAGATTTATTCTTTATTTTTTTATTTTTTTATTAAAAACTAAATAAATAAACCACAATAAAATTGAATTAAAAATAACCAAAGAATTAAATTAACAAATATAAACAATCAAAATGTCATTAGAACATACTTTTAAATTATTTGAATTCAATGTGTATAATAATAAGGGTCCTGGTCAGTCAAGTGATGAAGACGAAGACGACAACGGAATGGGATCATTTAATAGAGACAATACCACATTTGCTATACAAATGTTTGGTATTAATGAAGAAGGTAAAAAAGCATCAATATTAGTGGAAGAATATCAACCATTCTTCTACTTAAAAGTTGGCGATAAATGGACAATAAAAGATAAAGACCAATTTGTAAACCATTTGAAAACAAAGGTTGGCAAATATTATGAAAATTCTATTATAGATTGTAAGCTAATTGAGCGCAAAAAATTATATGAATTTGATGCCGGTAAATTACACCGTTTTATTATGATTAAATTCGCAAATGTGCCTGTTTATAATAAAGTTAAGAACTTCTGGTATAAAGATAGTGTCAATATTGATGGCGAGAAGGAGCGTGGATTAATTCCAAATGGATTCTGGTTTAAGGACTGTTATGTAGAATTATATGAGGCAAATATTCCGCCACTACTTCGGTTCTTCCATTTGCGCGAAATTAGTCCATCTGGTTGGGTAGCATTACCAGCTAAGAAGTGCTTTGAAATTAAAGGCTCTAATAAGACAACCACTTGCGACTATGAGTTTTCAATCAATTATAAGAATATAGTTCCGTTAAATGATAAGGAAACACGTGTACCTTATAAGATTATGAGTTTTGATATTGAGGCTAGTAGTAGCCATGGTGACTTTCCTGTGCCAATTAAGTCATATAAAAAGCTTGCTACAAATATTGTTGATTATTTTGTAAAGCTGACATCAGAAATTACACCAGCATCTTGTAAGACACTTTTATCAGATATTATTAGAACTGCTTTTAATTTAACAGAAGATAAACAATCTGTTCCTAATATTGATCTTGTATATTACAAAGGCAAACCGTTAACTAGACAAGATTTAGATACAAGAATTGAAGAATGGTTAAAAACCAAAATTAGAGATAGACAAGATAAAAACGATGATACTCACTTAATAGAAGCAATGTTTGAAAACGCAAATAAAGCACTTCAAGTGAAGGAAGAAAAAGAAAAAGAGAAAGAGAAGGAATCAAATGATGATGATGAAGATAGTGAATCCGATTCTGATAATGAAATAGAAGAAGCAGATGATGAGCCAACATATTTTAAACCAAATGCTCTAGCAACTTTTAAAACTGAGACATATAAAAATAAACAATCTACTATTGTAGATATTATGTGTGATAAGAAATTTGAACGTGAAGGTAAAATAAATGAACTCATATTTGCTCTTAGAAATCATTTTCCTCAATTAGAAGGCGATAAAGTCACCTTTATTGGTTCTACTTTTGTAAAATATGGCGAAAAAGAACCTTATTTAAATCACTGTATTGCTCTTAATTCTTGCGATTCATTAGATGGAGTTGTTCCTAATTCAAAAATAGAAACATATAATACAGAAAAGGAAGTCTTAAATGCTTGGACTAGTCTTGTTCAAAAGGAAAATCCAGATATTGTTATTGGATATAACATATTTAGTTTTGATTATGAGTTTATGTTTCGCAGATCTCAAGAACTAAACTGTGCCGAAGACTTCTTAAAATTATCCAGAAATAAGGATGAACTATGCGCCACCATTGACTATAAAACGCAGAAAATGGAAATAGATAAGAGTAGTATTACACTAGCATCTGGCACATATGATTTGTCAATTATTAAGATGAATGGCAGACTACAAGTTGATATGTTAAACTGGTTCCGAAGAACAGAGAATCTAACTTCATATAAATTAGATTACGTTGGTGGTCATTTTATTGGTGATTATGTTAAGAAGTTGGAACAATTGCCTTCTGGACATACTCGTATAAATACGGTTAATATGACCGGATTACAGGTAGATAGTTTTATACATTTTGAGGAAATTAATCACTCATCTGATTATTACAAAGATGGAGCCAAGTTTCGTGTTACCAATGTGAATAAATCAGAAGGTTGGTTTGAAATTGAAGGTATTGAAAACCCAAAAGCAAAGGCGGTTAAATGGGGTCTAGCAAAAGATGATGTGTCGCCTAAGGACATTTTTAGGATGACAAATGAAGGTCCTAGTTCGCGTGCTATTATTGCGAAATACTGTATTCAGGATTGTAACCTAGTCCAGCATTTATTTTCAAAAGTGGATGTTGTAACTGACTTGGTAGAAATGGCTAAATTATGTAGTGTCCCAATGAGTTTCTTAATTTTCAGAGGTCAAGGTATAAAGCTTACGAGTTATGTAGCAAAGAAATGCCGAGAAAAGGGTGTTTTGATGCCGGTGATAAATAAGGGTTCTAAAGATGAAGGCTATGAAGGAGCCATTGTTTTAGAACCAAAATGTGGTCTATATCTAGATAATCCAATTGCGGTTGGTGATTTTGCGTCATTATATCCAAGTTCAATGTTATCAGAGAATTTGTGCCCTAGTAGTAAAGTATGGACAAAAATATATGATTTAGCAGGTAATTTAGTGAAAGAAACAGGACAAAAGAATGACCAAAAGAATGACCAAAAGGCTTCTGATACATATTTATATGACAATTTGCCTGGATATGAATATGTTGATGTTAGATTTGATACATATAGATATTATAGAAAGCATCCAAAAGCAAAGGCTGAAAAGATTAAATCAGGATATAAATTGTGCCGATTTGCGCAGCCATTACATAAAAAAGGTGCCTTAGAAGAGAAAGCAATTATGCCGTCTATTCTACAAGAATTACTGAAAGCTAGAAAAGATACTAGAAAGATGATAGAGAAAACTGATGATGACTTTATGAAAAATGTGCTAGATAAGCGCCAGTTGGCTTACAAAGTAACAGCCAATTCATTGTATGGTCAGCTAGGTGCTAAAACAAGTACATTTTATGAGCCAGATATTGCTGCGTCAACAACTGCGACTGGACGATTGTTGCTAACTTACGCAAAGCGTGTTGTAGAAGAATGTTACGGAGACGCAACAGTTGAAAGCAAATATGGTCTTATAAATACTAAAGCCGAGTATGTATATGGAGATAGTGTGGCAAACTATACACCTATTTATATAAAATTTAATAACTTGATTGACATATTAACAATTGAAGAGTTAGCTGTTAAATATGGCAGAAATAACTGGGTTAAATGTTCAGAACCAGGCAAACAAGACAAGGAATTTTGCGAACTTGAAGCCGTTGAGACTTGGACTGAAAAAGGTTGGACCAAATTATTTCGTGTAATTAGACACGAGTTAGCATCTCATAAGAAAATGATGCGAATTTTAACACACACTGGATGTGTTGATGTAACTGATGATCATTCACTTGTAAGAGCAGATGGAACTGAAATATCACCAAAAGATGTTCAAGTTGGAACACAGCTTTTACATCATCCATTACCAATAAATGAAAATAAAATTAATTCAGTATCTATTGATGAGGCCAAAATATTAGGATTCTTCTTTGGAGATGGTAGTTGTGGAGAATATAATTGTGAATCTGGAAAAAAAGCAAGTTGGGGATTAAATAACGCATCATTATTATTATTGGAAGCATATCAGGGTTTATGTCAAAAAGTGTATCCTGAATTTACTTGGGTAATTATGGATACAATAGATAGTTCCGGTGTATATAAACTTGTTCCAAAATCAAATAATGAATATGGAAAAATTGCTACTTTTGTAAGAATGTATCGTAAAAAAATGTATTATGAAAGTAGTAAGGCAAAAATAATTCCAGACTTTATATTAAATGGTTCGGATGAAATAAAACGTTCTTTCTGGGATGGCTTATATGATGCTGATGGTGATAAGAGTGATAATATTCGTATTGATCAGAAAAATCAAATAAGTGCTTCCCAAATTGCATATTTAGCATCAAATATTGGTTATAACATATCTATTAACACGCGAAGTGATAAACCCAATGTATTTAGAATAAATATGTCAAACACTAAATTAAGAAAAAATCCTATTACTATTAAAAAAATAGAAGATATACAATATTCTGGTTATGTATACGATTTAACAACAGACAATCACCATTTTGCTGCTGGAATAGGAAATATGATAGTTCATAATACTGATTCCGTATTCTTCACATTTAATCTTACTGATAAAGAAACTGGTGAAAAAATAATAGGTCATAAAGCACTAGAATTATCCATTGAAATAGCAAAAGAAGCGTGTCATAATGTGTCAAAATTTTTAAAACAACCTCACGATTTTGAATATGAAAAGACATTCTTGCCATTCTGTCTTTTGTCAAAGAAACGTTATGTTGGTATTTTATATGAGCATGATCCAAATAAAGGCAAACGAAAGGAGATGGGTATTGTTTTAAAACGTCGTGATAATGCGCCAATTGTAAAAGATGTTTACGGTGGCGTAATAGATATTCTAATGAAGGAACGTGACATTAAAAAAGCGCTAGATTATGTAGACAAATGTTTACAAGAGTTAGTAGATGGAACCGTGCCAATTGAGAAATTAATTATTACAAAATCACTGCGATCATTTTATAAGAATCCGCAGCAAATTGCTCATAAAGTATTGGCTGACCGAATTGGGGCACGAGAGCCAGGAAATAAACCAACATCCGGCGACCGAGTTCCTTTTGTATATATAGTTAATCCAAATAAGAAAGCATTACAAGGTGATAAGATAGAGACACCAACATATATTAGAGATAATAAACTACAAATAGATTACTCATTTTACATTACAAATCAAATTATGAAACCGCTATTACAGTTGTTTGGATTAGTATTGGAAGATATTTGGATGAGTCAGAAACCACCGCGGCGTGCAAAGGTAACTAATTTTAAGAAAGAACTAGCTATGTTAAAACACGAATATTCATCAGACTATAAAAAATGTGAAGACAAGATGTCCAAACTTAAAAATAAAGAAGTAAAAACATTAATATTTGAAAAGTATTTGAGAGAGACAAATAATGCAAAAGAAGGAAATCAGAGTCTTACAAACTTCTTCTCAAAAAAATAAAAACAATAGAAAAAAGAAAATAACTATAATAGAAGAAGTATAGAATAATAAAATAAAAATAAAATATTTATTACATAAATTGTAATAAATATTTTTTATTTAAATAAATTTATACACTATAATAATTAACGGCATCCAGCAAGATCATCAAACTTCAAAATATCCTTACTATCTCTAGATCCTCTAGACTTTACAAATTTAGTTACCAAATCTGCTAAGTAATACACTTGCTTAGATAGAATCTTAACATCATCATACTTTAAAATATTTTTAGCATCATTAGGAGTTACCCACTTAACTACTATTGCTGACAAAGCTGATAATTGCTTAGACAAAGTCTTAACATGTTGAGCCATATTGAATCTGTCATATTCCTCATCACTAGATGACTCGCTATAATCATCATTCTCTGAATCACTAATCTCACTAGCAGCATCATCATTCTCTTGTAAATTATAATCTTGTTCATCCTCCTCATTATTATCCTCATTATCATCCTCATAATCACTAGAAGAGTCATTATCATCTTCAACATCATAAGCTTCATCAACTGCTTTATTAATATTACTCATATCACTACGACGTAGCTGAATATTACTTCCACATACAGCCAAAACATTATAATCAGCAATTCCCTCAGCATCAAGCTTATACATAATAGCCTGCGCACTTCTCTGATGTAAAGCCGCAATTTCATCAACAGATAACTTGAGCAACTCATATTCTCTTTGGAGTCTCAAGCACTCATTAATAGTCCACTTAGCACCTACACGTTTGTAATTAGTCATCATTATATTTATATAATGTTATCCGGTTTAGTCTTTATATTGTTTTAAATTATATTTCCTGGATTATTTTTAATTCAATTTTTTTGAGTAAGAATATTATACCTAGTTTGGATTTTGATTTTGATTTGAATTTTGATTTAAAGAATTTGGATTTGGAATAATTGTTTCGTACATTAAAACATTGTTAGATGGATCAAAAACAAAATGGTCATTGCTATTCAAATTAGATAAAGGATTAAAAATAGAATCAATCATTCGTCTTGTTAATGAAGTAATTATTCTATCACCAATTTCATTATTTGAAATATCATAAGAAATTTCATTATTAGACGCATCAATAGTTGAAGATGATACTGAAGATGATGCTGAAGATGATGCTGTATAATTTCTTATATCATATCTACAAACAGGACATCTTACATTACTTTGAAACCACTCATCAAATTCTGAAGGCATAAATATATGTCCACAATGTCGTATTTGTCTTACTTGATCATCTATACTAAAACTATCCATTGATATAGGACAAGATTCAGATAAAGGATTAGTAATATCACCATATCTAACAAGTCTAGAAGCTGTCTCAATTTGTAGGGCACTAGGTCTAACCGATACAGTTGTATTTAAGAATGAAGATAGTAAATCAGATAAATTATCATTATTACTATTGTTGCTACGCATTCTTGTTGATGGTCTTGTAATGTATAAACTAGGGTTTATTGGGCTTTGCCAGTCATATAATACTTGTTCTCTATTTCTAGGTTGCTGAGTTCTAGGTTGCTGAGTTCTATGTTGTTGTTGTTGCTGTTGTGGTTGTTGCTGTTGTTGCTGTTGTGGTTGTTGCTGTTGCGTTTGATGTACAATACGATTAATATTATATCTTATATCATCTAATACGCCATATAATCTAACAATCTGAGCATTAGCCTGATTATATTGGTTAACATACATATCAATTAATCGTCGCTGGTCATTATTCATCTGATTACTCATTTATACAATCAATAATGATAATATATATTATAATAAATCTGTTTAAATGTATTGTTATATAAATAATTATTAATTGTAAAAATGGAACATAATAAAATAGATATAACTAACAAATCAAATATTAATAAATTAAATAAAAATAATTTTGAAAATTATTGTGATAAAGGACTTTCTGGTCTAGCCAATCTAGGAAATACATGCTTTCTTAATTCTTGTATGCAAGTATTATCACATACATATGAATTAAATGATTTTCTAAACCTAGAAACTTATAAAAAGAAGGTAAAGAATAATTATGACTCAGCATTGCTTATTGAATGGGATGAGTTACGTAAGCTATTATGGAGTGAAAACTGTGTTATTTCACCTTCTAAATTTGTAAAAACAGTTCAGAAGCTAGCAAAAATAAAGGATCGTGAGCTCTTTACTGGATTTTCACAAAATGATGTATCCGAGTTTCTTGTATTTGTTATTGATTGTTTTCATAATGCGCTATCACGAGAAGTAAATATGACAATACAAGGCACTGTAGAAAATGAGCGTGATAAAATAGCACTTCTTTGTTTAGAAAGAATTAAACAAATGTATAGTAAAGATTATTCAGAAATATGGAATATATTTTATGGTATTCATGTTTCACAAGTAGTATCAATTCAAACTGGTAATATTATGAGCACAACGCCTGAGCCATATTTTATGATTAATTTACCTATACCAACAGATAATAAGTCACCTACATTAATAGACTGTTTTAATTTATATGTTGAGGGAGAAATAATGGATGGCGATAATGCTATTTTAAATGAGAAAACTGGCAAGAAGCAAGCAGCAAAAAAGAAATTAATGTTTTGGAGTTTTCCTTCTGTATTAGTAATTGATATTAAGCGATTTAATGCGTCAAATCAGAAGAATCAAATATTAATAGACTTTCCTTTAGAAAATTTAAATTTATCAGAATATGTGATTGGTTATAATAAGGAAAGTTTTGTTTATGATTTATATGGTGTTTGTAATCATAGTGGATCAGTTAGTGGAGGGCATTATACTGCTTTTGTGAAAAATGCCAATGGACAATGGTATCACTATAATGATACTAGTGTATCTAAAGTTGGTATGCCAAATCAAATAATAACTCCCAAAGCATATTGTTTTTTCTATAGAAAAAGACCAATAATAAAATAAATAAATAATTATTTGGTTTATATAATATATAATGGACAATACCAATACATCTAATACTATTATCACAAATTTAGGAAACTTGGCATCAGATACATATAATTTTTTAAATAATATATTATCAAATCCAAGTGTTATTATTATAGTAGTGGCTGTTTTATTATTTTATATAGCTATGTTTTTTTCTTTAGGAGATTCTTCAAGTTCATCTTCTGGTTCTTCAGGTTTAACCGGTTTTTTTACAACAACATCATCTTCATCTACTTCATCAGGATCATCAGATATTAAATATCTTGGAATATTAGCAGTAGCTATTTTTATTATTTTAGTTATAATAAATGGATTTCAATACTTTTTTGGTATAGATGTTATTGCTAAAATATCAAATTTATTTTCAGGACAACCTATTGTAGATATTTCAGTTGATACAACAAATGCTCAAATAGGAGGAGCAGGGTCAGGAGCAGGAACAGGAGCTGGTGCTATTCAAGAAATAAAGTTATATCCTCAGGTTTTTAATATTCCTGGTAATGAATATGTTTATCCCGATGCCAAAGCATTATGTAGTGCTTATGGTGCCAGATTAGCAACATATAAGGAGATTGAAGACGCGTATAAAGGTGGCGCAGAATGGTGTAATTATGGTTGGTCTGAGGGACAAATGGCATTATTTCCTACACAGCAAAAGACCTGGGAAAAATTACAAAAAATAGAAGGTCATGAGAATGATTGCGGCCGTCCTGGTGTAAATGGTGGATATATGAAAAATCCAGCTGTTAAATATGGCGTCAATTGTTATGGATATAAACCCCGTATGACACCCGAGGAAGAAGAACTAATGGCAAATACACCACTTTATCCAAAGACCAAAAAAGATATTGCTATGGAAGAACGTGTTAAATATTGGAAAGATAAATTAAGTTCTATACTTGTGTCACCATTTAATCATACTAGTTGGAGTAAAATATAAATCAAATAATCTAATAATCTAACAAATTATATACCACGCTCAAATTTGTTTAAAACTCCAGAAATTATATTAATACATACTTGTAATAAAAATAGTGTTCCGGCACATTTTAGTAATACTTTAATTATATAATTAATCCAATTATATATTTTTTTAAAGAATAATTTTATTTTATAATGATGGCCTAAAGTTTGTATATAAAATAATTCCTTATTAAATGTTAGTTCCTCACGACAAATAGGGCACGTTGGAGTCTTTTTAACCCAATCAAAAAAACATATTAAATGGAAATTACAATCACAAGAACAACTAGATTTAAATATATCAATATGCTTCATCTTATAAATTTTATTATCTTTAGTTTCTGGTTCCCAGCATATTAAACATTGAATTATATCATCTACATCTGGTTTACTAATATTATCATTATTTGTTAGTTCATTTTTATTTTCAGATAGGATTTTTCTACCTTTTTTTCTATTCATTATTAAATACATTTATATTTATCTTTATAATAAAAATGTATAAATTTACATTTTTGATCTTTTTGTTTTTTTATGTTGATTATTAAGTAATTGACTTGTATTTTTTCTAGTATTTTTGCGATTCTTAGTATTTTTAGATTGCTTAAAACTGGCCAACTCAAAAAGCTTATCATAAATATCATCCGACAACATATAACGTTCTTCATATATATTAGTATTTGGCTTTTCATAGTCTGATTTAATATAATCACTATTAATGTAAAAAATACCAACAGGCACAGCTAAGTTATCAAAAAGAGATATTTCTTTGCTTTCTTCTTCTTTACTGCTTTCTTTACTGCGTTCTATACTGCTTTCTTTACTACCTTCTATACTACGTTCTAAACTTTTTGAACCACCATAATGATAACTATTTAACGGCGCCATTCCAGAATTCATTAGTATTGAATTAACAGCATATCCACCACTCATTATTTTTCCACCTTCTTTATACATAATTAAATCCTTATTAGTAAATATATCTGTTCCTGACATATACATTATATTAATATAAATTAATTCTTATACTACCGCTAATTATTATACTGTTAATTCTTATACTGTTAATTCTTATACTATTAATTCTTGTACATGCGCTTAATTTCCTGAACATAACTAACATCTCTTTTATTTTTAATATACTCAACAATCTTAGTTACTTGCTCTTCATTTTTAATAATTTCTCGCAAACAAGTTTCTAAATATTTAAATGTAAGTGGCTGCGTTTCTTTTACACTTACAAAGCGCAACTGACCATCATTTAGCTTAACTGTTGTATTTGTTAAATTACTATTTTCTACGTGTGTATTAATACTTTGGCTTAATGTATTTTTCTTGTCGCGCAATTCTTTCATACGATCTCCAAGAATCTTCATTTGGTTATCAATAGCCACCCATTGCTGTAATTGTTGTTCAAAACTCATTAAAATATACATATTAAAATAAAAATAAAACAAAATATATACTTATTATTTTGCCTAACAACTAACAAAATAGTAAGAAATACTATTAGTAAAAATACAATATTTAAAATAAACATATAATATTATGGTTAGAGGAAAAGTATTTAATACTAATTTTAATCTTGTATCAACAGTTGATAAATTTAGACGTAATGGTAATCATTTAGTATATTTATTTACAAATGCCAGGGATGAACCAAAAATAGCAGAATGGGCGGCACACCATTTATTATTAGGGTTTGATAAAATTTATATATTTGACCACAAATCAGTAACACCAATTTCTAATATGTTAGCACCAATGCTAAGGGATAAACGTATTATTGTAAAACGTGTAGAAAGAGATGGACCAATAAAATTAGGTCTAATGACACAAGCAGTTCAAATATCTCAAGCAAATAATGTTAGTTGGATGCTTTACTTAGATTCTGATGAGTTCTTAGTATTAAATCAACATACAAATGTAAAGGATTTTTTAAATATATTTAAATTAGCAGATGCTATTGGTGTTAATTGGTTAATGTTTGGAACATCTGGACATAAAAGTCAGCCATCTGGATTATTAACAGAGAATTTTATTAGATCAGACAAAATAATTAATCATCACGTAAAAAGTTTTGTAAGACCAGAAAAGGTAATATTACCTGTTGTTAATCAACATTGTTATACTACAATAAATCCTAATAGATATTTTGCGTCATCTGGAAATAAAATGCTTCAAGGGCCATTTAATCCAATACCAAAAATATTTATAAAGACTATAGCATATATAGCACATTATTATACTCAATCAGAAGAAGAACATATTCGTAGAAAGTCTAGAGTAATGGATGATGGAACAAGTGGAAAAATAAATATGCACTCTGAAATACATAATGTTCATAATGAAGTGGTAAATGGACAACTTCAATATAAGTATTCGGCTAGAATAAAAGCATATTTATTGGCTCAAGGAATTAATTTATAATCTAGCTGTATTTAATGCTTGCGACTGTGACGTCTGGTGCGCTTTCCACCGCGATGCTTTCTCTTGGCATAAGTATGTTGCATTCCTAGTAAAGCAACAGGGACAGCAGCCTGTGTTAAAACAGGGCCAAGACCTAAAAAGCCACCTTTTCGGCCTCTGCCCTTATTTCTTCGTCTGCCGCCACTTTGTCCTAAACTCTTATCATAGTTAGGAACATTGGCATTAGGATTAGCAATAGGAACAATCTCAGTCTGAGCTGCGGCAACAATATTTTGTCCAGGATTAGGCATAAGTGCATTTGTGAATTGGGTCCAACCGTCACCAACTACCTTTAAAAGATAATTGCCCGCACTAGCATCACCACCACTGACAACAGGTGCGGGACTACCGCCCCACTGTCCTTTTTTCATTTTACGGCTCTTTGGCATTTTATATATTGAGCAAAGAAAAAAGAAAAAAGGAATTGTTAAAACTCTTTTAATGTATTTATAAATGATGATTTATTACGCAAGAGTGTTACTAAAATAATCAATATAGCTAAAATTAAAATAAATATTAAAAAAACAAGAAAAATGATTATGTAGATATATGGATAAATTTCATAAAGTATTAAGTCTGTTACAGGAGAAAATATAATTTTAATTTCATTTCTAACATCTTCGGTTTTTAATATGTCTAAACATTGTTTCATTAATGATTCTTTCATCTTTTTTTATAAGGAAGATTTTATTTCTATAATTTATTTGTATTTTGCGTGTTAAATATATATTATTTTTCTTTGTTTCAAATAAATAATGGATAATATTATTGAACCAACTATAGATTATAATTTTTCTAATTTATATTTAGGACCACCATCAACTTTAGCAGGTGGCTCATATTTCACTAAGATAATGTATAACAATAATAAATTATTATATATACAAACACCCAAGTGTTTAACAAAACAAGGATTTGTTAAGAGCGGTAAGAAAATATTTGTTGACTTAATGTTTGATAATAATGATACTGTATTTATACAATGGATTGAAAATTTAGAAAGTAAGTGTCAAGAGCTTTTATTTAGCAAAGGTGAGTCATGGTTTCAAACTAAATTAGAAAAAGATGACATTGAAAGCGCATTTACATCTGCTCTAAAAATATACAAATCTGGTAAATATTATTTACTACGTGTAAATGTAAAACCAAATATTAAGATATATAATGAGTCAAATAATGTTGTTAGTTTAGAGGATATTACAGGTGATAAAAATATTATATCCATTTTAGAGATTCAAGGTATTAAATTTACTTCAAGAAATTTTCAAATAGAAATAGAACTTAAGCAATCTTTAATTGTTAGTCCTGATCCATTTTTAGAAGGATTTTTTATTAAAAAGCCTATTACTGCGACTACTAGTGCTGCTGCTAATACGACTGCGACTACTAGTGCGACCACTACTGCGACTACTACTGCGACTAGTAACAATCAAATAATTACAGAAGTAGAAGAAAATAGTAAAATATCTGAATCAAATAGTTTAGATAGATCTTTAGAGAGACATTTAGAAAAAGAAAATATAAAATCTGATGAAGATACAAAAATAAATTTAGATGAATTTATAAAATCATCTGTGAATGATATTTGTAGTAACAATAATACAAATACAAATACAAATACAAATATAATAGAAGAAGTAGATCCGTTTGCTAATGATTCATATACTAAAACTAATATTAATACTAACACTAATACAGATTCTGATAATAACAAAAATGATAATATTGTTTTAGAAATAGAAGATTTAGATCTAAATATAGATGAACCCAAAGAAGATCCAAATTTATTAAAAGAAGTTAATTTTAATTCAAATTCAGTAAATAGTTTAGACACATTTACATTAAAGAAACCAAATCAGGTATATGAAGAAATATTAAAGAAGGCCAGAGAAAAAGCAAAAGAGGCAAAAAAACTAGCAATTACGGCATATTTAGAATTAAAAGAGATTAAGAAAACATATATGATAGATGATATTGATGATAGTGATAGTGAATTAGAAGTATATAGTGATGAAGATGAAGATAAATATAATAATTATTAAATAATAAAAAAAATAATGTAAAAATCTACAACAACTTTTATATTATTTCAAACATCTAGGAAAGTAATTCCTTATTATAAAAATGTAATTAATTAATAATTACAAAAATATTTTATCCCTAATTTTATATAATGAGTGATTCACTTAAAAAACTCTGGAATGATTACGGTATTGCTGGTATTTTGATTATTGTTGTCGGATTGTATGTTTTACATATGATGTATAAATACTTTTCTAATAAAGGTTCATCTTCAGGAATGCCTGAGGGTAATACCAATAATAATAATAATGCTTATAACAACCAGCCCAGTTCTTCTGTAATGCCTGCCGTTGAGAATCAATCAGACGAGTTCGCATCTACATCTGGATCTCAGCAAATGATGAGTGCTGGTGGTTCTTGTGGTGCTAATACTACCAACCCTGCTGATTTATTGCCTAAGGACAATAACAATGATTGGAGCAAATTGAACCCTTCTGGTTCTGGCTCTCTTGGCAATATTAACTTGTTGAAGGCGGGTGCTCTTATTGGAATTGATACCATTGGACAAACATTAAGAAATGCCAACTTACAAATTCGCTCTGAGCCTCCTAATCCCCAATTGTCTGTTGGACCCTGGAACCAGAGCACTATTACTCCTGATTTCATGAGACCCCCGATGGAAATTGGACAAGGTGCTCAGTAAGCATATATTGTGATAAAAAATAAATATTACAGAATATCTTATCTAGTATAAAAATAATATTAAATATTTAAATTTTGTTTAATATTATAAGTATTTGTATAATATATGTTTGACTTTGATAAACAGAATATATTTTTTTATATAGTTTTAGGCTTCGTTTTTATCATATGTTTAAAAATATATAATGAGTCAGATGCGTTTAATTTAAAATGTATTATATCAGATGTAGATGGTGAGAAGTATTGCGTCAGAGAGCGTTCAAAGCTCCAATTAGCAGCCGATTTACTGGCAAAAGTTACCGGAAATTGTAAAAATTTAGTTGAGTATGTTGCGAAAAAATATCCCGATAATGAAGATGTTCAACGTCTTAAAAAGAATTTTAATCCAGAGAAAATATCTGAAACATTACCGACTAGCGAGTTTACTGCTTATAGTGAAAATAAGGGTGAAAAATTAGCATTCTGTTTAAATAAGAAAAAAGAAGATGGATCTAAATTAATAGATATAAATACATTAACATTTGTAGCAATACATGAGTTGTCGCATATTATGACCAAATCAGAGGGTCATAAGCAGGTCTTTTGGCAAAATTTTAAGTTTTTATTAGAAGCAGCTAAGGAAGCTAATATTTATCAACCAGTAGATTATAAGAAGAATCCAGAGCCTTATTGTGGAATGGATATAACTGATAATCCGTATTTTGATATGTAGATATAGATATGTATACCGGGTAAATATAAATCTTTAAAAAAGAAAATATCTATCCAAATTAAAATATATATAAAATAATAACATTAATAATATATAATGCCATTATTGTCACAACCAATATTTAAAGTTAACAAATTAATAGGAAAAAACAAAATTGGACAAATATATGTATTCTTTGGAAATAATTTAGACATAGAAGGTCAAGATCCAAATGAATTATTTATACAAGAAAAGAATAAACCAGTTGAAACAATAAATCCTATATTTTTAGACATATTTAATAAAGATGAACTAACAAATATTAACACAAATAATATACCTGTTATATTTGTAAAACAAACAATTCATATTGATGATACAATAGGTTCTATAAAACTTAAAATATTTGAGGCTATTGGAAAAACTGTGCCTATTGAAGAATTATATATGTTCTGTTTAAAAACAGAACAGATTAATCCAATTACAATGTATCAGAATTTAACACAAAATGACAAACTACCTTTAACCAAAATACGCCTAGAACATATGTTAAAAAATATTTATGATAAGACTACTGGATTACCAATGGATTTTAATATTGCTAATGCTGCTGCGACTAATGCTGAAGCTGTTGTAATAGAAGAAAAGAAAGAATATACGTTTGACGACATTTTACGTCTTAATTTACCAAATCGTGATTATTTAATCGCATCTTGCTTAGGTCAAAAATTTGTATTTTCTAATGAGTATGCGTTTATTGTTGATCCATTTTATATTTCTAGTTATGACAGATTATTAGAAAATTCAAAGAAGGAACTAACAACATTAAATAATAATTTATTGTTAGAATCTGGTAATATGACACTAACAAATCGATCTAAAAATCAGTTATTCTTTGAAAACAATATTTTTCTATGTTTGACACAAGATGTATTACAAGAAGTAAAAGGAGATAGTGAACAAATAACAGCTGAATATATATTTAAAATTTATTATCCATTTTTATATAGAGCAAATATTAATACAGCAAATGACCTGGAAATATCAAGAGACAAATTATTACAAGATAGTAATATTAAACTATCAGCAAATGTCACACGTTTATTTACAAATATTGATATGTTTTATGATGTATATAAATACTCCGGAATAGATAGCAGAATATTTTCACTAAAACAACCAAATACAGGTATAAATAGTATTAAAATTGTTATATATCCTGATTTTAAAATTAAAATCCCAGTTGAAATATTATTCAAACTATTACACGCAACATATGATTTTCCTTTAATAAAGTTTAATCCAGAAACTCGTCAGTCTAATATGTATCGCTTATATACAGATAAGTTATCTATTGATGGTCGTAAAATTCCTTACCTTAATAAGTCTATTATTTTTAAATTAGTCAAAATGATTGGCAAGTCAAAATCAGTAGCTGTCTATACAAAAGTTATACATCAAGAGCAAACTTATGATATGGTTTGTGAATTTGAAGAAAATGGTAATATATCTGTTTATTCATTATTTGATTTTGAGACACCAGTATTATTAAAAGACAGTGCCGAAACTCGCTTCTCAAATATGGATACTATTATTGATACTGTAGTTAATCCATTAATAGAAGAGATTCGTCCATTTTTTAAGAGTAGCGGTCTTGAATTGCCATCATTTACATCTATTACAAGTTCTAATATTGAAATTAGAGAAATGACATACCAGATTGTATATTCTGTAACTAAGACAATTGATTTAAATAATTATATGGGATGCTTGTCTAGTATATTTACAATTGAAAGCACAAATTTAGTGGAAAATATTAATATGAAAGAAGGCGCCTCAATGCGTTTCAAACGTGTATCTAACTTTACATTATTAGATAGTCAAGTTGCGTTTATAGTTGAGAAAATATCTCAGGGAATAAGACAGCCTGATATTATTAAAGAATTAATACAAAATTATGAAGATATGAATGAAGAGACAGCAAATGATGTATTAATAAAAACAATTAAAGATTTGGAGCTTATAAGAGGCGCAAATAAGCGACGTAGTATTATGATAAAGATGAATCCAGGTTTTAAGACTAATATGATTTTAAATCCTATTAAGAGTGAACTTAAGATTATTGTTAGAGGTATTAATAATATTTTTTATCTAGATACTATTCCTGTTTATATTGATTCTTTTGTGCGAATTACACAAGATATAACTAGTACTAAGATGAATAATGAAGAAATAAATATGCTATGCTCTGGAACAGTTATAGAAGAAATAGTTATTAATCCAGATGAGATTGTTGCGCAATCAGAAGAAAATATAAAAGAAAATGAAGTTCCTATTATAGATGTAGAGGAAGAAAAGCCTATGTATTATAGCGAATCTACTGGATCATCACCAGATAATGATGACCTATTAGATATAATTGGCTTTGCTGAGGGTAGCGATATTGAGGATGATGATAATTTAGTAGGTGGGGATGGATTAAGTAACACGGAAAGTAATACGGATATAAAAGAAATAGATGTAAATGAAAATGAAGATGTTGGACAAGGTCCAAAAGCAAAGGTAGTAGCACAAGCACAAGTAGACCCTCAAAATATTCTTCACGACATAACTGGTATGAAACTTAAATATCCAAATCCTTTCTCAAAGCGTATTGAGGAGCGAATGCCAAATTTATTTGTTAAAAGTAAAGATGATAAGATTGATTTATATACTAGAATGTGTCCTTTTAATTTAGCAGCTAGAAGACAACCTATTATTTTAACTCCTGATGAGAAAAAAGAGTTAGTAGATGAGCATCCTGATTTATATATAGACAAAGAAACCGGTAAAGAAAAGGAATCAGAATTTATTGAATATGGATCAGATCCATCTAAGAAATATTATTTTACTTGCCCACGTTTCTGGTGCTTAAAAACTAATTCAGCAGTTTCTGAAGATGATATTAAGGCCGGAAAATGTGGTCCAGCTGTAGAAAATATTGAGGACGCAATTATTCCTAAGAAAGCAGATGTAGTGCCAAAAGATAGATATGTTTATCGTTTCTATGAAGATGATGAGGAGAATTTTCCTGGATTTCATAAAGAAAAAATGCCTGATGGTTCCTGTATTCCTTGTTGTTATAGTAAGTGGAAGACAACTGAAATGAAGTCTCGTAGAGATATTTGCCAGGGAAATTTTAAAAAGGGTGAAAAAGATTCTGTATCAATGTCAAAACCGGCTTTAGCGCAAGCAAAAGCAGGAGAACAAGCAGGAGAACAAGTAGGAGAACAATTAGAAGAAAAAATAGAAGAAAAAATAGAAGAAAAAATAGAAGAACAAGCAGGAGAAAAAATAGAAGAAGAACCCAGTATTAGTGTTGCCGAAGAAGAATTAAAACGTAATATTCAAGAGACTGAAAATTATGTAAAGGGTCCTGAAAAATATCCTCTTGGTGAATATAGATGGGGTTTTTTACCTATTGGTGTTCAAAAATTTCTACATGAAGTAAACTCTGAGTGCCAAGTTAGTAAGACAAATATGGCAATTAAACCTAACCATACGTGTCTTCTTAGATATGGTGTTGAAAATAATAAGAATCAATCATTTATAGCTTGTATAGCAAGTGTTTTTTATTATAGTCAAGCAAAAGGAGAAGAACTAGAAATATCTGCTAATATAAAACCAAAAGTAAGAGGTAGAAAGAGTAAAAAGGAGGTAGCCGTAGCTAAGGTGAAACCAATGGTGCCATCAATTAAACAAATGAAGGATATTATTATTGAAGCAATTGATATAGATAATTTTATAACTTATCAAAATGGTGACTTAGTTACATCATTTGCGAACCCTACTCTAGATACTGAAAAACAAGTAAATGCTATAAATATTCGTTTAAGAACATCAGTAGGTCAGGCACCTAATCCTAATCCTAATCCTAATGTAAAATTCCAAGTTGGTGATAAAATAGAGTGTAATTATCAGGGTCTAAAAAAATGGTATCCAGGGACCATATTTCATATAAATCGTAATGGAACATATGATATTGCTTATGAGAAGATTACAGTTAATATTGAAGATTATTCACAGTCTAATTTGTATAAAAAAATAAAAGCAAATGTAAATCCAGTCGCAGCAAATGAATCCTTAGAATTTCTTCAGCGTGTAGCAGAAGCATTTGAAAACTTCAAATTATTTTTATCTGATCCTACAATTATGATTGATTACACCTATTTATGGGATATAATAACTACAAATACTAAAATCTTTCCTAACGGAATAAATATGATCATTTTAGAGATACCAGAAGATGATAGTAGTAATAATATTGATCTTGTATGTCCAACAAATCACTATTCAAATAACGCATATGATGAAAGAAAAAGTAGTATGTTTTTAATTAAGCGAGAAAACTGGTTTGAACCTGTCTTCTCATATCGTAATAATAATGGAAAACCAATAATATCATCTACATTTGTAGAGTCCGACAAAAATCTTAAAGATGTATTTACAAAGGTTATTCGTCCTACATTAGGAGAAAAATGTCGTGCTATTCCTAATAATAGAAACCGTGAATATAGATTTGAACAACCTCTAATACTAGATACTCTAATTGAAAATCTTATTTTACAAAAGAATTATATAATTAATACACAAGTATTGAATTTTCAAGGTAAGGTAATTGGTTTGTTAGTTACTACTCCCGATGAACTTACTGGTTTTGTTCCTTGTTATCCATCATCATTAAATAATAATTATGATTATGTTTATATGACAGATAATATTTGGAAATCATATGAAGAAACTAGAATATTCTTGCGTTCATATTATGATTTATTAGACGATCCTAATAAGCCTGATAATTTCTTTCATGTTACTGATGGTGAATTTGATGATATAATAGTTATTGGATTTCTAACAAATACAAATCAGTTTATTCAAATTAATAAACCAGTACCTATTTCTAGTATTAATCAAGATGGTATACTAAAAGTTACAAGTAATAATACACTTGTTGCCGATATTAAAACACAAACAACTACAAAGGTTGATGAGCGTCGTGTTGATTATATTAAACGTGTAAATTTAGAGACAAATTTTTATAATACATTTAGAAACACAATTCGCATATTATTCAATAATTATTCTAATAGTGGTAAACGCAAGATTATTAAAGATGCTGCCAATGAAAAGGCTATTTTATATAAGGATAAGTTAAAGCGTGTAACTGATTTACTAATAGATCTTGTTGATGACAATATTGAGTTTATTGATGACTTTGATTATAGAAATATTATAGAAGATGATATACAAACATGTATAAATAATTCTGTAGAAACTTGTGATGTTAATCCAACATCTATTTGTAAAATTTCAAAAAATAATGACAAATGTGTAATACAGTTTCCATCATTAAATCTAGTTTCAAAAGAGTCTAATAAAATATATTATTTTGGACGAATGGCTGATGAACTTATTCGTTATAATAGAATAAAGTCATTTATATTCAAACCCCAATCATATTTGTCTTTTGGACAAGTAAAATATAATTTGCGTGATAATGAAATTATTGTTTTACAAGATATGATAAACCAAGAGTTTTTTGAGAACTTAATACCCGCAGATATTAATAAATATGCGAAATATAATACAAGTGATAATGCTCAGCCGATTACAGACCAAGTATATAATAATACATATGAATATGATATAGCTGTTAATACTACAAAAGTTATTGATTGTAGACGCAGTGAACCAAGACCAATTAGTGGTTCTACTTACTGGAAAAAATGTTTTCCTAATAGATTTAAAGAGGTTGAATATATGAATAGTCCATTTTGTCCATTATATCTAGTAATTGACTTATTTAAAGAATTTTATAATCAGGATATTACAATTGGAAAAGTTAAAGATGATTTAATAGAAGAGTATAATAGAATTACTGATAACTTTACAAATGTTGAAAGATATCAAAAAATATTGGCTATTTTAAGAGATGAAGAATACCAAAATGACTTGACAAATGATAATATTATTAAAGGTATGACTATTGAACAAATGATTATCTTAGAAGGATTTAATGCTGGAAATTTTGATTTGTGGGTATTATTAAATAAATATAAAATACCATCTATGATGATTTCAAAGAAGGAATTTTTATATAGAAATAAGACTGTAATGGTTTGTTGGAAACCCGAAGATCAACAAATTAAAGAATATGCGCTTATTATGGTTCCTATATTTTATAAAAAGAAGAAAGATGATGATAAGAAAGATAAGACTAATGAAGATTTAAACCAATATAAGTTAATTAAAGATAATAATGGTAGAAGCAAAATTAATATAGACGAATTACCTAATCCAGATAATCAGTGTATTTCATATATGGAACAAGCAATAGATGAATATTATGGTATTGAATATTATTTAGATAATGTCTTTGATAAGATGCCCAAAATGCCTTCAAAAGTTCTAGATAAGTTTGTTAGAAATGAGAGAAATAAAATGCGTAGACAAAATATAGAATTAGTTGAAGAGGATATAGTTATAAGAGAGAATCCAATTGTTTTGGTAGAAGAACCAAAGGCACAAGTAGAAGAACTAAAGGCAGAACCTAATGAAGTAATGGGAGAAGAGAAAGTAGAAGTAGTGGAAGTAAAACAAAGAAAACCTAGAGCTTCTCGTAAAAATGTCGGAGGAAATATAAAAGCAAAAAAAAGTAGAAAAAAGAGACCTATCTAACTAAGTGATATATCATCTATAATATCATCTATATCTTCTTCATCATCTATTTCATCTATTTCATCTTCTTCATCAACTTGTGTTTGTGTTTGTTGTGATTGCTCTACAATTACTGCTGCTTGAGTTGTTGTTTCAGTATCATCATCACTAGATTCATCATTATCACTTAAATTATTAACATTTTGATAGTTAATATTATAATAATAATTATTTGTAGTTTCGCATATTTGTATTCCTTGAAATGGAATATGATGTGTTACAAATGAATATTTTTTCCAGCCAGTTATTTTATTATAAAATTTTGGTTTTCCATGGTTAATTTTTCGTCCAAATGCTTTATTATATTTGTAAAATCCTTTTAATTTTTGATATAACATATTTTTATAAATACTTACTCGTTGCGTGCCACGAATATCATAATTTATAATGTAATAACAATACAAGAAAGGTCTAAAAATATTTATTAATAAATCTTTTGGAAATTCTTTGTGAATAACTAGTTTCTTGGTATAAGGATGTGTCTTTAACATTGCCAATATTGAGTTATATAGTATACTTGGTTGTGTATTATTAACATAATTTTGAATTGTTGTATCCCTCAAAAATGCCTCATTATTTAAAGTAAAGTGATTTAAATCAAAATTGGATAAAAAATATAAATGAAATATTGTTGACATAATACGTCCTGATGCTTTCATCTTAAAATATATATTGTATAATGTTGAATAATTTAATACTAAATTAGTATACGGATTTGTTGGTCGTTTTGGCTCTTGAAAAAAATTAGGAGCAAGTGTAATTGATGTTTCAATAATTTTTATAAGATCATTTATGCTGAATAAATATTTTGATTTATCATGAATTAATATAAATGTGTTTCTGTGATTTATATCTAGTGGTGTCATAGATAGGTCATCACTTATAACTGTCTTATATTTTTTAAGTCTATAAATATGGGCTAATCTTATAAAAGCATAATATGTTCTTTGTGCTTTTGAATAAATATCCAATATTTCATCTATGTAATGATGTAATCCAAAAGTAGTTTTTTTTGTAGCAATTCTATAGAATAGTCGTATTTTTTGAAAAGAAGGAATATAATATAGAATTTTTTTTGTTCCTGACATAATATATCCACATTCTCTGTAAGCACAAGCTACAATATTATGTATGTAACAAGATATGATAAACTCTTTTTTGTCTATTTCTATATTTTTATTTTTATCTATATTTTTATTTTTATTAAAAACTAAGTCTACGGTTTGAAATACAAATGGTTTATCATCATAATACCTTATTATTGGACAATTTGCGCATCTTTGTAATATATTAAAAAAAGTTTTCATTATTGGATATATAATTATTATTATATATCTATAATTACTTATTTTTAATATATTATATTACATTTTATACTTACGTTTTATACTTTAAGCAAAAGGATTATAGTCATTATCACCACCCATCTCCTCACTCTGAATATTAACAACATTATTTTCTATTGTTAGATTCTTTGTGCTACAAGAATCAGTTGGATCCTCTATCATTCCAAATAATCCATTTTCAATTAATGCTTCCTTATTCTCATACTCATACTTATATTTCTCTTCCAAATTAACCATCTCATTCAAATCTAAAACTACTTGGAATGATGCTGTGCCAAATAATCCTTCTTGACCACACATCACGTTTGCTGATATACCTCTCATATTGTCCAACTCAGCGTGTCTAGCAGCCTTCAAGAACATCTCAGGTGTCTCCTCAAATGATGCTTTCGCAATAGGTCCAATATCATCATTATTAATACCGTGTCTAAATATAGAGATCATCTTATGACTAAATGTCATTCTATCACATAATAATGCCATATGATGGAAGTTCAAGTATGTGCCATCAAATTCAATCACATCTGCCAACTCATTATAAATGGCTTGTCTAGCAGCTTCCATACCAAGCACTTCATAGATTTCAATAATGTCATTACTGTATGTTCTGTTGGGGTCAATGTAGTCTAATCCTAATACATCAAGCATATTTGTGCCGATTGTATCAAGAACCCAAATATCCTCCTTTATATAAGATCCTGACTTCTCCTTCAAGTTATCTTTAACCTTTCTGAGAATAACCTTATCAATGTTCTTAATGCCACGAAGCACAATATTATTTAATAACTGGTCTTGGAAATTCTTTAATACATAAATCTGATCAGACTGGTCTAATGGGTTTAACTTAGCCTTCTTTTGTGCTTTGTTACCAGTATTCTTTAGAATATTTGTCATTCTAATTCTGAATACTAATTTATCGGCATTGTAATCTGAATACACACACGAGATTTCATCTCTGTATGTATTATTTAGTGTAAAGTGAACATCATCCATTGTAATATTCTTCTCCAACATTGTCTCTGGATCCATAACCATACGAATTACCCATTTAGATTTTTCAGATTCCTCTGACATAGGATTCTCAGTTTCTAAGCACTCATTAATAATATTCTCAAATGCTCTAAACTGAGCCATTGTGCTCTTATCTTCATCAATTAATGTATTCATATCATCAGGATCAAAGCATATTTCAACTGACTTCACAACTTCTTCTAACTTTGTGTGCTCTAACATATACTGGATTGTATTTGCTTTGTCCTTATCAGTTTCATCTTCGGGCTTCAAATATACAGTTAATGATGGATTTTTTAATGATGCTGATAAGGATAAGATTTCCTCAATTCTTGGAACACCACGGGTAACATTGGACTTAGACGCAACACCAGCAAAGTGAAAGGTGTTAAGAGTCATCTGTGTAGTTGGTTCACCAATACTCTGAGCAGCAATCATTCCAACCATTTCACCAGGCGCAACAATAGCACGCTTGTAGTCAAGAATAATTGTATCTAATAATACTTCTAGTGCTTTCTGATTAAAACGCTTATTTAATAGCAAATCTTTAGGAGACAAATAGTAGTAATAAAGAACCTTAAATAATTCGGTAGGAGGAGCATAGTGAATTTGTTGTAGCTTAGCAAATGTGTTCTCAATCATCTCAAATGCGTCTAGCATAGTAATATCTACAAGTGAGTTAGCATTAATGCCCTGTTGTCCAATTACATTCTGGATAATATAGGAAAATGCCACTGGAACACGAACAACTTTATCAGACTTATTATTAAATATCTTTTTAATAATTGCGTCACGCTTCTCAACCATATAGTCAGTATAAAACTGGCACTTAGATTTCAACTGTTCCTCTTGCTTCTTATGGCGAGTAAATGCGGCCTTAGTAAACATTCCTGAGATTGACTTACTCTTTGTCTTGGGATCCTCGGGAACATTATAGTGACCATATATTTCTTGGATGCTCATCTCAACAATATGGAGCTCTTGATTCTCTACCTTAATAGTGTCAATATTATCATCGCCATATGAGAACTGAACAATCTTAGCCTTATTAGTTCTAATTGTCATATCATAGTTGACCATCAAATCCTCTAGACCTTTAATAAGTCTGCGCTGAATATAACCAGTAGTAGAAGTCTTAACGGCAGTATCAATAAGACCAATACGACCACCCATTGCGTGGAAGAATAGCTCTTGAGGTGATAGACCATTAATATAAGAACTTTCTACAAAGCCACGTGCGGTTGGGGAATCGTCATACTTATGGTAGTGAGGAAGTGTTCTATGTTCAAATCCATATGGAATACGCTTACCATCTACGTTCTGTTGTCCAAGACAAGCAGTCATTTGCTGAATATTAATCTCAGTGCCTTTAGATCCGGCATTAAACATAATTACGAAGCGATTTTCCTTGTCTAGGTTTTTGAGAGCTTCTCTACCGGCTTCAGACTGAGCCTTACTGAGAATATTATTGATTTTAGTCTCAAACTCCTCTTCATTAGACTTACCTGAGTTATTCTCAAATATACCAATTTGGACTTGATCAATCAAATTCTTAACATCGGTCTTCTTATCCGAAATAATACTAATAATCTTTTGGTTTGTCTTATCATCTGTAATCAAATCACTAATACCGACACTGAACGCGCTTTGCTTCATATATTCAGTTACAATATTCTGGATATCATCTACAAACTCGGCTGATGCCATATTACCATAGTCATTACAGACACGATGGATTAGACCTTTGGTGCCGGATCCAAGAATACCCTTATCCATTTGGCCGCGAATATATTTTCCATTGATTATTTCAATAATGTTATTTGAAGTATCAGTCTTTTCGGTTTCACCATTAAATTGCTTATTCTTCACTTTCAATGATATGGGTGGCAAGATTTGCGACATTATCTCAAAGTTTGAGATTCTTTCGTTACGCTTCTTATCATTTGAAAACGGATTGACGCGCTTGAACATCATTAGCAAATTCATTGCGTCTTTCTGTGTGAAGTCTATCTTTTCTCTTGTAAATCTGTAGCAGCCAAGCATAGAATCCTGATAGATGCCGATGATTGACGAGTTGTTACCTGGACTGATTATCTGGTATGGTACTGCTGCCAAATTCTTTAGTTCCGCTTCGGACTCCGGGTCCTGGGGCATATGTAAATTCATTTCCACGAATGTCCTTACCATTTCTAATAAGGTTGGAATACACCTTAAGCCTCATCTGGTTGGTTAAACCGTCATTTGAGACCCACAAACATCTACTCTCTGGACCTTTCCCATACTCTTACCATAACGAGGTTAGGGACTTGGCTGCTGATTATCCAATCCATTCACTTTTTTACCATTGTAGACGACTATTAATCGTGGTCCCTTAAAATGTTTCCATAATAAGGTGGTAGTGAAGGCTCTAAGGAACTTCCAGGCAATTTGTTCATGTTGCTAACTGATTTTTTAAATTTTGTATAAATTCTATTGCACATTTTTTGCTTTCATCCAACGAAATATGAACTCCTCCAAAATCTGCTTTATTTCTATCAATATATACATACCATCCATATTGTTCATTGTGTTTTTTTAAAGGTTTAATATATTTATCAATATCATCATCTATTTGTTTAACATCTTTAAATCTATCATACTTTTTATCTTTAAAATAATTAATAACTCCATTTGATACACGTTTTTTACTTTCGTCACTATGAGTAAATACATTACCACCATTTTTTAGATTATAACCATTAGGAAATAAACTATTAAATTCCTTAATGTAATGCGCCTCTCTTTCATCAGCATCTTTAGTTTCACAACATTCTATTAATTCAACAACAAAATCTGTAACACCATATTTTCTAATGGCATTATTTAAATAATGTGATTGATTTTTCTTTGTTGAAAATGCTTCTGAAATATGACATCTAAATCGCCCTTCATGTCCGTATGGTCTATATCTTTTATGGTTTAAAATATGTGACACTGCTTGTCCTACATATATCTTACCACTAGTGTTATTTGTTATTTTATATATTTCACAATATCTTTTGGTTGGGTCATCTATAATTATTTTTGATAGTTCTAAATATTTTGATGGTTCCATTTTTATATTATATGTATATTTTTATTTATATTATTTTAGAATTTATTATTTATTAAATCACTTAACTAGGGAGTTGCACGCTTTTCACGCTCCCTGTTGGGGACAAAATGTTATTTACATATGTCTATCCCCGTCAAAATCGGCATTGTATGGCTTCGTGTCTGCGACGTTCATCCTGAACGTATCACCGCGCTTCATAATACGCGCAATATGACACATCATACTCATTCTGTGTAAAGTAGGTTGTCTGTTAAATAGGATGGCATCGCCGTCCATCATATGACGATGAACAGTGTCACCCTCTTCTAAGACAATAGACTTTCTATCAAGATATTTCAAAGTAATAGATTCGCCATTCTTCTTCTCTAAAATCTTAGCACCAGGCCACACATCGGGACCATTTTGCACTAATTTTGTCAAGAAAGCCTTATTAACACGATTTACTTTGACAGGCTTGGTAATATTTTTGGCTATTTTCATAGGAATACCAAGCTCTCTAATAGAAATATTAGGATCCGCAGTAATAACTGAACGGGCACTAAAATCTACACGTTTAGCCATAAGATTGCCTCTCATTCTGCCACCCTTACCATTTAATCTGTCCTTAATAGACTTCAATGGTCTGCCAGAGCGTTGAGCAACTGGATTAGAACCAGGCAACTTATTATCAACCTGACTGGCCACGTGATACTGTAAAACAGTTGTCCAATCATTGACTACATTTTCAGGCGCATTATTCTGAATCTTATCTTGAAGCGTCTTATTTGTTTTAATAATATTAACAAGAATATGACTCAAATCATCTTCAGAACGCTGCTGCGCATCGTGCTTTACAGAAGGTCTTACAGCAGGAGGAGGCACCGCCAAAACCTGACAAATCATCCAATCGGGACGAGACCATAAAGGACTAAAACCCATAAAGGATACATCTTCATCGGAAATACGCTTAAATATCTTAAGGACTAATTCAGGTGTCAAAGGAATAACAATATTCTCATCACCTTCTTCACTAGTATTAGCCCATTCGGCATACAAAGAAGCAAATCCTTCCTTTCTGATTTTCTTTGGCTGTAAACAACCGCAACCATCTTCAGTATCTTCACCACATCTCTTAATGTCCTTATTTAATTCAAAGACATATTTCCATCTGGCTTGAGCTGGCATCTTAAGCGCTTGTTTGTATTTTTCTTTTGAAACTAATAACTTACTACACTTGAAACAAACGCAGCGAAGTATTTTCTGAATAGTGGACAAATACTGAATATAGAAGACAGGACGTGCCAATTCAATATGTCCAAAGTAACCCGGAGTTTGCATATAATCTAAACCATCAGTGGGGCAAATTAGTCCGGGTTCTAAAACCCCCATCCTGGGGTCAAATAATCCATTAATTACCGGCTTGTTATTAATATAAGTATCGCGACTTGTAATTTCGGCTACAGAGCCTTTACGAATTTCTTCAGGCGATAATATACTAAACTGGATGCCGATAATCTTGGAGCAATTAATATTTTTCATGTTTCTGGAACTTTGCGACATTCTTATTATAATACTATAAATAATATTTAGATTGTTTAATTTCAATTTTATTTAAAATAAAATGTTGTTGGTTTGTATTTAAATTGTTTTATAATAAATATACCTAAGGGTTTTTATTATACCTAATAGTTTTCATTTTCATAAAAAAATTGATTTAAAAAATAGGATATAAAAATAATTTATAAGTATTATTAAAAATGCCAAGAGATCAAATTAAAATGACTAACAATAAGAGTGGAAAAAAGGATAAAAAAGATAAGAAAGTTGAGGATAGACGTAGAAAACAGATTGAGTCTGATTCATCCGATAATAATAGCGATTCTAATTCTGATAGTAATAATGAAGATGATGATTTTGACCAGCACGAATACAGAAAATTCTTGTCAAAAATGTTTCCATCTAAACATATAAATAAGAAGGTTGAGGCGGGTGAAAAGGTGAAAAAGGCTTTAAGGAACGACCAAAGGAACAACCAAAGGAACGACCAAAAGAATGAAAAGAATAAAAAGAAGCAATCAAAATATGAAGAAGAATCCGAAGACATTTCTGATACAGAAGATGATTCTGAATATGTGCCATCTGAAGAAAGTGAAATATTAAAACAGGCAAAGAAGCAGCGTCGTTCTAAGCGTTTACGACGTAAAATTTATGAATCTGAAGAAGAGTCTGAAGAAGATGATAATAGTGATGATTATGAAACTATTTCTGAATCCGAAGATGATGATGAAGATAATTATGAAACTATTTCTGAAACTGAAGATGAAAATGAAGATGAAAATGAAGCAGTTACTAAGAAGTCCTCTGGAAAAAATAAAAAAAAATCTAGTAATTTCAATATTATATTATCAATTGGCGCCGATAAAGTAAGTAGAGAAGATGAATTGTCAGAAGAATATGAAGCATATTTTGATGATGAAGATGACGAAGATGATAGCGATGCGCCAACTGAAAATGAAGATGATCCTATTAGTTCTGATGAGGATACTGAAGATGAAGATGAAGATGAGGAAGATGATGAAGAAGATATAAAGAAACGTAAGACTAATAAGCATAATAAAACTACTAAGTCTGATAAAATTTTAAATAATGGTATTACACTAGTTACAACTGAAAAAAACACAAATTCTGCTTCAAAGAAAGAGGAAGTTAATTTATTGGCTGTTTTGAAAACATTACAAGAAAAGGGAGAAAATACTGCTCTTGTAACTGAATGTATAAAATTATGTAATCAAAAAATGCTTGTAAATAAGAAAAAGGAGGAAAAGAAGTTGAAAAAGGAAAAAGAACGTAATGACCGCATTTTCAGACGCATATTGCGCGATAAGAACACAATGAACGATTTTGACTTCTTTGAGAAGATGGAAATATCCAGTCAAAAGAAAATTATTAAAGAGCTTCGCGAAATTAATAAGGTAACCCGAATTGAGAAACCATATCGTCTGACATTATTAGAAGCAGATATTCCAGTTAAGTTCAAGGGAGCAGCAATGAAGAAGATTGGTTCACTGCGACATATGGAGCCCGGTAGTGGAGAGTATTATAAAATTAAGAACTGGGTTGATACTTTTATGCGCATACCATTTGGAAAGACTCAAGACCTACCAATTCGTATTGAAGATGGTGTTGACAAATGTCACGAATTTATGGCAAATGCGCAGAAGACATTAGATGCCGCTGTTTATGGACTTAATGATGCTAAGATGCAAATAATGCAAATGCTTGGACAGCTAATTACAAATCCAAAATCAGTTGGCACGGCAATTGCGATTCACGGTCCTCCCGGTACTGGTAAAACTAGTTTAGTTAAGGAAGGTATTAGCAAGATTCTAAATAGACCATTTGCGTTTATTGCGCTAGGTGGTGCGACTGATAGCAGCTTCTTAGAAGGCCATGGCTACACATATGAAGGCTCAATGTGGGGCAAAATAGTTCAGATTTTGATTGATAGTAAGTGTATGAATCCTGTTATATATTTTGATGAGTTAGATAAGATTAGTGAGACACCAAAGGGTGAAGAAATTGCTGGTATATTAACACATTTGACGGATACTACTCAGAATTCGCAATTTCATGACAAGTATTTTGCTGAGATAGATTTTGATTTAAGCAAATGTCTATTTATATTTAGTTACAATGATGAGAGTAAAGTAAACCCTATTTTGAAGGACAGAATGTATAGAATTCAGACTAAGGGCTATAATCAAAAACAAAAGACTGTTATTTCAAATAACTATTTATTGCCAAGAATTAGAGAGCAAGTAAAGTTCACAGTAGAAGATATTACTATTCCTGAATCTACAATTCACTATATTATTGACAATTATTGTATGAAAGAGGATGGAGTGCGTAATTTGAAGAGATGTTTAGAGATAATTTATACAAAGTTGAATTTGTATCGTCTTATGAAACCAGGATCTAATTTATTTGAAGAAGACATGTCTTTAAAGGTAGAGTTTCCATTTAATGTTACAAAAGATATTGTAGATAAGCTTGTTAAGACCAATAAAGACGCAATGAGTAGTGCGTTGTATTCGCTATATTTGTAAAAATATTATAAAATAAATATAATTTATTAAATATATTTAATAAATGTTTAATTTTAATTAAAAAAATAAAAAAAATATTACGTTTTTTATTTTATTATTTTTTATTCCATTATATATGTATAATGCCTGTTAGAACAAGTAAAGCTTTTTATTGTAGAGGAGTTCCTAAGAGTTTCACTGATTTTGCCAAAGTAGCAGCTGGAAACTATACAGTATTTCAACCAACTACACAAATAATTAATTCATCTTTTTTTAGTAAAGGAATGAATTACATTATTTATGATAAAAAATAAAATGTATAATTATTTTTATTAGATTATAATATTAGATTATAATATAAAATGACAAAATTCAACAATGGTAAAATAACAACAACATCAATGTTGTATAATCGTGGTGTTCCGCCATCACAGCAAAATTTTGTGCTACTTGCTAGTATAAATTATGGTATGCTCCGTCAAGTTGTTAGATATTATAAACAAACTGGGCGTCATGATTTTTCTTTATTTTAATTTTAATTTTTATTTTTATTTTTATTTTTATTTTTATTTAAAGCTAGGTAAAATAAAATTGATTTGAAATTTTTATTATAAATATTATAATAAAAAACTTATATTTATAAACAATGTCAATGTCTGCTGAACATATAATCTTAAATAAAATGAAGGAAGCTACCAATATTTTTATAAAAACATTAAATACTATAAAAACAACTGCGGTAGAAATAGAACAAATTGCGAAAAATGAAATAGATAATAATAATTATTATGTTGAAAATTGTCTAACATATAAAAAATTCAATGAAATATTTGATATTGATGTGATTAACCATTTAATAGATAGTGTAGAACCTCTATTAAATGAAATAGATGATGAGAAACAAAAAGTCTGTAAAAATCACGAATACATTGAAGATCGTGTTGAAACTGGAGTAGAATGCGATATGATGACAATTTACTGCTGTAAGTTTTGCCGCGTTGTCAGAAAATAAAAAAAATTAATATTCTGAAAAGGGAACATTATTGCCACCGCGAGTAATCAAAGTATTGTATTGTTGGGTAGACATACAAGCACAGCCTAAACTACCAGAATAAGTATTGGGGCAGCATTCAGGTTTAAACTCGGTATGCTTAAAAAATTCTAATTCACCAGGGGCTAAAGGAGCCTGATTTTTTCCTCTGTCTAAAACAGTTTGGACACTAGCACTAGGGGCAGTTCCGGCAGTATAAACAAGGGAAGGTTGAGACCATTTATTAGGGTCCATGTAAGAGTAACTACCATTATTATCAGCAAATTGAGGGCCAGCAGCAGTATTGTAGTTAGAGAAACCTTCTTTTTTGTCAGATTTGGTTCCAGCTTTAACAGGATGAGGTTTAGCAGAATCAAAACCTTCTAATAACTCACTTGTTCTAGCAGCAAACATTGTGTGTCCAAAAAGAACAATCATAAGAAATACAATAAGTATAACAATTTCCAATCTACATTTGTATGAACCAATAGAAATATCCATATTATACATAATTGTTAGATAATTTTTATTTTTTATTTGTAGTTTGTTATTTGTTATTTATTAAATAACCGAATCAATAATATGATTATAATCATTAATTATTTGTCCATTTGAACTAAACTGTTGATTTGTGCTTAATAAATGGTATAATTTCTCTTTATAATCAGAATTATTTCCTAAATGTTTGTATAAATCGGATCCATCAATTTCAACCAATCCGTAAACCATACCACCATTTTTAAGAATATCACCAATTTTTATATCTCTAATATATTTGTTAGTATCTCTTAATTCTATAATAAAATCTGATTTAAAACCATTATCTAGTTGTCTATGTATATTTATGCTATTGGTATTTAGATTTTTATTTGTATTTATATCAGACATCTTAGAAGCACATAGATTTAATGCGCGAAATAAACAATCATCATGTAACTCATCCCAGTCTAAAAATTCTAATCCATTCAAAACAATTTCTTTAGAGCTAGTATTTAAACAGTAAATAAATGGTTCTTTATATCCATGAATTTCAATAGCCTCTGGATGATCCTTTACAAAAATCCAGGATCCATAATGCTTCACTTGATGACTTTCACTAACAATTACCCCTCGCAAAGAAAACATTCTATTATCAAATAATCCTAGCTTCATTTTTGCTGTTATTTTAGTGCCATCTGCTAAAATATCTCCAACTTCAATATCACTAATCTTCTTTACGGTGTCATTATACATTGAGAATAACGTATTTTTATCAAAGCATGATGTAGGAACTTTTACTTTTGTTTTAATTAACGGGATGTGGAACATTTTAGATAAAACAGCTACAACAATAGCAAAAAATGACGCAAATGTTGCCACTGGAATAGATAATGATAGTGCCGTTGGCCATGTAAGAGGTATTGCCCATAGTACAGCAAGAATACCTACAAATATTAGTAATAATGTTAACATTAATTCAAAAAATGCGCCTATAAAGGATTGAATTGTATAATACGTCCCTAAAAATGTATACATACCAGCAACTAATGCGCCTTGTATTTTGTTTAAAATGTCTTTAGATGCTAAGAATATTTTTAAAAATGGTGCTAATAAATTAGCAATACGCATCATTATATTTAATACAAAGGTGCTAATATTTGTTCTTAATGTAGACAACCCTCCTCGTAAATTATTTATAGCATCACCTGTTGCTGAAAATGCGGCATTTACAGTATTTAGCAAATAAACGTGTGGTTTTGTTAGTTCGGATGTCATATTTGTTACATTACGCTGTATACAGTATTGAACATTTTCATAGGTATATTGCGATGGAGTTTTGCCTTCTTGCTCAATAATATAACCAGCAAATGGCATATATTTTGGTTTACAACGTTGATTTTCCCAGTCAGCAGCAATTTCCTGTTTATTTTGAATTAAAAGAGAAAATGATATTGCCAATAGTACCATAATGGTTGTTAATACAACAATAAAAATAGATGACCCATACATATCCATATATGTTAGTTTATCGTAAATACTAAGAATATAATCAGATGCTTTATTGAGTCCTGTATTTGTATTTGTATTCCCTTTAATTATATCAGGTATATCAGGTATAGATGATGGTTTATATGTGCTTGATAGTGGTGGAAATTTATCTGATCCTAGACTTGAACCTGAATCTGGACTTGAACCTGAACCTGGACTTGTTTCTTTTAATAAATCTTCTAAACGATATCTTGAACTTATACTTGAACTACTCATATTATCTATTTATACTAATATATAAATGGATAATAATACTAACATATATATTTAAATTATTTTGTTAGTTCATCATCTTCCCAATCCCAAAAAATATGTGTTCCAATAGGTATTTTTTGATTTGATGTAATTAAACAAGAAACCCAATCAGCCACATAATCTGGTTGTATTGTAGCATTCGCATAGTCCTTTACTTTAATAAATTTGTTAGTCTCTTTATCATAAATAAAGTGATCACCAGTAACAAAAATATCATCGCCATTTACACCACCACTAATCTTATAAAATGGCAATTTGTTAGGATTATCTAATTTCATAACAGAAAATACTTTGGAACCATCTTCTAATTCTACGCCTAAAGGTAGATCTTTCATTGAATATATAGCTCCATCTTTTGTTTTAACTTTGGTGTCCGGATGGAAACAAGATGACATAAATTTAATAGTAGATGAAAATGTTCCCGCACCGGCACCAAGTAATTTAGTGAATCCATCTAACATAAAAATAAATGTTGTGATTACACCAATCATCTTAGCAACCATATCTTTTATAGCAATAATCATCTTTTGGAGTTCTACCAATATAGCAGTAAAAATTCCAAAAATATTTGGTATAATATCTGATACAAATCCTCTAATATTACTAAGTGCGCCACGAGCATTGTTAGTACTTTCAGTTGATGATTGAGCAAATGAAGCCAATGATGAAACCATATATGTCATTGGTTGTAAAATTGTGCCCATCATATTAACTTGTGTGTTTTGAACACAATAATTAAAATCAGCTCCTACATCATCCGAATATATCCAATAAGATGGATTACATCTATATTTATTCCAATTTTGTTTTATATCTGATGCTGAAGTATAATACATCATTAATGCGATTTGTGCTATAAACCCTAAATTAACTAACGCAAATATAAAATAATTATTTCCTGTAGGCATATAATATTATTATATATTTTTTATTCATTTCTTATTCATTTTCTTACCTTTTATATCTTCTGCTACGTTTAGTGCGTTTAGTGCGTTTATTACGTTTAGTGCGTTTATTACGTTTAGTGCGTCTGCCTCCATTTTGCTTTGTTACTGGAGCAGGATTTTTCCAAGCATTATCATACTGACTATTAGCAACATTTTGAGCACCCCCTGCTGTCATCTGGGTATTTATCTCTTGTAACTGTGATCCTCCTGGATACGGAATATGTAATGGCTGGACAACTAGAGCTGCTGCTCCGCCATATAAAGACTTGTATCTTCGTCTATTGGCTCTTGAACCACCACTAGTTACACCAATTAATCTACTCATTTTAGCATTATTAGCAGCTATATTAGCATTTGCTACATCCATTGGCGAGCCACTTTTTGCTCCAATTGGTGTCTGATTAACTATATTTAAAGGCATTCCTGTATTAGGATCCGTATAAGTATTCATTTATATATAAAATATATATAAAATAAATAATAATACAAATAAAAGAGTTAAAAATAGTATTTTACTATAATACAAATACAATGGATGAAAATCAGAGACTTCATTTACAGAAAATGATTGCGGCAAATAATGTTGAAGACCAGACTGGATTAATCCGTGAGCTTAAACATAGCCATATTCTCAGAGAGAATGTCAATAATCTTGTTATGTTAAAGGCAAAGTATTTAGATGATCAAGATGCGCTTAATTTAGAAGCAATGTCAGAATGTAACTTCTTGTTTACATATTATACTGACCTTTACAATAAGATTAGAAAGGATGAAATTGATTTAAAGATTTTATTTCAGTTCTTAGATGTATTAAATAAGATTGAGGATGGACATATTGACCAACACGAAGGTTCATATGAAGTTGGTTTGCTTCTTAAGAAAATATATGTAGATAGTGCGCTACGAAAGGCGGAGAAATTAAACGCAGAACATGCTCCTTCTGAGCCCGAGTATAAGGGTCCCCAAGTAGAAATATCTTGGAAGCAATTTAAGTCACTCAAAAAATAAAAAATAAAAAAATAAAAAAATAAAAAATAAAAAATAAAAAATAAAAAATAAAAATAGAAATAATTATATATTTTGTATTCAAATTTTTACAAAATATATCTATGTATTTTATTAAATATCGTGTAAAGCATACTTATCAATCACTACTGCTTTTGTTACATTTTTTACAATTTTCTCAATATTATTTTTCTGTTCTTCTTCACTGACCCCAGACATTGAGTTCATAACTATTTTATTATATTGATCAAACTTTTTGGTTGTAGTATCTTTACAAGTTGGATTTTCTTTAACCCAGTCATTTATTTGTCTTATATTCTTAAATGCTACACGTTTTATTGCGTCTTTAACTAATGGCTTATTATCTGTTTCTTTTATCCACTCATTATTATTTTTAATATATAATACCTCTCGCTTCGCATCACTACAATGTATAGGTCTCTTATGAATATCTAAAGCATTAATGCCTTTAACAAATATGTTAGATACACCATCGGCATATCCAATATGAGCAAATTCTTCTAAATCACTTAGATTCATTTTGATTGAATCAACAAATTCGTTAATATTCAAAGCATCTTTACACTGTTCATTTAAGAAAAAATTTAGATTAAATGACTTATTATTACAATTACTATTATTAATATTGTTAATGTTATTTATGTTATTTATATTATTAGTATTACTAATTGAATCTTTCTTAAGAAGTTCAATAATTAACATTTTAAAATCATGATGTTGTTCCATCATAAATTCTTTAAATGTCTTATTTTCATTTACAATTGTATTTATAATATTTTTATCAGGAATTACATTATTCTCAGAAATAGTATTATTATCATTATTGATAACAATACAAGTATTTTTATGTTTCCAAAGTCCGCTTGTTGTTTTATATTGTTTTCCACATTTACAGTCTAAATGCGTTTTTTCTGTTTCCGACATTTTTCCATTGACTATTGAATGATGTTTACGAGTAGATAAATGACGACTATAATCAAATTTATTACAGCTTTTATAGTCACAAGGAATACAACAATATTCTTTTGCGTTTTTTTGCGTTAAATTTATTTCCATTTTTTCCATTTACGCCTTAATATGTCCAAATACTTTATTTTTCAGAGAAAAACAAAAAAAATTATCATCACAATTTTTTCTCACAAAAAAAATAATTGTGACGGTTATGGTCAAAACTGAAAAAAACACTATTTTTCAAAACTTTTTTTGGGTTTTCATTTTTGGACATTTTTAAAAATGTCCAATTTTCATTTTCCTTTTTACTTTTTGGAAAAAATTTATAACTTTTCAAAAACTAAATAATTTTTTTTTATTTTTTTTCTTCAAAAAACTTAAACTAATAAAATAAATAAATATAAACATAATTTACTAATATATATTTATATTAAAATAAAATGTCACGCAAAATAGTCACAAAAACATCACTTGTTATTGTAGAATCTCCAGCAAAATGTAAGAAAATAGAAAGTATATTGGGACCCGGTTATAAATGTATTGCTTCATATGGGCATCTAAGAGGTATTCAAGGTTTAGATGCTATTGATATTGAAAACGGCTTTAATATAACATATTCAATTATAGAAGAAGAAATCAAATTAAAACAAATAGAGCGTATTCGTAAGGAAATAGAAGCCGCAGATGATGTCATATTGGCAACAGATGGCGACCGAGAAGGGGAAGGTATTGCCTGGCATATATGCCAATTATTTAACTTACCAGTAGAAACAACAAAGCGTATTATATTTCACGAGATTACAGAATCGGCAATTTTATCTGCTATAAGAAACCCATCAAGTGTAGATTTAAATCTAGTATACTCCCAACAAGCGCGACAAGTATTAGATCTTCTTGTTGGGTTTACAATTACACCACTATTATGGAATAATATTTCAAAAAATCACAAAGGCAGTTTATCAGCAGGTCGTTGCCAAACACCGGCACTAAGGCTTGTCTACGAAAACTATTTGGATATCAAGAAATCACCTGGTAAATTAATATATAATGTTAGTGGATACTTTACAAACCTAAATTTAGTATTTGAACTTAGCAAGCAACTAACAAATATAGAAGAAGTAAAAAAATTACTGGAAATATGCGCATCAAATGATACAAAATTTATTTGTAATAAATCAACAGCAAAGAAAAGTATAAGAAAACCACCAGAGCCATTAACCACATCTACTTTACAACAATTGGCTTCTAATGAGCTTCATTTGTCACCAAAAGAGACGATGAAATTAGCGCAACAATTGTATGAAGCAGGACATATAACATATATGAGAACAGATTCAAAAAAATACAGTAAGGAATTTATAGAAAAAATAAAAAAATATATAGTTGGAACATATAATGAACAATATGTAAGCCAAACAATAGATACATTAGCATCAAAAATAGAGGCAGATACTACTACTACTGCTACTACTACTACTACTACTACTACTGCTGAAGCACATGAAGCAATCCGCCCGGTGTCAATAATAGCAAAAAGTGAACTAAGTCCTGACTTACCACAAAAGGCTATTAAATTATATGAATTAATTAGAAACACTACAATTGAATCTTGTATGCCATCAGCACAATATAGCACTATTACAGCAACAATTACAATAAATAAGGAAAATATAAAAGAAGACAAGGAATTTATTCATAAAGCAGAACAAGCTGTCTTTAAAGGCTGGCAAATTGTAAATAATAAATTTACCAAAGAATCAAGCAAAGCATATAATTATTTTGTAAATTTGAAAGCAAATACTGAGATGGTTTATAAAAAAATAGAAGCAAAGAACGTGCTTAAGGATCTAAAACAGCACTATACAGAAGCACGTTTGGTACAATTATTAGAAGAAAAAGGAATTGGACGACCATCTACATTTGCGTCGCTTATAGATAAAATTGAGGAACGAAAATATGTAGAAAAACAAAATATAGAAGGTAGACAAGTAGAATGTATTGATTTTTTGTTAGATGATACTAAGCAAATAATAGAAAATCCTTGCACTAAGGAGTTTGGAAATGAAAAGAATAAATTAGTCATACAGCCACTAGGTATTATTGTTATTGAGTTTCTTACAAAATATTTCAATACATTTTTTGATTATTCTTATACAAAAGAAATGGAATCAGACTTGGATTTAATTGCTAGTAATAAAAAACAATGGACAACGCTTTGTGAAAATTGTAATAATGATCTAACTAAAATAATAGGTGGACTAACAAATTTGAAAAAATTTGAGATACAAATAGATGATTATCATACAATAATTATTGGTAAACATGGTCCAGTTATTAAGAAAACACAATTAGCAAATAATAACTTGAATAATAACTTGAATAATAACTTGAATAATAACTTGAATAAAAATAAGAAAACAGATATTGTATCATTTATACCATTAAAGAAAGGTATAGATTTAAAATTAATTAATGAATTTGAAGAAAAATACGGTAGAAAAATAGAGTTAGATGATATTATAGAACAAACGGCAGCAACTAAAAGCGCACTTGGCAAATATAAAGGCCACGACTTATTTGTTAAAAGTGGCAAATATGGACCTTATGCGCAGTGGGGGTCAGAAATGAAATCATTAAAAGAGCTGGATAAGCCTGCCGAAAAAATGGAATATATGGAGGTAATAAAATTTTTAGATAAGGATATATTAGACCCTACAAAGCCTGTAGGACTAGTTAGAGAGATTTCTCCAAATTTAAGTATACGAACAGGTAAATTTGGGGATTATATATTTTACAAGAGACCAAGAGCAAAGAAGCCGGAATTTCTGAAGCTAAATGATTTCAAATCAGATTATAAGAATTGTGATAAGGATTTGTTAGTTAATTGGATAAAACAGACATATAAATTAGACATATAATTAAAGAACAATTGTATATTTACGCTCATTTTGTGGTCTAAGTAAAGTAAACTCTAGTAAAAAAGAATACTCAAAAAGGCCAAAATCAACTTTCTGACCATTATGGTAGCGCAAACGTATCTTAAGCTTTCTAATTCTTTCAGCAGGTGGATTAAAATGCTTATAAGGATTCTGATCAGAATCAAACCACTGTGATATAGGTGTTGTTGTGATAGGTATTTTAGCAAATGCCGAATTTACACGCCCATTAGTTTCATTAGTATGTAATGTAAATTGCGACATATTATAAGGACTAGTTTCGTCAATACAGTTGAGTCCATCAATCTCCATATAAATATATGCCGGTCCCATAAAATTAATCTTAGCAGGAGCTTGTAAAAAATATACAGTAGCCCCAGGCAATGTAGGAAGCAACCAGAAACCATTATCGCCAGGATTAACATCCCCATAAAAAAAACGTGGCACATTACCATCTATATTAACTGCTTCAATATTGTAACCAAATAATAAGTCATTAGGATTGTTTGAGAATGCTTCATATTCAGCAACAGATAAAGCAGTAGCCGGACAACGAGTAAATCCTAAATAAGCCGGTAGCCCCCAATCAGCTAAACTAGGTAACTGTTGTCTGCGAATACATTGAGTCCCAACAACTTCTTGATTATATTGATTAATATAGTTATTTGTTAGTTCAAACTGATCAGCATTATTACCAAACCATAGTTTTTGTCCAACACTATTATAAACAATACTAAAACGATCATATCCTGTAAATAATGCCAAAGCATAGTTATAAGCTGGTGTATTTGTAAAAAAGACAATAAGCGCATCTGAAACAGCCTGATTAAATTTGTTAGTTAGTTCAGTAGCCAACTGCTCTGGATTGTAAAATCCGGTTTCTATTCTAACAATATATTCATTAGCAAGAAGACTATATAGTCCAGCAAAAATTGCTTCGGTAAGTGGATCAGCAAATCCATGATCACCTGGATTATATAATTTAATAAACTTGAAAGTCATTGCCACATTAAAATTTACCGGTGAAAATACATTATAATTAGCAGGAAAAGACCAAGTAGATAATTTGGCAGAGTAAACATTTAAATAGTCTTGGGGTAATTCAATCTCAAACTCACTAGAACCTGGATATTTTAATATATCTCTGTCTTCTGAATGAATAGATACATATTTTCTTTCAATATAATATTGGTTGGCATTTGGAATCAATGGATGTGTTGATGATGTATTAAAGCTGCTCATATAATAAAATAGTAGAATATATTTTTATATATTAGTTATTAAAATATATAAAACAAAATAAGTAATAAGTATCTATTATTTTATATTTTATATAATATAATTATAAAATGTCAAATGCGAATTATAATGGAAGAGTTGGAAATAATACATCAAATACTAGATACTTTACTCCAGGTCAACAGCCTGTTTTATGGACAACAACAACATATAGTGGCAAAACAGTCTTAACACCTATTTCAAGTAATTATGAAAATGTATATATTCCTGGAAATTTATATGTTGATGGTAGTATTATTAATCCATCTGACTTGATATTAAAGGATAATATAACAGAAATATCTAGCGATCTATCAGATGCTATTATGCGATTAAAACCATCTCAGTTTACATTTAAATCAGATAGTTCAAATCAGGTCCATTACGGTTTTATTGCTCAAGAATTTGAGGAACATTTTCCTGAATTAGTTACACTTAAACCAAATCCACAAATAAAACAATATATAAATCCTATGAATTCTCAAAATATAAAGGCTATAAATTATTTAGAAATCTTACCTTTATTAGTTCATAAGATTCAAAGTATGCAGCAAGAAATAGATGAATTGAAAGATTTAATGAAAGACAAATGAAAGACAAATGAAAGATATATGAAAGATAGTAAAAATCCTTATAAAAATCCTTATAAAAATCCTTATAAAAATCCTTATAAAATATTATATAATCAATATATAAATTATATAATGTCAAATCCTATGACCTCAAATCTAACAAACTTATTAATGGCTATATTGATAGCGGTTGTATTTTGTATATTATGTACAATTGGTATAACAACCGAGTCCGGATTAGAAGCATTAATTGGTGAATACTCTGTTATGGGGGCAGTAATATTACTTATATTACTTTTAAAAACTAAAAATATGCTAAACTCGGGTATTATAGATAAAATGAGTGTATTAATTACAGCAGCACCATTTTTATTTTTATTGTTTCTTATAATTTACTATATTGTGCTTGTTAGTATATATTTCAAAAATATTGTTAGCAAAAAGATATCTGATTACTATTACATGTTTTCAAAATTATCAACAGGTCTTATTTTGGGACAAGTATTATTGTTAGTTTATACAATGGCAAAAACTGTTGAGTTACCTAAAAAGACATTTACAATTCTCATGTTATTAGGAACAATAAATGCTATTGTGTTAATTACTTTAGGCGTTATTTTAAAATTTTATACAACGGATTGTTAAAGAGTTTATCTCGTCTGTTAAAGAGTTTTACAATCTAACAAATTTGTAAGTTAATCCATAATGATAGTCAGTTTCCCAAACACCGGCAATTTTTAGTAAAAAGGTGTTAGATATATTATCAATATTATCTGAAAATAATTTAATATTACCACTGCTTATTTGGTCATAAATTTTATATTGAGCAATTTTTCCACTAATATTTATTTTTCGTAATATATGTTCTTCAATACTTTTTAATCTTTGAATTATAGAATTATGTGATGCTATATCAAAAGAACATTTATATTTATTAAAATATTTCTCAATTGTTAGTTGATTGATTAAAATAGTCAGATAAATTCCATTTAAAATAAATGTAGGTGTTGAATAAAGAATTCTTATAAAGCTTCCGTTATTCATAATATTATTTTTTATGGGTTCACAAAAATAAACAAAATCGTCATTATATTGATCTATAGTTTTAACAATATTCATTAATAAACTTACTTATAATATTATGTAGTGATGTTTTTATTCTATTTAAAAATAGATATAATAAAAACAATAACTAACAATAACTAACATTAAATAAACAATTTGTTAGTTCATTCAATAAAACAAATAGTAAAATAAAGAAATAAAGAATGTTATACAGTAATATAATAACTACTATGAAATTCTTAGAAACTCATTTTGAAGAATATATTAATGAGACAGAACAAAATAATTTACACAACAAACTAACAAAAGTATATTCAAAGTTTCCAAAGTCACTAGATAAATTAGGAAATATTATATTTTATGGTCCCAGTGGAGTGGGTAAATATAGTCAAGTTTTATACGCAATAAAAAAATACAGCCCATCTGATCTAAAATATGAAAAGAAACTTAGTCTGATATTCAATAAGCAAACATATTTTTTTAAAATTAGCGATATACATTATGAAATAGATATGTCTTTGTTAGGCTGTAATAGTAAATTATTATGGCATGATATTTATCAGCAAATTGTAGATATTATATCGGCAAAATCAGATAAATCAGGTATTATTGTTTGTAAAGAATTTCATAATATTCATAGCGAATTATTAGAGAATTTCTACAGTTATATGCAAGAGAATAATTCGTCGGCAATTAATATTAAATTTATTTTACTCAGTGAAGAGATCAGTTTTATTCCTGATAGTATACTAAATTGCTGTGAAATAATAAACATTGCGCGTCCTACAAAGGCCGGATATACTAAGTGTATTAAAGAAACGATGCCTACAGATATGAAGGTAGAAAATATAACTAATATAAAAACATTACATGTGAATGTAAATGAATTAATGTATCCATACAAAATAATGTGCGATAAAATCTTATTTGAGATGATACATGTAGATGAACTAAAATTTCTGAAGTTTAGAGACCTATTATATGATATTTTTATTTATAATTTGGATATAACAGATTGTATATGGTATATACTAACAACACTTATACAACATAAGAATATAACAAAACACGATATGTCAAATTTATTATTAAAAACATATAATTTTTTGAAATATTACAATAATAACTATAGACCAATTTATCATTTAGAGAGTTATTTGTTTTATTTAACAAGTATAATACATGGATACAAATTGTAAAAATAAAAATAATGAAAATAATAAAAATAATGAAAAACAATCATATAAAATGGACTTATATATCGCATTAGATTTGTTAGATATAGATCCAAAAATTCCATATTCAAATTTAACAAAAGACTATGTAAAACGTAAGTATCACAAAATGGCATTACGTTTCCATCCAGATAAAAATGGTAATACAATTGAAGCAACTCAGAAATTTCAGAGAATAAATGAAGCATATACATACTTATTAACAGAATTTGTTAGCTCATCTTGTTCAGAAGAGGATAAAAATGATATAAATAATGCTGACAAAATGTATACAACATTATTATCAATGTTTCTATCAAATATATTACAAGTTCATTCAAAAATAGTGCCAGATTTGTTAGTTAAGATTATAAAAGACATTGTAATAAATGGCTACAAAATGATATCTATAAAACTGATTAATGAACTAGATAAAGATATGTCATTAGAGTTGTATAATTTTCTGAATAAATACAAACATATTTTATATATTGATCCGGAAACATTAGAATTTGTTAGTTCATTAGTAAAAGAGAAGTATAAAAATGATATTATATATATATTGAATCCAAGTATTGATGATTTATTGGATAGTAATATTTACAAATTATATGTAGATGAAGAACTATATTTAGTTCCATTATGGCACAATGAGATGTATTTTGAAGATAAAAACAAGAATGATATTATTGTATTATGTAATGCCGAATTGCCTGAAAATATTATAATTGACGAACATAATAATATACACTGTAATTTGTTAGTTCGTTTTGAAAAAGAGATGATAATAAATGAACAAAAGTTTGTAAATGAACTAGATGTAGTTATTGGTAAGCATATTTTTAAAATACCATTTGATCATTTGTATATGAAAAAAGAGCAAAAATATATTATAAAAGGTAAAGGTATTTCATATATTTTTGAGAATGATATTTATAATCAGAGCAACAGAAGTAGAGGAGATATTATTGTACATATTAACTTTGTATAATTTTTTTTATTTTTGGATTAAAAGTTAGAAATTATAAATAAATTAAGTATTTAAATTATTTATAACAGATAAAAAAGATAAGAAAAAATATAATAAACTAAGCGTCTATTGTATTTTAATTTTTATTTAATTAATTTAAATCATATACATTATATATTTTATACAGTTTATGCGTCAGTCTTCTTTCTGACAATCTTCTTCTTTACAGGCTCCTCAACCTTAACTTCCTCAACCTTAGGAGCAGGAGGAGCAACAACAGGAGCAGGAGCAGCAGGAACCTCATCATCCGAATCATCAACAACAGTCGCAACAGCTCCCTCAGGATCAATATCATCATGTTCAACAGGAGGCAATGCCTTTAACTTCTCCTTATCGGCAGTCTTCAACTTAATAAAGCACTGTCCCTCCATTGATGCCTTAGGCTTCTGAACAATAGCCTGCTTCAAATTCCAAGTAATAGAGAACTTACCATTAACAAACCAGATTCCACCACACTGTAACAAGCAAATTACATGAGTCTTAGGCTTCAAGAAATCCAAAGGAGTAACTAATCCAGCAGTCTTTCCTCCAACATAAAGAGGCTCACCCTCCTCATCATAAATCTCAGACTTCCAAACACCCTTCCAGCAAGGAACCTTAACAGTAAGAGTAGGTGCCTTACTAGTATCAGCTTCCTCAGTTCCCTTGAACTTAGGATGTCTAAGCATCACATTAAACTTCTCATCAATAATCTCAGGATTAGTAATAACCTTTCCAAACCACTCCTTAGAATTAGCAAGAGCATCAGACTTAATCTTAGACTCCAAAGCACGCATATTCTTCAAGAATGCTTCACAATCCGCATTAGGAAAGTCAGCATTAGGAAATTGTAAACTCATAGTATACTTACCAGTAGGCTTCTTAGCCTGATCCATACCTTCTTGGGCACCCCAAGTCAATATAAGAGGAGTAGAAATTGTAAGCGACTCCTTGAAATATTTATTATAAACATTAACAACCTTTCCACCAGACTCGTGGGCCTTAGGCGCCGAGTAAGAGAATGCGTTAGTATCAATATTAGTTCCGTCAATGATTGCGTCAGCCATTTTGTTTGTATTTATACTATAACTATACAGGTTGTCTTTAAATCAATTTTTTTTCAATGTATTATTTTGGCATTCAAAAACTTATTTTGATCTAAAAATGACAGCAAAAATCATCACAAACTGTGAAAAAATTAAAAACTTTAGAAGCAAAATCATAAAATTAAAACAAAAATACACATTTAAAGAAAAGGATACAAAAAGAATATTATATAACATATTATTAATAATAAATGTTACATCCTGAATATTTTAATACCATATGTGATAAGTGTTTTTTAAATGCGACAACTAACAATAATATAGTTAAAACTGTTAAAGATAAAGATAAAGATAAAGATAAAGATAAAGACATAAAACAAAACGATACCCAATATGTGCCAAAAATTAGCGAATATAATTTAATTCTTAGCAGCAACTATTGTGTTGCGGAATTAAAGTATTTGACAAAACAATATAAATTAAAAATAACAGGTACAAAACAGCAATTAATTTCACGAATTTATTCATTTTTATTTACATCTTTTAATTCCGTAAAAATTCAAAAAGTGTTTAGAGGATTTATTCAAAGAAAATATAATTTGTGTCGTGGACCAGCATTATACAACCGTAGATTATGTACAAATGACACTGATTTTTTTACAATGGATGAATTACGTGAATTATCTGATGCGCAATTTTTTAGTTTTAAGGATACTGATGGCTTTATTTATGGTTTTGATTTAGTTTCATTTTATAATTTATTGTATAAAACAGATGGACAAATAAAAAATCCTTATAATCGCCATCCAATTTCAGAAAAAATAATAAATGATTTTAACACGCAACTTCGTCTTAGTAAGCTTTTGAAAATACCAATTTGTGTAGAAATAAAAGATATAACTGAAGAATTATCCAAAGCAAAAAATGTTGAACTAAAAGCAGTGGCATTATTTCAAAATATTGACGCACTTGGTAATTACTCAAACTCAAAATGGTTTATGGAGCTAAATAGAATTCAGTTACTCAAGATGTTTAGAGAAATTATTGACATATGGAGTTACAGAGCACATCTAACAAATGAAGCAAAGCGTAACATTTGTCCACCAATTGGCCGTCCATTTCCCCAAGTTATAAATTTTCATTATTTACAAACAACTGAAGAATTGGATGATGTAAGAAAATACATATTAAATGTTTTAGAGAAACTGGTATTATCAGGTGTTGATAAAGATAGCAAATGTTTAGGCGCTTATTATGTTTTAGGGGCACTAACATTAGTTAGCGTTAACGCAGCAAATGCGTTACCATGGTTGTATCAGGCATTTATTCATGTCTAGGATTATTGAATAAAATAATGAATAAAATATAGAATTAAATATTAAATTAAATATAAAAAACATAGTTCGTAAAAAACAAAATACCAATAAATTTAGGAAAAACAATTTATTATGACCAATTACAATCATAATAAATACAATAAAATGAAATAATATATATTATACCCTAAAACTACTTAAAAAGAAGTTACTGTAGTATAGTATAATAAGATGCCCAAACAGGTTAAGAAGAACTCTACTGAAGTCGCTGAGACTACCCCCGCTCCTATTGTTGCCGCCGCCCCTGAGGTCAAGGCACCCAAGGCTCCCAAGACCAAGAAGGTTGCCGAGCCCAAGGTTGAGGTTAAGACCGAGACCGTTGCTGCTGCTGCTCCCGTTGAGGCTGCCGCTGAGGCCAAGCCCGAGGTTGCCGTTGTTGAGGCTGCTATTGCCGCCAAGACTGCCGAGTTTTCTGCTAAGCTCAACCAGCTCAGCACTATGATTGCTGCTCTCAAGTCTGATTTCAAGACTATGGAGAAGCAGTGGTCTAAGGATCTCAAGGCTGCTGAGAAGCTCTCTTCCAAGAAGAAGAGAAAGTCTGGCAACCGTGCTCCCTCTGGATTTGTTAAGCCCACCAGAATCTCTGATGAGCTTGCCAAGTTCTTGGATAAGCCCGCTGGTACCGAGATGGCTAGAACTGATGTTACCAAGCAGCTCAACACTTATATCCGCGCCAACAGTCTCCAGGACAAGGATAACGGTCGCAAGATCAACCCCGATTCTAAGCTCCAGACTCTCTTGAAGCTCAAGAAGGGTGATGAGCTCACCTACTTCAACCTCCAGAAGTTTATGAGTCCTCACTTCCCCAAGGCTGTTGTTGCTTAAAGCGTTAGAGACTGAATAAATCATTAACAATTAAATAAAGTGATAGTGATTAAATAAAAATTAAAAATATAATAATAATTATGCTATGATGGCCGAGCGGTCCAAGGCGGCAGGCTTAAGATCTGCTAGTGATATCACTGCGTGGGTTCAAACCCCACTCATAGTAAAATATTAATTTTTATTAATAATGTCTATTTTTAAAATAGATATTATTATTGTTTTTTTTCTATATTTCAAAATAAAATACTTATTTTATTTATTGTTTCTTGACTATGTTTTTTTTACCATAAAACCCACCACCTTCTCCTGAAGTTAAATTATATCCATTTGGAACCATTGTATTATACTTTTTAATATATTCTATTTCATACTTATATTTTTCTGCTATATTTATTTTTACGGTCGCGGCGTCTTCTAGTGCGCTTACCATTGCTACGCTTACCAAAAGCCACCGGTTTCACCGAATAATGTTGTTCTTTTTCAAAAAGTTTCTGAGCATACTCTTCAGTTAAATTACTATAAGGACTAAAAGCACGACACGAGTGATCTATTATATTTACGTATTTAATTCCAACCAATTTAAAAAACCTATATAATTGATCCAAACTCAATTCTGGTCTCTTAGTTTCACCTTCTTTAAATCTAAAAATTTCTAGAGCAGGAGCAATTAATTCTTCTTTGTGTAAAACATCTTTCAGAATAAACTCAATTCCATGTCTATAAATAAGGTTAAATTTTGTAATATTATTAGGTGAATCATGTTCCAGGTCACCATTATCAATAGAACGATAATAATTTTCCATATCTTCATATGGATTAAATATATTTCTGTATGTAACAGACCCATCTGATGCCGTTACTTTTAACCGAATATCGGATACATTTATCCCCCTTGATGCCAAAAATTGCTCCCAATTATAATCTGTTTCAAAAACTGGTTTTGAACTAATTGGTTCTGTAAAATCAAATTCTTTTTGAGACAAATAAGTAATAAGTCCTCCGCATCTTTCTTTATTTTTAATCGCAGACCGACTAGAATCACAATTAGTAAGACTGTCTAAAAAATTTCTATAATGGTCTCTATCTACACCTGTATATTCTGCCATAATTTCTTGAGTAGATCTTTCAGGGTTATTTTTAAATATTGTAAATGTTTCGTCTATTGATTGTCGAACATGGCGTCGGTTCCTTAATGAAAGTACTCCAGGAACACAAGCACGACTATAAACCCTAACATTGTCTCTATAAAATTTAGCAATTGGCATATATGGAGGCCATTCGTAACTTTCAATGCCGTGTGCGCTTATCAATAATGACATAATTAGTTCTTCTTTGGCTTGTCCTTCTCCTGCCTTGCTTTCTGCTTTGCTTTCAGTTTTTTTTAGACTTGCTTCTTTTTGCTTTGCTGTTTTTGCGGCTGTTATACTTGCTGCTGATTTATATTTTTCTCTATTATGTAATCCATTTGAAATATAAAGGCCAACATAGTCCGCCTTCTTTTTTGCACCTGAAATATCAATATTTTCATTTTTAAAAATTTCTTTTAATTTATCTATAGTCATTAACTTACTAATTGACGCAGCCAAGTCTTCTTCTTCTTTTTCTACGTCGCTTAAAGACATTTTATAATTAACTATATATTATAACTATAAAATATTTCTATACAGAATCTACTATTTGTAAATAAAATCCATTTTTTATATTATATTTTATAAAACAAAAATATAATATAAACACATTTATTTATTATAAATATAAATACAAAATGTCAGGATTTGTAGAACCATCAACACCAAATACATCTCTGGAAACAGAAAAAGTTGAAGAAGTAAAGACAACATTCATTTGTAAATCTTGTAAAACTATCCATCCTTTAGAAAAAGCAATTCGTTGTAAATTGTGCAACATAAATGATGATACAAGTGAAGGGGACACAAGTGAAACAGAAACAAGTAAAGCGGACATAAGCGAAGCGGACATAAGTGAAGCGGACATAAGTGAAGCAGAAGAATTGTCAGTAGATAGTTGGGATGGAAAAATAAAACATCTATTCTGTAAAAAATGTACTCTTAAATGTAATGCTTGTGAAGAGAGAGGATGTAGAGATTGTGTTGAGTTTGTATGTTGCGATTGCAGTTATAATATGTGTTATGAATGTATAAACAATGAGATTGATTGTGGTTGTTATGGTCATTGTTATAGTTGTAGAGTAGATATAAATCGTGGTTCCGAAGGTTGGCCTTGTGGGGAATGTGAAAAATGGTATTGTTATGATTGTAGACGTTGTGACAATCCTTGTAAGGAATGTAGGCCTGAATCCGATTCCGAATCTGAATCCGAATCCGAATCTGAAGAAAAAGACAAACAATCAGCCTAATTATTGTGTCTCAAAGCAAAACTCTCAAAATCTTCAACACTATCATCATCTGGACTATAATTTGCTAGACCAATAAGTAATTGGTTTCTAGAAATATGAGGCTGATATTTTAATACATCTTCAATTGTAATATTATCATCTTCTGATAAAAAATGATAATTATCATTCAAAATATATCTAACACAGAAGCTACAATCTAAATCCTGAGTTTTTAGTATATCAATCATTGCCACAGCATAAATATATTCTTTTAATATTTTACGGCTATATTTATTCTTATATAGATCAATCATAATATTCTATTTTATAATTATACAAAACAGAATATTTTTATATTTGTATTCACGTAATAAATATAAATCCATCTTTGCGCATTATTTCATGTAATACATTATTATTAACTGGTCCATTAATAATTTTTATATATTTAAAATTTTCTATACTAGAATGATCTACTGATAAATCAAACATCTTGTTTATTTTTACTAGTAATTCTAAATCAGAAATACAATCAGTATTATTTTGTAGCCAGTTATAAAATGTTACATCAGTGTTAGTATTACGAGTTTCATCCTTATATTTTTGAAATAATTTCAACGTATCATATAATAACATATCACTATTTCTGTTACTATTTTTTGACCTAGATTTTTTTGTATTTGCGTGTATATTATAATCAGTTCCAGAAAGTATACAAATATCTTTGAAATTAGACTGCGTCATATCTAATTCCTCTAAAATGCCTTTCATTGAATAAAGCACGACACTATGGTTAATAAGACTAAAATATCGTAATACTCTTGAGCAGCCATATACAAACATATCCATATCCTCAGAAAGACACGCCCAAACAATCTTCTTCAAAACCAACATAGCACATAATTCATCGGCTTCTCCTGGCGCATCATAATATGTCGCTCCATAAGCTCTAATTAACTCCTTTACTTTCTCTATTTTCTCCTTATTTACATTCACAAACTGCTTTTTTAACTGATCCATCGCATTAATAATATCTTGCTTTTCAGTTTCATCACAGTCAGTATTGGTTTCTAATGTTTTCTTTAGAGCATTATATTCTTGCTGTGCTTCTTTTTTGTCCTCCTTTCGTTTAATTAGTATCTCCTTTTTTTCAGGAGGCGGTTTGCCATCAAATATGAAAATAGGCACCACATTATAATATCTAAATATAGATAACATTAAATACATATTTTCTAGCAAAGTATCATCAGCTTCGTATTTATATAAATAGATACTTATATCAACTGCAATTTTTTTGCCACTAAGATCTGCCATATTTATTGCTTTAATTGAATTATGACAGTTGGTTCTTAAATAATTATTCAAATATCTGATGCCCATTTAATAAATACAATATGTTATATAATACATAATATATATTTATTTATAAATCAATTTTTATAATTATATAATCTATTCTAATGATTTTATTATATATACTAAAAATAATAATATAACAAAATAAAATATAAAAATATCTATAAAACTATATACAAACTAACAAAATGAAGACACGTAGTCAGACTAATAATATAAATATAGACTTTGATGAAGCTAGTAAAGCATGGAGACAAAATAAAAAAGAAGTAGGACAAGGTCATTTTAAATATGTATGTATAAAGCAAACAGATGGTATAAATTGCGGTAAAGCTTGCTATAAAAATATTCAATATTGTTGGTCACATAGAGGATATAATAACAAAGATAACTAACAAATATTAACGACCTTTCCTCTTTCTTGACTTGTTACGTCTATTTTTTCTTCTTTTTGTTTTATAATTTTTCTTACTACGTCTTGAACCACCGCTTCCTATTCTTCTTTTTTTTTCTGGAGCAGCCTTAGCAGCTTGTTCAGATTCAGCATTTGCGGTTTTAATAGCATTCCATACTATTTTAGCTGTATCACCATAATCAAGACCTGTTTTTTTAACCTCTTCGTTAAAAGCTTCAAATGAGTCAGTATCTGTAGCAATCTTTCGTATTAATGTAGCTGATTGTTCTTGTTCTTGTACCGCACCTCCACCGCCTGGCGCTTGTAATGTTACTGCGGACATTGGTACAATCTCAGAAGTAAATTTTAAATTAGGATATATTTCTTCAAAATATTTATTTAATGCTTTATTCATAAATCCTAACTTAGCAGCATCATCATCCTTATCACCTACAGCTAACTGAGTTGTAGTACTAGCCATATTAGATTGATTTGGATAAGAACTAACAAAACTTGTTAGTTGAGTAACTGGTGTAATATTTTCTCCATGTTCATCTTTATAGTCCTTTTGACGTATTTCAACAATATCATCAATATTAATACCAGGCATTTCTTTTTGTAGTAAGTATTTTATAACAGTTTTTTTTGTTTGAAAGTCTAGTGGATTCTTTGATTTAGGCTCTGATTTAGCACCATTTCCAGCAAATATTATAACCTTAGTATGTAAAGTAGGGTTCGCCCTTTTTTTATCATCCATTTCTCTTATATTTCTCATAAATAACTCTATATGTCCCTTATGTGGGGGATTAAAACGTCCTATTTTATAGCGCACCAATAAATCAAAGTCATCTGCTTTTACTTCTAATACATCATTATCAGAAGCAACATTAATTTCAGATAAATATTTTTCAAGATTTTCATTAAATATTCTAAGTTTTTCTTCAATAATTTGTGGAGTTGTAGAACCAGTTGAAATAGCTCTTGTTGGATTCTCAATATTAACTAGATTTGTATTTTCATAAGGTGCTGAAATAGATCTTTTTAACATTATATATTATAGTTATAAAATATATAATATAAAATATACTAACAAAATATTATCCAAGTTCACACAATGTCATTCGCAAATTATTCAATAAAAATGCCGAATACATATTTACCTCTGAAGATTGACTTTTGCCTTTAATCTTTTTATTTATTTTTTTTATTTTGCTCAATAATTTCTCACTACATTCAATATTATTTAAGAATTCAGGTCTTTTATATCTGGCAGCAATAAAATCACAAAAGCGATTCTGAGCATCTACTGTTTTTTTAAATTGGAGCATAGTTGAATTATTTGCTTTACACCAAATAAAAAAATCTTGATACCCATTTAATAAGATTAATGTTAAAATGTAATAAGATAATACATTTGTATTCTCTTTATAAAATGTCTTACGTAGTGATTCTGAATAAGATGACTTTTCAATCAGATGTCTATATTCAATATCCATAAAATCAAGAACCTTAGTCATTTGGTAAAATGCGTATATACGTTCAAAATTCACAAAGAACTCGGTATTTGTAAGCATCTCATCAATATCTGTTTTTACAGCCGCATTTGCGTAACTACAAAAGATAATATTCATTATTCTAGCCCAGAATTCTGTATATGCTTCATATAAATTTACATCAGATTTAATTGGAAACAATGAAAGTATTTTATTATGACACCCACTATTATCCATATCTGAAAAATCTAATCCAAAGTTGTGCATTGACTCGTGTATTAGAACCTTGAACCACTCTTCTAGACGATAAATTACAATTTCTCCTGTTGGCTGACATGTTCGCGTAAATCCAGTATTTATATTATCTTCATCAAGAATTTCAATATTGGTTGAAGGTAACATTTTTGTTAGATATGTGTGATAAATATATACAGATAATTTGTTAGTACAAGATTTTGAAGCGTGCTTACTAACAATATAAAACCAATACAAAATATAATCAATATAATTATTATATCTATCTATTTTAACATCATTAATAGGCTGCTCTAAAACAAAATAAATATTAAAATCTCTATCATATAATTTAAATGAATAATGTAATGAAGTCATTGAATATTCATTGATAGTTTTTCGTGCTCTATCTGGAAACCCATCAACGCTAAATGTTTTAGGTTTGGGAATTTGTTTAATATTATCTATTCTTGTAATCTTAAGATTGTAGAAAGGCTTTTTATTTTGTTTATAAATACGTTTTTGCTCATTAACATACTCAACTGCTGAAATTAATTCTGTAAAAAAATGCTTGAAGAACATATCAGTAGTTTTTGTTTGTTTTATTGGAGTCAAACAATTATTTTCAACAAAGAATGACATTAATTTATGACTTTCATATGTTATTTTCATTATTTATATTTTATATTATATTACGATAATATTATTATGATATAAAATACAACGAATATTTGGTTATATAATACCTTTGGTTATATAATACCTTTGGTCAATTTATCACGCAAAATCATTAGATCATCTAACACTTCTGGTTCTTTACCGCGTCTATATTGGACTAATTTGGCTGTTTTGGTCTCAATAAGCGCCTTGCTCAATTCAGGATTCTGCTTGAACTTTGATGTATTTGCCGCATCCATTTCTTTTGTTGCGCGTTTTAAAAAGAACTCAGGATCTACTACTACTGTCTTTGGTCTAATAAGATCATCCTTATATTTTCCTGTAGAACCTCCCGCCCCTCTTGCCATATGAGGATCTTTAGATAAATCTGTTCCAGAATCCAATGAAAATGACAAATAGAAGTCAGGATTCTTATTCTTAAACTTAGATGCTTGGTAATAGTGTTCTACTGAAGCCCATCTATGATTATCTAGAGAAAATGGCTGAATCCAAAATGCGTCTAATTTTCTACGCCAATCAGGAATATTTGCTAGTTGCGCAAATCTTTGCTCTAGATCAGCAGGTATTCTTTCACCAACACCTTTTCCAGGTCCCTTTTTGTCAGATGCCAAAGGGTGAATAACAAACACAATATTATCATCATATAAGTTCATTATTTTTGCTTCACCTAGTTCATCAAATGTTGGCTTCTCAACAGGTGTCCCTTTTAGTTGTATTTTGAAGTCCTTGAATTGAGGAATATATGTAAAAATTCCAGCAGCTCGTTCCATACATTTGTCAACAATCATACGCTTTATATCATAAGGAATTTCATTAAAACTAAATACCATTTTGTTTTTGTAAGTAATTAATTTATAATGACTACCAGTATGGTCAACAATAATATACATTTCAGGCTCAAATATTTTTCTATCTTCAATAATAGGATCCACTTCGCCTCCACATTGTAGCACATTATTTACATCACCTTTACCTCTATCATAAATAAAACTGGATAATACAATAAATTTAATATTTAATATTCGTTCCAATGTATTAATAGTCCAGTCGTCGCCCCAAAAAGTACAGGTCTTCATTATTTTTCTCAGGTCTTCTAAATTATGAATATCTTTCATAAATAAAACATCACTAATATTTTGCTTAGCATATTCGTGTTCATTTTTGAGCTGTAAATATGACTTATATATATTATTTGCGGCAGCTGTTAATAATTGTCTCTGATTATTATCTATAGTTGTTACAATTCGTGCTTTATGTTCTTCATATTCTTTTTTTAATTTAATAGACTGTGCTTTAGTATCAGCAAGCTCTTTCGCATACATATTATAGCGTTCTTTATACATATCAAAATTGGCTTGCTTTGCTTCCTTTGATACTTTATCTCTTAATTTTCCTACAGTTGTATCTTGTCCAATGCTTTGAAATGCGTCACGAATAGTCGCAAATAAACAGTCTCCAGAACCTTCATTATCTATAATACCATAGTTCTTATTTGACATAAATTTTTGAACCCATAAGTCTTTATCACTTTCATGATATTTTTGACGTATTTCAGTAGCTTCCTTGGCATTTTCAGATTTTAATGGCGGCGGAATATTGGCACTTGTTCGTGCTACAAAAACATCGCGGCGTATTTGGGGAATAAGAATTTCAACAATGGTTTCTTTTTTACTAGTATCTCCACTCTTTTTTATAATATCTGTTGTTTTCTCTTTTTCCTTTTCTTTCTCTTTTTCCTTCTCTTTTGACTTCTGTTTCTGCTCTAATTCTTCACTCTCGGGAACAAGTCGGGTTTTATGAATAAATTCTTTAGTAGCAAATGTATATAACAATGGCTCTGAAAAACGTTCAACATCTATTTCACCTTCTTCATCAGTATAGTCCATAATATTTGTTGATGAAATTTCATAAACTCCAATTTGGATAACTTTATTATTGTGTTTTACTAAATAAATTGGAAAATATGTTACATTCTTAGTGGCAAATGTATTTTTTGCTGAACCAATCGCAATTATAACATCTATATCCATATCAACTATTGTAATTTGAAATAAATTGCTTTCTTTGCTTAGATCGGCAGAATCTACACTTTTTAATTCTGGATAGTTTATGCTTTTATCTATTTTAGATACAACCATTATTGTATATAAGTAATTTAGATTTAATATTTATTTAAATGTAAATATTTTATTAAGTTTTATTTTTATCAAGTTTTAATTTTTTTTCCAATTTTATTAATTGAAAAATAAAATTGAAATATTTTTTCATAAAAAATGAAATGTATTAGTATTATAAATTGTAGCCTTTTAAAAACTTATTTGAAAAATGAATAGCAACATTAACGAGAACGAACACGATGAATGGGATGATATTGTTATCCCTACTATTAGTCCTGAAAAAGTAACATTAGAGAAAGAACAACTTAAATCTGAAAAAGACATTCTAGAAGAGCAAAAAAAAGCACTTGCTGCTGAGAAGCGTGAAAAAATTTTAGCGGCAAACGCAGAAACGGCAAGACTAAATCAATTATACAAAGATGAGCAAAAAGCTTTAAAAGCAGCAGAACGAAAAGCAAAAGAAGAAAAAGAAGCTGAGGAAATTAGAGAAAAAGAGTTGGCACGTAAGAAGCTTGAAGCGGAATTAGGAACACCTGAAAAAATATTTAAACACGATTTTAAACTTGCAAATAAACACAAATATGTAATACAAAAAGTAAATCGCAATGGTGGTGCTCCTATATATACTGGTATGAAGGAATTAGATGATGCTGCTGATAAGGCTTGGAAGCGTGTTTTATTACAAGCTAGATAAAAATATAAAAAAATATATAATAAAATATAAAAAAATATATAGTGTATATTGTATTATTTAAATTAATTTAATTATTTAATGTTTTTTTTATTTTTATTTTTATTTTTATTTTTATTTATAACATACTTACATCTCAACTAAGTCCATATACTTAAAAATTGCCTTATTTGATAAGCTCTTATAATCCTTAGTCTTACTCTTAGCTAGCAACATAATTGTCTCAATAATTGTCTTACCGCTAATCTCAAGTTCATCTTCCTCATAATCACTATCATCTTCTGCTTTATCAATAATTTCCTTATTAAATAAGATTGCTACATTTTCAGTCATCTCATCCACTTCATTTTTCTTATCAGAACGAGTAATTGTATTCATAATAGTATCTAATAATTGTCTCAAAATACGCGCCACAGATAAGTTACTAATAAAGCCATTTAGTGCCAAATTTACAATAAACTGCGAATTAGCTCTACGCTTCTCATTAATTTTATTATTATCACAAAAACCATCATAATTAACATCAGGATCAACATATTGAATTTCTTCAAATTTATCAGAGAATTTACTAAAATTAGTATTAAATACATCCTTCATCCAGACATATTTCTTCACTAGCTCAGAATACATATCAGCATATATTTTTGAGAAGAACTTATTTGTAGATGAAATATCATAAATTAATGTACTGATTGTATTAGATGTAGTCTCATTAAACTCATCAGAGCCAACAAGAGTATCAAGTATATCATTAATCTTTTTATAAATGTCCTGATATGTTTTATCGGTTAGCTTATTTAAATTTGAACGTAAATTATCAATATGTTCATCAAGACCAGATGATTGAGCAATCTTAGTAGATTGAAATGTTCGTAATTGTTCCCAATCTTCGCCACTAGATTCCATAAATTTATTATTCTTTTTGTATTTACCCTTGCCTCTATTTGCTGTAAATACTGTATCTCCTTGGCTTAAATCCTTCTTCTGAAAAACTGGATTAGTAATATATGCTGATGAACCAATTTCACTAGTCAAATAATTTATAATTGTAACAGTCTCCTCTGGAATTTCAAAATCAAAACTATAAAATATAGTTTCTTTAAATTTTTGGAGATTATATTTCATTGTGTTATTTGCAACAGTTGTAGTCATTTGTTTCTTACTTTAATTATATTGGCAACTATTTATATCAATTTTTTTTGATATTAATATTTATAATATTATTTATAAAATACACTTAAAACCAAGGTAACATATATATTATAAATATGTCTTTTAATAAAGGAAACGAAACAATGAATGAACAGGGGGTAGGGGGTGAGAATCAAATGGGTGAGAATCAAATGGGAGAGAATCAAATGGGAGAGAATCAAATGGGTCAGGGAGAGAATCAAATTGGTGAAAATCAAATCAGTGATACAAATGTTGAGGAACAAAATAGTAAACAAGAAGTTGATTATAGTTTTACTTCTTGGGATTCATTAGAAATTCATAATGATCTATTGAGAGGTATATATGCTTACGGATTTGAGCAGCCTAGTCCAATTCAAATGAAGGCTATTAAGCCTATTATGATGAAGAAGGATGTATTGGCACAGGCACAATCCGGCACTGGTAAGACTGCTACATTTTCAATTGGTGTTTTACACAGAATATCATTGAAGGATAATTATACTCAGGCACTTATTATGAGTCCAACTCACGAGTTAACATCTCAGATTAGTGGAGTTGTTGCCAGTTTAGGTTCAATGATGACTGGACTACGAATTAAAACTATTGTTGGCGGTTCTTCTATTGATGAAGATGTGGCTGATATGAAGAAGAATGTGCCACATATTATTGTTGGAACACCGGGTAGAGTATTTGATATGATGCGCCGTCGCCATATTAATGCTAAGCGTCTTAGAATTATGGTGCTTGATGAGGCTGATGAGATGTTGTCATCTGGATTTAAAGAGCAAGTCTATAATATTTTCCAATATCTAAGTGCTGATATTCAGATTGCGCTTTTTAGTGCCACAATGCCTAATGAGATGTATCCATTAACTGATAAGTTTATGCGCAATCCGGTAAGAATTTCAGTAAAGGCTGAGCAATTGACATTGGAAGGTATTAAACAATACTATGTTGCGTTAGATGATGATCATCATAAGTATGACACATTGAAGGATATTTTTAATAGAATGACATATAGCCAGTGTATTATTTACTGTAATAGTGTGCTCCGTGTTCAGGATTTATATAATGGAATGTTGCGTGATAATTTTCCTGTTTGCTGTATTCATAGTAATATGGATAAAAATGAGAGAAATGCTGCGCTTAAGGATTTTAGAACAGGGTCATCGCGTGTATTAATTTCATCAAATGTTACTGCGCGCGGCATTGATATTCAGCAAGTGAATTTAGTAATCAACTTTGATATTCCTCGTAGTGTTCATACTTATTTACATAGAATTGGACGCAGTGGTAGATGGGGGCGTAAGGGAACTGGAATTAACTTTGTTACTAGACGAGATATGTATAATTTGCGAGCAATTGAGGACTTTTATCATTGCCAGATTAGTGAGATGCCGGCAAGCATTCTTGTATAAATAATAAATAATAACATTAATAAAATAATATATATTTATATTAAGATATATATTATGGATACATCAGATAGTCAAGAAACAAGGTTAGGTAGTAAAACTATACCTTGGTTATTTACACCAGAACAAAGTCAAAGTGAGGTTATAAGTCGCCAATCTAGTTCCTCACAAATAATTCTAGAAAATTTTAATGCTGAAACTAAAAAAGAAGATAATAAACCTGTAACGCGAGAAATACTAGGAATAGTTGTTGCTCATGGAGCAAAATATGTAAATAAAGTAATAACATCTGTATATGATTTAAAAGACTATATTGAAAAGCTAGAAAACACAAAACCTTGGTATCCATTTGTAGTAAAAAATTATTTTTTTACTACTGCTGTATTTGGAAATCCATGTTTATATAATCAATTTCCAGAACATCCTTTAAGTGCTATAAATCAGACACTTAATATAAATCGTGCAATTAATGAAGAAGTAAAAGAAGGTTCTTTTGAAGGTAATGATAGAATTACTTGTGTTAAGGGTATTTGTAAAAGTCAAAACAGATATATAAGTTATCCAACAAGAGAATTTTTAACTAATCAAAAATCCACTATAGGTGAAGAAACTATTAAAATACACAAAAATGTAAATACTGCTTATCCAGACTGGCTTGCTACCAAAGAAATAGCAAAACTAGATATTCCACGTATTTCATATTTGCCAAGTATATGGTATTTATCTGGTGAAAATACTATACCACAGTTTATTAGTTATGGAAAGACCCAAGAAAAAAACGAAAGAAATTTAGATATAGATGATGATAAACTCTCAGGAATATTTCTCAATATTTTAAAAGGAGTTAATTCAAAAGGAGAAAAAAAGACCTTTCATTTTCCGTATTTTTTTAATTTGGCTGTAGAAGAATATTTAATTAATATATTTAAATGTTTTGATCCTCCAATGGAATTATATGATAATAAAAGTAAACTAGTTGATGGCAGTGAATTAGTAGAAGTGTTTAATAAATATTTTGAATATTGGAATGATATGCTTAAAAGAGATGGAGACTATTCTCCTGTTTTAACAATAGAATTAAAAAAAGATGAAAAAATGAATGATATTAATCCATTTATAATAACCCAATTAAATAGCATAAATGGTTATGTTTTATCAAATCTTGTATTAGATTTTCTCCTTGTAAAAACAGATAATCCAAATACTGATTTTAACGCATATATTGGAACAATGGATACGTGGGTTAACAAATTAATGTCAATTAATTCAAAGGTATTTTGGATTTCAACCGCATGTGAAGTTGTAAGCTCTAGATATATTAATGAAAAGTTGTTGCCATCTATTGCTGAATATTTGACTAATAAAGGTGTTAAACGAACAAACACACAAATAGAATTTGCACTTTCAGAAGATGGTGGTGGAGGTCTAGATAATCCAAGTACAGATCCAATTCCAGAAGAATTAAAACTAGATTTAAAAGAAGTATTAAGTCAACCTCCTAGTCGTGAACCTAGTAAAAATCAATCACCTAATAGTAGTCAAATGCCCGAATTAACAGAGGCAGAATTACAAGTTCCTCCAGATATTCTAACAGATGATGATTTAAGAAACCCTAGTGCATCATCTAGTCCTAAATATGATCCCAACTCACCAGAATATGATCCCAACTCACCAAAATACGTTCCCAACTCACCAAAATACAATCCATCTACTTCTACAACTCCTACTAGTCCTCTTTCTCCTATTTTATATAATCCTTCTAGTAATACTGGTACAAAACGCTTATTAACTGATACTAATACTGATACTAGAAATGTTAATAGAGGTTCTAGAGGAGGCAAAAGAAAAACAAGAAAAATAAAAAGACATAATACTAAAAAACGTAATACTAAAAATAAAAAGTATAGAACTAAGAAAAGTTATAAATAAAAATTATATATACTTATATTAATAAATATAAGTATATTATGGAACAAAATGAAGAAAGTGATAAAAAATTAATAAGTAGTATAATTAATGAAGAAATTTTAAATAAGTTAGAAAAAAGCGTTGAAACAATGGAACCAGTCGCATCAGCATTAGCATCAGAAGACTATAAAATAAATATATTAGTTACAACAATTTGCCACGGAGAAAAAATAATATTGCGACCATTAGTTTCTTTTGATGATTTTGTTAATAATTATATGAGAGATCTAGCAAGACAATCGTGGTATCCATTTGTTAGAAAAACATATAAATATGGTTATGCTCCATTTGGTAATGCTTGTATATTTCGTGCAACCCCGACAGATCCTTGGAGTAATATAGATAAAAAAAAGAATATAGAAGAATATGTAAGGTCTAACCCTAGACCAAACTTTCGTTCAAGAATAGATGCTGCCTCAATATCTGGTCAATTTTATTCTAATTATATTAATGAACCGGCACCTGGTAAGCTTACAGAAGCAGAAATAGAAGGAAAAAAGAGAGGCGCTATTATGGGAAAAATGGTAAAAACCTTCTCAAATATAGACCCACACGAATTTCCTGTAAAATCCTTGATGAATCCATTAAAAATGCGTTTAGAAGTAATCCCCAGTGTATACAGTTTATCAGGTAAAAATACTGATAGACAAGAAGAAGAATTTCAAAAAGTGCCTAATTTTTTTGGAATTTCACGCGATTTTTATTCAGGAATTTTTACTTCTATACTTTCAGATAATAGAGATAATGTATTTACATTTTCATCATTACTCAATTTAGCAGATGGAAAACAAGTAATAGAGATTTTTCAAAAATTATCAGATGAATCAAGAGACGCAATCTTTGGCTCTGGTAATCCTATTACTATTGATGGTTCTGAATTATATAAAGTATACCTTGAATATATTGACTATTGGAATACATTAATTAGTCCAAGGGCTGATTTAGCAATTCAAAAAGAAAATGAGAAAATTAAAAATGATAAAAGTTATATTCCAAATATTCGGTCTCTATTATTAGAAATTGGATGGAATATGAATAAATATTTTATAAAAGATAAAGATGATAAACCAAGGCCTAAATCATATTTTATTTTAACACAAATGAATACAATGAATGTATATGTTTTAGCCAATTTGGTATTTGATTTTTTATTATTTAAAAAACACAATCCACTAAAGCCATATATAAAACTTAGTAATGATTTTCCATCCTGGATAGAAGAATTAAAAAATAAAAAATCTAAAATTATTAATATTACAGAAGCTTGTGAAAGTGTTATTCCAAACACAATGTCTGAACAACTTATTAATGATGCTTCTAGGTATATAAATGAAATTAGTATACGACAGACACCAACACAACAAGCAATGGAAGAACAAACAGGAGAACCAGATATAATACCTTTTGATGAGTTAGATAAATATATTTCACAATTTGAATCGGAACAAGATGATAAAAAAGGTGGTAAAGGAAAGAGATACAGAAATAGACATAGACAAAAGGGTGGTAATATTGTATATTCATATAATCCTCAAGACCAAAACACAACTACATTATTATCAATAATAGAATCACAAAAACGCGCAGAAGAAGTAAAAACTGGAGGAAATAGAACTACTAAGAAGCGAAGAAATAATAAAAAGCAAAGAAGCAGTAAGAAGAAAAGAAATACTAACAAATATAGATAAAAAATCTAACATAATATACAGTTCGTAAAATAGAATATAAATTAATCTATTTTACAAATAATAAGATAATGGATTTTATTGAAACCGTTTTAAAAGAAACAATAAATAAATCACAAACACAAGCAAATAAAATTACAGATGGAATGAGTGATATAACTAACATATTTAAATTACCAATTCAATACAATGACTCCACAAAAAAACTGAATACTAATATTATTGAAGATCTAGAATTAGTTAAAACAGTAGACTCCGAAGAAAAGCCAATTTACAACTATGTATTCAAATCATCCAATGTTTTAGGAAAAACAGTGTTAGATTCTATTCCAAAATATTACACAACAGATACAGGATATTTAAAAGATAGTCAGCAACTAATTAAGCAAATTAAAAATGAAGAACTAACAGCTATTTCCGAGAAACACAATTTTACAGATTCTAATATAGAAGAAACTATTTCTAACTGGAAAGAAATCAAAGGTGAAACAGGGTTCCATTCAAAATACTTGTATATTGACTGGAGCTTTGGTAAATTTATTAATAATAATCCTAAATTGCTACAACTTATGAGTATGTATAATATATCATCTCCATTATTATCACTTTGCTTACCAATTTTTGTATTAATAGTGCCATTCTTTATTATTAAAATCAAGGGTATTGAGCTAAATCTAAATGAATATATTGAGGTTCTTAAAAAACTTATATCACAGCACTCCATTGTGAAAGTCTTTACCAATTTTAATCAAGTAGATTTTGGCCAAAAAGCATATTTGCTAGCATCAGCGGCATTTTATTTATTTTCAGTTTATCAAAATATTCTAATATGTATTCGTTTTTATTCCAATATGAAGAAGATCCATGATTATATTAAGAACTTTAGGAATTATTTAGACTACTCAATAAAAATGATGAAATACCACTTGTCTTTTTCAAATGAACTAACAAGTTATACAAAATTTAACACAGAAATTATTAATAGGCTTGCTACTCTTGAACATTTTAAAGCAGATATGGATTCTATTGTTCCTTTTAATTTTTCTGTTGCTAAAGCAGCTCAAATAGGTCACGTAATGTATACATTTTATCAATTATATGAAAATGCCGAATATCATGATGCGATGTTATATTCCTTTGGTTTTAATGGATATATGAATAATATTTATGGCTTAAAACAAAATATAGATAATGGTAAAATAAATACAGCTATTTTTGTAGATAATAAGGAAAATAAGGATAACAAAGACAGTAATAAAAAAGCAAGTAAGAAGCTCATATCTAAGCAAATGTATTATCCCAAGTTTATTGATAACCAAAATATCATTAAGAATGATTGCGATTTGAATAAGAATATGATAATTACTGGTCCAAATGCGTCTGGAAAAACAACTACACTTAAAACTGTATTGATTAATGTAATATTGTCACAGCAAGTTGGTTTTGGTTGCTTTGATAAATTAAAATTAGCGCCTTTTGATCATATACATAGCTACTTGAATATTCCTGATACATCCGGGCGTGACAGTTTATTCCAAGCAGAGGCACGCCGTTGTAAAGAAATTCTAGATTGTATTGAAGATAATGGCGATGATACACATATTGCTATTTTTGATGAGTTATATTCAGGAACAAATCCAGATGAAGCGGTGTCAAGCGCAACCGCATTTATGGAGTTTATTGTTAAGAATAATAATGTAACGTGCTTACTAACAACTCATTATACAAAATTGTGTAAAAAACTGGCAAAAAATAAGAAGATTGAAAATTACAATATGAAAACAGTAAATAATTTGGGAACTTTTGTATATACATATTTGATTGAGAAAGGTATATCAAATATAAAAGGCGGAATTAAAGTATTAAGTGATATGAATTATCCCAAGGAAATATTGGATTATACTAACAAATAAGTCTAAAATATATAAATCTAAAAACAAAAATCTAAAACATAAGTCTAAAATATAATATGTAAAATATATAATTTATATTCGTTCACCCATAAAATAAATTATATATTAGTTTTGTAATAATGATATCCGAAATATTTAGTACATCTTTTTTATTTAGTATTGCAATTTGTATAATCTTAGTAGGTGGTCTCTTTGCGTATTTTAATTATAGATTTTCAGAGCAGAACCATAAAATGCAATCAATGCTTGGTTTAGTTTCAACTATGGCAGAAGAAATGCAATACTTTAGAAGCAAATTAAGTAGTGGCAAACAAGTTGATAGTAGTGACACAATGGATAATATTCAAGTAATCCCTAATTTTTTAGGTGGTAATGGAAATATTCAAAATATGTTAGATAATGAGTTAATTGAAGTGTCAGACTCAGAAGTAGAAGATGATATTGAATCAGAAATAGAAGATGATGAGGAAGATGAGGAAGATGAAGAGGAAGAGGAAGATGAAGAAGATGATATTGATTCAGAAATAGAAGATGATATTGACTCAGAAGTAGAAGAGTTAGAAACTGATGATAACAAAAAAATTATTAATATTGATTTAGGAACAACTAATAATGATTTTGTTATTGAATCTGAAGAAATTGATTTAGGCAATAATACTAATGATAATGCTGTAAAAAATATTAGTATAGATTTAGATTTATCTGCTGATGAAATGATTTCTACTGACGAATTAAATTTAGAAAATATGGAATCAACATTAAAAAGTATTTCTATTGATGACAATGTTAGTTCAAAGGGTAAAGAGGATTACAAAAAAATGTCATTAAATAAATTACGTGATATTGTATGTGCCAAAGGATTGGTTGTAGATGCTTCCAAATTAAAGAAGAATGAGCTACTTAAATTGTTAGGTGATGAATAAATTTTTTATAGTAGTATTATAATATAAATAATATGAACTTCAATAATAACCAATATTATACTATGGATCTAACAACTCCTGTAAGTCCTGCGTGGCAACCACAAGCATCTGTAAATAATAAAATAATTCAAGATTCAAATATCACGTCCAATTGGAAATATAGACAGTATATTCAAAAAAATGCCAATCAAATTATGAAATATAACTCAATGGAGGCTGTTAGTGCTTCAGGTAATAATCCATATTATGGTATGAATACAACGCAGACAACTTCAAATATGCCAAAATTATATAGCTCTTTACATACACAGTCTGTTACTAATGATAGTGATTTAAAGCGTGATTTTCTTAATAAGCAGAGATTAAGTGCGCGAATGGTGTCACCATCTATTCCAACTGATAAATTTTTTTAAAACTAAAACTAAAATATAAAAGACAAAATACAATATAAATCAAAATATAGTTAATCAAAAAATAGATATAATAACAAATTTAAGTAATTTAGTATTATATGCCCAAACAAATCTTAAGTATTGATGTTGGTATAAAGAATTTATCATTTTGTTTATTTGAAATAGATGATGTAAAAGACATAAAAGTTCTAAAATGGGATAACATTGATCTAACAAAACAAGACGCAATAGAAAGCAAATGTGTTTATATTGAATCAACTGATAATAAGCAAAGTAATAAAAAGGTATCAAAAAGTAAAAGTAAAACTAAGGTAAATACAATTACAGATTTTTTTGCGAACCCTTCTAATAAGAATATGGACCCTTGTGGTAAGTATATGGACCCTTGTGGTAAGTATATGGACCCTTGCGGTAAGTATATGGACCCTTGCGGTAAGTATATGGACCCTTGTGGTAAGCCTGCTAAGTTTATGAAGGATAATAAATGTTACTGTTTGAAACACTCTAAACTAACAAATTATATACAGCCAGCAGCTGATTTGAAACCATCTTATTTAAATAAGCAAACACTTCAAAAACTTATTGATATTGCTATAAAATATAAAGTTATAAATACTTTAGAAACTTCTCAATCACAATCTTATAAAAAAGCGCAACTTGTTAGTCTAATCAAAGAATTTTCAGAGAAAAACTGTTTCTCAGAAGTTAAAAAGAGTAATGCTGCTAAGATAGATTTAGTAACAATTGGGCGTAATATTCAACACCGTTTTGATGACATATTATGCGACTACTTACTAACAATTGATACCATAATTATTGAAAATCAAATTGGTCCTATTGCTAATAAAATGAAAACTATACAAGGAATGTTGTCGCAGTATTTTATTATGAAAAACAATAATATTTCTATTGATTTTATTAGCGCAACTAACAAACTTAAGGATTTTATAACTTTAGACAAAGACAAAGATAAAGATAAAGAAAAAATGGAATATAAAGATCGTAAGAAACTTGGTATCCAAATTTGTTCTAATTTTGTTAGTGAGACTGGTAAATTTAAAGAATGGAATATATTTTTCTCAAAGCATCAGAAGAAGGATGACTTATCTGATTGCTTCTTACAAGGTATGTGGTATATAAAACATAATAAAAATATTTAGAATAACTACGTAGGATATTCATTCAATTATAATAATTAATTATAATTGAATTACAAATAATATATATTTTAATTCGTATTACTTAAAATTAATTGTTCTATATACATCATAATAATGGATAACGATATAATTGATATTTCAACGGATTTTGATAGTTTAGACAATATAGGCGGTTCCGAGTGGGGCTCATCAAAGACTAATTTTGGTGGCGGATTAGAGCTATTAATGAATGATAAGCAGAAGGCCAGTTCTGGACCCACTAGTGATATTGATATTGATGATTTAAATAATTTAGAAAACGAATTAAATGATTTAGCAAATACTACAGCTCCTTCATCAAACAATTTTGAATCTGGACTATTTGGTTCAAAACTTAGTTTTGATGATAAGCCATCTGTTCGTTTTGATGATAAGCCATCAATCGGCAAGTCCACATCAAATACTGACTCGGACGCAAAATCATGGGATGGTTATGGTAAATTTAACAATATTCCTATTAATCCGGATATTCATATGTCTTCTGAACCCAAACTAACAAAGGAAGAAATGATGCGAGAGAAATTCAAGTTTTTGCGAAAGTTAGAGGCGCTTGAGAGAAAGGGTGTTGAGCTAACTAAGAAATACAATATGGAATCTAGTTTAGCGGAAATGCAAGGTGAATATGAAATGATTATGGAGGAAAAGGCCAAGCAAAACTCAGTAAAGTTTCAAGGTAATATGATGATGGCTATTATTAATGGTATTGAGTTTTTAAATAATCGTTTTGACCCATTTGATGTTAAATTGGATGGCTGGGGTGAGCAAATTAATGAGAATATTACTGATTATGATGAGATTTTTGGTGAGTTACACGATAAATATAAGTCAAAGGCTTCTATGTCACCCGAACTCAAGTTGTTATTCCAGCTCGGTGGTAGTGCTATGATGGTTCATATGACTAATACTATGTTTAAGAGCGCAATGCCAGGTATGGATGATATTATGAGACAAAATCCTGATCTAATGAGACAATTCCAGTCAGCCGCAGTTAATTCTATGGGGCAAACAAATCCCGGATTTTCAGGATTTATGAGTGGACTAATGGATCCTCAGCCACCTTCTGGAAGAGGACCTCCCCCACCCTTATCAACACAAGGACCTAATGTTGTGCCACCTCAAGCAAGACCTGGTAATAATAATGAGGCAATGGGAAGAAGCAGTTATTTTAACAACAGCAATGCCAGCAGAAATATGAATGATGGTATTAGTATTAAGGAGTCCAGTTTTGGTGTGCCTGGTTTTGAACCACCGCAACCAGCAAATAAGAGTAGTAGACGTCCTGATATGAAGGGTCCTGGTGATATTACTGATATATTATCAGGTCTCAAAACAAAGACAATCAATATTTCCGAAGCACCATCACCTGTAAATAATAATAACAATGATAATTTTACAGAGGACAACAATAGCAGCACTATTAGTATTAATGATTTGAAAGATATTCAGACAACTGCTAATGTTCCAAAGCGCAGCAAGAGAAAGCCACGTTCGGATAAAAATACTGTTAGTTTAGATATTTAATAAAGCAAAAAAAATTATATTATTGCCATATATTAGAAATAATATATGACAAAAATTAGAAGTGTAATTGGAGAAGGAGCGTATGGGTGCGTTCATAAACCAAGCTTACATTGTAAACGTCCACCCAAACGCAATTTTAATTATAGTAATTACGTATCAAAATTAATGAAAAAACACAGATCAGAAGAAGAATTAAATGAATTTGTTAAATTTCATCAATATGATCCTCAAAATGAATATCATTTAGGGATGCCAATTAGTTGCGAGTTAGATATTAAAGGCAAAATGGATGAAGATATTGCTGAATGCGGTAAAATGGCACCCAAGGTATTTTTACATCCTGAGAATTATGGATTGTTAGTTATGAAATATGGCGGACCTGATTTAAAGATATTTTGTAAGAATGAAATAAAAAAGTTTTTAAAGACAAAAAAAAATGAGAAATCAGATAAGTTCTGGTTAGAAGCCCATCATTTACTAAAAGGACTACAGTTCTTTAGAGATAATAATATTGTTCATAATGATTTAAAGCCGCAAAATATATTATTTGACCCAAATACTGGCAAGTTGGTATTTATTGATTTTGGTCTAATGAGAACCAAACAAGACATCATAAAGTCATCTAAAAATAATACAAATAATCTAGGTGTATTTCATTGGTCTTATCCTTTGGATTGCGGATTTATGAATCAAGATAATTATACTAAGTATAATAAAGGAACTTCTAATGGATATTGTAAATCAGTTCAGAATGAGCTCACTGGTATGATTGTATCAGGAGACAAAAAAAATACAACCAATTTAGATATTGAAACACCGGAAGCATTTGATTTGTTTTTCTCTTATATTAATCTAAGTGGTAAAGATCAGCAAGCATCAGCAAAATATGCTTTTATGGATGAGTTTTTTGATGGGCTGAATCAAAATATAAAAAAAAATTATGACAGTTTTTTAGATACAGTTATAAATTCAATTGATATATATGGTCTCGGATTTTCATTACAATACATATTAAATTGCTTTATGAGACATAATGCTGTTTCATCGCAATTTTATACTAATACTTCGGCGCTATTTGCCAAGATGTATGAGCCTAATTCTGAAAAAAGAGAGTTAGATATTAATATTTTGTTAGATGAATATGAGAATATTTTATTAGAAGATGGTATATTGTCTAGATTAAATAATAATTTTGAAAACCATAAATTAGTAAATAGTTCACCAATGCCATCATCAATTATGCGTTTTGCTAAGAAAGAAGAAGAGACTAACCGCACAAGCAAACCTTTATCAGAACATCTAGAAAGTATTGCTTACCTAGACCCAGGTAAAGCAAGAGGTAAGAGTAGGACTCGCAAAAACAGAAATAGAAGCACAATTATAAAAAGAAGCAGTGTTAAATCTAAATCTAAATCTAAATCTAAATCTAAAACTAGAAGTAAAAAATAATATTATTAAATTTAATAACTTTGTTAGTAAGTAATAAATTAAATACAATAATATTATTTATATATAATAATATAAATGGCACAAGCAAAAGTAAAAGATAAAGATAAAGATAAAGAAGAAGAAACAGAATTAAAAGATAAGAAAACAAAGGTAGAAAATGGACTTTTTATTTTTAGACGCGACCTAAGAATAGTTGATAATAAAGGTCTATTATTAGCAAATAGCAGATGTAAGAATTTATACACAATATTTATTTTTACTCCCGAACAGGTAACAGGTGCTAACAAATTTAAGTCTGATAATGCTGTCCAGTTTATGATTGAATCATTACAAGATTTAGCATCTGCTATTTCTAAGAAAGGTGGTCACTTATATACATTTTACGGCAAAAATGATACTATTATAAAGCAAATCATAAAATCATTAGACATTGAGTTAGTGTGTTTTAATAAGGATTATAGTCCATATGCTGTAAAAAGAGACGAAACTATTATTGAGCTTTGTCAAAAGAAGGATATTGACTGTCAAGTAGAAGTAGCACAAGATTATTATTTGTTAGATCCAGGCACTGTATTAAATGGCTCCAAAAAAATGTATCAGAAATTTACACCTTTCTATAATTCAGCCCATAAGAAGCACGTTGATTTACCATCTTCTAAACAGGTCACCAATTTGGCTAAAACTAGTAAGCAACTCGCAAATACAATAAGTCTTGAAACAGCGCTACACCGTTTCACAACAGTAAATCCGGATATATCTGTTAATGGTGGACGAGAGCACGCAATTTCGCAAATTAAAAGTGCTGCTAGAACTCAATCTCACTATTCTAGAACACATAATGAATTAGCCAAAGAGACAACAATGCTTTCGGCATATATTAAATTTGGCTGCTTAAGTATCAGAGAAGTTTACAAGGTTTTTAGACATAATACAGACCTTATTAGACAGCTTTGGTGGCGCGATTTTTACGCTAATATTTTATTTGCTTATCCACACGTTCTTGGTAGCGCAATGAAGCCAAATTATAACCGTGTTCATTGGCATCATAATTCTAATTGGTTCAATGCGTGGACAAAGGGTATGACTGGTTATCCAATTGTAGACGCCGGTATGCGCCAATTGAATGCCACTGGTTATATGCACAATAGAGCGCGTTTAATTACAGCTTCTTTCTTAGTAAAAACACTACTAATTTCATGGGAGTATGGTGAACAATACTTTGCTAAAATGCTAACTGATTATGATCCCGCATCAAATAATGGTAATTGGCAATGGATTGCTGGGTCTGGTGCTGATTCACAACCATATTTTCGTATATTTAGTCCAAAGGAGCAGAATAAAAATTTTGATCCTGATTGTACATACATTAAAGAGTGGATTCCTGAATTACAAAATGTAGAACCAAAGGATATTATTAATTGGGATACTGAGCACGTAAATTATATTAGCAAAACAGAAAGCGGAAGATATCCGGGACCTATTTGTAATTTTGCGAAGCAAAAAGAGTTGGCACTTAAAATGTATGGTGCGGTCTTTAAGTAGATTTAAAATATATATTTGTAAAACAACTTTAAAAAACTACACGTTGCTTTTAAAATGTGAAGCAAAGAGCAAAGTATTCTTAAATTAAAATTAAATTATATTCTGTATATAATTTAATAATGAGTGATAAAGAAAGAGAAAGACTTACAATCTATTTAAGTGGAATTGCTAAAATATTTAATAAAAATGGACCAAAAATTACAGGTGAAACCCAAGTAAATGAATATACAACTATCAACAATACTGACACATATCTATATAATTTAACCAAAAATTTTGTTAATATACTTAATAATGGACAAGTAGAAAAATTTTTTAAAGATCAATTAAATTTAGATGATATAGTTATAATATTAATAAAAAAAATATCAGGAAAAGATGATGAACCATTATGGAATGTTGTTAACTTTCAAGGAAAACAATATTTTATTCCTTCAGAAAGAGCAATTCAAAAATATAATATTCAACCAGAAGGTCAAAATAGCAATTTTTTAACACCTGAATTTCAAATACCACCTTTAGAGCCAGAGTTAGAGCCAGCAAAATCTTTTTTTAGCTTTTTTAAAGGAGGTAAAAAGACAAAAAGAAGAAGACATACAAAATCCAAATCAAAAAAAAGAGTAAAACAAAGAGTAAAAAAATCTATATATAAGAAAAGTTATAAAAAATAAACATAATATAGAAAGATTATTTAATAAATTTTGCCCTTTGCTACTATTTATATGCGTAAAATAAAAATTGAATTAATATAATATTAAATACTATTTAGCATAATATTATATAAAATTTAAAATGTCTACTTCAGTTAATACCAATACCAATACTAAAAATACATTTATATTTATTGATGGCAGTTATTTCTGCTTCTATCGTTATCATTCACTTCTTACTTGGTGGAAGAATGCTTATCCTGAAAATCCATTAGATGACCCATACCAAAATGAACAATTTGTTGCCAAATTTAAAAAAACATTTGTAGAAAATATACAAAAAATAAAAAAAAATCTTGGACTACCCAAAACATCAAATCCAACTATTATTGTAGGCAAAGACTGTAAACGTGAAGACATTTGGCGCAATGAATTATTTTCAAAATACAAAGCAAATCGCGCAAATGGCGCAGAAGATGGATTTATGGGTGGACCATTTTTCAAGATGGCTTATCAAGACAATTTATTTATAGACGGAGGCGCAACAACTATATTAAAGCATCCCAAATTAGAAGCAGATGATTGTATAGCACTTACTGTAAAACACATAGTACAGAAATATAAAGACTCTAATACACCTTATAATATCTATATTATTACAAGTGATAAAGATTATTTACAGCTAGCTGAACCGTGTGTTCATATTTATAATTTAGGATTTAAGAAAATTACAGATCAGAAGAGCTCAACTGGTTCTGCTGAGTGCGACTTATTCTGTAAAATAATAATGGGTGATCTAAGTGACAATATTCCTTCTGTATTTCCCAAATGTGGACCTAAAACGGCGCTTAAATATTATGAAAATAAGGCTGAGTTTCAGAAGAAGCTTGAATCATCTGATATATTTATATCGCAATACAATATTAATAAGAAAATTGTAGATTTTAATGAGATACCAATGGATTTGTCTTATGAATTCTTTAGTACACATAAAGATGTTATAAATGGATTATTATAAATAACTAAACTTAGATGCGTAATATAAAAATTAATAAAATAGAAAATAATAATATATTTTTTATATAATGTTTCCTGTAATTGTATGTATAGCAAAAAAAGAACATGATTATATTGAGGAGTTTGTAAAATATCATTTAGCACTTGGATTTAAACGTATATATTTATATGATAATGAGGATATACCTGTATATAAAGAAATGCTTCATAAATATAGTGAAAATATGGTTGTAATGCATTTGCCAAATAATAATTACTATAAAGGTGTTCAATATATAGCACTTGATGATTTTGTAATTAATCACTTAAATAGACCTGATAATATCATAACACATATTGCTCATATTGATATAGATGAATTTATTGTTCTAAAAAAACATAAAAATATTTGTGATTTTATAAATGAATATATAGTCAATGATTGTCAAGGAATAGGTATGAATTGGAGAGCATTTGGATCATCCGGAAGAACAGAAAAAACAGATGAACCTGTCACAACTCGTTTTACTATGTGTGCAAAAGAAGGAAATAAACATATAAAAACTATCTTTAAGAAAGATAACTTTTTACATTTTAGTGATTGTCATAGTGTTGTTTTTTCAAGTGGCTATACAAAAGCAACAAATAATAGTATTATTGTTGGTCCATTTAATGAGAATATTGATCTTAGTGTTATTCAATTAAACCATTATAAGTGTAAAACATTACCTGAATTTAGATATATTAGAACAAGACAAAGAGCTGATGTAAGTGGAATTGTTAATGAGAATATTGATGCCGCATTTAAAGATTGGGATATTAATGAAGAAAAAGAGTTAACAGCTCATAATTTTTATAAAAATATTGATATATAGAACTAGAAATGTATTATAATAGAAATATATTATAAGTTAAAATAGTATTTTATTACAAGTTATTTTATTTGTAATTTGTAATAATGGAACTTCCCGATAATAAAACGGTTGATTTACAATTATATATTTTAGACCCACTATCTGTAATTATTAAACTCGCAATTCTTAGCAATAAACCAGTCGGAACTAAAATATGTATATCAAATAATATTATTTTTTTACAAGAACCCGGTCCATTTCAAGCACTTTGTCGTTACATATTTAGCACTAATAAAACTGATATTCAATACATATATAATCCAATTCAAATAGCGTGTCAGACATATTTATCCAAAGAAGCAACAAAACAGAATCCAAAACTTAAAGAATTATTTAAATGTGCGCAAAATGGTCTCCAACGTCTATGTGAAACATACAGAAGTTGCTCTATTATTCGCCTGTGTATTAACTATTATATTACACTAATTGACAACCATTTACAAGAGACATATAATGATGGACTATTTAAACCAGATGTTTTAACACCTTTATATACAACTGAACTAACAAAAATATTTACAAAACTATGGACTCAAGAGCGCATTAAGATTATATTAAATCTAACAACATTTCTGATTGCTGATGAAAATGCTGCGGCAAATGTGAAGTCGGTGGAAACAATTATGGCTGATATTGACTCTCAAGTTCAGAAGCTTATATAAATATATTACACTATAAATAAAATATTATAATATATCTTATAATATTATATAAAATGATGGAAGAAGATAAATCTGTTATTACTACTATTACTACTAATACTACTACTGATACTAGTAGTGATATTATTACTACTGTTGTAACTGTTAAACCCACTATTTTAGATCATATTAAGGATAAAATGAACAACCAAGATTTTAACCAAAAAGTTACTGTGTCTATTACAGTTATTTTAGAATTATATCGTGTCCTTGTGTCATCATTTTTAGTGCTATTTGTGCCTCAAAAGTGTGGCGATCATGTTTGCTCTCTTAGCGAAAATATGGTCTTTGAAAATCACATTTATAATGCTGGTCTTGTATTTAACTTTATTACAATGGCTGCTTTTTTAGCAATGTATACATTTGAACTTAAACGTGAGAACCGATTAATTACATATTTAGAAGTTAATAAATCCGTTGCGTCTGATAATAATTCCGTTGGACTCGCATTAGAAAAGTTGCCAGTTGATAAGCGTAATAGTATTTGGCAACTAGATAAGTATTATATTTATTCAGGTTGGTCTTCTATTGTAATGTTTATTATAAATACAATTTTATCTGGATTTGTAGTTTATGAATATTATTTGGATAGTCAAACAACATCAACATATATTACAAATATATTATTTATGGTTACCAAATTAGTAGATGTTCATTCAAATGTAAATACTGAGAAAAATGTCTTTTATTCAGCTTACATGAAGGGCAAAATACAATATAATGATGTGGATCCCAATAAAATGATTTTGTTAGAGGAAGGTAAAATGGAAACAGGTGTTAGTCCACCTGTAAAAACTGATAACAATATTATCAGTGATAATAGTGAAAATGATAGCAAAAATGATAGCAAAAATGATAATAGTGAACATCAAGAAGATGAAAAAATTATTGTAACTATACATGATATTAATAGTCCCAAATCATCTAGTAATGATTTACAAAGCCTTAATGAAAATAAATAAATGATTTATAACTATAATATATTTTATAATTATATATAAAATGGAAGCAAAAAATGATGAACTTACAGCATCAATTAGTGATACAATGACTGTTGATAAGTTAAAGAAGGAATTAAAAAAAAATAATATTGACTATACTTCGGCAAAACGAAAATCTGATTATGTTGATTTATATATTTCAAATGGATTATATAAGCAAGAAGAAAAGGAATTAGAATTAGAAGAAGAAGAAGAATTTGGATCTACAGCAGCATCCTTACCAGCAGCATCAGCATCAACATCAGAAAGACCAGCAGAAATTATTATGTCAATCGCAATTATAGGCCACGGTTGTGAAGATTTATTATCACCTTGGCCATCTCAGTTACCAATTTCCGCATATTTTAAACATAATGTACGTGTTTATAGTCAAGCTTGTGTTCCAGATGTAAACGCACTAGGAAATATATTTAGAAATCCTGATATAATTGA